>Ga0307406_10000988_pt1 | contig 15784 bp, 9 predicted proteins | sample 322Cmetagenome_3_FD_203706 | JGI IMG/M metagenome (GOLD analysis project Ga0307406, IMG submission 203706) | Maize rhizosphere microbial communities from greenhouse at UC Davis, California, United States - 322HYB-C-2 | ecosystem: Host-associated > Plants > Roots > Rhizosphere > Soil | place... | reverse complement strand
TCTGGCGGCCGTCGACGTACACGCCGTCGGTGTTGGTCATGCCGGTGCGCAGGCCGCTCGAGGCGAGCAGGTGGTTGATGAGGCGCGCCGTGGTGGTCTTGCCGTTGGTGCCGGTGACGGCCACCACTGGAATGCGGCCGTCGTCGCCGTGCGCGAACAGCGTGTCCATGACGGCTTCGCCCACCGCGCGGCCGCGGCCGAACGAGGGCGAGATGTGCATGCGCAGGCCGGGCGCGGCATTGACCTCGACCACGCCGCCGTGCTGTTCCTCGAGCGGGCGCAGCACGTTCTCGCAGACCATGTCGACGCCGCAGATGTGCAGCCCGACCATCTGCGCCGCATCGACCGCGCGCGCGGCCACTTCGGGGTGCACGGTGTCGGTCACGTCGGTGGCGGTGCCGCCGGTGGACAGGTTGGCGTTGTTGCGCAGCACCACGCGCTGGCCGCGCGGGGGCACGCTGTCGGGCGTGAGGCCCTGGGCCTCGAGGCGGCCGATGGCGATGTCGTCCAGGCGGATCTTGGTGAGCGAGGTGGCATGGCCTTCGCCGCGGCGCGGGTCGAGGTTCACCGCGTCGATCAGCTGGCGCACCGTAGCGCTGCCGTCGCCGATCACGTGCGGCGGATCGCGCCGCGCGGCGGCCACCAGCCGGTCGCCCACCACCAGCAGGCGGAAGTCGAAGCCCGGCAGGAATTTCTCGACCATCACTTCGCCGTACACGGCGGCCGAGTCGTAGGCGGCCGTGAGCTGCTCCTCTGTCGTGATGTTGACCGTGACGCCCTTGCCCTGGTTGCCGTCCTGCGGCTTCACCACCACGGGCAGGCCGATCTCCAAGGCCGCGGCCCAGCCGTCCTGCGCATCCGAGACGGGGCGGCCCAGCGGCACCGGCACGCCGGCGGCGTTGAGCAGCTGCTTGGTGAGTTCCTTGTCCTGCGCGATCGATTCGGCCACGCCGCTGGTGCTGTCGACCTCGGCCGCCTGGATGCGCCGCTGCTTGGAACCCCAGCCGAACTGCACCAGGCTGCCGCTGGTGAGCCGGCGGTAGGGAATGCCGCGCGCCACGGCGGCGTCGACGATGGAGCCGGTGCTCGGGCCCAGGCGCTCGGACTCGTCGAGGTCGCGCAGCTCGGTGATGGCGGCGGCGGCGTCGAAGGCGGTGTCGGCCTGCGCGGCCGCGATCAGCTGTTCGGCCAGTTCGATCGCGCGCCGGCCCACGGCTTCTTCGCTGTACTGGAACACGACCTGGTAGACGCCTTCTTCCACCGTGGGCGAGGTGTGGCCGAAGTTGACCGCGCAGCCGGCCTGGGCCTGCAGCGCCACGGCGGCGTTCTCGAGCACGTGCGCCACGGCCATCGGCTGGCCCAGCACCATTGGGTGCAGCTCGCCGATGTTGGGGAACAGCGCGCGCAGCCGTGCTTCGAAGCCCGGCAGGCGGCTGATGGCGTTCTCGTCGCCTTCGCAGGCAACCACCGCTTCGATGGCGGTGTGGCGGCTCCAGAGGTTGGGGCCGCGCAAGGCGCGGATACGGGTGACTTTCATGGGGCGGCGGTGCGCTTCAGGCGAGTTGCAGTTGGGGGGACGAAAGCGGCTGCGTCTGCGAAAGCTGCAGCGAGGCCAGCGCCGCCTGCAGGTCTGCCTCGAAGGCCTCGACGCCGGCGCCGATGAGGTTCAGCGGAATGCCGAGCGCCCAGGCCGCGGCCACCGCGGCCAGCAGGCTCTCCAGGCTCACGCCCGCGTGCGTGGCGCGCCAGACGGTCAGCCGGCCGAGGCCGGGCAGGAAGGATTCGCTGCTGCCGTTGGCCAGCACCACGCGGTCCTGCCGCACCAGCACGGCCTTGCCGCCGGCAGCCTGGTGCGCGGCGAGCGCGGCGGCCTGCGGGTCGGCCGCATAAAGGATGACGGCGCCGTCGCACAGCGGCGCCAGGCCCGCCACGCGTGGATCGTCCGCGTTGAGTACCGCAGTGCCTTCGCCCAGCACCACGTCGACCTGCGTGCGCAGCACCTTGACCATCTGGTCGCTCTCGGTGATGTCGTAGTCGGCCAGCGCCTCGGCGCCTTCGAGGTCGGTCACGATGCCGATCTCGCAGCGGTCGTAGGCGAGGCCGTCGCGCAGGATGGTCTCGGCGCCGTTCTCGATCACCACGGCCTGCACCGCGCGGTTCACGAGCAGGCGGCGGCCGGCCTCCCAGTTGGCGCTGTCGCGCGCGTCGACGCGGCGGCGCTCCAGGAACAGGCCGTCGCGGCAGGCGAGGCCGGTGTGGCGCCCGCCCAGGTTGATGAGCCAGGCGACCAGCCGCGCGAGCACCGCGGTGCCGCGCGAGCCGGCCACGCCAATGACGGGGATGCGGCCCGGCGCATCGCCTGGGAACAGGTGGTCGCAGATCGCGCGGCCCACCGGGCGCGGCGAGCCGACGGCCGGCTTCAGGTGCATCAGCAGGCCCGGACCGGCATTCACTTCGACGATGGCGCCGCGCTGCGGGCCGAGCGGCTTGCCGATGTCCTGTGCGACCAGGTCGATGCCCGCGATGTCCAGGCCCACCACGCGCGCGGCGAGCACGGCGGCATGTGCGACTTCGGGGTGGACCTGGTCGGTGCAGTCGTTGGCCATGTTGCCGTTGCGCTGGATCGTGACCACGCGGCCGGCCGCCGGCACCGAGGCGCCGTCGAGCTCCTGGCGCTTGAGTTCGAGCTGCAGCTTGGCGTCGGTGTCCAGCACGATCAGGTCGAGCGGATATTCTTCTTCGGCGCCGCGGCGCGGATCGCTGTTGAGCTGCTTGTCGATCAGCTCGGCCACGGTGCTCTTGCCGTCGCCGGTCACGGTGATGATCTCGCCGCGCGCGGCCGCCACCACTTCGCCGCCCACCACCAGCAGGCGGTGTTCGTGGCCGCGGATGAAGCGCTCGACCATCACGTCGCTGCCTTCGGGCTCGGCCACCGCGAAGGCGGCCATGACTTCGTCGCGCGTCATCAGCTCGAGCGACACGCCGCGCCCGTGGTTGGCGTCCGACGGCTTCACGACCACCGGCAGGCCGATGTCCTCGGCCGCTTCCCAGGCTTCCTCGGCGCTGGCCACCACCTGGCCCTCGGGCACCGGCACGCCGCAGCTCGCGAGCAGCGACTTGGTGAGCTCCTTGTCGCTCGCGATCGATTCGCCGATGGCGCTGGTGTAGTCGGTCTCGGCGGTCCAGATGCGCTGCTGGTTGGCGCCGTAGCCCAGCTGCACCAGGTTGCCGCTGTTCAGGCGGATGTGCGGAATGCCGCGGTCGGTGGCGGCGGACACGATGGCTGCGGTGCTCGGGCCCAGGTAGCAGTCCTCGACCTTGGCCTTGACCGCATCGACCGCCTTCTGCACGTCATCGGCGGTGAACGGGTCGTTGTTGATGGCCGCCATCAGCAGGCGGTGGCCCTGGGCCAGCGCCACGCGGGCCACCTGCTCGTCGCGCGCGCGGAACACCATGCGGTAGACGCCGTGTTCCGAGGTGCTGCGGGTTTGCCCGAAGCCTGTCGGCATGCCGGCCAGGTTCAGCAGTTCGATCACCACGTGTTCGAGCACATGGCCCGACCAGGTGCCTTCGGTCAGCCGCTGGATGAAGCCGCCGCGCTCGCCCACGCCGCAATGGTGCTCGATGAGCGCCGGCAGCAGCGCCGTGAGCCGGTCGGTGAAGCCTTCGATCTTGTTGGAGGGGTAGTCCTCCAGCTGGCCCAGGTCGAGCCAGACTTCCAGCACGGGCCGGTAGGTCCAGAGGTTGGGACCGCGCAAATAGTTGATGCGCAGCAGGCGGATGTCGTCGAAACGGGTCATGCAAACGTTCGATGTGCTTTGGCCGAGCACCGCGGCGCCTTCAAGCGCGCCCATGGCAATCGGTCAGAATCGGCGCCCGACAAAGGACGCCATGGCGCGGTCCCTGCGGCCCGCGACGGGCAAGAGTCAAAGAAACACAATGCAACATCACGATCCAGTCGGCACCCGGGAGGGCGAAATCGAGGCGGCCTCAGACGCGCTGAAAAGCCGGCTCGCAGCCGCGGAAAACGTTCTGGTCACACTGCCGGTTGACCTTGACGATGAACTTCTGTTTACCTTTGGGCTCGTGGCCCTCACCGACCGGCGGCTGCTGGCGCTGCAACCGGACGGCCAGTGGTGTGAGTGGACACTATCAGATTCATCGCTCCGCCTCCATCTGAGCGATCATTCGGGCGTAGGAACGCTCGACCTGGTGGGCGGCGAAGGCCGCCTCGCGCGCTGGCGCTACACGCTGGCCAGCCAGCCGGCCGCGCTGCGGCTGCTCAAGCTCTTCGGCCAGCGCGAGAACGGCACTGTCGCCGAGGCGACAGCCGAGCCCGACGGCGACGAACTGGCCGCGCCCGACGCCGAGCTCCAGACGCCGCCCTCGACCTGGGTGCTGCTGCGGCTGGGCCGCTTCGCCAAGCCCTACCGCAAGCAGCTGATCGCAGGCTTCCTGCTGACGCTGATCTCCACGGCCGCGACGCTGGTGCCGCCCTACCTGACCATCCCGCTGATGGACGACATCCTGATTCCGTTCCAGAACGGGCAGAAGATCGACCCGGCGCGCGTCGGGCTCTACCTGAGCGGGCTGCTGGGCGCGGCACTGGTCGGCTGGGGCCTGGGCTGGGCGCGCACCTACCTGCTGGCGCTGGTGTCGGAGCGCATCGGCGCCGACCTGCGCACCACCACCTACGAGCACCTGCTGACGCTTCCGCTCGACTATTTCGGCGGCAAGCGCACCGGCGACCTGATGGCGCGCATCGGTTCGGAAACCGACCGCATCAACGTGTTCCTCTCGCTGCACGCGCTCGACTTTGCGAACGACGTGCTGATGATCGTGATGACCGCGGTCATCCTGGTTTCCATCAACCCGCTGCTGGCGGTGGTCACGCTGGTGCCGCTGCCCTTCATCGCCTGGATGATCCACGTGGTGCGCGACCGGCTGCGCACCGGCTTCGAGAAGATCGACCGCGTGTGGTCCGAGGTCACCAACGTGCTGGCCGACACCATCCCGGGCATCCGCGTGGTCAAGGCCTTTGCGCAGGAGCGCCGCGAAGCCGAGCGTTTCCGCGTGGCCAACGCCTACAACCTGCAGGTCAACGACAAGCTCAACCGCACCTGGTCGCTGTTCACGCCCACCGTCTCGCTCTTGACCGAGATCGGCCTGCTCGTGGTCTGGGGCTTCGGCATCTGGCAGGTGGCGCGCGGCAGCATCACCGTGGGCGTGCTCACGGCCTTCATTGCCTACATCGGCCGCTTCTACACGCGGCTCGACTCGATGAGCCGCATCGTCTCGGTCACGCAGAAGGCGGCGGCCGGCGCCAAGCGCATCTTCGACATCCTGGACCACGTGAGCAACGTGCCCGAGCCCGCCAACCCGGTGAAGATCGAGCGCGTGCAGGGCCGCATCGAAATGAGCGGGCTGGGCTTTCGCTACGGCTCGCGCGCCGTGATCCACGATCTCGACCTGACCATCGAGCCCGGCGAGATGATCGGCCTGGTGGGCCACAGCGGCTCGGGCAAGAGCACGCTGGTCAACCTGATCTGCCGCTTCTACGACGTGACCGACGGTGCCATCAAGGTCGACGGCACCGACATCCGCCGCTTTGCCGTGGCCGACTACCGGCGCCACGTCGGGCTGGTGCTGCAGGAGCCGTTTCTCTTTTTCGGCACCATTGCGCAGAACATCGCCTACGGCAAGCCCGACGCCACGCGCGCCGAAGTGGTGGCCGCCGCGCGGGCCGCACATGCGCACGACTTCATCCTGCGCCTGCCGCACGGCTACGACTCGCTGGTGGGCGAGCGCGGCCAGGGGCTGTCGGGCGGCGAGCGGCAGCGCATCAGCATTGCGCGCGCGCTGCTCATCGATCCGCGCATCCTGATCCTCGACGAGGCCACCTCGGCCGTCGACACCGAGACCGAGAAGGAAATCCAGAAGGCGCTCGACAACCTCGTGCAGGGCCGCACCACCATTGCCATTGCGCACCGCCTCTCGACGCTGCGCAAGGCCGACCGGCTGGTGGTGATGGACCGCGGCGAGGTGGTCGAGGTCGGTCCGCACGACGCCCTGATGGAAAAGCAGGGCGCCTACTGGCGGCTCTACCAGGCGCAGCTGCGCCAGGCTGACGAAGACGCGAGCGAAGGCGCCGTCGACGAACGCGCCGGCGCGCAGCTGCCATTGGTCATCAGCCATGCAGCCCACCCGGCCGGAGACGCATGATGAGCAGCACCATTCCCCCTTTCAATCTCGAGCGCGATGCCTTCGGCCGCCTGGTGCTGACCGATGCAGAGGGCGAGCGCCACGAGGGCGTGACGCCCGTGCGCGCCTTTCCGCTCAGCGCGCCCGGCGAGGGCGTGTCGCTGGTCGGCAGCGATGGGCGCGAACTGGTCTGGATCGACCGCCTCGAGGCCCTGCCTGCGGCGACGCGGATGCTGCTCGAACAGGAACTCGCGGTGCGCGACTTCGCGCCCACGCTGCTGAAGCTGCATGGCGTGTCGAGCTTCGGCGTGCCCAGCACCTGGACCGTGAGCACCGACCGCGGCGACACCAGCTTCGTGCTCAAGGCCGAGGAAGACATCCGCCGGCTCGAAGGCGGCGCACTGCTGATTGCCAGCGCGCACGGCGTGCAGTTCCGCATTCCCGACGTCAAGGCGCTCGACCGCGCCTCGCGCAAGCTGCTGGAGCGCTTTCTCTAGACCGCCGCGCGTTTCAGGCCGATGCCGCGCCGCCCGGCGCTGCGGGCAAAGCGCGTGCCGGCTGGGTGACCGCCCGGGCCTGCCGATGGCCCCAGTCGGTGATCGGCTTCTCGAACCGGCGGTAGAGAAAGTCGGAGGCAACCAGCGCCACGCCGAAGGACGCGAACAGCAGCGTCGCCCCTGCCACTGTGGTGGGCGAGATGCCGATCACGGCCTGCGCTGCGAGGTACTGCACCAGGTACATCGCGTAAGAGCGGCGCCCCACGAACAGCATGAAGCGCGACGAAAGAAGCCTGCGCAGCCAGCTGTCCGCCGCAACCAGCGAGGGCAGCCACAGGCCCACCAGCACCACGTACAACGCAATCAGCTGCGGCTCGCCGAAGCGGGCGCTGATCGCGAGCGACTTGCGGTGCACCAGGAGCAGGGCCAGCGCAATCGCGATGGCGGCCGCCTGCGTCATGAAGATGCGCATCCATGCGAAGGTCCGGCGCGTGTGCATTGCCATGGCGACCATCGAGCCCACCAGCATTCCAAGATAGTGCCAGGGCGAGAATCCGGCCGGGTGGGCGCCCGTCATCCAGACGGCAACCAGCAGCGCGAGGCTGCACGCGGCGGTCCCGAAGCGCGAGGCGGTGGTGGATCCGAACAGCGCGAACAGCGCCGGCCACACCAGGTAGTACTTCCACTCGATGCCCAGCGTCCAGGTCATCTGCAGCGGCGCAAAGCCGGCAAACTCGTTCAGCAGCGTGAGGTAGTAGGGCGTGGCCGCCTTCATCTGCTCCCAGGACGCACCCTGGGCGAGATAGCTCAGGCCGAGCACCAGCAGGTAGACCAGAAAATACAGCGGCAGGATCCGGGCCGCACGCCGGATGTAGAACGCCTTGAGCGACACCGTGCCCGTGGCATCGCGCTCGCGCAGCAGCAGCGTGGTGATCAGGAAGCCGGAAAGCACGAAGAAGGCATGCACGCCGAGCCAGCCCGAGAACTTGTCCCAGCGCGGCCCGCCGAAGTGGAACCCGAAAACAAGGAAGACGGCCACCGCCCGCAGCCCATCGAGCGCTGCGAAATTGCGGGTCTCCAGGTAATCGTCGGGGCCGTGGATCGACCCTTGTTCGCGCATGTTGAGCGATGCCTCTCCTTCGAATCGCGCGGATTCTGCCCGAGATAGCACTTTTGTGGTGCATCGGCGGAGCCAGACGGCCGCGGCTGTTGGTGCGGCGCCACGCTGCGCCGCCAGGGCTGCGAAAATCGCGGTTTTGAAGAGACGGACATGCCCCTGCACACCACCGCCCTCGTCCTGTTCTCCGGCGGCCAGGATTCGACCACCTGCCTCGCGGATGCGCTTTCCAGGTACCAGCGCGTCGAGACGCTGGGCTTCGACTATGGCCAGCGGCACCGCGTCGAGCTCGACGTGCGCGGCACCATCCTTGCCAAGATGCGCGAGCGCTTCCCTGATTGGGCGCCGCGCCTGGGCGAGGACCACGTGCTCACGCTGGCCGCGCTGGCGCAGCTCGGCGGCTCCTCGCTCACGGAGGAAGTCGCTTTCGAAATGCAGGCCGACGGCCTGCCCAACACCTTCGTGCCCGGGCGCAACCTGCTGTTCCTCACGCTGGCCGGCGCGCTGGCCTACCGGCGCGGGCTGCAGGTGATCGTGACCGGCGTCTGCGAGACCGATTTCTCCGGCTATCCCGACTGCCGCGACGACACCATGAAGGCGATGCAGCTCGCGCTCTCGCTCGGCCTGGAGCGCCGCCTGGTCATCGAGACGCCGCTGATGTGGATCGACAAGGCCGAGACCTGGCAGATGGCGCACCGCCTGGGCGGCGAGCCGCTGGTCGATCTGATCGTGGAAGAAACCCACACCTGCTACCTTGGCGACCGCACGCATCGCCAGGCCTGGGGCTATGGCTGCGGCGAGTGCCCGGCCTGCGAGCTGCGCAAGAAGGGCTGGGAGCGCTACGCCTCGCGCCCCCAACAGGCCTAGGTAGCCGCAGTCTCCAGCCGGTAGCGCGCGCCGCCGGCCGGTGCGCCTTCGGGCTGCGGCACCAGCGTCCAGCGCTGGTTGTGGAAGTCGCCCACCGCCGCGCGGTGCGCGATCGACACCATGGCGCCGCCCGCGGCCTTTACCCGGTCGGAGAGCCGCTTGTAGAGCACGCCCTCGGCCTCGGCATCGAGCGCGCTGGTGATCTCGTCGGCAAAGAGCCATGACGGCTTCTTCAGCAGCACGCGCGCGATCGACAGCCGCTGCTGTTCGCCACCCGAGAGCTTCTGGCTCCAGGCATCGCTGTCGTCGAGGCGGTCCACGAGGTTGGGCAGCAGCGCATCGATCAGCGCCTGGCGCAGCTCGGCATCGCTGTAGTTCTCGGCCGGATTCGGATAGGTCAGCGCATTGCGCAGGGTGCCGTCCGGCACGTAGGGCCGCTGCGGCATGAACACCGCACCCTCCGGTACTTTCACATGGCCGCGCGCGAACGGCCAGATGCCGGCAAAGGTGCGGAACAGGGTCGACTTGCCGCTGCCCGAAGGGCCCTGCAGCAGCACGCTGTCGCCCGGCTGGACCGCCAGCGCCGCGCCTGCGACGAGCGAAGTGCCGTTGGGTAGCGCCACCGTGAGGTCGCCGGTCTGCAGCGCGGGCGCGCTGCCGTCGCGCTCGAGCGACTGGCTGCGCGCGGCGTGCGCGCGCATCGCATCGTCGAAGCTGGTGAGGCGGTCGGTGGTGGCGCGCCAGACGGCCACGCGGTCGTAGTTGTCGACGAACCAGCTCAGCGAGTCCTGCACCTTGCCGAAGGCCGACGAGATCTGCATCAGTTGGCCGAGCTGGATGGCGCCGCTGAAGAAGCGCGGCGCGGCCACCAGGAACGGAAAGATCACGGCCGCCTGCCCGAAGAACGAGGTGAAGGTGATCAGGTTCTTCTGCTGCTTGATGAGCACCAGGTAGTTGCGCAGCACGCTGCCAAAGCGCAGGTCGAGCTGGCCGTGCTCGACCTTCTCTCCCTTGTCCAGCGCAATGGCCTCGCTGTATTCGCGCACCCGCACCAGGTGGTGCCGGAAGTCGGCCTCGAAACGCTGCTGCCGGAAGTTGGTGCCAATGAGCGGGCGACCGATGAAGTGCGTGATGACCGTGCCCACCACGCAGTAGGCCACTGCCAGCCAGACCATCGCACCCGCGATCTGGTAGCTGCTGCCGCCCATCGAGAACGCGAAGCTGCCCGACAGCCCCCAGAGGATGCCGACGAAGCTCACCAGCGTGACCACGGCGTTCAGGAGGCCCATCGACAGCGTCATCGTGTAGTCGGTGAACATCTGCATGTCTTCCTGGATCCGCTGGTCGGGGTTGTCCGGCGTCTGGCCTTCGTTGTTCGCGTAGCGCGCGAGTTCGAGGTGATAGAAGGTGCGGTCGGCCATCCAGCGCGACAGGTAGTCGCGCGTCATCCAGGTGCGCCAGCGCAGCTGCAGCAGCTGCGTCACATAGAACTTGAGCACCTGCACCGCGATGTTGAAGAAGGCGATCCAGCCGAAGACGCCGGCCTCGCGCCAGAAGGCCGCCGAATCCTTGTTCTGCAGCGCATCGTAGAAGCGTCCGAACCACTGGTTGCCCAGCACCGCCACGTACACGTAGAACAGGTTCAGCGCGACGATGCCCAGCAGCATGGCGCGGGCGCGCCATTTCTCCTCGGAGCGGAAGTAGGGCGCCGCAAGCACGAAGACGCGCTTCACTACCTGGGCGAACGTGGCGGCACGCGCCGTGACGGATAAAGACATGCAGGTTTCCTCGCTGGGCGCGGATGCGCCGGACATCGTGAGGAAACGATGGTAGTCAAATGTTCCTTAAGCGGGCCTGAACCGGCCCGGCGCCCTGCAAAGTGCTCAGCGCAGCATGACCAGCGCCGCTGCTTCCAGGAAGTGCTTGAGCGGCGGCGTCTCGCGCCCCTGCGCCTTGGCCTCTTCGTCCCACAGCCGCAGCCGCACGGCATCCGCGGCCCAGCGCTGCTCGGCAAAGCGCTGCGCCGCAGCGTCGTCCATCACGCCGCCCTGCAGCGCGAGGCTGCGCACCGAATCGGGCGAAAGCCGCGAGAAATAGCCGGGCCGCGTCGCGCAAAGGTAGCGCTTGGCGTCCACATGCAGCCGGATCGGCTCGCGCACCTCGGCGCCGAAGACGCCGCGCAAGAGCGGCATGGCGATGTACTGGTGGCGGTCGTCGATGCCCAGTTCGGTGGGCGAGCGCGACAGCGTCTGGTGCTCGGCGATCAGCAGGTGGCCAAGGTCGTGCAGCAGCGAGGCCGTCACCAGCGCATCGCCCGCGCCGGCCTGCTCGGCAAGCCATGCGCACTGCAGCGCATGCTCGAGCTGCGACACCGGCTCGCCCGCATACGCAACCCCGCCGCGTTCGGCGAACAGGCGGGCGATTTCGGCGAGGTCGAGTGTCATGGACCTGCCAGCTTCGCGCATCGCAATGACATCGCCATGACGTAGCCCGCGAGGCGCCATGCCGCCGCGCGGCACGGTCGGCGCGGCGTCCGACTTGACTTGCATGAAGGCGGGCATAGCATCCGCCGCATGAGAAGCACAGTCCTTGTTCTTCTGTTCTGCATCGGCCTGGTGGCGGCCGGCTGCGACGACAAGCCCAAGCCCGGCGTGCCGGTGCCGAAGGCTTCGGCGGATGTCGTGATGCCGGTCCCGTTCGCGGGCTGATTCGCCATCGGGCGCGCAGGCGGCCATGCGCCGCCGGCCATTGCGCGCGCTCGCCTTCGCGTATTCGCGCCCGGGGGTATCCTCGACGCGGAGCAAAAAAACAATGAAGACATCCGAGACAAACGCCCACGAGGCGGATTCGCGCTACGCCATGCTGCGGCTCGGCCTCACGCTGCTGGTCATGACGGTCGGCAGCAGCGGCATGTACGTGGTCTCGGTGATGCTGCCCGCCGTGCAGGCCGAGTTCGGCGTTGCGCGTGCCGATGCCTCGCTGCCCTACACCTTGCTGATGCTCGGCTTCGGCGTGGGCGGCGTGCTGATGGGCAAGCTGGCCGACCGCTTCGGCGTGATGTGGCCCTTGCTGATCGGCGCACTGAGCCTCGGCGTAGGCTATGTCGCCTGCGGCATGGCCGATGGCATCATTTCCTTCATCGCGGCGCAGGCCGTGCTGGTCGGCCTGCTCGGCAGCGCCGCGGCCTTTGCGCCGCTGGTGGCGGACACCTCGCTCTGGTTCGTCAAGCGGCGCGGCATCGCGGTGGCGGTGTGCGCGAGCGGCAACTATGTGGCCGGCGCCATCTGGCCGCCGGTCGCGCAGCATTTCATCGAGACGGCCGGCTGGCGCCAGACCTACATCGGCATGGGCCTTTTCTGCGGCCTCGCGATGGCGGCGCTCGCGCTCTTCTTCCGCGCGCGGCCGCCTGCAGTGGCCGCGGCGCCGGCTGACCCTGCGGGCCATGCCGGGCGGCGGCGCGACATGACGCGGCCTTTCGGCCTCAGCACGGGCACGGCCCAGGGCCTGCTGTGCGTGGCGGGCGTGGCCTGCTGCGTGGCCATGGCCATGCCGCAGGTGCACATCGTGGCCTACTGCGGCGACCTCGGCTACGGCGCGGCGCAGGGCGCGCAGATGCTGTCGCTGATGCTGGGCTTCGGCGTGCTGAGCCGGCTGGTGTCGGGCGCGATCTGCGACCGCATCGGCGGGCTGCGCACGCTGCTGCTGGGCGGCACGCTGCAAGGCGTGGCGCTGCTGCTGTTCCTGCCGTTCGACGGGCTGGTGTCGCTCTACGTGATCTCGGCGCTGTTCGGACTGTTCCAGGGCGGCATTGTGCCGTCCTACGCGATCATCGTGCGCGAGCACTTCCCGCCCGAGGAGGCCGGCGCGCGCGTGGGCACGGTGCTGATGTTCACGCTGTTCGGCATGGCGCTGGGCGGCTGGATGTCGGGCAAGGTGTTCGACCTGACCGGCAGCTACCACGCGGCGTTCCTCAACGGCATCGGCTGGAACCTGCTGAACGTCAGTATCGCGGCGATGCTGCTGTTCAGGGTCCGGCGTCTGCGGCTTCGCACCGCCGCGGCGTAGCTCGTAGCGTCAGAGATCGGCCATGCCCATCGCCGGATCGCTCACCGAGTGCTTGCCTGTCTCGACGCGGCCGGCAAAGCGGCGCACGAAGCTCGTATCCGCATCGCAGCCCACGGCAAAGTCGTACCACGCACCGCTGGCTGCCAGGTCCCAGTGCAGCTCGGCCTTGGCGCCGCCTTCCACGGTTGCGGTCCACGGGCCATCGGTTCGGTAGGCCTTGGCGCGCACGGTGAACTTGCAGGCGTTCTTGCCGCCGTTGCGCATCTCCAGATACACGTTGCCGTTGGCGATGTCGTAGCACACGCGCACCTCGGGCACGGCGGCATCGCCGGCGCGCAGCGCGTTCAGGTCGCCCTTGAAGTGGCGGTGGAAGCCGTTGGGCCCGAGCACCCACAGGTCGTAGAAGCCGCTGTTCTCTGCAGCCGCATTCCAGGTGTCGTCGAGCGTCTTGCCGGCTTCAACCGTGTAGCGGCGCGGCAGGCGGCCGAGGTTGAGCTTGTCGTACACGTGGAACACCGCGCCCGCCTTCCCCGTGTTCGAGAACAGCAATTGCACCGTGCCGGCGGCCGCGTCGGCGCGAGCGCTGGCATGCAGCTCGTAGGGCAGCGCGCGCGAGGGGCGCGTGCCCGTCGGTTGGCGCGGCAGCTGCGGGTCGATGGGCAGCGGCACCTGGCCCAATGCCTCCTGGCTCAGCCGGAGCTGGTCGGCCTGGTCGCGGGTGCTGCGGCCCGCCAGCGTGGGCAGCGGCTCGCCATTCGGGTTGGCGAAGTTGAAGGCGCTGGTGAGGTCGCCGCACACCGTGCGCCGGAAGGCGCTGATGTGGGGCTCCTTCACGCCGAAGCGCGCTTCGATGAAGCGGATCACCGACGTGTGGTCGAAGGCTTGCGAGTTGACCCAGCCGCCGCGGCTCCACGGCGATATGACATACATGGGCACGCGCGGGCCGGGGCCGTAGACGCGCCCGTCGGGCGCAGGCTGCCTGGTGCTGCCGGGCGGCGCCGCCTGGGTGAAGTATTCGGGGACGAGGTCCGCATCGGCCAGCGTGGTCTTGCCGGCAAAGCTGCCGTCGCCGACCGGCGAGGGGGCCGAAGGCGAGGGCAGGTGGTCGAAGTAGCCGTCGTTCTCGTCGAAGTTGACCAGCAGCACGGTCTTGCTCCACACCTCGGGCACCGCGGTGAGCGCGTCCAGCACCTCCTGCAGGAACCATGCACCCTGCACCGGGCTCGACGGGCCCGGGTGCTCGCAGTAGATCGAAGGCGCGTTCATCCAGCAGACCTGGGGGAGCTTGCCTTCGCGGATGTCGCGCCTGAAGGCATCGAGGTAGTCCTCCGGCCGGGTGCCCGGCAGCGTGTTGGCGACGCCTTTGTAGAGCGGGCTTTTCGCGTCGTCGACGGTGCGGTCGTAGGCGCGGTAGGGCAGCGGCTGGCCGGTGTCGGCATAGGGGGTGTTCGGCTTGCCGCCGCTGGACACCGGGAAGCCCGAATCGAGGTTCGCCTGGCGGAACTGGCGGAACGCGCCCAGCATGTTGTCGCCCCATTCGTCGGGCATGTTCTGGTAGCTGATCCAGCGCACGCCCGCTTCCTCCAGGCGCTCGGCATAGGTCTTCCACGTGTAGCCGGTGTTCACCGATTCGGGGCGCCCGTCGATCCAGTCCCACTCGTTGGTGACGAAGGCGGTGCCGGCTGCGGTCGCGCCGTTGGTGCCGGTGAGATGGAAGGCCCGGTTCGCATCGGTGCCGGTGTGCATGCTGCAGTGGTACGCATCGCAGAGCGTGAAGGCGTTGGCCAGCGCGAACTGGAACGGGATCTCCGCCTCCTTGTGGTAGCCCATGGCCTTGCTGGTCTTGTAGCGCGGCCACTGGTACATGCGGCCGCTGTCCCACGCGTTCTGGCTGTCCGCCCAGTCGTGCGGCGTGCCGCCGTCGCGCTGTGCATTGCCCTTGCGGCTGTCCAGGTGGTAGGGCAGCACCAGCTTTCCGCTGGCGTCGGTCTGCTGCCAAACGTTCAGGCCCTTGGGCAGCGGAATGGTGAAGCGGTCGCCGAAACCGCGCACGCCCATGAGCGTGCCGAAGTAGTGGTCGAACGAACGGTTCTCCTGCATCAGGATGACGATGTGCTCGACGTCCTGGATGGTGCCGGTCTTGTTGTTGGCGGGAATGGCCAGCGCGCGCCGGATGCTCGGCGGAAAGGCCGAGACCGCGAGCGCCGCGGCGCCCGTGGTGGCGGCGCCTGTGAGAAATCTGCGGCGTGAGTTCATTGCGCGTGCAGCCTCACAGGTCGGCCAGGCCCATGGCGGGGTCGCTCACCGAGTGCTTGCCAGTTTCGACGCGGCCCGCAAAGCGGCGCACGAAGCTCGTGTCCGCATCGCAGGTCACGGCAAAGTCGTACCACGCGCCGCTGCTTGCCAGGTCCCAATGCAGTTCGGCCTTGGCGCCACCCGCTACCGTTGCGGTCCACGGACCGTCGGTGCGATAGGCCTTGGCGCGCACGGTGAACTTGCAGGCATTCTTGCCGCCGTTGAGCATTTCCAGGTACACGTTGCCGTTGGCAATGTCGTAGCACACGCGCACTTCAGGCGCGGCCGCGTCGCCGCTGCGAAGCGCGTTCAGGTCGCCCTTGAAGTGGCGATGAAAGCCATTCGGCCCGAGCACCCACAGGTCGTAGAAGCCGCTGTTGTCGCTCAGCGAGTTCCAGGCGTCGTCCAGCGTCTTGCCGGGCTCGACCATGTAGCGGCGCGGCAGGCGGTCGAGGTTGAGCTTGTCGTACACATGGAACACCGCGGCGGCCGTGCCGGTGTTGGCAAACAGCAGCTGGGCTTTTCCGCCGGTGGCGTCGATGCGGGCGCTCGTGTGCAGTTCGTACGGCAACGCGCGCGAAGGGCGTGTGCCTTTGGCTTGAAGCGGCAGTTGCGGCAGCGCCGGAAACGGCACTTGCGAAAGTGCCTGTTGATCCGTGCGCAGCTGGTCGGCCTGCGCCTTGGTCTTTCGGCCTGCGAGTGTGGGCAGCGCTTCGTTGTTGGGCGACACGAAGTTGAAGGC
>Ga0307406_10000987_pt1 | contig 15787 bp, 11 predicted proteins | sample 322Cmetagenome_3_FD_203706 | JGI IMG/M metagenome (GOLD analysis project Ga0307406, IMG submission 203706) | Maize rhizosphere microbial communities from greenhouse at UC Davis, California, United States - 322HYB-C-2 | ecosystem: Host-associated > Plants > Roots > Rhizosphere > Soil | place... | reverse complement strand
CACCGGCATCGAGCACAAAAATGTAGACGAAGAACGAGCGGTATTGATCGCGATCGGAGTGGAGCAACAACGGCGTGAGAAAGCCGCCGACCAGGGCCATGATCGCGATTGCGGGCGCGCTGTAAACGAGCGAGAGCGCCGCCGCCTCCGCGACGAGGATCGCGAGAAAGGCGAACGCGGTCTTTTGGCCCACCAGGTGGTAGTAACCAAACGCGGCGTAGTTTGAAAGATAGAGCAGCACGATGCCGCCGGCGGTCAGGATCTGCGAGAAGACGCGCCAGCCTTTCTCTTTGTACCTGAAGCCGGCGAGCGACATGCCGATGCCGAACGCGATGCCGATGCTGACGCGGCCGAGTTCTCCGATCCAGCGATTGTCGAACGCATACTTCAGGAAGAAAGCAGTTGCGAAGAGAATCACGACGACCGCCGCCCAACCAACCCAGCGACGCCCGATTACTGATTCAAGTTGCGCGGCATTGATTGTTGTTGCTGCTGGACGAGGTGGCGGTGGCGCTGGTTCCGGTTTGACTTCGACAGCAGACGGGAGAGTCGGATGCGTTAGGAGCGTCGCTTCGAGCCGGTCGATGCGATTTTCGAGACGCGAGATTCGCCGTCGCGAGGTTATGGAAACTACGATAGCGACAATAGGAAGCACGATCGCAGTCAACACCACTGCAATCAGGAACAACACGAGGAACAGGCCTATGAGTTGATCCATCAGCGGCGAACAATACCACGATCATTGCCTTTTGCGGCTCTTCTTTTCGTCTTTGTCTGGATAATTACGCCGAAGGCGTTGACTAATTTCAGCCCAGCGGTTGGATCGCAGCGACAACCCTGGGTAAACCATTTACACACACGGAATCAAACCCTGAAAGGGTTAGGCGTGTGCGCATCTAACCCTTTCAGGGTTTAAGAGAAATTAAATTTAAATGTTCCCAGAGTTGTCGCCGCGCTCCAACCCCTGGGCTGAAATTAGCGAACGCCTTCGGCGTATTCCGTGTACAATGCCCTGGTATGCCGAGTGAAGAAGTTGCCAACACAATCAGTCATGGCCTCGGGCTTTTGCTTGCGATTGCGGCGGTTCCGATTCTCATATTGGCTGCCATGAAGGCCAGCAGTGCGCACTCTCTCGTCGGTGTGAGCGTGTTTGGCGGGACGATGATCCTGCTCTATCTCGCTTCAACGCTCTATCATTCGTTGACTCACGAAGCCGCGAAGCAACTGTTTCGACTCTTCGATCACGCGGCGATCTTTCTGCTCATTGCCGGGACGTACACGCCGTTTGCTCTGGGCGTGTTGCGCGGTCCATGGGGATGGTCGTTGCTGGCAGCAGTTTGGACGCTCGCATTCATCGGCATCACGCTCAAGATCAGAAAACGAACGCGACACTCGCGAATCACGATCGTGCTTTACGTGATCATGGGCTGGCTGGCTGTTGTCGCCGTAAAACCCATCGTAATGTTGATTCCCGTTCCCGGAATTCTTTTGATACTCGCCGGTGGACTCGCGTACACCGGCGGGCTCGCATTCTTTGCGGCGCAGCGGATCCGTTACAACCATTTCATCTGGCACCTGTTCGTGATCGCCGGCACCGCCTGTCACTTCTTCGCCGTACTCTGGTACGCTGCCTAAATCATCAACGTCTCGTAATGCTTACCTTGATTTGTACTGGAATGTGATTCTTGTTTCCTCCTCCAACACCAACGGCCTCACGAATCGATACGACTTACCGCTGCGCGGGACGTCCACCGCGACCGGCAACAGTCCGGCGACGCGACGTTGCAGACTGAAAACGTTCTGCGAATAGTTGTTCAAGGCCGTTGCTTGATTCTGCCGAGCCAACGTCTCAAGACGCCGGTTCTCGTTGGCGAGATTCACGCCGTCCGCAGTGAGGTTAACCTGGGCCGAGACGGAGCCGACTTGAAGAGTCGTTCCCATTCGTGCAGGCTTCGAGGCGAGCAACTCAAATTCCTGTTGCGACGCACTAAATCCGGGCGCGGAGATGTTCACTGTAACTGGTCCAGGTTGCATCCCCGAAACCAACCAGTGACCATCGCCACCGGAAGATGCCGTTAACATCGCGCCCGTTTGTGTGTTGGTTACTGACACTTGAGCACCTGCAACCACAGCGCCGTTTGGATCGACAACGATGCCGCCGATCTGCCCTGGTCCAAGTGAACTGAGATCGCTTTCAGTCCAATTCCGTGCGGCTGAGTCGGCAGTGTCAGCACCTTCCGTCAAGAAGTTGTTCACGGCCGCAGCCGGAAGCAACTCTGCCGCAACTGCGTTGCCGCCGAATTGCTTCACCTCGAGACGCTCGGGCAGCGCCACTTCCCACGTCAACACATTTACCGGAAGGTCGAACTTCGGCAATGCCATGTCGTACGAACCATTCTTCGCAAACCGCGCACCCTCACTTTGATAAACAAACGAGACGGTGTAGGGCTTTGACGAATCCAACCCTGCACGCAGCAGCGGAATACGAATACCGTCCCGGGCTGTCGCGGGCTTCACTCGCTCGCCCTCAACTTCGGCGGTAAAGAGTTGCGCGCCGGGAGGCAAATCAACTTTCATGAACGCCTTCGCGTGGTTGCGAACACGCAGCGAGATCTCGGTGAGCGTTCGTCCTTCCACGTTAGCGAGCGTCGTTACAGTTGCACGCTCAGCTACTGCCGAAAGCACGTCCGCATCCTGAAACTGCTGCCACTCAAGTTGCAACTTCGGCGCTTCATTCGCTTTGCGGTTGTAACGAAACGCAGCCTGCAACGGGAAGTGAGAAAGCGATCTCGTGATCGCGTTCGCTTCGCGCACGTCGATGCGACGCAGTCCACCTGACTCTTTTGCTTTCAACTCCATCGCGCCGGCGCCTTCGACCAGCAGTTCGCCTGTTTCGCGCTGCGCGCCGGTGAACTCAATCATCGGCGCCTCGACGTTCGTTTCGCGATTTGCGCGTTCGAGGGCTATCAGAAACTGGTGATTACGACGCCCCGGATCGTGAACTCTGAGCGTCAGTATCCCGTTTGTTACATCGCTCGACTCGAGCGAGTTTCCGGAAGCGGTCGTGAGCTCGTATCCGGCGGGCAATGGAAGTTTGAACTCCGCGGCTTCGCCCTGGATCACCGTGACATCGCAAAGAGCCGTGAGCCGCAGTTCAGAATCGTCAACAGACACGACGGTTTTGACGTCAGAAAGAAAACGTACTTCGCGTTGAGCAACGGGCGCCGCGATCTCACGAGTGGTCCACCAGATGCGCGCCGGTTTGCCTGGTTCCAGCGCGGCTTCGATCACGGTGTTTCCATTGGCTGTGTCACGTTTCGTCACCAGGCCCGGCTCCACATGCACGTTTGCGTGACTGCCCGGCAACTCCAGACTCAACATCGTGCTGCTTGCAAGTGGCACCGGGAAAGTAAACGAAGCGCGTCCGGCTTCGATCGTTAAAGGCGCCGCAACGCCGAGCGAGACTGCGAACGGACCTGGTCCATTCAAGATCGCGGCGTGGCTGGATCCTTCCTGGATTAATGGCAACGGTTGTCCCGCCTGTTTTGCTTCAAGAATTGTCAGACTGCTGGTCAGCGGAGTTTTTACTGCGCCCTTTTCAAGCAACGATCCGTCGATATCGACATAACCGACCAGCGTCTGGTTCTCTACACGAAGTTTAAAAACTGCATGCGACAAGACGAAAGGAAGCGGAACTCCCTCGGGTAATTTGCCTTTGTGCGAGGCGAGTTCGACGAGTCGATCGTATTCGCTGAGCGAAATCGTGACGGTGCTGGTAGCGCCCGGTGCGGGCAATACGGCATCGATTCGTGTGTTGCGTTGTTGGCCCATCGCTGCAACGGCCAGCAACAGGATCAGGATTAGTACTTTCATTTCTCGCCTCTCTTTCTCTCGCGTTGAAAATCAACCTCAACTGCCGGCGTTTGGTTCTCGCCCGTCAACTCAGACACTAGATAGATCGATGGACCAAAGTGTGGAAAGACAACACGCAGCGGAAGATTGCGTGAAGGCTGCGCGATGCGTTTGGAGCGAATTTTGGCGATGAGTTGTTTCATGTCCGATTGTTCGGGAGTGAGCTCGCCTTCGGCGCGTTGTTGTTCAGTGGCGCCAGGAGAGCTTTCAGAACGAAGCGCGGGCGATTCCGGCGGCGCGTAGTTAGCGACGCGAAAGTTTCCGGAGAGGCCCGGCGCCGGCGTCACGCGAAACAGCGGCGGATGATGCAGCAGCAGGTGTGATTTCGAGATCGGAAGATCTACTGCAACAAGTGAAACTCGAGCGTGTCCTTTGTCAGTCCACGAAGCGGCACGATCGAGGTAAGAAACTTCGACCACAAAGGCGGGCGACTCTTCGCCGCTGCGTGTTTTTTCAAGCGGGAGTAAGTAGGAACCATCTGGCGCGCGTCCCGGTCTGATGGGACGACCTGCCACCGATGCGCTCCAGAGCACGGCAGTGGCAGGCAGGGTGAGTTTCAAAAAATTTCGCTGATTGTTGCGCACCGCGAAACGCGACTGCACGAGAATCTTTCCGTCAGCGGCGATCAGCGTGTTGTATTCCGCTTCCTCTATGTTTGCAGTGAGCACTGCCTGCGGTGTGTAACGAGCAACATCGAGCGACAGCGTTCGAGTTGATTTCCCGTTGCCGGGCTGAAATCTAAACGCGATCATCGAAGGCGATTGGCGGCTGGAGATCAGTTGGCCCAACTCGCTCGCCTCGGCATCTTCGAGTCCGTTTGGTTCCCGCTGCTTGATCTCACCGGCGCCAAGAACTTCGACGCCGACGCCGCCCGTTTCACGTTCGGCGTTTGGCAAACGAACAATCGGAATGTTCAACTTGCCGGAACGTGGAATGCGCAACTCACCGCTCAGCGTAAAGCGCACACTGCTTTGCACCGGCTCGATGAATAACACCTTCAGTTCATTGCCGGCTACGTCCCAGTCGGCGACCATCGCGCCCGAAACCTGGTTGAGAGTTAACTGCTCCGGGAGTTGCACGCGAACTTCATCGGCAACACCCTGGACCACTTCCACCTGAACTTCAGCGTTGAGCTGCGTTGCGTCTTCACCTAAACCAACCAGCTGCGTAACCGCGCCACGCATTCGCAGCGGTTGATTCGCGCGCACGTCGTCGATTCTGCGTCGCCATGCGAAAGTCAACGGCTCACCGCCTTTACCATTCGCCACCCAACGACTGCCAGTCGCTGCTTCGGAGTGTTCGAGCAGTAGTCCACCGGTGATGCGGACGTCGACACCTTGTCTTGCCAGCTGAACGCTCGCGTGCGAAATCGCGGAATTGCTGACTGGAAGGTGCAGTATGTCAGTGCCCGCGACTGTCGTAACGGCTGCAACGATCTGAAGCGTCAACACGGAACGGCCGGTTTTCGATAAGAGCAAATCGGCGCGACCAGGACCTTTGCTGGTCGTGCTCATAGCGAGGTTGACGGGGTGGCCGTCGAGTTTTGCATCGCGCACGATCAAACCGTCGGGCATCGCGATACGAACCCAGCCGTTCTTGATTACGTCAACGGTCAGCCGCGCCTCGCCGGTCGCGAGATCGCCATCCACTTTCAGATCGTAGTCAATGCGACTGAGTGTTGCTTCGACGGGAGGGGCAGCAGGTTCAGGTTCAGTGGGAGATGCGGCGCGCTTCAAGGCAGTGTATTCGCTCACTGGAAGTACAACCCAACCGTCAGCCGCAGTTTGAGCTGAACTGGAAACGGCGGAGCAGATGACGAATAGTGTTGTAGCGAGCAGGAAGCGCGACGCATGTAAACGCAGTCGGTTCATGGGAATTCTCCTTTGCAATTACGAGCGGGCACACTTCGAGACGGCACGGCAACAGTCGCCGCAAAAAAACCAGCCCGCACTTTTGTTGGGTCGAGATCGGGTTGCGATCTCTTAGTAAAGCTGTGCCCTAAGATGCAGTGAGGTTGCTTGGAGTGGTCTCGGTGGTCTCTGCGTTTCTCGGCGGCCCTCTGCGCTCTCTGCGTTGAAGACTACCTTTAACGCAGAGGACGCAGAGAGCCGCAGAGAACACAGAACTAAAATGTAAACCGCACCGCCAACTGAACCTGTCGCGGATCACCGACGCCCTGTCGCAGGAATCCGTCGAAGTTGAAGAGTCCCGGCGTGACGAGCGGGTTGATGTTGTTGGTGTTGTTGAAAGTATTGAACATCTCGATGATCGGTATTATCGAGAAGCGATCAAACTTGAATGGTCGTTGTATGCGCCAGTCAAATGAGAAATACGAATTGTCTTTGCGCAACGTGTTGCGATTGGTGGCGGTGCGTGTGGCCGGTGTGATCGGCTGAGCGGAACGTGCCTGCACACGGAAGTTTCCTTCCAATCCCCAACCCAACTCGATGAAGCTGAAGAAATTAAACTTGTGACGGATGTCGCGATCCGAGTAAGCGTAGTCAAGACTAAGGTTCAGCGGATCGAAAGAGCGATCGGTAAACGGATCACGTTCGTTTGAATCGTCATCTTTATCTCGCGCCAGCGCGTAGTTCCACTCAAACTGATATCGCTTGCTGAACCGCTTTCTCATACCGACCGTGAAGCCGTCGAAGACTGAGTGACCGACAGCGCTGGTCACGAATACGTCTCCGAATCCCGGGAACAGTCCCACTCGATTCAGGTTGATGAAGCGTGTTAGATGAACGCCTTTCGAGTGAGTGAAGTCGACATACATCGACAGGTCGGTAGCAAGCTCCTGCTCGAACTGAACGTTTGCCGTGTAGATCCTCGGGTTAGCGTAGTCTTTGCTAAACACGCGAATCGACGCGAATGCGGGAAGGCCACCTAATGGCGGCACGTTCACGATGTTGGGCCACACCGGTAAGCCCTGACCGTTGCTACAACCGAAGGAAGATCCGCACGCTATGCCAAACTGTTGCACGCCATTGTCTGTGATCGAGCCGACCTGCGACAGCATGTTCTGCCGGCCGTAGAAAATACCTGCGTGAGCCCGCAGCACTGATTTACCCTGGCTGGTTATATCCCACGCAAAACCAAGACGCGGCTGAAACTCCTTCTTGGCACTGTGCAACGTGCCGTCGGATGGAAATGAAGGATTCGATAGTAAGGACGCGTAGACGGTTTGCTCGGGTGGTACGACCGGCTCAGGGAAAATCTGCGCTTCCCAACGCAGACCGTAGTTCAGAGTGAAGTTTGGTCTAATCTGCCAACGATCCTGCACGAAAAACGCGATGTCTTCGTTCGTGATGGTAGATTTACCCGGCGGCGGAGCACCCGCGATTCCAGTCGGTATGCCGTTCTGCAAATACAGCAGCAGTGGTCCACCTACACTGCTTCCCGCGCCGCACGTTTGATTAAAAGGAGCACCTTGAGTGATCCATCCGGTGAAAGCGCCGGCGGCGTCAAAACACTCGCCTGCGTTTGGTCCAAAGCCATTTGCTGCAGGCGTTGATGAGTAACGCAGAAATCCCGTAACGCTGTCGAAGATGTAACGGCCGGTAAAGAAACCACGAAAGACCTGGTCGTTCAGCGTGTGCAGCCATTCGCCGCCAAACTTCAGGTTGTGATCGCCCGTGATGATCGAGAAGTTGTCCTTGACGTGCGTGCGCCAAAGCAGTTCATCGACATTCGGTTCGAGGAAAAAGGGAAAACCAAACCTGAACGTTGTCGCAAACCCCATCGCCGTATCGGCTGGAACGTTTGAATCAACTGCCGCGCGAGGCCGCAGCTCACGACTATAAGAGAAGTGAGCTTCATTCAGTTTTGTCGGGGAAACGGTGGTGAACAGATTCGCGCGAAACACGTTGATCTTCGACGGGCCTTCGATACCATTCGCGGAATTTCCGTAGGTGGGCACGTCGAATGTTTGGTTTGTGTTTTCGGAGTGGTCAAAGTTATACGAGAGGGAAAGATGGTTTGAACTGGTGAAATCGAAGTCTACTCTCGAGAAGAATGCCTGGTTATTTATCTTGTGTGAGACGGGCAGTCCTTCTTCCTGATTGCGGCTGGCCCGGAAAAAGCTGATCAATGCGAGTCGCTGGCAATCCTCGTTAGCGTTGATTGCAGCTTCATTTGCGAGAATCGTAGGCGTCGCGATAGGACAGGGTGTGGCGCCGATTTGTTCACTCAGATTAGCGCGGTCAAGATTTTCGCGAATGCCCTCGAAGGCGAAGAAGTAAAACGCCTTGTCTTTCCTGAATGGACCACCAACGGTCGCGCCGTACTGCTCGCGATGAAAGCCATCGAGCGGTTTGCCGTCGGAAGTGTTTGCGGTCAAGGCTTCAAGGCGCTGGAAATAAAACGCGCTGCCGTGAACGTCGTTCGAGCCTGATTTCGTAACCACATTGATGACGCCGCCGGCGGTGCGTCCAAACTCAGCGCTCGCTCCGGTCGCAACAATTTGAAATTCTTTTACCGCTTCGAGCGTGATGTCTATGGCTGCGCGTTGGCCGCCGAGTTGCTCGCCGAAGAAGCCGTTGTTGTAGTCGCCGCCATCGAGAGTGACGTTATTGAAGATTCCGCGCTGGCCCGCGAAATTGATCTCGTCGCCGTCGGGCCCCTGCGTGATGCTGACGTTGGGCGAGAGTGTCAGCAGGTCTTCAAACTTTCTTCCAAGGATTGGTGTGGTGCTGACTGCTAATTCGTTCAGCGTCGTGCTGGCTTCCGTCTTTGATGTGTCCACTGTAGGCGTGGTGGTGACCTCGACCGTTCCTTCCACCTCCCCAACGCCTAATGAGAAGGGAATTTGTAACGTTTGGCCCACGGTGAGCGCGGTTCTTTCGACCGCAGTCGTCTTGAAGCCTGTCTTGGAAGCAGTGACGGAGTAGTTGGCGGGTTGCAGCAACGGTGCTGTGAATCGCCCCTCCTCGTCCGTGGTGAGCGTGCGCACAGCATTGGTTTCGAGATTCTTAATTTCGACGTTCACACCAGGCACGGCAGCACCGTTTTGATCTACAACAGTGCCCTGAATGGTGCCGGTGGTGCTCTGACTTTGCGCAAATATCGCGGGAACGATTAGCAGCGTGAGAATAAAAGCTGCAAAAAACTGGATCCGGGGGAACTTTCCGAGTACGGGGGTCCGCATAGTGGTCTCCTGTATATATGTGTTTTAAGGCTCAGATTTAATGTGGGTGTGTTCAAAGTTCCGGGCATCTTAGTTAAGCCATGAATACGGTGTCAATGAACTTTCTTTTGGTCTTTCGAAAAATACTGATGGTTACAACGCTTTTGTAACAGATTCATCGCTATGCTGGGGGCGATGAATGTTTTATTGCTACAGGATTCTGCTGCGATCATCGCGCGCATCTGGGAATACCTCACAAAACCGTTCACATTTGGCAGGATCACGGTTTCTGTTTCGACTTTCATTACCGGCGTCGCGGTAATACTAGTAACAATATTCCTTGCACGCTGGACCAGTACACTGCTTGAGCGACGCATTGCGAATCGACGACACATCGATCCGGGTTTGCGCTACACCATTTGCCGGCTGGTCAAGTACGTCGTCATTACCATCGGATCGCTGGTGGCGCTCAAAATGGCATTTGGGATTGACCTCACGTCTATCGCGGTGATCTTTACGGCGCTTTCAGTCGGTATCGGTTTTGGACTGCAATACATCGCCGCCGATATTGCGTCAGGATTTATTTTGCTCTTCGAACGCCCGATCAGGATCGGCGATCGAATTACGATTGGCGACGACGAGGGCGACGTGAAGAGCATCAACCTGCGCACCACGGTGGTGACCACAAACGATCAGATCGCGATCATCGTTCCTAATTCCAGGCTCGTGAGCCAGCGTGTCATTAACTGGTCTTACGGCGATCCGCGTGCACGCATCACGATCCCGATCGCTGTTTCTTACGACTCCGATATACAACTCGTCACCGACACGCTCATCGAAGCGGCTCGCACTGTGCCTAACGTGTTGCCTGAGCCGCAGGCACGAGTTCAGTTTCTGAAGTTTGGTGATTACTCGCTCGATTTCCGTCTACTCGTTTGGACCAACCAACCACGCCGTCACATGCAGCTTCGCAGTGACATCAACTACCGGATCGCGCAGCTCTTCCGCGAGCGCTCGATCACAATCCCGTACCCTACGCAGGAGTTTTTGCTGAAGGGAGTGGACCTGTCGCGGGACGTCGAACCGAGTCTCTTCCGCGATTGATTTTTATCGTGAAATCGATTGTAGGGGCGGCACTCCGTGGCCGCCCGCTTCGTACGTGTCAGGCTCGCCGCGTTACATCGGGCGGCCAACAGAGGGCCGCCCCTACAATCATCCAAGTTGGATTTCCGACATAACTATTACAGATATATTCTTGCGTTACGAAAATGAGTGAGGCATCATTCAGTCAGATGCGCATGGCTCGTACTCTCAATAACGTTCGTGTTGCCGGCGGCGACAAGCGGGAAGCAATCCTGCGCGCCGCTACCAGTGTCTTCGCGCATAATGGCTACTTTAATTCCAAAGTCGCCGATATCGCGCGCGAGGCAGGTGTGGCCGACGGCACCGTCTATCTCTACTTCAAAAGCAAAGAAGATATTCTACATTCGATCTTCGATCGCAGCGTCGAAGAAGCCCTCGGCGCTGCCAGAAAACAGATCGAGAGCGTTTCAGATCCAAAAGAGAAGCTACGCCAGATCGCGCTGTTGCACCTGGAACGGCTGGGTGCCGATCGCGATCTCGCGGTCGTGTTTCAGGTGGAGTTGCGCGGCTCGACCAAATTCATGGAAGAGTTTTCCGCCGCCGGCTTTGCTGAATATCTCACTTTAATTCGTGCGACATTCGAAGAAGGACAACGCACCGGAGTGTTCCGCTCCGATCTCAACGCCAACGTTGTGGCGAAGGTTTTGTTCGGAGCGCTCGACGAGATGGCAACGAACTGGATCCTCTCGAAACGACGTTACAAGCTCGCGCCGATGGCCGATCAGGTGCTGGATATTTTTCTGAACGGAGTGAAGGCGACGTGAATCGCGTAGTCGAGTACATGGACCAGCGATCGAACGCTCCCGTTCGCCGGCCCACTGCGGCCGACGAACCCGTCACGCTCGTTGACGTCTTCAACCGCGTCGCTCGCAAACACAAACGACCGGATACGTTGAACTACAAGAGTGATGGTCGCTGGGTTTCGATGTCATCTGACGAGATGCTCCAACGCGTGAGGCACATCGCTGCCGGACTGCATGCAATCGGAGCACGTCCGGGTGATCGTGTCGCGTTGCTTTCCGAGAGTCGAGTCGAATGGACGTTGACCGATGCGGGTTCCATCTTCGCAGGCACGATCGACGTTCCGATTTATCCGACTCTGACGCCGCCACAGGTGCGTTACATTCTCAACGATTCGGGCGCATGCATTCTCTTTGTCGCAAATCGAGAGAAGTACGATGAGATTAAAGACGCGCTTGGCGAGTGTCCCGAAGTTAAGCACGTTGTGTTTTTCGACGCGCAGGGTGTTACGGGCACCGAAGGACTGACGCTGGCCCAGCTTGAAGAAAAGGGCCGCGAACTCGAGCAACATGAACCAGGTTACGTCGATCGCCTGGCGGCCCAAACCAGGCCCGACGAACTTGCGACCATCATCTACACTTCAGGCACGACCGGTGAACCAAAAGGCGTGATGCTCACGCACTCGAATCTCGTCACGAACCTGATCGACTCATCGGGCCACCTTTCTTTCGGCGAGCACGACACGGCACTCTCGGTGCTGCCTTTGTCACACGTTTTCGAGCGGCAGGCGATGTACATGTATTTGCATCAGGGTATGGCAGTTTACTTTGCCGAGTCGTTACAAACGATTGGTCCAAACTTGCGTGAAGTGCATCCGACGATTTTGGTCGGCGTGCCGCGAATTTTCGAGAAGATCTACCAGCGCATTCAGGAGCGCGCGGCTGAAGCGGGATGGATTGCCTCGGTGTTGCTGGCGTGGTCCGTATCAGTCGGTAAGGAATACGCCCGGCATGTGATCGCGCATCGGCGTGTGCCGTCGTTTCTAAAATTGAAACACTGGATCGCCTCAAAACTGGTGTTCTCAAGATGGCAATGGGCGTTTGGCGGACGTATGCGACTGCTGGTTTCGGGCGGCGCGGCTCTGCCGGAAGAACTGTCGTACATCTACATCGGCGCCGGCATTCCGATCGTCCAGGGTTATGGATTGACTGAGACGTCGCCCGTCATCACCACGAGCAGGATCGAAGACAATCGCGTCGGCACTGTCGGTAAAGCCATTCCCCACGTCGAGATTCGCATTGCCGAAGACGGCGAGATCGAAGTGCGTGGTCCAAATGTGATGCGCGGCTATTACAATAAGCCTGAAGAGACACGCGCCGTCTTTACGAGCGATGGCTGGTTCAAGACAGGCGACATCGGCGCGCTGGACCAAGATGGATTCCTGCGCATCACGGATCGCAAGAAGGAGTTGTTCAAGACTTCGGGTGGGAAGTACATCTCGCCGCAACCGATCGAGCAGGCGATCAAAGCGTCGCGCTTTGTGAATCAGGTGGTTTTGATTGGCGCTGAGCGCAAGTTTCCGGCGGCGCTGGTGGTGCCTGTTTGGGAACAGCTTGAGTCATACTGCAAGTTGAAGGGGATTGAGTTTAAGAGTCACAGCGAACTCTGCCATCATCCGCGGATCATCGATTTGATTCAGCGACAGATCGATGGGTTAACTCCGAACCTCGCGAAGTATGAAAAGATCAAGAAAGTGGCGTTGCTGGAAAATGAGTTTACGATTGAAGGCGGCGAGCTTACCCCGACTTTGAAAGTAAAGCGCAGAGTTATTGATCAAAAGTATCGCGACGTGATCGAGAAGCTCTATGCGGAGTGAGTCAATGAGGAATTTGCACGTCGAGATGTAGTGCTTTGATAATTCGATCGCCCGCTTCTTCACCCGCCCGTTTCAATAATTCTTCGCGATATAGTCCGCTATTTCTGCGTGAGGTTGGATCGACAACTACCGGTCCAGCGCGGCGGCCTGTCAGGTAACTCCTGCCGTTCGTGACTATCTTGGCGGTTTCGGGAGCGTAGACGATGAATTCGAGTACGAGATCGTCATACGAACGCGCCATGGAGTCGATTGTTAGATTTAACCAGACTACATAGGCGTTCGTTTCTGATTTTGCTTTCTTGATTGCTTCGCCCCGGTTCACATCGTGGTCAGAAACTTCGACGTCCGCCGAAGATCCTGCGCGCAGTCGAGACGCACAACCCCGCAACACTGCGTCGTAGTAAGTAAATGGAAGCGAGGCATAAGAACTGTCGCGGTCGGCTCCTACAAAGAAGACGAGGTCGTTCTTTACTTCCTTTTTCGGCACGGGTGTCGCTTCGGGAGTCGGTGTGGGCACCGGAGCAACGGGCGGCGGTTTTACCTGTCGCCGGCCGGATTGCGCCTGAACCGACAGGGCGCAGAACGCCAGAAGCAAAAGTGGGGCGAAGCGTTTCATGTGGGTGGGAATTGTATTCCACGGCGGTGAGAATCGGAAGGTCGATTTGTTAAACTGCGACCGATGGAAGAAAAAAAAGCGCGACAGCTCGTGATTACGGGCGTTCGGCAGCAGGCTCGCAACACGCGGTCGTTTGATTTGCGTTGCAGTGAGGCTGTTGATTTCACGCCCGGACAGGTTGCGATCCTGCGAGTGGAGGGTGAAGAACCGGCTTATTTCGCTTTTGCGAGTGCGCCGGACGACCGGGATCTCGAAGTGCTGGTGAAGCAGAAGATAGGCGCGAGCAGCGTGATCTATGACATGTGCGTCGGCAATGAGATCGAGCTTGTTGGCATTGCGGGTCACGGTTTCAAGCTCGACGAAATGAAGGGACGCGACCTGGTTTTTGTAGCGATGGGAACCGGAGTTGCGCCGTTGCGTTCGGCGCTGCGTCATGTGTTGAACCATAAAGATGAGTTTGGACAACTGGTCGTGCTTTACGGCGCGCGCACGCCGGACGACTTTTGTTATCGCGACGAAACTGACGACTGGGAAGCTGCGGGTGTCGAACTTCGCCAGGTGATTTCGCGACCTGATGGTCACGACTGGTCCGGGCCAACGGGTTACGTGCAATCACTCTTGGACCACGTGCTGCCTGATCTCGCTTCACCCGTCGCGCTAATCTGTGGCTCGCGCGAAATGATCGATCAAACCCGCGAGCGCCTTTCGAAGATGGGCTTCAAGCCAGAAGAGATCCTCACGAACTACTAGTCATTTCTTGAAGAACGTTACGGCTCTGACGACTGTGGTTTTGCAGTACCGCTGAATCGCCTTGAAGTCGGACCAATTCTCGGTGACCACTTGTGCCTTCCACCGCCGCGCGCTAACGGCAATGAGGACGTCCAGCGCGAGACGCTGTGCAGCTCCTGGCGGCAATGGCCGCAATCGTCCCTTTTGCGTCCGTTTTCGAGCGTGAGTTAGGAAATAGAGGATCTTATAGGAGGTGAGCCAGTCATCGTACGTCGGAACAATGAGTGAATTGTTTTTCTGATATCGGTGAAAGGCTTGTTCATAGAGTTTTCTATCCGAGTCGTCGTTAGCACCGGACATTAGTTCCATCAGCACAACAGCGGACATCAAGAAGCTCTCCGGCGTTTTATGAAAATCGGCAAGCTTCCTCGAAATGAGGACTGAGGTGTCGCAGGTGAAGTACGGCATCCGATGTTGCTAGTTGAAGTACGAAGCTAAAAAATTCGATGGAATTTGCCTTGTTGATAGGCGTCGTAAGTCCTTTGAAAGAGCTTTAAGGTGAACTCCATTAGCTCCTCACGGTCTTTTAGTTCTTTCTCCTTCTTCCTGGCCGATTTGGACCTCGCCGTTGAGTTGGAGGCTTTTGACGCGGCCTTTCTTGTGCGAGTCGAAGTTGATGAAGTGGTCGAAGACTTCTTTCGAGATCGAGCTGTGAGTTTTGAGGTTTTCTTTGTAGTCATGAGCGCACTATAACATAGTTCGAGACAGATTTTTTGTTCGCAATCATCGCTTGAAGAACGTTGCCGCTCTGACGATTGTGGTGTTGCAGTACCGCTGAATCGCTTTGAAGTCGGACCAGTTCTCGGTGACCACTTGTGCCTTGCAACGCCGCGCGCTAACCGCGATCAAGACGTCGAGCGCCAAACGCTGTGACGCACCAGGCGGCAGTCTTTGTAGGTTTCTTTTTTGTAAACGTCTGCGTGCGTGGGTTAATAAATGCAAGACGTTCGCTGCGAGGAGCCAGTCATCTGTATTGGGCACAATTATTAAATCGTTCTTCTGATAATGGCGAAATGCTTCCCTATAGAGTTTTCGACGTGATTCGTCGCGAGCACCAGCCATTAGCTCCATCATAACTACCGCGGACAGCAAGAAGTCCTGCGGCATTTTGTGAAAGTCAATGAGATTTCTTGAAATACACACTGACGTGTCGTAGGTGAAGTACGCCATCGGATACCAGTTTGAGACTGAATTACAGGATTCTGTGGAATTTGCCCGCTTGATAATCTTCGTAAACCGTCTGAAACATTTTTAACGTGAGTTCATATAGCTTCTCTCGCTCTTTCAATTCTTTTTCTTTTTTCTTGGCCGCTGTGGACTTCGCTGTTGATTTGGATGCTTTTGAGGCAGCCTTTCTTGTGCGGCTCGGAATGGATGAAGAGCGTGAATCTTTGGTTTTGTGAGTTTTGAGGTTTTTCTTTGTTGCCATGCGACGCACTGTACCACAGTTGAGAGTAGCTTGCGAGATCTATCTCTTACTCAGTATCAACCATTGTCGCTACAAGATGTCGTAACGCCGCAGCAGGATCCGAGCAGCGGCCCGTGTGGACGGGTGAGGTTTGAATGATCGTGCTGCGCGGGGCGA
>Ga0307406_10000985_pt1 | contig 15832 bp, 14 predicted proteins | sample 322Cmetagenome_3_FD_203706 | JGI IMG/M metagenome (GOLD analysis project Ga0307406, IMG submission 203706) | Maize rhizosphere microbial communities from greenhouse at UC Davis, California, United States - 322HYB-C-2 | ecosystem: Host-associated > Plants > Roots > Rhizosphere > Soil | place... | reverse complement strand
AGGTCGCCCTGGCTGATCGCGAGCGCGCGCCGAAACTGCTGCTCGGCGAGCGGCCCGAGAATCATGCCGACCAGCACCGGCGCAACCGGCATGTCGAAGCGCCGCATCAGGAATCCGAGCAGACCGACGATGTAGAGCAGCAGCAGATCGAACCACGAGTTGCGCAGGCCGTAGGCGCCGAGCGTCGCGAAGACCAGGATGCCGGCGTAGAGCAGCGGTCGCGGGATTTCCAGCAGCTTGACCCAGATGCCCACGAGCGGCAGGTTGAGGATCAGCAGGATCACGTTGCCGATGTACATGCTCGCGATCAGGCCCCAGATCAGCAGCGGCTGCGTGTCGAACAGCAGCGGACCGGGCTGCAGGCCCCATTGCTGGAACGCGGCGAGAATGATCGCGGCCGTCGCGGTCGTCGGCAGTCCGAGCGTCAAAAGCGGCACGAGCGTGCCGGTGGCCGACGCGTTGTTCGCCGCTTCCGGGCCCGCAACGCCTTCGATCGCGCCCTTGCCGAACTCGCTCGCATCCTTGGCGAGTTTTTTCTCCAGCGCATACGACAGGAACGTCGGTATCTCGGCGCCGCCCGCGGGTATCGTGCCGAACGGGAATCCGAGCGCCGTTCCCCGCAACCATGGCTTCCACGAGCGACTCCAGTCCGAGCGGCTCATCCAGATCGACCCACGCATCGACTCGAGGCGGTCCGCCTCGCGATTGAAGTACGTCGCGATGTACAGCGTCTCGCCCACGGCGAACAGACCCACGGCGACGACGACAACGTCGATGCCGTCGAGCAACTCGGGAATGCCGAGCGTGAACCGCGCCTGGCCCGTCTGGCTGTCGAGACCGACGAGGCCGATCGCGAGGCCGATGAACAGGCTCGCGAGACCGCGCGCCACCGATGCGCCGAGCACGGCCGACACCGTCGTGAACGCCAGCACCATGACGGCGAAATACTCGGCAGGACCAAACTTGAGCGCCAACTCGACGACGAACGGCGCCACCAGCGTCAGCAGCAGCGTTGCGATCGTGCCGGCGACGAACGATCCGATCGCGGCGGTTGCGAGCGCCGGTCCGGCGCGGCCGCGTTTCGCCATCAGGTTGCCTTCCATCGCCGTGACGATGGTGGCCGATTCGCCGGGCGTATTGAGCAGGATCGAGGTCGTCGAGCCGCCGAACATCGCGCCGTAGTAGATGCCGGCGAACATGATCAGCGCACCGGTCGGATCGAGATTGGCGGTCGCTGGTAACAGCAGTGCAATCGTCAGCGCCGGTCCCACGCCCGGCAGCACGCCGATCGCCGTGCCGAGCGTCACGCCGCAGAAGCCCCACATCAGGTTCTTGAGCGTCAGCGCGACGCCAAAACCTGCGATGAGTGACCCGAACGTATCCATCAGAAGACGATCAGGCCCGCGGGCAGGTTAAGGCCCAGCGCCTTGGTAAACAGCAGATACACGGCCGTGCTGAGCACGAGAGCGATCAGCGTGTCCCGCAGCAACCGCCGGCTGCCGTACCCGCGCGCAATCAGCACGAACAGAATCGCCGATGCGATGACGAATCCGGCGATGCCGATGATCGCCATCTGCAGCACGATTCCGGCACTGATGGTCGCGAACGCGACCCAGTCCGGCATGGCGTGGTCATCGTCGACCGGGAGGTTGCGCCAGCCCCCGGTCAGCGCCTGCCATGCGAGCACCACGCCGCACGCGCCGAGGCCGAATCCGATCAGGTACGGAAAAAGCCGCGGACCGACGCCGGAATAACTGGTCGTCTCCGCGATGGTGTGCGTCTCGAACAGGATGAACGCGCCGAGCGCGGCAAGCCCGAGCGCCAGCACGAACTCGCCGGCACGAGCGGCACGCGCGCTCAATGGACGATCTTTCGCGCTGGCGCGAACACGACCGAATGCGCTATTTCCTCAGGCCGAGTCCCGCGACGATGTCGCCGATGCGCTTCGTATCCGCGTCGAGGAACGTCTTGAACGCATCGCCGGCGAGGAACGCGTCCGCCCAGTCGTTGCGCTTCAGCGTCTCCTGCCACGACGGCGTCTTGACCGCCCGCGTGACGACGTCGACCAGCTCCTTGCGCTGCGCGTCGGTGATCCCCGGCGCGGCGAAGATCGCGCGCCAGTTGGTGATCTCGACGTCGATGCCCTGCTCCTTCAGCGTCGGAATGTCGACGTCAGGCAGCCGCTTGTCCGACGAGATCGCCAGCGCGCGCAGCTTGCCCGCCTTGATCTGGCCGGCGAACTCGCCGTAACCGCTGATGCCGGCCGCGACGTGCCCGCCCATGATGGCCGCCTGCGCCTCGCCGCCCCCCGCATACGCGATGTAGTTCACCTTCGACGCCTCGACGCCGGACGCGACGGCGATCATGCCGGCCAGGATGTGGTCGGTGCCGCCCGCCGATCCGCCGCCCCAGGCGACGCTGCCGGGATTGGCCTTGAATTGCGCGACCAGCGCCTTCATCGACTGGATCTTCGACGACGCCGGAACGACGATCACCTCGTATTCGCCCGTGAGCCGGGCGATCGGCGTGACCTGGGCAAGCGTCACGGGCGACTTGTTGGTGATGATGGCGCCCACCATCACCATGCCGCCGACCATCAGCGCGTTCGGGTCGCCCTTGCTCGAATTGACGAACTGCGCGATGCCGATCGTGCCGCCGGCGCCGCCCTTGTTGTCGACGGTGACCCTCTTGACGATGTCACCGCTTTGCATCGCCGCCTGCAGTGCGCGTCCGGTCTGATCCCAGCCGCCGCCGGGCGCCGCCGGCACGAGGATCTTGAGGCTGTCGATCGCTGCCACCGCACCACCCGCCAGCATCACGAGGAGCGCCGCCCCAAGTGCGAGACCGCGCCGTGCGCGGAACACGTTGCCAATCGAACCCTTCATGATTCCTCCGGAATGAACGAGCAGGCGAGCAATCGCGAGTAGCGGCATAAACCGGGCGAACTTCGGAACGTTCGGCATCCCGCCGCCCGAGGTTCGGTGATCCATTGTAGCGACACCCGGCGGAGCGCGCGCGAATGTTGCGCCGTCCGGAAATAATGGGGACCCGGCGCTGTTTACGGTTCCGTTGACCTATGTTCCACGGCGGTGCAACGAACGGCCCGACGAACGAGGCAACCCATCCGCATACCACGCTCCCGGAGGAATCAGATGACCGTCCGCCAAGCACTCTCCGCCGCACTCGTCGCTGCGCTCGCCGGCATGAGCGCGTCTGCTGCACTCGCCGCCGACGACGATGGCAAACGCTCGTTCGCCACCAACCTCAACGGCTACCAGGAAACGCCGATGACGCTCAATTCGCCCGGCAGCGGCGAATTCGCGGCGAAGGTGAGTCCGGACCAGGCGTCGATCGATTGGGTCCTGACGTACCGTGATCTGCCGACCAACGTGCTGCAGGCGCACATCCACTTCGGCCGCCCCGCGACGACGGGTGGAATCGTGCTTTTCCTGTGCACGAACCTGGGCAACGGCCCCGCGGGTACGCAGCCGTGCCCGACCGACCCGATTGGCGGCGAGTTCACGGTGACCGGGACGCTCACGGCAGCCGACGTACGTCCCGTGGACGCGCAAGGTATTGCTGCCGGAGCCGAGGGGTTCGCGCAGATCGTCGAAGCGCTGCGCAACGGCGCGGCGTACGCGAATGTCCACACGTCGCAGCGACCGAGCGGCGAAATTCGCGGCGCACTCGGCAAACCGCACGATCACGGGAACGGTGAGGACTGATCGTCGATCGTCGCGCGCGCCTTCAGGGCATTGGCAGGTTCAGGCCGCTCTCTTTCGCGACTTCGATCGCCTTGGCATAACCCGCGTCGGCGTGACGCATCACGCCCGACGCGGGATCGTTCCACAACACCCGCTCGATCCGCCTCGCGGCAGCCGGCGTGCCATCGCACACGATCACCATGCCCGCGTGCTGCGAATAACCGATGCCGACGCCGCCGCCGTGGTGCAGTGACACCCACGTCGCGCCGCCGGCGGTGTTCAGCAGCGCATTCAGAAGCGGCCAGTCGGACACCGCGTCCGAGCCGTCGGCCATCGACTCCGTCTCGCGGTTGGGGCTCGCGACCGATCCGGTGTCGAGATGGTCGCGGCCGATGACGATCGGCGCCTCGACCTCGCCGCTCGCCACCATGTCGTTGAACGCGAGGCCCGCGCGGTGGCGCTCGCCGAGACCGAGCCAGCAGATGCGCGCCGGCAATCCCTGAAACGCGATGCGCTCGCCGGCGAGATCCAGCCATCGCGAGAGCGACGCGTTACCGGGAAAAAGCTCGCGCACCTTGCGGTCGGTCTTGCGAATGTCCTCGGGATTGCCGGACAGCGCCACCCAGCGGAACGGTCCCTTGCCTTCGCAGAACAGCGGCCGGATGTACGCCGGCACGAAGCCCGGGAAATCGAACGCGTTCGCCACGCCTTCGTCGTATGCGACCTGGCGGATGTTGTTGCCGTAGTCGAACGTCGGGATGCCGCGCGCGTGGAACGAAAGCATCGCCTCGACATGGTGGCGGATCGACTGCCGCGCCGCGGCGACGAGCGCCGGTTGCTCGTCCGCGCTCTTCTGCGCACCGCGCCAGCGCTCGACGCTCCAGCCCGCGGGCAGGTAGCCATTGACGAGATCGTGCGCGGATGTCTGATCGGTCACCATGTGTGGCGAGGGGGCACCCCGCTCGGTGCGGCGTACGAGTTCGGGCAGGATCTCCGACGCGTTGCCGAGCAGGCCCACGGATACGGGGCGACGCTGCGCGCACGCGTCGGCGACGATGCGCAACGCCTCGTCGAGATCGGCCGCCTGGCGGTCGAGGTAGCGCGTTGCGAGCCGCATGTCGATGCGGCTTTGCTGGCATTCGATCGCGAGCATCGACGCGCCGGCCATCGTTGCGGCGAGCGGTTGCGCGCCGCCCATGCCGCCCAGTCCCGCCGTGAGAATCCACTTGTCGGCGAGCGAGCCACCGTAGTGCTGCCGCCCCGCTTCGGCGAACGTCTCGTACGTGCCCTGCACGATGCCCTGGCTGCCGATGTAGATCCACGACCCGGCCGTCATCTGGCCGAACATCATCAAACCTTTGCGGTCGAGCTCGCTGAACGTCTCGAGCGTCGCCCAGTGCGGCACGATGTTCGAGTTCGCGATCAGCACGCGCGGTGCGTCGGTATGCGTACGAAACACGCCGACGGGCTTGCCCGACTGGATCAGCAGCGACTCGTCGTCACCAAGCCGCTTCAACGCGGCGACGATGGCATCGAAGCATTCCCAGTTGCGCGCTGCGCGGCCGATGCCGCCGTAGACGACGAGCTCGGCGGGGTTCTCGGCGACCTCCGGATCGAGGTTGTTCATCAGCATCCGCAGCGGCGCCTCGGTCAGCCATGATTTTGCACAGAGCGCGGTCCCGCGCGGCGCTCGGATCACGCCGTCGCGGCGGCGCGTCCATTCGTTGTGAACGCGTTGTAACATCGTCGTCCCTCCAGGGTCGTATGCTCAATGCCCGACGCGCTGACGCTCGACTATCTGAACGCGCCCGACGTCGCGGCGCTGCAGTTGACGGATGACGAGATCCTCGACGCGGTCGAAGGCGGCCTGCGCGCGCAGGGCGAACGCCGCACGACGATCGAGCCGCGCGTTCACCTGCTGCCGCAGCGCGGCAGCGACGGCGCGGCCATCCACGGTCATTTCAACGTACTGCGCGGTCATGTCGAGCCGCTGGATCTCGCGGGCATCAAGGTCGTCGGCGATTACGTCGACAACTATACGCTCGGGTTGCCGTCGGAAATGGGCCTGCTGTCGCTGTTCGATCCGAAGACGGGACGCCCGCTCGCCGTGATCGATGCCGCCGGCCTGACCGACATGCGAACCGGCGCCGTCACCGCGCTCGGCGCGAAGCACCTCGCGCGCCGCGACAGCCGCGTGCTGGCGCAGATCGGCGCACGCGGCACCGCGTACTGGAACGTGCGCCTGCTCGACCGGCTGTTCCGCTTCGACGAAATCCGCGTCCATTCGCGCCGTCCTGACTCGCGCGACGCCTTTGCCGCACGGCTCGCACACGACCTCGGCAAGCGCGTTATCGCAACGAGTGACTGGGAAACGTGCGTACGCGGCGCCGACATCGTCGTCGAGGCGACGCGCCTCGCCGAGCCGGCGCCGCTGCTGAAGACAGAATGGATCAAGCACTCGGCTTTTGTCGTGCCCTACGGGACGATGAGCGCCGTCGAGCTGTCGCTGACCGACATCATGGACAAGGTCGTCGTCGACGACTGGGGACAGTGCAGAGGCGGTCCCTTCGGCGCGCTGCGCGCGCACGTCGACGCCGGCAAGCTGTCGGAGCGAACGCTGCATGCGGAGCTGGGCGAGATCGTCGCGGGCCGCAAGCCCGGCCGCGAGCGCGCCGGCGAGACGATTCTGTTCTGGCATCGCGGGCTGTCGCTGTCCGACATCGCACTCGGTGCGGCGATGCTCGCCAAGGCGCGGCGCCTCGGGATCGGCCAGACGCTGCGCTATCGATGATCGCGAACGCGCGGATGTATGCGGTCAATGCGCATGTCGCGGCGCTTTGGGAGCGATTGTTCGCCGAGATCGCGACGCACGCCGGGGTCGCGCTCGACGTGGTTGCTCACGCTCCGCCGCTGCCGCTCGAGGCGCTGTGGCGGCGCGGCGACCTCGGCTGCGCGTTCATGTGCGGCTATCCCTGGAGCACGTGGCGCGATGGCGAGGTCCTGCGTCCGCGGCTGCTCGCTGCACCACGACCGGCCGCCGCGCGCTATGGCGATCGCGCGGTCTACTGCACCGACATCGTCGTACGTGCCGATGCCGCTGTGCGCGATCCCGGTGCATTGCGCGGTACTCGCTTCGCGTACACGACGGAAACATCGCAGAGCGGTTACCAGGCCCCGCGGGAATTCTTTGCCGATGCGGCCGTCGCCGCAACCGGCCCATGGTTTGCCGAGGTCGTCGGTCCGCTGCAGACGCCGCGCGCTATCGTGGATGCTGTCATCGAAGGTCGTGCGGACGCCGGACCGCTCGACTCGTACTGGCACGATCTGTTGCGGCGGCACGAGCCCGGCACCGCTGCGCGGCTCCGTACGATTGCGAGCACCCCGCCGACGCCGATTCCGCCGCTCGTGTGCGCCGCATCGACCGACGACGCGACGCGCCTCCGGCTGATCGACGCACTGCGAGCGGTCGAAGGCGACGCCGGAGCGGGCGAGCTCCGCGATGCCCTGGTGATCCGCGGCTTTTCCGTCGCAGCGCAGGGCGAGTATGCGATGCTCGCGGCGCGCGCGCGCGACACCGATGCGCGCGGGTATCCTCGCCTTCGTTAGGGCACCTCGCCTCGGGGCCGATTGACCGGGTCGCAGGCTGCCGCGAGAATCGCGTTCTAGACCGTCCACCTCGAGAGGAGGCTGCATGCGTGCAAAGCTGCGTCATCTGCTGGGGTATGCCGCACTCGCGACCGTTGCGTTCGCCTGCTCGGCGGCGATCGCGCAGCAACCGGTGCGCGTCGGCTCCAAGAATTTCACCGAGCAATTCGTGCTCGCGGAGCTCTACGCGCAGGCGCTCGAAGCGTCAGGAATGAAAGTCGAGCGGAAGCTCAACCTCGGAGGCACGCTGATCGCACACAAGGCGCTCGAGGAAAAGCAGATCGATTTCTATCCGGAATACACGGGAACGATGCTCCTTGCCGTGCTGAAGCAGCCGACGATGAGCGACCGCAAGGACGTCTACGACAAGGTGAAGAGCGAATATGCGGCGAAGGGCCTGACGCTTCTGAACGAGGCGCCGGTCAACAACACCTACAACATGGTCGTGCGCCCGGAAACCGCGGCGCAGTACAAGCTCGCCACGCTGTCCGACCTCGCGAAGGTCGCGAACCAGCTGAAGCTCGGCGCCGGCCCCGAATTCCGCGACCGCGAGGACGGGCTGCCCGGGCTCAAGGCGAAATACGGCATCGTGTTCAAGGAAGACGTCCAGATGGCGATCGGCCTGCGCTATCAGGCGATCGCGAGCAAGCAGATCGACATCGTCAACGGCTATTCGACCGACGGGATGATCAGCGCGCTGAAGCTCGTCCGCCTGAAGGACGACAGGAATCTGTGGCCGCCTTATTACGTCGTTCCCGTCGTACGCAACGAGGCGCTGGCCGCAAACCCGAAGATGGCCGACGTGCTGAACCGCGTGAGCGCGCTGCTCGACGAATCGGTGATGGCTGAAATGAACTACAAGGTCGACGGCGACAAGATGGAGCCGCGCGATGTCGCGCGCGACTTCCTGAAGGCGAAGGGCATCGTCCGTTGACGCACGCCGGCAACGCCTGAACCGTGGGGCCCGTTCGCGTCGGCGAGCGTCGCATCGCGCTGGCGGACGTCGTCGCGGTCGCGCGCGATAGCGCAAGCGTCGAGGTCGCGGCGGCCGCACGCGCGCGCGTCGAAGCGGCGCGCGACGTGGTGCTGCGCCTTGCGCAGGGCGATCAGGCAATCTACGGCGTCAATTCGGCGCTCGGCGCGAATACCGGCCAGCGGATCGAGGCCGCCGATCTCGCCGATTATCAACTGCGTGCGATCCGCGCACGCGCCGTGGCGGTTGGCCCCGCGTACGACCGCACGACGGTGCGGGCAATGCTGTTTGCACGCATAGCCGGCATGGCCGCAGGTGGATCGGGCGTTTCGCCGCACGTGCTGGATGCGCTCGTCGCGCTGGTCAATCGCGGCGTGCACCCCGTCGTGCCGCGTTACGGATCGATCGGCGTCGCCGATCTGCCGCAGCTCTCGCACCTCGCACTGCCGCTGGTCGGCGAAGGGGCGGCGGAATACGCCGGCGTCGTCTCGTCCGGCGCGGATGCGTTGCAGCGTGCCGGTCTCGCTCCGGTCGCGCTCGGTCCCAAGGACGGCCTCGCACTGATCAGCGCCAATGCGGCGACGGTCGGGCGCGCGGCGCTGGTGCTTGCGGATGCCGAGCGCCTCGCGGCGGCATGGCGCGCCGCCATCGCATTGTCGCTCGAGGGCTTCGGCGCCAATTTATCGCCGCTCGATGCACGCGCCGTTGCCGCGCGCCCCGCACCCGGCCAGGTCGAGGCGGCGGCGCAGCTCCGCGCATTGCTCGCCGGCAGCGCGCTCCTTGCACCGGGCGCGGCGGAGCGGCGCGTGCAGGATCCGCTCAGCTTTCGCGTCGTCGCGCAGGTCCAGGGCTCAGCGCAGGCAGCGCTCGATCATGCGCGGGCGCAAGTCGAGCTGGAGCTGAACAGTGCGGCGGAAAGCCCGATGGTGATCGCCTCCGACGCCGTGATGCTGTCCCATGGCAATTTTCATCTGCCGGCGTTCACGCTGGCGTTCGATGCGGCGGCAATCGCGCTCGCGCAAGCGACGAGCCTTGCCGTCGAGCGCGTCATCCGCTTCATGTCACCCTCGTTCACCGGGCTGCCGCTGCAGCTTACGCGCCATGGCCCGGCGCATTCGGGATTCGCCACGCTGCAGAAGACACTGACGGCGCTGTGGGCCGATATCCGGCTCCGCGCCAATCCGGGCTCGCTCGACTTCCTGCCGGTGTCCGAAGGCGCCGAGGACCACGCGCCGATGGCGCTCGCGACGGTCGAGAAGCTCGCCGACATGCTCGAGCGAATCCGCTACGTCGTCGCGATCGAACTGCTGGTGGCCGCGCAGGCGGTCGACCTGCGTGGCACGGAACCCCAGGCGCTCGGCCTCGGCCCGCGCGCGGCATATGGCCGCGTCCGGGAGACGGCGCCTGCGCTCGACGTCGATCGGTCGCTGGGCCCTGACGTCGATGCGATTGCCGCGCGCATCGCGGACGGCGAGTTCGACACGCGCGCAGGCTCGGAATGACGTGGTTCCTGCGCAACTGGGACCAGGTCGCGGTCGCGCTGGGCCAGCACGTCACGATCGCACTGACCGCACTGGTCATCGCGTTCGCGATCGCATTGCCGGTCGGCATCATCGCCGCTCGCAATGCGCGGGTGTACGCGGTCGCGATTACCGTCGCCGGGTTCCTCTATACGATCCCGACGCTTGCCTTCCTCGCACTGCTGATTCCGCTGGTCGGGCTCGGGCGCACCAACGCAATCATCGCGATGGTCGCCTTCTCGCTCGTCGTGCTGATCCGCAACGTCGCGGCGGGGATCCGTGGCGTTTCGCCGGACATCGTCGACGCAGCGCGGGGCATGGGCATGAGCGCACGGCAACTGCTGTTGCGGGTCGAGATGCCGATCGCCGCACCCGTCATCGTCGCGGGCTTGCGCGTGGCGTCGGTGACGGTGATCAGTGTCACCGTCGTCGCGGCGTACGTGAACGCCGGCGGGCTCGGCGCACTGATCTTCAACGGCATCGCCAGCGATCACGCGCCGAAGATCTGGTCGGGCGCGCTGACCGCATGCGCGCTGGCCGTCGCCGTCGACAGCGCGCTTGCGCTCGTCGAGCGCCGGCTCATGCGCAGCCGCGTAGGATGAGCGGGCGATGCTCGCGGCCGCGTGGCAGTACCTGATCGGTCATCCGGCGCAGTTCGCGACGGCGCTGGGTGTTCACGTCGCACTGTCGGTGTCCGCGCTCGCGATCGCGGCCGCCGCGTCCATTCCGATGGGCATTTACGCCGCGCACCGCCCCGGCATCGCGTTCGGGGCGGTCAACGTTGCCAACGTCGGACGCACGCTTCCCTCGCTGGCGGTTCTTGCGCTGGTGATGCCGGTGCTCGGAACCGGCTTTGCGCCAAGCCTGTTCGCGCTGTCGCTGCTCGCGCTACCGCCAATCCTGCTGAACACGATCGCCGCGATGCGCGGGATCGACCCCGAGATCGTCGACGCCGCGCGCGGCATGGGCATGACGGCGCAGGGAATCCTGCGGCGCATCGAATGGCCGCTCGCGTTGCCGGTGATCTTCGCGGGCCTGCGCACGGCGGCCATCCAGGTCATCTCGGGTGCAGTGCTCGCGGCATTCATCGGTGGGGGCGGCCTGGGCGACTTCATCACCGCAGGCATCGCGATGATGGCCGTGCCGCAGCTCCTCGTCGGTGCGATTCCGGTGACGATGCTCGCACTCGCGGCGGATTATGCGTTCGGCGCCATGCAGCGGCGACTGACGCCGCAGGGCCTGCGGGACACCGAAGCCACGACCTTGCGTCCCGCATGATCGAGATTGCACACCTGACGAAGCGCTTCGCCGGAGCGGCGACACCGGCCGTCGACGATCTTTCGCTGGCGATCGGCGAGCGGGAGATCTGCGTGCTCATCGGCCCATCGGGGTGCGGCAAGACGACCACGATGCGCATGATCAACCGGATGATCGAGCCGTCGAGCGGCAGCTTGCGCATCGCCGGCCGCGACGTGACGCGGATGGACCCGGTCGCGTTGCGGCGCTCGGTCGGTTACGTGATTCAGCAGGTGGGGCTGTTCCCGCACATGACGATCGCCGACAACGTGGCGACGGTGCCGCTGCTGCTTGGCTGGGACGCGCCGCGCATCGCACGCCGCGTCGACGAGCTGCTCGCACGCGTCGACATGGATCCGGCTCGCTTTCGCGACCGCTATCCGCGCGAGCTGTCGGGCGGCCAGAAGCAGCGCGTGGGCGTTGCGCGCGCGCTGGCCGCGGATCCGCCGGTGATGCTGATGGACGAGCCGTTCGGCGCGCTCGACCCGATCACCCGGGCAGCCTTGCAAGACGAATTCCTGCGCTTGCAGGATGCGCTCGGCAAGACGATCGTGTTCGTCACGCACGACATCGACGAAGCGCTGAAGATGGGAACGCGCATCGCGATCCTGCGCGCCGGCCGGCTCGTCCAGTACGATCGGCCCGAGGCCTTGCTCGCGCGTCCGGCCGATGCGTTCGTCGAGACGTTCGTCGGCGGCGATCGTGCGCTGAAGCGGCTGGCGCTGATGCCGGTCGCGGACTACGCGGCCGAGGGAAATGCGGGAGCCGATGCGCCGCGCGTCGCGCGTAACGCAAATCTGCGGGATGCGCTGTCCGTCCTGCTCGACGCCAACCGGGAAGCGGCGGCGGTGGAAAATGGCCCCGCCGCGGGTGCGGTGATCACGCTGACGCGCATCCGTGCCGCGCTGAACACGGCGCAGCCGGCCGTTTCATGACCCCGTGCAGGCCGATCTCGAGATCGCGGATTTCAGTCGACTGCGCCGGTAAATCCATCTAGGACCCTGATTTCAGCCAGGAGGCCTTCGAGCGCGCCCGCCTCGACCGCGCCCCGCATGCGCGCGAGATCAGGCGCGAACGCGCGGTCGCGATCCCAGAATGCGGCGCAGCGGCGCACGATCGCATGCGCTGCCTGCAGCGGCACGGAGGTCGCGAGCGGTGCGCGCAGGTCGATGCCCTGCGCCGCGGCGAGCAGCTCGATGGCGACGATCGCGGCGGTGTTGCCGGCCATCGGAGTGAGCCGCAATGCCGCGCCAGTGGCCATGCTGACGTGATCTTCCTGGTTCGCCGACGTCGGCAGCGAATCGACGCTGCGCGGATGCGCGATCGCCTTGTTCTCGGCCGCGAGCGCCGCGGCGGTGACCTGCGCGATCATGAAACCGGAGTTCACGCCGCCATCCTGGACGAGAAAAGGCGGCAGCCCCGACAGGTTGGCATCCATCAGAAGCGCAATGCGGCGCTCCGACAGGGCGCCGATCTCGGCGATCGCGAGTGCCAAGTTGTCAGCGGCAAACGCGACCGGCTGCGCGTGGAAATTGCCGCCCGACAGGATCTCGTGATCCGCGGCGAACACCAGCGGATTGTCGGACACCGCGTTCGCCTCGGTGAGCAGCGTCGCGGCAGCCGTTCGCATCTGGTCGATGCAGGCGCCCATCACCTGCGGCTGGCAGCGCAAGCTGTACGGATCCTGCACGCGATTGCAGGTCGCGTGGGACGCGCGGATCGCGCTGCCTTCGAGCAGGTTGCGATACGCGGCGGCAGCTTCCGCCTGCCCGCGGTGGCCGCGCAGCGCCTGGATGCGTGCGTCAAACGGCACGTCGCTCGCGAGGCACGCATCGACCGACATCGCGCCGGCGACGACGGCTGCCGCAAGCGCGCGTTCGGCGGCAAACAGCCCACCCAGCGCGAGCGCCGTCGATACCTGTGTCCCGTTGAGCAGCGCCAGCCCTTCCTTCGGTGCGAGCTCGAGCGGCGCGAGCCCCGCCTCGCGGAGCGCATCGCCGCCCGCGAGCAAGCGGCCGCTCACGCGCGCCTGGCCTTCGCCGATCAGCACCCCCGACAAATGCGCGAGCGGCGCGAGGTCGCCGGACGCGCCGACCGAGCCTTGCGACGGTATGCACGGCACCACACCGCGGTTGTGCATGTCGACGAGGGCCTCGATCACCTGCCAGCGCACACCGGAATGGCCGCGCGCGAGCGAGGCGACCTTCAACGCGACGACCAGGCGTACGATCGCATCGTCCAGCAGCGGTCCCGTGCCCGCCGAATGCGACAGCACGAGCGCCCGCTGCAGCTCGGCAAGCCGCGCGTCGTCGATCCGTGTGCGTGCGAGCAAGCCGAAGCCCGTGTTGATGCCATAGACCGTTCGATGCGCCGCGACGATCTCGGCGACCGTGGCGGCTGCGGCATCGACCGCTGCTCGCGCCGAGGCGTCGACGGCGAGCGTCGACGGCGCAGCCCATAGTGCGCGCAAATCGTCGAGCGTCAATGCGCCGGGACGCAGCGTAATCCTGGGTGCGACGTTGGCCATGGTGTCAGACAACGAGTCCGAAACTTCTTTAGACACGTGTCGGAGATGTCTCCGAAATGTGATTCGGGCGGCGCAGCGCGAAGGTTTCCCACGCGGCGACCAGCACCATCACGACGGTCGTCGCCACGCCGAGCGCCAGCGCCGAGAGTACATGCGAAAGGGCGACGGGCGTTAGTGCGAACAACAGCACCAAGCCCGCCATGTGCGACAGCGGCGGCGCACGCCGCGCGTTGGTCACCCACTTGAACAGCGCGTTGCCGAGCAGGTAAAGCGCCGGTCCGCCAAGTATCGCGAAGATTCCCGCATTGCTCACGTGCTCGGGATGCGCGAGCACGAGCTCGTCCGAAACCGCGCAAACGATGATGCCGGCGACGATCGGCAGGTGGAGGTACGTGTAAGCGCCTCGCGCGACGCGGCCGGGATCGCCGGAATGCATGAAGTGGTCGGTGGCGCGCTGCACGCCGGTATCGAAGTAGATCCACCACATCGCCACGCTGCCGAGAAAGGCCGAAGCGAACGCGACGATCGTTGCGGGGTTCCACGCGAGCTCGCTGAAGGTCGCACCGGTTACCAGCAGCGATTCGCCGAGCGCGATGATCACGAACAATCCGCAGCGCTCGGACAGATGATGCGGATCGACATCGCTCCAATCGCGAGTGGTCGACCGGCCGAGGCCCGGAACGTAGAAGTAGAGCCACGGCGCGGCGACCTCGAGGAGCAGCGCTAAGGCCCATAGCGTGAACCTCGCGCCACCTGCGGCCAGGCCGCCGGCGAGCCAGAACAGCGCGGAAAAACAAAACCAGGTCAGGATGCGGTAGAAGTTGCGCCGTAAACTCTCCGGCCCATCGCGCACCGCCCACACGAAAAACAGCGTGCGCCCGACCTGCATCGATGCGTACGCGCAGGCGAACGCCAGGCCGTGCTCCGCAAAGGCTGCCGGAATCGACGACGAAAGCACCAGCCCTGCCAGCATCAGCGCCAGCAGGCAGATGCGCACGGCCATCCGCTCCGGATCGAGCCAGTTCGTCACCCACGACGTGAAGATCCAGACCCACCAGACAGCAATCAGGAGAAGCGCGATCTGCACCGCACCGACCGCGTCGAGCCGCGCGAGCAGTGTGTGCGAAAGCTGCGTGACCGCGAACACAAACACCAGGTCGAAGAACAGCTCGACGACGGTGACCCGGCTACGCTCGTGGCCACCGCTTGTTCGCAGCAACGCCGGGTGTGCGGGGGCGGCGTTCACGGTGTCGTCCCCCCGGAGAATCGTGCGCGCGAGCGATTCATGTGCTCACCATCGGCGATAATCGCAAACTCGAACGGGTCGAGGTCGTCGGCGAAGCCGGCTTTTCTGGGCACGACAAGGCTCCATAACGCATAACGGCGGTAGCGGCAAGGGCCTTCGCTCGCCCGCAGTCCAGGCGCAGACGCCCATGATGCAGCAGTGCCTTTTCTCAATGAGCAAGCCATTTTGAAACGTCAGGTGCTCTTCATCCAGGGCGGCGGCGACCGCGTTCACGATGACTGGGACGGCAAGCTTGCAGAGAGCTTGAGGGCTGCGCTGGGGCCGAACTACGAGGTCCGTTATCCGCGGATGCCCAATGAAGGTAATCCGAGCTACACCACATGGAAGGCGGCGTTCGAGCGAGAGTTTGTCGCCCTGAAGGATGGCGCGATCCTCGTCGGACACTCGCTCGGCGGAACGATCCTGATCCACGCGCTCGCCGAGCACCCGCCCGAACTCGAGTTTGGCGCGGTAATCCTGATCGCGGCACCTTTCGTCGGCGACGGTGGCTGGCGTACCGACGATTGGAAGCCCCAGCGCGAGCTCGGCGCGAAGCTGCCGGGAGGATTGCCGATCTATCTCTACCATGGTCTCGCGGACGACACCGCACCACCGTCGCACGTCGAACTCTATGCGCACGCGATTCCACAGGCCCATGTTTGTCGCATGCCGGGCCGCGATCATCAGCTCGACAACGATCTGACCGACATCGCCGTGCTGATCGAGTCGTTGCCCGATGAACCCTGAGGCCGTGGCGATGCTTGCCATCCCGCATCACGGGCGACCCGCACTCAACACGCACTGATGAGCCATCCGCACCAAAACGTCGCAAGTTCCGGAACGGCAAGCGGGAATCCATGGCCCTCGCCAGATCGTCCAGGC
>Ga0307406_10000984_pt1 | contig 15844 bp, 15 predicted proteins | sample 322Cmetagenome_3_FD_203706 | JGI IMG/M metagenome (GOLD analysis project Ga0307406, IMG submission 203706) | Maize rhizosphere microbial communities from greenhouse at UC Davis, California, United States - 322HYB-C-2 | ecosystem: Host-associated > Plants > Roots > Rhizosphere > Soil | place... | reverse complement strand
CGAGCGTATCGAGGTCGCCGACCGCGCCGAGATGACCTTCGAGGACGGTCGCAGCGCCGACGCGGGCGACTCCGTCGATGCGCGCGGGGACGACGTCTACGGCGACGCCGCGCCGGGCGAGCGAGGGGCGGACCGCACCGACGACGGCCAGCCCGGCCTGACCGACTGGTCCCGCGCCGGCTCCGGCGGCGGCCTGCCGGACGGGGAAGGGCGCGAGCAGCCCGACACGCGCGAAAGCACCCTGTGGGAGCATCTGCAGGTCCAGGCCTCGCAGGCGGGCTTCTCACCGGCCGACCACGGCATCGCCCTGACCCTGATCGACATGGTCGATGAGGGCGGCTACCTGCGCGGCGACCTGGCCGAGGTCGCCGATCGGCTGGGCGTCGGCGGCGAGCGGATCGAGCGCGTGCTGGCCGTCTGCCACGGTTTCGAGCCGACCGGCGTCATGGCCCGCTCGGTGCCCGAATGCCTGGAGCTGCAGCTGATCGAGCGCAACCGCTTCGATCCGGCCATGGCCGCCCTGCTGGAGAACCTCGACCTGCTGGCCAAGCGCGACCTGGCCGGCTTGCGCAAGATCTGCGGCGTCGACGCCGAGGACATGGCCGAGATGATCGCCGAGCTGAAAGCCCTGACGCCCCGTCCGGGCGCGGGCTTCGGCGGCGAGCCGGCCCAGACGGTCATCCCCGACGTCCATGTGAGGGCCGATCCGGCCGGCGGCTGGAAGGTCGAGCTGAACGCCGACACCCTGCCGCGCCTGATCATGGACAAGCGCTACCACGGCGTCGTCGCCGGCGCGGCGCGGACGGATGTCGACAAGACCTTCGTCGCCGAATGCGCCGCCCAGGCCAGCTGGCTGGTCAAGTCGCTGGACCAGCGGGCCAAGACCATCCTCAAGGTCTCGTCCGAGATCGTGCGCCAGCAGGACGCCTTCCTGGCCTTCGGCGTGGAGTTCCTGCGCCCCCTGAACCTGAAGACCGTCGCCGACGCCATCGGCATGCACGAGTCGACCGTTTCGCGGGTGACCTCGAACAAATACGTCTCCACGCCCCGGGGCGTGTTCGAGCTGAAATTCTTCTTCACCGCCGCCATCCAGTCCTCGGACGGCGGCGCCCTGCACTCGGCCGAGGCCGTCCGTCACCGGATCAAGTCGATGATCGACGGCGAGGGTCGCGACGGCGACGTCCTATCTGACGACCGCATCGTCGAACTACTCAGCGAGGCCGGCATCGACATCGCCCGCCGCACGGTGGCGAAATACCGGGAAGCACTGCGAATTCCGTCGTCTGTCGAGCGCAAGAGACTTCTCAAGACCGGGTGAGAGCCCGCGCAAAGCGCCGGGCCGCGTCGGGTCGGGAGGTCCCGTAGGGCCGACGGTCCGCGGCCCAAAAAAGAGTGCGTCAAATCGCGCAAGCGTGACTGCCGATTTCCTTGTTCTTCGTTGACACCAATCCGGTTCGGTCGCGTTCTATCGACATGCAAGTCCAGGTCAGCGGCAAGCACGTGGATGTCGGCGAAGCGTTAGGCTCGCGCATCTCCCAGGAACTCGAAGACGGGATCGGAAAATATTTTGAACGCGGCGCTCAGGATGCTGAGGTCGTGGTGTCGAAAGACGGTCACGGCTTCAAGGTGGACTGTTGGGTCCGCCTTGCGTCGGGGCAGGCTATCGTCACAACCGGGCTCGGCGGAGACGCTCACGGCGCCTTCTCCGATTCGCTCGACAAGCTCGAGAAGCGGGTCCGCCGCTACAAGCGCCGCCTGAAGGATCACCACATCGGGCCCAAGCGTCTCTCCCCGGAGAAGACCGAGGACGCCGCCCGCGAGGTCGCCCGCAGCATCGTCCTGCGCAATCCGGACGAGGTCGAGGACGACACCTTCGGTGAAGCCGGCGCGCCCGGCGAGCCGCCGCCCGTCGGCATGGTCATCGCGGAGACCGAAACCGAGATCCGCACCATCACCGTCGGCCGCGCCGTGGCCGAGCTGGACATGACCGGCTACCCGGTCGTCGTCTTCCGCAACGCCGCCCACGGCGGCATCTCGGTGGTCTACCGCCGCCCGGATGGAAACGTGGGCTGGATCGACCCGGAGCGGAGGGCGATCTCGCTCAACGGACACGGTTCGGTAAACGGTCGTACGTCATAGTGCTTCCCACAAGGGGGCGGGTGCTCTAAAGGGCGCCCGCCCACCCGGGATGATCGAGTAGAGTCGGGGTTCCAATGGACATCGGTGATTTGCTGGCGGACGGCGGTGTCGTTCTGCGCGGCGGCGCGTCGTCGAAGCGCCAGGCTCTTCATGTGGTGGCGGACGCCGCCGCACAGGCCCTCGGCATGCCCGAGGCGCGCGTGCTCGAAGCTCTGCTGGAGCGCGAGGCGCTGGGCTCGACCGGCCTCGGTTCGGGCGTCGCGGTTCCGCACGCCCGTCTGGAGGGCGTCAGCCGGGTGACGGCGGTCTTCGTGCGTCTGGATACGCCCGTCGCCTACGGCTCGGTGGACGATCGTCCCGTGGACCTGCTGTTCGCCCTGTTCGCCCCGCCCAGCGACGGCGCGGAGCACCTGCGGGCCCTCGCCGCCGTCTCGCGCGCCCTGCGCTCGTCGGAGATGCGCGAGCAGCTGCGTCAGGCCCATACGGCCGACGCCATCCGCGCCCTGTTCGTGCGTGACCAGGTCCCGGCTACGGCCGCCTGACGGCGGCCTTCGCTTGCTTTGTGGAGTGGCGCTAACGGCGCTCGCGCGGCGAGCGCCTGCTTGAGCGCGGTTCAGGCTAGCGTGGGTCTAGTGGACCGACACCGGCTCCAGCTCGTGGGCCACGGCGGTGGCGAAGGCGGTTTCGCGGTCGGTCATGATGGCCAGACGCTCGCCGTCGGCGCCGTGCACGGCGTAGAGGGTCGCTTCCGGATCCACGGACAGGCCCTGGATCGCCGTCGCGGGCGTATCGGCCATGACGTCGGCGGCGCGGATCTCGCGCACATAGACGAGGTCGGGGGCGCCGAGCTCGGCGAAGTCCTGTCGGGTCATCTTCTGTTCAGGCGTCATGCGACCGCCTCCTTGTGTTCAACTAACGCCTGTGCGGCGCTTGGGTTCGGCCCCGAAAGCGGCGGCCGCAGAAACAACGGGCTCAGCCCGTCGTGATCGGGATGCGCCGGAGGACGGGAAGGTCCTCGGGGCGGCTCATGTCGACATGCAGCAGGCCGTGCTCCAGGCGGGCTTCGTCGACCTCCAGCCCATCCGCCAGCACGAAGCTGCGGACGAAGCCGCGACCGGCGATGCCGCGGTGCAGGAAGGCCTGGTCGGCCTTGCCGGCGTCCTCGCGCTTGCCGGCGACGGTCAGCTGGCGGCCTTCGATGGTGATCGCCAGGTCGTCCGGGCCGAAGCCCGCCACCGCCAGTGTGATGCGCACTGACCGCTCGCCGCGCTGCTCGACATTGTAGGGCGGGTAGCTGTCGGCCGCCGCCCGTTGGGCGCGGTCGATCAGGGCCCGGGTATGGTCGAAGCCCAGCAGGAAGGGGCTGTCGAACAGGATGGTGCGCGTCGTCATGTCTCAAGCCCCCGAAGCAGGCATTCGCGCCGTCCACGCCCCCCTCGATCGGCAGGGCGCCGGCTGAAGGATAGATGGGACCGGACGCCCGGCAGTGCAACGGCTCACGCTGACCAGGGCCGGAATTGGAGAAGGCCTCGCGGTTTCCCGCGAGGCCTTCATGGTGGAGCTTAGCGGAGTCGAACCGCTGACCTCTTGCATGCCATGCAAGCGCTCTACCAACTGAGCTAAAGCCCCAAACCGTTGCCGGTCAGTCCGCCGAGGTGTTGGTGTTGGCCCCCGGCGAGGCGGCGGAACCTATGTCAGGGCCGTTTGGTGATCAAGCCCGGTTCCACCATTTATTTTCGCCTTTTTCGAACACTGTTCGGAAGGCGATTTCCGGGCGGATCGAACACTGCCGATCCGCCCGGAAATTGTCAGTCCTCGTCCGACGAAGGCTTGCCGATTTCGTCTTCGAAGGAGTCGTCGTCCTCGTCCTCGATGAACGGAACCGAGTCGTCATCGTCGTCGTCGGCCAGGACGTCGTCGTCCTCGGTCGCTTCGCCCATGCCGGATTCTTCGGTCGGATCGACGACGGCTTCGTCCTCGTCGTCCGGGGTAAGGATCGGCTCGTGGCCTTCCTCGTCGATCTCCGGCGTCTTGACGTCGTCTTCTTCGTCTTCGTCGCCGTCGGCCTTCTTGTCCTTGACCTGATCTTCGGCCTCGTCGTCCGCCGGATAGCCGGCAGGGCGGCCGCGACGGTTGCGCAGCTTCAGGGCTTCTTCAGGATCGAAGTCGGTCCCGCACTTGGGGCAGTGGGCGGGACGACGGTTCAGGTCGTAGAATTTGGCCTGGCAGTTCGGACAGACCTGCTTTTGGCCCAGTTCGGGATTAGCCACGGGGGCGCCTCTCACGGTAGGGGGGAATTCGGGCGGCTCCCTTGCCACCCTTGGGAGCCGCTGTCAAAAGCGTTCTCCGCGCCACCCGCGCCATCCCTGCCCCTTTGGAGACCGCCGGGTGACGAACTTCACGCATCTGACCGCCCGCCGCAGCCCCGCGCTGAAGGGCGCCGTGCGCGCTCCCGGCGACAAGAGCATGTCGCACCGGACGATGATCTTCGGGGCCATGGCGACCGGCGTGACCGAGGTCGAGGGCCTGCTGGAAGGCGACGACATCCTGGCTACCGCCCGCGCCGCCGAGGCGTTCGGCGCGACGGTCGAGCGTCTGGGGCAGGGGCGTTGGCGCGTGACCGGGCAGGGCGGCTTCCGCTCGCCGGACAGCGTCATCAACTGCGGCAACGCCGGAACGGGCGTGCGCCTGCTGATGGGGGCGACCGCGGGCTATCCCGTCACGGCGACCTTCGACGGCGACGGCAGCTTGCGGAAGCGGCCGATGAAGCGGGTCACGGGTCCGCTGGCCGAGATGGGCGCGCGGTTCGGCTGGCAGGCCGCCGAGGACCGGCTGCCTGTCGAGGTGTCGGGCGGCGGGCTGACCGCAATCGACTATGTGCAGATGGTCGCCTCGGCCCAGATCAAGTCGGCCATCCTGCTGGCGGGGCTGAACGCCGAGGGCGTCACCACGGTCACCGAGCCGGAGAAGAGCCGCGACCACACCGAGCGGATGCTGCGTGCTTTCGGCGCCGAGGTCGACGTCGAGGCGCAGGGCGACGGCTGGAAGATTTCGCTGAAGGGCGGCCAGCGGCTGACCGGAACCGCCGTGGCGGTGCCGGGAGATCCGTCCTCGGCGGCTTTCCCGCTGGCGGCGGGGCTGGTCGTTCCGGGCTCCGAGGTCACGGTCGAGGGCGTGATGCTGAACCCGCTGCGCACCGGCCTGTTCGACACCTGGCGCGAGATGGGCGCGGACCTGACCATCGCCAACCGCCGCATGGCCGGGGGTGAGGAGGTCGGCGACGTCACCGCCCGCCATTCGGCGCTGAAGGGCGTGGTGGTTCCTGAGGACCGCGCCGCCTCGATGATCGACGAATATCCGATCCTGGCCGCCACCGCCGCCTTCGCGGAGGGCCGGACGGTGATGCGCGGCGTCGGCGAGATGCGGGTCAAGGAAAGCGACCGCATCGCCCTGATGGTCGCCGGCCTGAAGGCCTGCGGGGTGCAGGTGGAGGAGGAGCCCGAGGGCTTCATCGTCACCGGAGGCCCCGTCGCGGGCGGCGCGACCGTCCACACCGCCCACGATCACCGCATCGCCATGAGCCATCTGGTGCTGGGTCTGGCCGCCGATCAGGCCGTCGCGGTCGACGAGCCCGGCATGATCGCCACCAGCTTCCCGGGCTTCGTGGAGATGATGAACGGCCTGGGCGGTCTGATCGAGTGAAGGCGCTGCGCGACGTCCTTTCTCGCGGCGTCGCGATCCTGGGGCTTCTGACCTGTCTGGGCGGGGCCGGCTGGACGGCGTGGACCGTGTGGCGAGGGATCGTCACCGGCATGGTGACGGGCAAGCACGGCGCGGTTCATCTGAGGATCGAAGGCGATTTCTTCTACTATTCCACGGTGGTCCTGAACGGTCTGGCCTGCCTGTTGTGGCTTGGCCTGGCGGCGTTCGCGGTCCTTGTGCTGGTCCGTTGGAAGGACTGGACGTGAGCCGCGCCCTCATGCGGCGGTCCTTCCGAGCCGTGACGACCTGGATCCTCGCGGCGCTGATGGGCGCGGGGTGCTGGCGGGGCGGATCGGAGCTGCTGGTCATTCTGGACAGAGGCGTGATACCGGGCCGCCGGGGCCCTTCGCTGCATCTGGCCGACAACCCGCTGGCGTACTGGGCCGTGTTCGCCTTCTTCTGCGCCGCGCTGACGGCGGCGATAGGCTTCACCCTCTTTCTGGCCTACGTCGGCTGGCGGCAAGCCATGGAGCATCGTCGATCTTGAGCAGGAACTTCATCATCGCCGTCGACGGACCCGCCGCGTCGGGCAAGGGCACCATCGCCGCGCGGCTGGCGGCCGAGTACGGCCTGCCGCATCTGGACACCGGCCTGTTGTACCGCGCCGTGGGCGTCGGCCTGCTGGATGCGGGCAAGTCGCTGGACGACGAGGCGGCGGCGGAAGTGGTCGCCCGGGCGCTGGACGCCGGCGATCTGACCGATACGGAACGCCTGACCAGCGGTGAGGCGGGCGAGGCCGCCAGCCGGATCGCGGGCTTCACCGGCGTGCGCGCGGCCCTGCTGGCTTTCCAGAAGGCCTTCGCGGCCCAGGCGGGCGGCGCGGTCCTGGATGGGCGCGACATCGGCACGGTGATCACCCCCGAGGCCCCGGCCAAGCTGTTCGTCACCGCCACCCCGGAGGTGCGGGCGACCCGCCGCTGGAAGCAGCTGACCGGGCGGGGCGCCGTCATCGCGTTCGAGGACATGCTGGCCGACATCATCCGCCGCGACGAGCGCGATGCGGGCCGGGGCGCGGCCCCGATGGTGCAGGCGCACGACGCCGTCTTGCTGGACACGACCGATATGGATATAGAAGCCGCCTTCGATGCGGCCCGCCGTATCGTCGAGGCGGCGCGCGCGAAACACGGTCTCTGACCCGTTCCGCAAATCCAACGCTCCCATCCTCGGCTTCCGCGGGCGCTCTGGTTGAGCTTCAGCCTCGCGTCCCGACGACCTGACTCTTTCTTCTGAACCCCTCTTTGGCGCGGGACCCTTCGGTCGCGCGCTCAAGCCTTTTTCTCCAACCCCAGAGTTACATGACCGACACCCTCACCCCCACCCGCGACGACTTCTCGGCGCTGCTCGACGAAACCCTTCAGGGCCGTGACCTCGGCGAAGGCCAGGTCGTCCACGGCCGCGTCGTCGGCATCGAAAAAGACATCCTGATCATCGACGTCGGTCTGAAGACCGAAGGCCGCATCCCGGCCCGCGAATTCGGCATCGGCGAAGGCGCCGTCATTCCGAAGCTCGGCGACAACGTCGAAGTCTATCTGGAGCGCGTCGAGAACGCCCTGGGTGAAGCGGTCATCAGCCGCGACAAGGCTCGCCGCGAAGAAGCCTGGACCCGCCTGGAAGTCGTGTTCGCCGACGGCCAGCCGGTCAACGGCACCATCGTCGGCCGCGTCAAGGGCGGCTTCACCGTCGACCTGGGCGGCGCCTCGGCCTTCCTGCCGGGCTCGCAAGTCGACATCCGTCCGGTGCGCGACGTCGCCCCGCTGATGGGCAAGGAACAGCCCTTCGCCATCCTGAAAATGGACCGTCCGCGCGGCAACATCGTCGTCTCGCGTCGCGCCATCCTGGAAGAAGCCCGCGCCGAACAGCGCACCGAGCTGGTCGGCCAGCTGCAAGAGGGTGAAGTCCGCGAAGGCGTCGTCAAGAACATCACCGACTACGGTGCGTTCGTCGACCTGGGCGGCATCGACGGCCTGCTGCACGTCACCGACATGTCGTGGAAGCGCGTCTCGCACCCCTCGCAGGTCCTCGCCGTCGGCGACACCGTCAAGGTCCAGATCGTCAAGATCAACCCGGACACGCAGCGCATCTCGCTGGGCATGAAGCAACTGCAGGCCGATCCGTGGGACGGCGTGGAAGCCAAGTATCCGGTCGGCGCCAAGATGTCGGGCCGCATCACCAACATCACCGACTACGGCGCGTTCGTTGAGCTGGAAGCCGGCGTTGAAGGCCTGGTCCACGTCTCGGAAATGTCCTGGACCAAGAAGAACGTCCACCCGGGCAAGATCGTCTCGACCTCGCAGGAAGTCGACGTGGTCGTGCTGGATGTCGACGCCTCCAAGCGCCGCATCTCGCTGGGCCTGAAGCAGGCCCAGGACAATCCGTGGGACGCCTTCGTCGCCAACAACCCGATCGGCTCGACCGTCGAGGGCGAAGTCAAGAACGCCACCGAGTTCGGCCTGTTCATCGGCCTGGACAACGACATCGACGGCATGGTGCACCTGTCCGACCTGGACTGGAACGTGTCGGGCGAGGAAGCCATCCAACGCTACCGCAAGGGCGAAACCGTCAAGGCCAAGGTCCTGGACGTGGATGTCGAGAAGGAACGCGTCTCGCTGGGCATCAAGCAGCTGGGCGGCGATCCGATGGAAGGCGACACCTTCAAGAAGGGTCAGCAGATCACCGTCACCGTGACGGCGATCGAGACCGGCGGCATCGAGGTCAAGTTCGGTGAAGACGACGCTCCGGCGACCGCCTTCATCCGCAAGTCGGACCTGTCGCGCGACCGCAACGAGCAGCGCACCGAGCGCTTCTCGGTCGGCGACCGCGTCGACGCCATGGTCACCGGCATCGACAAGGCCTCGCGCCGCGTCTCGGTGTCGATCAAGGCCCTGGAAATGAAGGACGAGGCCGAGGCCATCGAACAGTTCGGGTCGTCGGACTCGGGCGCTTCGCTGGGCGACATCCTGGGCGCCGCCCTGCGCGAGAAGGCCGGCTCCAAGGACTAAGTCTCTTCGTCATCGACGAAAAACGATCAGGCGGCCGGAGCGATCCGGCCGCCTTTTTCGTGCTCGAAGCCCGGGGGCGCGGTGGAACTTGTGTACGGTTTCCGACCTTTAACCTACAATTCGCGGGCTTAACGGACGGTTGGGCCTTTTTCGCCGGGCGCGCGAGAGATAGGGTGGGCTTGCATCCCGAGACTGGATGCAGCCGTATGGGTACGGGCTGGGGCTGAACAGGGCGGGGGCTGCATGATCAAATCCGAGCTGATCGAGAAGCTCGCGGCCGAAAACACGCATCTGACCCATGCTGAGGTCGAGCGTGTCGTGAATGTCGTGCTCGGCCGCATGGTCGAGGCGCTGGGCGACGGCGGTCGCGTGGAACTTCGCGGCTTCGGAGCCTTTTCCGTCCGGGGCCGTCCGGCGCGCGCCGGGCGCAACCCGCGCACCGGCGAGTCGGTCGAGGTGCCTGCGAAGGCGGTTCCCTTCTTCAAGAGCGGCAAGGAGCTGCGCGAGCGGCTGAACGCCACCGACTGACAGGACGCCCCATGGGACTGGTCACCGAGTTCAAGGAATTCATCGCCCGCGGCAACGTCGTCGACCTGGCGGTCGGCGTCATCATCGGCGCGTCCTTCGGCAAGATCGTCACCAGCCTGGTCGAACAGGTGGTCATGCCGCCGATCGGCCTGGCGCTGGGCCGAGTCGACTTCTCGAACCTGGAATGGGTGCTGGTCCCCGAAAATCCGGCGACCGCCGAGATCGAGAAGGTGGCGATCCAGTACGGCGCCTTCATCAACACCGTGATCCAGTTCCTGATCGTCGCCTTCGTCATCTTCCTGATGGTGAAGCTGGTGAACAAGATGCGCCGCGAGCAGGCCGCGGCGCCGGAAGCCCCGGTCGCGCCGACCCCGACCGAGGCCCTGCTGGCGGAAATCCGCGACGAGCTGAAGGCCCGTCCCTAACCCTGAAAGCCGTCTAGGCCTTGGAGGCGGTCGCCGGAGCGGCCCTCGGAGCCCGTGCGCCGCGCACCGCGCGTTCGAGCGGAACGGGCCGCAGGCAGATCGCATAGTCGCCGTCGTAGGGCGTGGGCGACCACAGGGCCGGATCGGGCGCGTCTTCTGAAAACTGGACGTGGCAGTGGCCCCAGCCGCCTTCGCGGCGGGCCGTGCGGGCGAAGTCGCCGAGCCGGAGCAGGTCCCGCGGCGTGACCATGGGCAGCCGCAGCTTGGCCGCCCCCATGGCGCGGGCGGCGTCGCGCAGGGCCGTCATCAGCACAGGGATCGCGTCGGCGTGGGGCTGCAGGGCCTCCAGGTCGATGATCTCCAGCACCGGCGGCTCGAGGATGTTCGACTTGGCCATCATGGCCATGGCGTAGGCGACGACGGCGCCGTCCCGCTCGAAGGCCAGGATCAGCGGCCGCTGGGACAGGTCAGGATCCTGCAGACGCCAGCGCTGGATCTCCGGGCTGCGATCCGCCAGCAGCCGCCCCTCTTCCGTCAGCGCCCGCCAGAAGGCGGCGTAGGGCGAGGCGTCGCCGAAATCGCCCAGCAGGCTGACCCCGGGCGGCAGGGCGGGGCGGGCGACCCGGCCCAGCCGGTCGTTCATCAACTGCTCGCCCAGTCCCGACACGGCGCGCGGAGCGGCCGCATACAGCCGCCGCCACAGGCGGCTCAGGGCCAGGGGCAGGGGATCGACGACCCAGCTCAGCTTCAGCGCATGGGTCTGTTCAGGCCAGGCCAGCATGCCGTGGCGGGCATAGAGGGGCTGGGAGGTGGAATTGGCGTTGAGGGTGTAGCGGACGAAGACATCGGGCTGGGAGGTGAAGGTCTTCAGCATGTGGCGGCTGGTGCCGCGCACACTGGCCGTGACAATGATCGAAAAGCCCGTCGCGCCGTGCAGTCGTCGCCCGCCCAGCCGGAAACGCTGGATCAGGTTGCCGACGTGGGCGGCGGGTTCGCCGTCGGGGCCGTCCGCGACCCAGCCCGCCGGCGCGCCGATGTCCAGCCGGGCCGGGTTGGCGTGCAGCCATCGCCACCCCGCCAGCGACCGTTCCGGCCAGCCCACGCTGCGGTGCAGGTCCTGCACCCTTGGATAATCCGCTTCTACGATCTCTCTGAGCGTCATGGCTGAGCTGTATCGTTTCGGGAGCGGGGCGCGCTCCACGACGGTGAACGTGCAGGGAGCGGGCCAGTTCTACAATCACAGGTATATGCGTCTCCACCGGAACGGGAGGGATCGGAATCCGGTTTGACTCTTTGTGGATGAGAACAAATAATGAACATCCGTCTTTTCATGGTCGCCATGTCCCCCTTTTCCACCGCATCGCCGGAGCCGTTTCCAGAGGCCGCCGCGCCTCTGGAGGAGGCGTGCGCATCGACGCCGCGAGACATGGCGGCGACCGTTCTGTTCGCCCTGTCGCGGCGGCGGGAGGACGACCGGCGACCGGCGCTGATCGCCGCGCCCCGGGCGTGGTTCGGGGAGCATGGCCGCCCCTATGGCCCGGGCTTGGCCGGGACGGCGCTGATCCTGACGCCCGTGTCGACCGCCGCCGAGGCGCTGTGGGTGCTGGAGCAGGCCCTGCGGTCGGGGGCGGTGTCGCTGGCGCTGGGAGCGGTGGACGGGGCCAGCCTGGCCCAGACGCGGCGGCTGGACTTCGCCGCCCGGGACGGCGGTTCGACCGGACTGATGCTGCCGCGAAGCCTGAACGGGCTCAGCGCGGCGCGGCGGCGTTGGCGCGTGTCGGCGGCGCTGTCCGCGCCGGACGCCGACGACCCCCGCGCGCCGGGGCAGGCGCGCCTGATCGCGGAGATGACGCGGGGCCGGGGCGAGCGTCCCGGCGCCTGGATGCTGGAGCAGGATGATGAGACGCATCGTCTCCGTCTGGCTGATCGACTGGCCGGTTTCGGTCCGGCGCCGATCGCTGGAACGGGCGCGACGTCCGGCCTCGCCGCCTGACCCCGCGCTGGACCCGCAGACCCCGTTCGCCCTGATCCTGAAGAACAGTCGGGGCGCGGCGGTGATCCACGCCCTGAATCCGGCCGCCCGCGCCGCCGGCCTGCGGCGGGGCCAGACCCAGGCGGACGCCCTGGCCATGATCCCGCACCTGCTGTGCCGGCCCGCCGATACGGCCGCCGATGATCGCGCGCTGAAGGCGTTGGCGGTCTGGGCCGAGCGCTGGTCGCCGTCGGTCAGCCTCGATCCGTCCGGCGAGGGGCTGGAGGGGCTGTTCCTCGATGTCACGGGGGCGGCCCATCTGTTCGGCGGCGAGGCGGTCTTGCTGGCCCAGATCCGCACCCGGCTGGCCGAGGCGGGGACGGTCGCGCGGGTCGCCCTGGCCCCGACGCCGGGCGCGGCCTGGGCGCTGGCGCGCTGGGGCGAGGGCCGGGATCCGATCGCCACGGACGAGACCGTCTCTGACCTGCTGGCCGACCTGCCGGTCGAGGCGCTGCGCCTGGACGACCGCACGGCGACCGGCGCGCGCCGACTGGGGCTGAAGACCATCGGCAGCCTGTACGCCATGCCGCGCGCGGGTCTGGCGCGGCGCTTCCGGGACGGCGACGCCATCGGCCTGGTGCGGCGGTTGGATCAGGCGCGAGGGTATGTCGGCGAAGCTTTGACGCCCGTGCGCCCGCCCGCCCGCTATCGGGTCTGGCAGGCCTTCGCCGAACCTCTGGGCGACATCGAGGGGGTGGAGGCGCGCCTGCCCGAACTGGCGGCTGACCTGACGCGGGCGTTGGAGCGGGACGGGCAGGGGGCGAAGGCCCTGACCCTGACCGGCTTCCGCTCGGACGGGCTGACGACCGGGCTGTCGGTGCGCATGGGGCGGCCGGGGCGCGAGGTTCCGATCTGGATGCGGCTGTTCCGCGAGGCCGGGTTCGGACGGCTGGAGCTGGGCTTCGGCCTGGACGCCCTGATGCTGACCGCCGACCTAACCGAGCCCATGGCGGCGCGGCAGGGGGCGCTGGAAAGCGAGGCGGAGGCGAAGCAGGCCGAGAGCCTGGCCGCCCTGATCGACCGACTGACGGCGCGGCTGGGCGAAGAGCGGGTGCTGACGCCCGAACCGGTCGACAGCTGGATTCCCGAACGCGCCGAGCGTCTGGTCCCCGCCCTGGGCCGGGTCCCGGCGGCGGATCCGATGGAGGCCGGTCGCCGCCCCTTGCTGCTGCTCGATCCGCCCGAGCCGATCGACGATCCGCTGTTCGACCTGCCCGAGGGGGCGCCCGCGCGCTTCACCTGGCGCCGGGTCAGCCGCCGGGTGGTGAGGGCCGAGGGGCCGGAGCGGCTGTCGCCCGAATGGTGGCGGCCCCGTCCCGACGGGCGCGCGGTACGCACCCGCGACTACTACCGCGTCGAGGACGGGGAGGGCGGACGCTACTGGCTGTTCCGCGAGGGGCTGTACGGGCGCGAGGACGGTCGCGCGCCGTCGTGGTGGATGCACGGGGTGCTGCCATGACGGTCTGGAGCGGCGCGTACGCCGAACTGGGCGCCATGACGAACTTCAGCTTCCTGGAGGGGGCGTCCCACCCGGGCGAGATCATCCATCAGGCGAAGGCGCTGGGGATCGCCGCCGTGGGCGTGGCCGATCGCAACACGCTGGCGGGCATGGTGCGGGCGCTGATGGAGGCCGAGAAGCTCGGGCAGCAGCTGGTGATTGGATCGCGGCTGGTGTTCACGGACGGGACGGCCCTGATCGTCTTCCCCCGCGACCGCGCCGCCTATGGCCGGCTGTGCCGCCTGTTGTCGTTGGGCAAGAGCGAGGCCGTGCCGCAGCCGGGCGCGGACCCGCAGGGAGAGCGGATCGAGAAGGCCGAGACGCGGCTGACCTTCGAACAGGCCGTTAGACTGGGCGAAGGCATGATCGCCCTGGCCCCCGCGCCCGAGACGCCCGACGCCGCCTTCGAGCGCCGGCTGGCGGCGTGGCGGACGGCCTGGCCGGACGACCTCTACCTGGCCGCCGCGCCCCTGTGGCGGGGGGACGATCGGCGCCGCCTGAACCGGCTGGCGGCCGTGGCCCAGCGCACCCGCGCGCCGATGATCGCCACCAATGCGGTGCTGTATCACCACGCCGACCGGCGCATGCTGCAGGACGTGCTGACCTGCATCCGCGAGGGCGTGACCATCGACAAGGCCGGGCGGCGGCTGCGGGCCAACGCCGAGCGCGACCTGAAGACCCCCGCCCGCATGGCCCACCTGTTCCGGGGGCATGAGGCGGCGCTGGAGCGGACGATGGAGGTGGCGCGCGCCTGCAGCTTCTCCCTGCGCGAGCTCAGTTATCAGTACCCGGACGAACCGGTGCCGAAGGGTTGGACCGCCCAGCGCCGCCTGATGCGCCTGGCCTTCAAGGGCGCGAAGGAGCGCTGGCCTGAAGGCGTTCCGTCGAAGGTGCGGACCCAGATCCGGGACGAGCTGAAGCTGATCAAACTTCTGAAATATCCGAACTACTTCCTGACCGTGCACGACATCGTCGCCTGGGCGCGGGGGCAGGAGAAGCCGATCCTGTGCCAGGGGCGGGGATCGGCGGCCAATTCCGTGGTCTGTTTCTGTCTGGGCGTCACCAATGTGAACCCGGCCGAACAGGACGTGCTGATCGAACGCTTCATGTCGGCCGACCGGGACGAGCCGCCGGACATCGACGTCGATTTCGAGCACGAGCGGCGCGAGGAGGTGATGCAGTACGTCTATCGCCGCTATGGCCGGGATCGGGCGGCCATCGTGGCGACGATCATCCACTACCGCCCCCGCTCGGCGATCCGCGACGTGGGCAAGGCGCTGGGCCTGACCGAGGACGTGACCGCGCGCATGGCGGATACGGTCTGGGGCTCCTGGGGCGATGGGGTGAAGGACGAGCATGTCGACCGCACCGGCCTGAGCCGGGACGACGCGCGGATGCGGCTGGCGCTTCAGCTGACGGCCGAGATCATCAAATTCCCGCGCCATCTGAGCCAGCATGTCGGCGGCTATGTGCTGAGCCAGACGCCGCTGCTGGAGATCGTGCCCATCGGCAACGCGGCCATGGACGACCGGACCTTCATCGAGTGGGACAAGGACGACATCGACCATCTGAAGCTGATGAAGGTCGATGTGCTGGCGCTGGGCATGCTGACGGCGCTCAGGCGCGGCTTCGACATGATCGCCGACAGCTATGGCCGGCGATTGCAGCTTCACACCGTTCCGCAGGACGACGCCGAGGTTTACGGCATGCTGTGCAAGGGCGATTCCGTCGGGGTCTTTCAGGTGGAGAGCCGGGCCCAGATGGCGATGCTGCCCCGGTTGAGGCCTGAGGTCTTCTACGATCTGGTGGTGGAGGTGGCGATCGTCCGGCCGGGGCCGATCCAGGGCGGCATGGTCCATCCCTATCTGAAGCGGCGCAGGGAACGGCGCGAGGCGCGAGAGCGGGGCGAGCCCTATGAGATCGACTATCCCAGTCCGTCCCCGGAACATGGTCCGGCGAACGAGCTGAAGCAGGTGTTGCACAAGACGCTGGGCGTGCCGCTGTTCCAGGAACAGGCGATGCGGATCGCCATGCAGGCGGCGAAATACACGCCCGCGGAGGCCAACAGCCTGCGCCGGGCCATGGCCACCTTCCGGCACATGGGCACGATCCATGAGCATGAGACCCGGTTCGTCAGCCGCATGATCGAGCGCGGCTATGACCCGGACTTCGCGCGGAGCTGCTTCGACCAGATCAAGGGCTTCGGGGAGTATGGCTTCCCGGAGAGCCACGCCTGTTCCTTCGCCCTGCTGGTCTACATCTCGGCGTGGATGAAGCACCACTATCCCGAGGTCTTCGCCGCCGCCCTGCTGAACAGCCAGCCCATGGGCTTCTACGCCCCCGCCCAACTGGTTCGGGACGCGAAGGATCACGGGGCCGAGGCGCGCCATCCGGACGTGAACATGAGCGACTGGGACGCCACGCTGGAACCGGCGCCGGGTGGGACGCGCCGCGCCCTGCG
>Ga0307406_10000983_pt1 | contig 15867 bp, 19 predicted proteins | sample 322Cmetagenome_3_FD_203706 | JGI IMG/M metagenome (GOLD analysis project Ga0307406, IMG submission 203706) | Maize rhizosphere microbial communities from greenhouse at UC Davis, California, United States - 322HYB-C-2 | ecosystem: Host-associated > Plants > Roots > Rhizosphere > Soil | place... | reverse complement strand
GCCCAGCGCCCACCAGCCCTCGCGCACGCCGGAGCCGACGCTGCGGAACAGGGTGATGACGAAGGTCAGGAGCAGCTGGGCGCCGACCAGGATCGCGCCCGGCCAGCCCAGCTGCACCAGCAGGTCAATCCAGCCGTTGTGCGCCGAGGGCACGATCCAGCCGGTTTCCTTGCGCACCCAGTCGGCGGGCGGCGATTCGCCCATCCGGCCCCAGAAGGCGCCGTAGCCGTAGCCGGTCCACGGCCGCTCGGCGACGCGGCGCATCAGGCTGGACCAGATGTCGGTCCGGCCGGTCAGCGACGGGTCCTTGCCCAAGGCCTCCAGCACGGCGACCGAATGGGTGTCCCAGATCCACAGGCCCAGCCCGCCCAGCACCACGGCGCTCCATATGGCCACCACGGCGAAGGCCGCTCCGCCCCGGCGCAGGGTCCAGAAGCCGGCCACGACCCCGACGCCCAGCACCAGGCAGAGCAGGGAGGTCTTGGACTGGGTGGCCAGCACCAGTCCGCTGGACAGGGCCAGGGCGACGGCGGGCGCGAGACGGCGCGGATCGGGCGAGGCCAGGCAGGCGGCGGAGGCGGTGGCGCCGATCACCATGACCGCGCCCATCTGGTTCTTCTCGTACCAGAGGCCGCGCCACAGGCCCGCGTTGACGTCTTGGTGCACGCCGATGGCCGGGAAGGCGAAGACCATCACCAGACTGCCGACCGCCATGATCAGGCAGGACAGCATGAGCAGGCGCGGCAGGTGCGGCCCGCGGAAGGCGGCTCCCAGATAGAGGGCGAACACCCCGCTGATGGCCAGGGCGATCACTCGGCGGCTGGTGGTGTGGAAGTCGATCGACCAGTATTTCGAGGCGAAGCACAGCCCCACCAGCATCGCCAGGCACAGCGCCGCCGGCCAGGCGCGCCAGACCCGGTCCAGCCGGTACAGGATCAGGCCCGCGATGGCGGCGTAGGCCGGCAGCCAGACGAGGCGCAGCAGCGGCGTCTCCTCCTGCAGCGGGGCGAACACCGGGCCGATCAGGGCGCCCGTCAGCATGGCGATCAGCCCGACGCACAGCGCCATCTCCCACCAGGTGGGTTCCGGATCGGTCGAGAGTGTTTCTGGACGGGACTCGCGCACCGATGCAGGGTCGGCGTTCAGGCTTAAGGAAGGGTTGGGAAAATGGCGGGTGGGCTGCTCAGGCGCCGTGATGGACACCATGCGCGCGTCGGCTTCGTCGAACTGTTCTTCGACCTCGTCTTCGTCTTCGCCATCACCCAGATCAGCCATACCCTGCTGGCCCATCTGACATGGCTGGGCGCCCTGCAGGCGGCGATCATGCTGGGCGCGGTCTGGTGGGTGTGGATCGACACCAGCTGGATCACCAACTGGCTGGATCCCGAACGCCCTCTGGTGCGGGTCATGCTGTTCGGCCTGATGGGGGCGGGGCTGGTGCTGTCCACCTCCCTGCCCGAGGCCTTCGGCGAGAAGGGGCTGGTCTTCGCGGTCGCCTTCGCCTCCCTGCAGATCGGCCGGGGTCTGTTCACCCTGTGGGCGGTGCGCGGCGATCCGGTTCAGAAGCTGAACTTCCAGCGCATCGTGATCTGGGCCTCGGTCGGCGGCGTGCTCTGGATATCGGGCGGCCTGGCGGACGGCCAGATCCGGCTGCTGCTCTGGCTGCTGGCCCTGTCGCTGGAGTTCCTCGGGCCGATGACCGCCTTCTGGTGCCCTGGGCTGGGCCACAGCCGGGCCACCGAGTGGAACGTCGAGGGCGCGCACCTGGCCGAGCGGGTGGGCCTGTTCGTCATCATCTGCCTGGGCGAGTCGATCATCATCACCGGCGCGACCTTCGCCGAACTGCCGTGGACCACGACGACGGTGCTGGCCTTCGTCAGCGCCTTCCTCGGCACGATCGCGATGTGGTGGCTGTTCTTCAGCGCCAAGCACGACGCGGCGTCGGAAGTGATCGCGCGCGCCGAGAACGCCGGCGCCATCGCCCGCGCCGCCTATACCTACGCCCCCCTCCCGGTGGTGGCGGGCATCGTCGTCACCGCCGTCGGAGACGAGATGGTGCTGATGCATCCGTCCGGGCACATGGAAGCGGCGGCGATCTGGGTGCTGGTGGGCGGTCCGGCCCTGTTCCTGGCGGGCACGGCCGTGGCCATCTTCGCCGTCTGGAGCCACTGGCCGCGCTCGCGCCTGGTCGGGCTGGCGGCGCTGGGCGGACTGGCGGCGGCCGCGCCCCTGTTGACGCCGCTGCTGCTGACCGCCGCCTCGACGGTGGTTCTGATGGCGGTCGGGGCGTGGGAGACGCTGGTTCCCTCACACAAGCGGCCGGGCTAGGAAGGCGAGGTCAACGGGGGAACCATGATGTCGAAATCCGCTCTCGCCTGCCTCGCGGCGGTCGCATTCCTCGCCGCCGCAGCGCCCGTCGCCGCCCAGACCGCCACCCAGGCTCCGGCCGCGGCCCAGGGCGCCGAACAGCAGGCCAAGGCGGCGTTGGTCCGGCGGTATTTCGAGGCCATCCAGTTCGACAAGCTGATGAACGTCATGATGGAATCCATGATGGCGTCGATGATGGAGAACAGCCGGATCCCGGAGGACAAGTTTCCGGTCCTGCGGGAAGCGGCGCTGGAGGCGTTCGGGAACGTCTTGCCGCAGATGACCGAGGCGAACATCGAGATCTATGCGGAGGCGTTCACGCTCGAGGAACTCGAGCAACTGGTGGCCTTCTACGAAAGCCCGGTCGGTCGGTCGCTGATGGCCAAGACGGTCGTTCTGTCCCGGCAGTCCGGCGAGATGATCCAGCGCTTCCAGCCGATCATGCAGGAAGAGATGCGGCGTCAGCTGTGCGCGCGGATCGAGTGCCCGACGGCGCCGCCGGTCGTGGTCGCCCCCTCCGCCGGCGCGCGGGCGAAGCCCTAGATCGCCGCCAGCGCCGCCGCCCGCGAGCGGATGACCGCGCGGGTCGAGCGGTCGTCGTCGAACACGCCGTACCAGCCCTGCGGCTCATGCGGCGGGTCGCCCAGGAAGGCGGTGTCGCCGTTCCGGAAGCGGAAGTCGGCATGCTGGGCCCGGCCTTCGCCGTTCCACGCCCAGAAGTTGGAGCCGACCAGGGGGCCGCCTTCGCGGGCGCTGGCGATCACCGCGTCCTGGATCAGGGCGTAGAGGTCGTCCCGCATGCCGGTCGAGACGTCCAGGCCATAGACGTCGCCGTTGCGCGGATAGCCGAACTCCTCGACCACCAGCGGCTTGCCGGCCTGCTGCGCCAGCGCGACGTGCCGGGCGACATAGTCCGAGGCCAGCGACAGGGCGCGGGCGTGGGTGCCGGCCATGTCGGCGCGGTCCAGCCAGTTCCAGTTGGCGGGCCAGACGTGGGCGGTATGGTAGTCGACGGCGTCGTCCGCCTGGGACGACAGCACCAGGCCGGGCCGCTCCATCGATCCCATCAGTCCTTCGCTTCCGGTGGAGACCAGATGGTTCGGCGCCAGCGCCTTGATCAGGCGCGCGGTCGAGGCGATCCAGCCGTGGAAGTCGGGCAGGGCGCTATCGACCACGGTCCCGGACCCGCCCGGGCGCGGTTCGTTGGCCAGTTGCCAGGCCATGATGGCCGGGTCCTCGGCATAGGGCCTGCCGGTCACCGTGTTCACCCGCCCGACGATGCGGCGGACGTGGGCGTGATAGCGGGCGACGGCCTCGGGGCTGCGGTAGAAGCCGGAGACGAAGTCGGGAAACTTGGGCCATGGATGGCCCGGGTCGTTGGCGTCGACGTAGTGGCCGCCGTTGGTCCACTGCAGATAGGCGGCCATTCCACCCGACCATTCCCAGAAATTAGTCAGGTAGAGCACCGCCTTCATGCCCCGCGCGCCGATCGCGGCCAAGGCGTGATCCAGTCCGGTCAGCAGGGTCTCGTCATACCGGCCGTCCTGGTCATGGAAGGCCGGGCGCACCGAGTTCTTCAGCGGCGACAGCTCGGCCGAGGCGGTGATGCGCAGGTTGCTCACCCCGTCCGACGCCAGGGCGTCCAGCTCCCGCGCCAGCCGGTCCTCATGCCCGATCCAGGCCGCGTACCACAGGTTCGCCCCGACGAAGCGATAGGGCTTCCCGTCCAGCGTCAGCTGGGTCCCTTCGCGCCGGACGAAGCCGGTGGATGACGTCTGCGCCAAGGCGGGCAGGGCCGGCGCCGCGGCGGTGGCGATCGAGGCGGCGAGGACCGTGCGGCGGTTCAGCATGGGCGGGGACTCAGGCCTTCTCCACGAACGTGTCGATCACCTTCTTCTCACCCGCCTTCTCGAAGGCCACCAGCAGCTTGTTGCCCTCGATCCCGATGACGGCGCCGTAGCCGAACTTCTGGTGGAAGACGCGGTCGCCCTTGCTCCAGCCGGAGCCGGCCTTGGGGTCGGCGGTGGCGACCAGGCGGCCGTCGCCCTCGATCAGGGTGTGGCGGGCGGGCTTGGCCGCCGGCGCGCGCGCGGCCGCGAACGACTGGGCCCGCTTCCAGCCGGGAGAGGAATAGCCGCTGCCGAAGGTGGGCATCTCATCCCAGCGGGACTTGGCCTCCTTCATTCCGCCAGAGGCGCCGTAGTAGCCGGTGTCCGACTGCGGATCGACATGGTCGAGGGGCAGTTCGTCGACGAAGCGGCTGGGCAGCTGCGAGGTCCAGCGGCCGTAGACCAGCCGGTTGGCGGCGAACGAGATGCGGGCGTCCGACTTGGCCCGGGTGACGCCCACATAGGCCAGGCGGCGCTCTTCCTCGAGGCCCTTCTCGCCCTTCTCGTCGATGCTGCGCTGGCTGGGGAAGACGCCTTCCTCCCAGCCCGGCAGGAAGACCAGCGGGAACTCCAGCCCCTTGGCCCCGTGCAGGGTCATGATCTGCACCGAGTCCGCGCTCTCGCCCCGGTCCAGGTCCATGACCAGCGAGACGTGCTCCAGATAGGCGGTCAGGCCGTCGAACTGCTGCATCGACTGGGTCAGCTCTTTCAGGTTGTCGAGCCGGGTCTGGCCGGTCGCCCGGTCGGCCTTCTGCATGTCGGTGTAGCCGCTCTCCTCCAGAACGGCCTCGGTCAGCTCCCAGTGGCTGGTGGTCTGGGCCAGCGCCCGCCAACGGTCGATGTCGCGGATGAAGTTGGAGAAGGCCGTGCGCGTGCGCGCCTGAAGCTCGTCCGAACCGATCAGGGCGCGCACCGCCGTCAGGGCCGGGACGCCGTTCTCGCGGGCGATCTGCAGCACCTTCTGCACGCTGGTGTCGCCCAGACCGCGCTTGGGCACATTGACGATCCGCTCGAAGGCCAGATCGTCGTCCTCGCTGAGGATCAGGCGCAGATAGGCGTGGGCGTCGCGGATCTCGGCCCGCTCGAAGAAGCGCGGCCCGCCGATGACGGTGTAGGGCACGGCCAGCATGACGAAGCGCTCTTCGAACGCCCGCATCTGGAACGAGGCGCGCACCAGCACCGCCATGTCCTTGTAGGCCATGCCCTGTTTGCGGGCGGTCTCGATCTCGTCGGCGATCAGCCGGGCCTCGGCCTCGCCGTCCCATACGCCGCGCACCCGGACCTTGTCGCCGGTCTTGTCCTCGGTCCACAGGGTCTTGCCCAGGCGGCTGCGGTTGGCGGCGATCAGGCCCGAGGCGGCGCCGAGGATGTGGTGGGTCGAGCGATAGTTGCGCTCCAGCCGGATCACCTTGGCGCCCGGGAAGTCCCGCTCGAAGCGCAGGATGTTGTCCACCTCGGCCCCGCGCCAGCCGTAGATCGACTGGTCGTCGTCCCCAACGCAGCAGACGTTGCCGGTCGAGGCGGTCAGCAGGCGCAGCCAGAGGTACTGGGCCACGTTGGTGTCCTGATATTCATCGACCAGGATGTAGCGGAAGCGGCGGCGGTATTCTTCAGCGATATCCGCGTGCTGCGACAGGATCGTCAGATTGTGCAGCAGCAGGTCGCCGAAGTCGCAGGCGTTCAGGCTGACCAGCCGGGCCTGATAGGCGGCGTACAGCGCATGGCCCTTGCCGTTGGCGAAATCCTCGCTGGGCGGCAGCTTGTCGGGCGTCCAGCCGCGGTTCTTCCAGTGGTCGATCAGGTTGTTCAGCGACTTGGGCGTCCAGCGCTTGGTGTCGAGGTTGGCGGCCTCCAGCAGCTGTTTGCAGACCCGCTCCTGATCGTCGGTGTCCAGGATGGTGAAGGTCGACTTCAGGCCCACCAGTTCGGCGTGCCGGCGCAGGATCTGGGCGGCGACCGAGTGGAAGGTGCCCAGCCAGCGCAGGCCCTCGGCCGAGGGGCCGATCAGGTGGGTGATCCGCTCGCGCATCTCTCGCGCGGCCTTGTTGGTGAAGGTGACGACCAGCAGTTCCCACGGCTTGGCCCGGCCCGTGGCCAGGATGTGCGCCAGCCGGGTGGTCAGCACCCGCGTCTTGCCCGTACCCGCGCCGGCCAGAACCAACACCGGTCCTTCGGTGGTCTCCACCGCTTCGCGCTGCTCGGGGTTCAGGCCCTTCAGATAGTCGGAAGCCGCCGAGGGCGCGAGGCCGTCGGGACCGCGCGAGCGGGCGAGGTCGGAAATGCGAGGGGGGGCGGAATCGGTCATGGAACAGCGAGAACATAAGGAGACCGGAGCCGCTTGTCAGCCGCCGCGAACAGCAGAGGCGGGAACCGTGAGGGCCACGCCTCCGTTCCTTGCCCCGGGACAGGGTCAAACAACAGGAGGGTCATCGCATGGCCGAGAACACCAACAGCAGCGGCGGCGGCAATAGCGGCCTGGCTTTCATTGTCGGCGGTCTGCTGGTCGTCGTGATCGTCATCGCCATCTTCGTCTTCCGCGGCGGAATGCCGGGAACCGACACCAAGAAGGTCGATGTCGACATCAACGTGCCCGAGGTCTCGGCCCCGGCGGCGCCGTCGACCGGAAACTGACCATGACCGATCCCAACGTCCCGCCGCCCGAGCGGCCGGAGGTCGTGCATCACACGACCATCAACACCTCGCCCCAACGCAGCGGGGGCGGCGGCTTCATCGGCTTCCTCGTCGGCGGTCTGGTCGTGGTGGTGATCATCATCGGCGTCGTCCTGCTGACGCGCGGCGGGGGCCTTGAGACGCCCAAGGCGACGGACGTGGACATCACCGTCGATGTGCCGCGCCCGACCTTGCCGGACGCGCCAAGGCTGCCGGACCTGCCGACCCCGCCGCCGGTCGAGCCCCCGTCGGTCCCGAGCCCTGAGCCCTCGCCGGCCGGCTGATCAGCGCAGCTGGTAGGTCACCGTCGCGACGACGCGCACCCGTTTGTCCAGCGAGGTCGATTCATTGTCGATGTCCTCGCGAGCCAGGATCTCGAACGAGCCCTGCGTAGCCTGACGGATCGGCCCCAGCGGCGCGCCGGAATCCTTGGCGAACTGCTCGGCGCCGGATCGGGCCGAGGCCGTGGCTTCGGCGATCATCGAGGGCCGCACGTCGTTCAGCTTGGTGAAGACGTAGTTCGGCGCGGCGAAGTCCAGCTGCACGCCCTGACGAACCAGATCGTTCAACGCCCGTTCGGTGGTCGCCACCCGCTGCACGTCGTTGGTCCGCACCGTCACGCTCTGGGAGACGATGTAGCGGACCAGGTTCTCGGACGAGCCGTACTCCCGCGCCTTGGTGTCGGTGACCTGCATGCGGCCGACGGACACGGCGGCGTCCGGATAGCCCTGGGTTCGCAGGAAGGTGCGCACCACGGCCAGGTCGCGGTCGATTTGGGCCTGGGCGGTCGGCAGGTCGTCGTTGGCCGACTTGAAGCTGAGGGTCAGGACGGCGAGGTCGGCGACCACGTTCCGCTCGGCCACGCCGCGCACGGTGACTTGCCGATTGCCGACCTGGGCGTTGACCACGCCGGAGCCGATGAAGGCTCCCGCGCCGATCAGTCCGATGGCGATCAGACCCCCGAAGATGGCGGGCGGCAGCAGGTTTTTGTCGAACTGAACGGCCACGTCGGCGCTCCCTGAAGAAGCGCCGACGATGCGCTCGCCATGGCGGTTGTCAATCGGCCGGAACCTGATCGGCGAAAGATCGGTCGCCGCCCGCCCAGGCCAGGGCCAGCAGGCGGCAGGCCGAGGCCAGCGGCGTGCGTCCGCGGGTCTCGTCGATCCGCTTCATCAGGCCCGCATGCGACAGCCCCAACGTGGCGCCGACGCTGTCCAGCACAGTCCAGAATTCAGCTTCCAGCGCCACCGAGGTGGCGTGGCCGGACAGGGAGACGGAGCGCTTCTTGAGCATCCAGTCTCAGTAGGGGGCTCAGCGTACGCCGACCAGCACGATATCGGCGCTAGCGGGCGCGCCGTCGGTCAGCACCGCATGGCGCGTATCGGTAGTGAAGCGAAGGGCGCCCGAGGGATCGCGGATCTCGGCCCGCACGGCGTAGGTGTGCCGCGGATCGATCTGGCTGGAGGGGAAACCGAGCGTCGCCCGGTACGGCGGGCCCCGCCCGTCCAGGGTCTCGGTATGTTCGGCCAGCACCCGGGTCGGCGCGTCCATCAGGCTGACATCCTCGACCCGCACACTGAACACATGGCCCGGCGGCAGCAGGATGCGCTCGCGATAGGTGGCGGTGACGTTCACGGTGGTCATGCCGTGTCCGACTTGCGGATCCGGCGCGGCGGAGGGCGCACAGGCCGCCAGGGCCAGCGGCAGAAGGGTCATCAGGATGGCGCGGCGCATGAGAAAGTCCTCCGTCAGGTTCAGACACCCTAACACATAAGGAGCGTTCGGGCTGCGACCGTAACGCCGTTCACCCGGGGAACGGATCGCGGTATGGTGCCGCCGCCCTTCACCGGAACGCGCCATGACCGCCGCCGCCGACTTCGATGAATTCAAGCCGCAACGGCTGGAGCCGCTGACGGCCCTGCGGGCCTTCCGCCGCCTGATCCGCAACAAGGAGGACACCGCTCAGGTGTTCGAGATCATGCGCGCCCTGTCGGGCGGTTCAATCGGCCACGGCTATAACCGCATGCTCAAGACCATGGAGGGCGGCCGCCAGGCCTTCCTGCGCGAGGAGCTGGCGCACCGGCTGGACGATCCGGAATGGCTGGTCCGTTTCGGTCCCGGCACGGTCGGCGCCGCCTACCGCGAGTTCCGCGAGGCGCGGGGCTTCACCGCCGAAGGGCTGGCCGACGAGGCGCGCAAGGTCGCGCCCCTGGCCGACGCCGAGCACCCGGTCATCTGGTACTCGCGCCGCCTGCGCGACGTGCACGACATCTGGCATGTGCTGACGGGCTATGAGACCGACGCGCTGGGCGAGGCCTGCGTGGTGGCCTTCTCCTACGCCCAGACCCACAACCTCGGTTTCGCCTTCATCGGCTGGGGCGCGGCGCGCGAGATTCAGCGCGAGAACCGCTCCATCCCGGCCCGCCGCGCCGTCTGGCAGGCCTACCGCAACGGCCGCGCCGCGCGCTGGCTGCCGGGGTTGGACTACGAGGTCCTGTTCGCCCGCCCGCTGGACGAGGCCCGCGCCCACCTGGGCATCCGACCGGCCAGCGCCTATCACGCCGTCCCGGTCGAGGCGCGGCAGGCGCTGAAGCTGCGCGCTTGAGGCCGCGCCCGCACGGACAAGCAGGCCTTATGGCGGACCGCCGATAACCTGGCTTGTGTCCGAACCCCGGCGCGGTTCATCTGCAAGCCATGACTGCTCCGACTGAAGCCCCCGTCTCGCGTCCGCGCCTGTCCCGGACCACCCTGCTGGGGATCGGCGGGGTCATCATCTGCGCCATGATCTGGGGCACGACCTGGTACGCCATCACCCTGCAGATGGGATCGACGGCGCTGCTGGCCTCGATCGTGTGGCGCTTCGGCCTGGCCTCGGCGGTGCTCTTCGTCGGCTGCCTGATCTTCCGCCAGAACCTGAAGCTGACCCGCGCCCAACATCTGGCCGCGCTGGGGCAGGGGGCGTTCGCCTTCTCGGTCAGCTACAGCTTCACCTACGCCTCCGAGACCCACGTCGCCTCGGCCATCGTGGCGGTGACCTTCGCCTCCCTGACTTTCATCAACCTCGTGCTGTTCCGCCTGATCGCGCGCCAGAAGGCGGCCGCGGCCTCGTGGGGCGGGGCGATCCTCGGCCTGATCGGGGTGGCGGTGCTGTCGGGCGGAGAGGTGCTGGGCGCCGGCTTCGACCAGAGGGCGGCGGTGGGCGTGGGGCTGGCCCTGATCGCCACCACGGCCTCGGCCTTCGGCAATTTCTTCGCCTGGAAGGGGCAGCAGCACGGTTCGGCGGCCATTCCCTCCACCGCCTGGGCCATGGCCTACGGCACGGGCCTGCTGGTGCTCTTCGGTCTGGCGACCGGGGTCAAGTTCACCATCGATCTCAACCCGACCTACATCGGCTCGCTGCTGTATCTGTCGCTGTTCGGATCGGTGATCGCCTTCGGCCTGTATTTCACCATCGCCCGCACCCTCGGCTACGCCATGGCCAGCTACATCTCGGCCCTGACGCCGCCCATCGCCATGCTGGTGTCCGTCACCTTCGAAGGCGCGCGCTTCGGTTGGACCGCCCTGGCCGGCCTGCTGCTGGTGCTGTCGGGACAGGCGCTGCTGATCCGCGCGCCCAAGAAGATCTAGCGACGGAACCAGCCCGCCTTCTTCTGCAGCCGGTCGGCCTCGATCAGAGGGGCGGCCTCGGCGGGACTTTTCGCTTTCGCCAGGTTTTCGCGCCGGATCTTCTCCGCCGTGATCCGGCGCATGGCGATCAGGGCGATCAGGCCGGCGCGGGTGTGCGGGGCGTAGCCGCCCATCTCAGTCCTCCAGCTTGGATCCATCCAGAAGCCGCTCGGCGCGCGTCCGTTCCTTTTCCGCCTTGGTCTTGTTCGCCTTGGAGCGCCCGTGGGCCGCGCGATTGGCGGCGGCGGCGGTTTTCGCTTCGGCCTTCGCCCGATCTTTGCGGACCCGGTTCAGGTTCACGACCTCGCCCATGACTTACTCCTGCGGCGGTGTTTCGGCCGGCGGCGTTTCCGGGTTCTCGGGACGCAAAATCTCGGGGATTTCCGACGAAGGCAAGGCCGTCAGCGTAAGCAGCGGACTGTCCGTCGTCTGGTCCAGACGCGTCCAGGCCGCTCCCGATCGGCTGCGCTGTCGGCCCAGCTCAAACAGGGCGGTCATGGTCGCCTGGTCGAACTTCACGCTGGAGGCTTCGACATTATCCGGAATGGCCGACAGCGACATGGCCATGTCGTTGCGCCGCGCGAAGGCCGCGGTGGCCGCCAGACTGGTGCGCAGCGACGCCTTGCTCATGCTGTCGTAGGTGCGCATCAGGATGCCGGTCAGCCGTCCCGGCGTCACCCCATTGTTACGCCCGACCTGGCCGTTGACGACGACATACAGGGCGCTCGGCGCCGCGTTCGTCCGATCGCGGGTCCACAGCAGCAGGGGTTCGGGTATGGCCAGGAAGGGCGCGTTGACCCCGCCGTCGACGTGCATCTCCATCGCCACGGTGTTGTCCGACTGCAGGCCGGCGATCAGCACCGGCGGGAACACCCCGGGAATGCTGGCCGAGGCGACCAGCACCTCCTTGAACAGGGCCCTGGCGTTCTCGTCGCCCTGGGTCGCCAGCAGGCCCATGTCCCAGATCACCGTCTGCTCGCTGTCCAGGTCGGTCGTGGCCACCAGCAGCCGGCGCCCCTTGGCGTGTTCGCGGGCCACGGCCTGCAGCAGCTCGGGCGTGACGTTGTCGTTCACCAGGTCGCGCAGCACCCTGCTGCTGAACAGGCTGGGGTAGAGGAAGGCCGCGAAGCTGCGCCAGCTCAGCAGGTTGTCGGCGCCCCCGTCGGTGTAGGCCTGGCGCAGCTGGGGGTCCCAGTCCGGCCCCAGGAAGGCGAAGGGCGCCGCCAGGGCGCCGGTGCTCACGCCCGTGACGATGTCGAACTGCGGCCGGTCGCCGTGCTCGGTCCAACCGACGATCAGGCCGGCTCCATAGGCCCCGTTCGCCCCGCCGCCGGACAGGGCCAGGATCGTCACCGAACTTTCCCCGGCGAAGCGGCCTTCGACTTCCTCGGATAGCGCGCGCAGCTGCTCCGCGTCGTCAACCCGGATGCGCGGGTCCTGGGCGGGCAGCAGCACCCCCTCGGCGATCCGGACCGGTCCCTCGGGCCGTTCCAGCGTGCCGCACGCCGACAGCCACAGGGCCAGACCCAGGCTGAGGATGACAGGACCGATCCGTTTCATGGGTAGCGTTCCACAGCTGGGCGTCAGCCTCGTCGCGATACAGCTCGCGTTGCCGAGTGTCATCAGCGGATGACAGCTTACCGCGAATTCACTCCCGTACCGTGACGGACGTCGTATGTTCGGTCCATGATCCGTCTGCTACTCAACATCCTCTGGTTCATCTGCGGCGGCTGGCTGTCCGGCCTGCTCTGGCTGTTGGGCGGCGCCATCCTGGCCCTGACCATCGTCGGCCTGCCGTGGACCTTCGCGGCGTGGCGGATGGCCAGCTACAGCTTCTGGCCGTTCGGCCGGGAAGTGGTCTGGCAGGACGACGTGAACCCCGTCGCCGGCGGCCTCGGCGTCGTGCTGAACGTGATCTGGTTCCTGGTGGCGGGCTGGTACATCGCCCTGTCGCACCTGCTGATCGCGGTGGCGGAGTTCGTCACCATCATCGGCATCCCGTTCGCGTTGAAGGACCTGGAGCTGGCCAAGCTGGCCCTGGCCCCGGTCGGGCGGACGATCCGCGACAAGCGCTAGACCGGTCCGGCCACGGCCTCCTGCATCGCCTTCACCAGCCGTCCGTACCAGGCCTCGGTCAGCACCGCCTGCTGGCGCAGGTACATGTTCTGCGGGTCCAGCCCCTGTTTGCCGCCGTCGGCGAACAGGATGGTGTGGACGCCGGGCTCCGGCCCATCGACGGTGATCCTCAGCGCCAGCGAGCGAACGCTGTGGGGCGGCAGATCAGAGGCGTCGTTCGTCGGCGCGAGCGGGGCCCCATCGCGGGCGGTGCGCACCATGACCACGCCGTCCCTCAACCCCTCGACCGCGCGCAGGGCGTCGAACGGCAGGCGCTGGGGCGCGCCGATCGTGCCGAACAGCAATTGCCGCGTGGCGAAGGACAGGCCGATGAGGCTGTCGTCCTCGCCGGACACATAGGCCTCGTCCAAGTCGTACCGGGCGATCAGTTCGTTGCGCACCGCGACCGCCGCCGCCGCGCTGGTCCGTTCACGCCGAAGCCAGAACCCGGCCATGACGATCAGGGCGATAATCGCGATGGCGAAGAGCAAGGGGGGCATCGGGGCCTTTCAGGCGATCAGCCCGGCGAGATCATCTTCTCGGGACGGACGTACTGGTCGAACTCCTCGTTCGTCAGATAGCCGCCGCCGACCGTTTCCTCGCGCAGGGTGGTGCCGTTCTTGTGCGCCGTCTTGGCGATCTTGGCGCAGATGTCGTAGCCCAGCTTGCCGTTCAGGGCCGTGACCAGCATCAGGCTGTTCTCCAGGCCCTTCTTGATGTTGTCCTCGCGCGGCTCGATGCCGACGACGCAGTTGTCGGTGAAGCTGATCGCCGCATCGGCCATCAGGCGCACCGACTGCAGGAAGTTGTAGGCCATCACCGGGTTGAAGACGTTCAGCTCGAAATGGCCCTGGCTGCCGGCGAAGGTGACGGCGGCGTGGTTGCCGAACACCTGGACGCAGACCTGGGTCAGGGCTTCGCACTGGGTCGGGTTGACCTTGCCCGGCATGATCGAGGAGCCCGGCTCGTTCTCCGGCAGGGCCAGTTCGCCCAGGCCCGACCGCGGGCCGGAGCCCAGGAAGCGGATGTCGTTGGCGATCTTGAACAGCGAGGCGGCGACCGTGTTGATCGCGCCGTGGCTGAAGACCATGGCGTCGTGGGCGGCCAGGGCCTCGAACTTGTTCGGCGCGGTGACGAAGGGCAGGCCGGTGATGCCGGCGATCTGCTCGGCGACCTTTTCGGCGAAGCCGACGGGGGCGTTCAGGCCGGTGCCGACGGCGGTGCCGCCCTGGGCCAGCTCCATCAGTTTCGGAAGGGTCTGCTCGATGCGCTCGATGCCGTTGGCGACCTGTTGGGCGTAGCCGCCGAACTCCTGGCCCAGGGTCAGGGGCGTGGCGTCCTGCGTATGCGTCCGCCCGATCTTGATGATGCCCTGCCAGGCGTCCGACTTGGCCTTCAGCGCGGCATGCAGATGCTTGAGGGCGGGCAGCAGGTCGCGCACCACCTGTTCCGCGCAGGCGACGTGCATCGCCGTGGGATAGGTGTCGTTCGACGACTGGCTCATGTTGACGTGGTCGTTGGGGTGGACCGGCTTCTTGGAACCCATCTCACCGCCCAGCATCTCGATGGCGCGGTTCGAGATCACCTCATTGGCGTTCATGTTCGACTGGGTGCCCGAGCCCGTCTGCCAGACGACCAGCGGGAAGTGGTCGTTCAGCTTGCCTTCGATGACCTCGTTGGCGGCGTCCACGATGGCCTTGCCGATGGCCGGGTCCAGCTTGCCCAGCGCCATATTGGTCTCGGCGGCGGCGCGCTTGACGATGCCCAGGGCGCGGACGATCGGCAGCGGCTGCTTCTCCCAGCCGATCTTGAAGTTCCCCAGCGACCGCTCGGCCTGCGCGCCCCAATACCGGTCGGACTGAACCTCGATCGGGCCGAAGGTGTCGGTTTCGATGCGGTGGGTCATGGCGGAGAGGCTCTTCAGGCGTGGCGGGAGGATGCGCGGCGGTGTAGCACGAGCACGCGCGCGGACAAGGCGGAGGAGGTCGGTGATGCGGATCAGGACGGCGACGGTCATGGGCGCGCTCGTGCTCGCGGCCTGCGCGACCACGGCGGCCGGCGCTGAACAGCCGCGGGTCGTGCTCGAGACCGACGCCGGGCGGATGGTGCTGGCGCTCGACCTCGACAAGGCGCCGCTGTCGACCTGCAACTTCCTCGCTTATGTCACCGACGGCGACTACGACGGGGGAAGCTTTTTCCGCACCGTGGTGCGCCAGACCAACGCCAATCCCCATCCGATCGATGTCATCCAGGCCGCCACGCCGCGCGGTTCGGACGACGATTCGCGCCCGCCCATCCCGCTGGAGCGCACCCGCGACACCGGCCTGCGCCACGTCGCCGGCGCCGTCTCGATGGCCCGGGACGGGCCGGACACCGCCACCTCCAGCTTCTTCATCGTGACGCAGGATACGCCCGCGCTCGACTTCGGCGGCGGGCGTAATCCGGATGGCCAGGGCTTCGCCGCCTTCGGTCATCTGGTCGAGGGGCTGGATGTGGCGCGCCGCGTCCAGATGTCTCCGGCGAACGGCGAGGAGCAACTGACCCCGCCGGTCGTCATTCGCTCGGCCCGCATCGAGGGCGAGGTCCCTGCCCAGTGCCGACCGTGACCGCCGGCTGGATCGGGACCGGCAAGGTCCGGGCGCGCGAACTGGACGGCGTGGTCGAGATCACCGTCGAGGGCCTGACCACCCAGGCCAAATACTACAAGCCGCTGGTCTATGAGTTCATGCGCAAGGAGTGGACCTCGCGTCCGTCCTGGGGCGACTACGTCGTCGAGATCGCCATGGAGCACGTCGGCGACCCGCCGTGGATGGACCTGGACAACCTGGCCAAGGCCCTGCTGGACGCCATCAAGGGCTATCTGTTCCACGACGACAGCCAGGTCGCCCGCCTGCTGGTCGAACGCCACGAGGGCGAGCGCGAACGGATCACGATCCGGGTGTTTCCGCGCCAATAGTGGTGGGTTGGCAGGGCGCCGGGAAAAATCGCGAAACCCTGTCTTCCCGATCATTCGGCGATCTTGCGGATAGCGATGTTAAAGACCTGAAGCGGCAGCCTTGCACACGGGTGCGTCAGGAATGGACGTATCCCATCAAATGCTATCGTCATCCCGGGGGCGCGAAGCGAACGCCGGGACCCAGCGGCGCGCGTCAGCGCGAAG
>Ga0307406_10000982_pt1 | contig 15891 bp, 14 predicted proteins | sample 322Cmetagenome_3_FD_203706 | JGI IMG/M metagenome (GOLD analysis project Ga0307406, IMG submission 203706) | Maize rhizosphere microbial communities from greenhouse at UC Davis, California, United States - 322HYB-C-2 | ecosystem: Host-associated > Plants > Roots > Rhizosphere > Soil | place... | reverse complement strand
GGCCGCGGTGGCCACCAAGGGCCTCCCCGGCCAGGCCGGGGCCGCGGCCAAGCAGGGCGAGACCCACCGGCTGCTGGCCATGGTCCCGCCCGAGGGCATCCAGCGGGCCGAGGCCCGCCAGGAGGACAAGGTCAACGTCTGGCCCCACCTGCTGCTGCGCGAGGCGGTGGCCGCGTTCGCCATGTTCGCCTTCGTCACCGTGTTCTCGGTGCTCGTCAACGCCCCGCTGCGGGAGCTGGCCAACTCCAACCTGACCCCGAACCCCTCCAAGGCCCCCTGGTACTTCCTGGGCCTGCAGGAGCTGCTGCGCTACTTCCACCCGATGGTGGCCGGGGTGACCATTCCCGGGATCGCCCTGCTGGTCCTGATGGCCGCGCCGTTCTTCGACAAGAACCCGTCGATGCGGCCCGAGAACCGCAAGCTGGCCATCCTGATGTTCACGATGTTCATGATGTTCTGGGCCGTGCTGGTACTGTCCGGCTCGTTCTTCCGGGGACCGAGCTTCGAGTGGGTCTGGCCGTGGACCGAGACCTGCTCGACCCCGGTCCATCCGGACAAGACCTGCCTGTTCTTCGAGTTGTAGGGATCTAGGAGAAGGGAATCGATGGCGATCTCCTCTGGGGTGCGTCCGGCCAGTCCCCGGCCGGCGCCCAAGAAGCCTCAGGTGAGCCGGCGGTCGTTCCTGCGCACGGCCTGGCTGGCCGGGCTCGGGGCGGCCGTGGCCGGGTTCGGCGCCGGGAGCATCTACTTCCTGTGGCCCAACCTGACCGAGGGCTTCGGCACCAAGATCAAGGCCGGCACGCCGGAGAGCATCAACGCCGACATCAAGGCCAACGACGGCTACGCCTACATCCCCGACGGCCGCTTCTACCTGGTCCCCTACGACGACAAGGACGACACCGAGGGCCTCTACAGCGGCGTCGCCGGCGGCGGCTTCATGGCCCTGTACCAGCGCTGCGTCCACCTCGGCTGCCGGGTCCCGTGGTGCCCCACCGCCCAGTGGTGGGAGTGCCCCTGCCACGGCTCCAAGTACAACCAGGCCGGCGAGTACAAGGAGGGGCCGGCCCCGCGCGGGCTGGACCGCTTCGCGATCGCCGTCCAGGGTGGCCAGATCGTGGTCGACACCTCCAAGATCGTCACCGGCCCGCCCCGGGGGACCAACACCACCGGCCAGGAGCTGGAGGGCCCTCACTGCGTCGGCGGCGGGGGAGGCTAGCCGATGAGCCGCACGACCGTCCTGATCCTGGCCGTCATCTCGGCCATCCTGCTGTTCTTCGCCTTGATCGTGGCCATCTCCTCGGCCAGGGAGAAGGCCAGGCAGGCAGGGTCGTCGGCCCCGCCGTCGCGCCGCCCCGGCCCCACCGACGAGGCCCTGGAGGGGCCCCTGCTGGAGCGCTTCCAGATCGCCGGGGTCGCCCTGACGGTGTTCCTGGCCGTGCTGCTGCCGTTCCTGTACCTGCGCGAGCCGGTGCGCCAGAAGGCGGCGGCCAGCAAGGAGATGTCGGAGTCGGTCCGGCTCGGCCAGGCCACCTTCGAGGAGTTCTGCCAGCGCTGCCACGGCCCCAACGCCCAGGGCGGCACCGTCAAGCGCTACGTCACCCCCGGGGTCAAGGGGGACAAGCCGCACGACGTGCAGGCCCCCAACCTGCACGAGATCTACTCCAGGCACCCCGGCGAGGACGTGGCCACGGTGGCCTGGACGGCGATCCAGAAGGGCCGCCCGCCCAGTCCAATGCCGACCTGGGGCGTCCGCTACGGCGGGCCCATGAACGACCAGCAGATCACCGACCTCGTCAACTACCTGCTGACCATCCAGAGCGACGACAAGGACCGGCCACTGCTCGAGTTCAAGGCCGCCGGTGGTCGTCACGCGCTGTAGGAAGCCAAGGAGGCGTCACCGCCCGTGAAGGGGATCGTCGTCGTCGTCATCGCCTTCGTGCTCCTGCCGGGGTCGGTGTACATGCTGCTGGCCTCGAACTTCGGAGCTCTCAAGGGCTACCTGATCGCGGGCACGGCCTTCTTCGGGTTCCTGATGATGCTGTCGGCGGTGTGGCTGTTCGGCATCCCCGGCACCACCCCGCTGACCGGGCCCAAGGGCACCCAGCCCTCCTTCAAGTTCTTCACTCTCGACGACCCGGCGGCGGCCACCTACGACAGCGTGCGCGACTTCCAGGGCGGGGCCGGCAACGGCTGGCAGCCCGAGCCGAGCGGTGACTTCGAGGAGGGCAGCCCCGAGGCGACCCTCAAGGCCGACCTGGACACGGCCCGCCAGACGGCGGTCGGCGACCTGATCGAGAAGACCAACGCCGACGTCAAGGAATCGAGCGAGGAGTTGGACGTCACCAACCTGACCGCCGAGACCTTCTACACGATCCAGGACGGCACCGAGGTGGCCGCGATCGTCATCTCGCCCAAGACCCCGCCGGCCGGCTCGGGCCTGAAGCGTCCCGACTTCGCCCCGGTGACGACCTTCGCCTACCGCGACCCGGGCAACCCGTACCTGCCCAGCATCATCTTCCTGGTCGCGTCGGTGATCCTGTTCCTGGTCCACATGGTCCTGCTCGGGCTGGCCGAGCGGCGGCGGCCGCTGGGGGTCCGCCGGACCCCGAGCGACGAGGACCGCGTGCCGGCGGGCGACGGGTCCCGCCGCTAGGCCGTCAGGACCCGTCGACGCCCCGGACGGCGCCGCCGGGCACGGCGGCGGCGGTGATGACCGCCCCCTGGGGGTCGGCCAGGACGGTGAACCGCCCGACCGCGACGTCCATGGGCGGCAGCAGCACCGACCCGCCCAGCTCCTGGGCGGCGGCTGCGGCCCGGTCGGCGTCGCCCACCCAGAAGCTGACCCGCCAGCCCGGGGTCGGGTCCTCCTGGGACGCCGGCTGGTGCCCGCCCCCGATCAGCAGCTTCCCGAGCGTGAAGCTGGTCCGCCGGATCGGCCCCTGGGGCTCGGCGGCCTCCCACCCGAACAGCTCGGTGTAGAACCTGATCCCGGCGGCCAGCTCCCCGCTCACCAGCTCGTTCCAGGTCCAGGCCCCGTCCTCGTTCACCACCTCGGCGCCGAAGCTCTCGCCCGGCCGCGACAGCGACACCGACGCCCCCGCCGGGTCCCGCACCGTGGCCACCCGCCCGCCCCCGGGCGTGCCGAACGGCGCCACCAGCACCTCGGCCCCCAGCTCGCGCGCCCGCTCGGTGGCCCGGTCGACGTCGCCCACCTTGACGTACGACCCCCACCCGGGCGTCTCCGCCTGGTCGTACAGCCCGGCCACGGCCTTGCCCCGCAGCCGGCAGATCGAGTACGTCCCCTTGTCCCCCGTCGGCAGGTCGTCGAACTCCCACCCGAGCAGCCCGCCGTAGAACGCCTTGGCCCCCGGCGCGTCGTTCGTGCCCAGGTCGATCCAGCAGAACGTGTGGTCCGGGTAGTGCTCGACCTCGCCCATGTCCCTCCCTCGTCAGGCCATCCCCCCGTTGGCGCGGGAGATCACCAGGCGCTGAATTTCCGACGTGCCCTCAAAGAGCGAGTAGATCTTGGCATCCCGGTGCCACTTCTCCACAGGGAAGTCGCGGATGAAGCCGTAGCCGCCGAGGATCTGGATGGCTTCGTCGGTGACCCGGGTGGCGACCTCGCCGGCCTTGAGCTTGGACATGGAGCCTTCGGCGTGGGCGAAGCCCATGCCGTTGCGGGCCATCCAGGAGGCGCGCCAGACGAGCAGGCGGGCGGCGTCGATCTCGGTGGCCATGTCGGCCAGCTTGAAGGCGATCGCCTGCTGGGCGGCGATCGGCCTGCCGAACTGGACCCGCTCGCGGGCGTAGTCGCGGGCGAACTCGAAGGCGGCCCGGGCGATGCCGACCGCCTGGGCACCGACGATCGGGCGGGTGGCCTCGAAGGTGGCCAGGGCGCCCGAGCTGCCCCGGGAGCGGGGGGCCTGGGCCGAGGAGCCGGCGGCCCCGGTCCCGGCCTTGGCGGCAGCGGCCTGGGCGGCGGCGTTGCGAGCCCGCTCCAGCTTGGCCTCCAGGCGCTCGTTGCCCCCGAGCAGACAGCCGGCCGGGACCCGGCAGTCCTCCAGCAGGACCTCGGCGGTGTGGGAGGCCCGGATGCCGAGCTTGCGCTCCTTCTTGCCCTGGCGCAGGCCGGGGGTGCCGGGCGGGATCACGAAGCTGGCCTGGCCCCGGTGGCCGAGGGAGGGGTCGACGGTGGCCACGACCACGTGCACGTTGGCGATGCCGCCGTTGGTGATGAAGACCTTCTGGCCGTTGAGGACCCAGTCGTCGCCGTCGCGGACGGCCCGGGTGCGGAGGCTGGACACGTCCGAGCCGGCGCCCGGCTCGGTGACCGCGAACGCCCCCACCTTGGGGTCCTCGGGGGTGCCGAACAGCTCCGGGGTCCAGCGGGCGACCTGCTCGGGGGTGCCGCCGGCCATCAGGGCGACCAGGGGCAGGCCGGTGCCGAAGATCCCCAGCGAGATGCCCGCGCAGCCCCAGCACAGCTCCTCGACCAGCAGCGGCTGGAGGATGCCGGTCTCGTCCTCGCCGATCATCCGGTAGAAGTCCATCCCGTAGAGGCCGATGTCGGCCGCCTTGGAGATGACCGGCCAGGGGAACTCCTCGGTCTCGTCGTAGTGGGGCGCGACCGGGCGGATCTCCTTCTCGGCGAACTCGCGGGCCCACTTCTGGGCGGCCACCTGGTCTTCCGAAAGCGCGAAGCCGATCATGGGGCAGGTCCTTTCCCCGCGCTGTGTTACCGCTCGGTAACCTACTGAACGGTAGGATGCGGGACCGAGGGAGTCTGCGCAAGGGGGTGGTTCGGGTGGCCGTGCCCATCGGCATGCGGCTGCGGGCGGCCGAGCGCCGGGCCCAGCTGCTGGGGGTGGCCAGGCGGCTGTTCGCCCGCGACGGCTACCGGGGTGCCTCCATGGAGTCGATCGCCGAGGCCGCCGGGGTGACCAAGCCCGTCCTCTACCAGCACTTCTCCTCCAAGCGGGCGCTGTACTCGGCGCTCCTGGCCAACGACCTGGGACGGCTCACCGGGGAGCTGGAGGCGGCCTTCAGCCAGGCCGAGAGCAACGAGGAGCGGCTGCGCCGGGGATTCGGGGCCTACCTGGACTTCGTCGACCGGCACGAGGACGCCTTCCGGCTGCTGTTCACCGAGGCCCTCGGGCTGGATGCCGACTTCCAGCGGCAGGTGGCCGAGTTCCGGCGCTGGGTGGCCGGCCGGGTGGCGACCATCATCGCCGCCGAGGCCGGGCTGGACGCGCCCCGGGCCCGGGCTCTGGCGGCCGCCATCGTGGGCATGGCCGAGGGCGCGGCCGGCTGGTGGCTCGACGAGCGGCGGCCGCTGGACGCCGGCGAGCTGGCCGACGAGCTCGCCGGGCTGGCCTGGAAGGGGTTCGCGCGGTTCCCGTCAGGCAGTCGTGAACCGGACGTTGCTGTCGATCCGGTCTAAGCTCGCCTGATTCATCGTGCAACCGGCGTAGAGACTTTCCTCGGGCGAGTATGGAAGTATGCTCTTTCCAGTGCGATGACCGGTTCCATCGGACCGATCGTCGCCTTCCGGTCAGGGGACGGACGGGGGCGGTGACCGTGGAACGACGGGTTGTCCTGCTGTCGCGGGATCCTGGGCTGGCATCGATCACCGGCCGCCTGCTCTCCAACGGGGACCGCATCGCCTACTACCGCTCCGCGGCCGAGCTGGCCGACTGGTCGTCGCCGGTGGTGGCCTCGGTCGTGCTCGACAGCCAGCCCCAGGCCCGCCGCCTCGCCTACAAGCAGGTCCGCGACCGCTTCGACGGGCCGCTGGTCATGCTGCTCGACAAGGGCGAGCGCCGGCCCGACCTGCCGCCGGACGGGGCCCGTCACTTCCTGCACCGTCCGTTCAAGGCGGCCGACCTGTCCAGGCTGCTCGGCACCTCAACGGCCGAGCTGGGGCCGTTCGAGGCCGCGATCATCGCCGCCTGGTCGCGCCACGCCACCGCCGAGCAGGCGGTGCGGGCCCGCCGCGGGCCCTCCTACCGCATCAACTGGCGGCCCTCGCTGCGGCGACGGGCCAGGGCGTGGGCGGCCACCGTGGTCGCCCTGATGGGCGTGCTGCTGGTGTTCAGCCTCAGCGACCAGGGACCCTGCCCGGCCGGCTGTACCAGCGGCGCAGTGGCCGGCGCGGCCGAGAGCGACGTCCCCCAGACGTCGGCCTCGGGCGCGGTCGCCGCCGGCGGTGGCGGCGCCACCAAGCCGCCCGGGTCGTCGGCCGCCTCCTCCCAGCCGCCGACTCCGACCGACGGCTTCCCGGTCGTCACCGGGGTCGGCGGGCTGATCCAGTCCATCAACCCCATCTCCACCTCGGACACCACCCCGCCGGCCGGTCCGAGCGGGGTCGCGGGCGTTCCCGCCCCTTCGGGCACCAGCCCCCCGCCCACCACCAACCCGCCGGGCACCAACCCGCCGCCGACCAGCGGGCCGCCGACGACCACCCCGCCGACGACCGCACCCCCGACCACGGCGCCGCCGACCACGGACCCGCCGACCACCGCACCACCCACGACGGACCCGCCGACGACCGCACCGCCGACCACGGACCCGCCGACCACCGCACCACCCACGACGGAGCCCCCGACCACGGCCCCGCCGACCACCGCGGCCCCCACGACGGCGGCCCCCACCACCGCGGGGACCACCGCCGCCCCCACCACATGACGGGGGCGGGCGCGGCATAGCATCCGTTCCCATGGGTGGCACGGGGACCGGGGACGTGCTGTCGCGGCGGGAGCTCAACCGGGCGCTGCTCGGGCGGCAGCTGCTGCTGGGGCGCGAACCGCGCGGGGTTGCCGAGACCGTCGAGCATCTGGTGGCCATGCAGGCCCAGAACCCGCGCGATCCCTACGTCGCGCTGTGGACCCGCCTCCAGGACTTCGACCCTCATGAGCTGGGGCGGATGGTCGCCGAGCGGGAGGCGGTCCGGGTCCCGCTGCTGCGGACGACGCTGCACCTGGTGACGGCGCGGGACTGCCTGGGCCTGGCGCCGCTGCTGCGGCCGGTGCTGGAGCGGGGGTTCTGGACCGGGACCCCGTTCGGGCGGAAGGTCAAGGGGATCGACATCGACGCCGTGCTGGCCGCCGGACGGGAGCTGCTGGACGAGCAGCCGCGGACCAACGCCCAGCTCCGGGCCCTGCTGGGCGAGCGGTGGCCCACCTACGACGCCACCTCCCTGACCTACGCCATCCACCACCTGGTCCCCGTGGTCCAGGTGCCGCCCCGGGGAGTCTGGGGCGGCAAGGGGCTGCCGACCTGGGCCACGGCCGAGCGGTGGCTCGGCCGCCCGCTCGACCCGGCGCCGTCGATCGACCGGCTGGTCCTGCGGTACCTGGCCGCGTTCGGCCCGGCGACGGTCATGGACGTGCAGGCCTGGTCGGGGCTGACCCGGCTGCGGGAGGTGGCCGAGCGGCTGCGGCCCCGCCTCCGGACCTTCCTCGACCCCGACGGCAAGGAGCTGCTCGACCTTCCCGGCGCCCCCCTGCCCGACCCGGACACCCCGGCCCCGCCCCGGTTCCTGCCCGAGTACGACAACATCGTCCTCGGTCACGCCGACCGGACCCGCATCGTCCCCGGCGACGCCATCTGGAAGTGGGAGTTCCCCGACCCCGCCTTCCGGTCCCCCCTGCTGGTCGACGGCTTCGTCCAGGCGGCCTGGCACCTCGAGCAGGACCGCCGGTCGGCCATCCTGATCGTCGAGCCCCTGGCCCCCCTCCCCGACCCGGTCGCCGTGGAGGCGGAGGCGACCCGGCTGCTGGAATTCCTGGCCCCCGAGGCCGAGCGGCGAACGTTTGAGATCGTCACGAGGTAGCAGAGGCGGCACAAACCTCTCGCCTTCTGGTGACCGAAGCAGAACGATAAGCCCCCCTGTTGACGTGCCGGCGTGGGGGTGAAGCGATGGCACGCAGCGACCAGGACCCGTCCCCCGAGCCCGTTCAACCTGGCTCCGCGGACGACGGCGAGTGGTCGGTGGACACCGTGACCGCCGACGTCATCGCCGACTGGAGGAGATGACGCCGCTGCTCGGCCGCTGGCTCGACCTCTGGCTGGAGGCGGTCCAGCAGGGGGCCGGGGCCGGCATGGCGTCGCGGCGGCTCCAGGAGTACGGGGAGCTGCGGGAGGGCGCCGCCGCCAAGCTGCGGGACTCCTCCTACCGGCCCGGGGGAGCTGACCGTGCGGGCGCCCGCCGGAGCCACGGCGGCGGCCACGGTGTGGCTGCACAACACCACCGACGAGCCGGCGTCGGCCGTCCTGCTCCTCACCGTCCTGACCGCCCACGACGGCCCGACCGTGCCCGGAGCGGCCGGCCGCTTCGACCCGGCCGAGGCCCGGATCGCTCCCGGGGCCAGCGTGGCCGCCCGCCTGCCGGTCGACCTGGGAGGCGTGGGCCCCGGGCGTCTACCGGGGCCACGTCCTGCCCGAGGCCGCCCTGCCCGAGGCCGCCCTGCCGCTGCGGCTGGTGGTCACCGCGACCGGCGCGGGGCCGCCGTGAGGACCCGGGTCGGGCTGGAGGAGGTTGAGGCGACCCTGGCCCGCTACTCGCGCCTCACCCGGGAGGCGATGGAGCGCCACCTCGAGGGCCGCCTGCCCGCCCGCCACCTGTACGACCTGGTACGCGACTACCCTCCCGGACCGGCAAGGGGATCCGCCCGTCGCTGCTGCTGGCGACCTGCCAGGCGTTCGGCGGGACGGTGGACGAGGCTCTAGGGCCGGCGGTGGCCATCGAGCTCGCCCACAACGCCTTCCTGGTCCACGACGGCATCGAGGACGGCAGCCGCCAGCGGCGCGGGCTGCCGACCCTGCACCGCCTGCACGGCACCCCCCTGGCCGTGAACGCCGGCGACGCCCTGGCCGTGCTGGCCCTGGAGCCGCTGCGCGACGGCATGCCCCTGAGCGGCCGGGTGTCGCGCCGGGTGTCGGACGAGTTCCTGGAAATGCTCGCCCGCACCATCGAGGGCCAGGCCACCGAGCTCGGCTGGCGGGCCGACAACGTGGTCGACCTGGAGCCGACCGACTACCTGGAGCTGATCTTCCGCAAGACGTGCTGGTACACGACGGTGTGGCCGCTGCGGGTGGGGGCGCTGGTCGCCTACCTGGCCGCCGGCCAGTTCGGCCAGGGGTGGCCGCCGCCTACGAGGCCTTCTCCGAGGCCTTCGCCGACGTGCCGCCCTCGCCCCACCGGGACTTCGTGGAGGCGATCGTCCCCTACATGCTGGAGCGTCCGGCCTGAGGGCCTACCCCTCGATGTTCGACATGACGTGCTTGATGCGGGTGTAGTCCTCGAACCCGTACAGGCTCAGGTCCTTGCCGTAGCCCGAGTGCTTGAAGCCGCCGTGGGGCATCTCGGCGACCAGCGGGATGTGGGTGTTGATCCAGACGCAGCCGAAGTCGAGCGCCCGGGCCATGCGCATGGCGCGGCCGTGGTCGCGGGTCCAGACGCTGGAGGCGAGGCCGTACTCGACCCCGTTGGCCCAGGCCAGGGCCTTCTCCTCGTCGTCGAAGCGCTGGACGGTGATGACCGGGCCGAAGACCTCCTGCTGGATCATCTCGTCGTCCTGCTCGAGGCCGTGGACCACGGTGGGCTCGTAGAAGAAGCCGCCGCGGTCCAGCCGGCGGCCGCCGGTGGCGACCTCGGCGTGGCCGGGGGCGCGGTCCAGGAAGCCCTCGACCCGGGCCAGCTGGTTGGCGTTGTTGAGGGGGCCGTAGGCGGCCTCGGTGTCCTCCGGCGGGCCGGTGGTGGTGCCCTTCGCCTGCTCGACCAGGGCGGACAGGAAGTCGTCGTGGACCTGACCGCCGGCCAGCACGCGGGTGGCGGCGGTGCAGTCCTGGCCGGCGTTGAAGTAGCCGGTGGCGGCGATCATCTCGGCCGCGGCCTCGACGTCGGCGTCGTCGAACACGATCACCGGGGCCTTGCCGCCCAGCTCCAGGTGGACCCGCTTGAGGTCGTCGGCGGCCGCCTTGGCGACCTCCCGGCCTGCCCGGACGCTGCCGGTGATCGACACCATTGCCGGCGCCTTGTGGGCGACAAGGGCGGCCCCGGTGTCGCGGTCGCCGACGACCACGTTCATCACGCCGTCGGGCAGGAACTCGCTCATCAGCTCGGCCATCCAGACGGTGCTCACCGGGGTGGTGTCGCTGGGCTTGAGGACCACCGCGTTGCCGGCCGCGATCGCCGGGGCGAACTTCCACACGGCCATCATGAACGGGTAGTTCCAGGGGGTGACCTGGGCGCAGATCCCGACCGGCTCGCGCCGGATCATCGAGGTGTGCCCGGCCATGTACTCGCCGGCGGACAGCCCGTTGAGCATGCGGGCGGCGCCGGCGAAGAAGCGGATCTGGTCCACCGCCGGCGGGACCTCTTCGTCCACGGTCAGCTGGAACGGCTTGCCGGTGTTCTCGCTCTCCAGCCGGACCAGCTCCTCGGCCCGCTCCTCGATCGCGTCGGCGATCTTGAGCAGGGCCCGGCTGCGCTCGGACGGGGTGGCGTCACGCCACTGCTCGAAGCCACGCTCGGCCGCCTGCATTGCCGCGTCGACGTCGGCCTGGCCGGAGACCGGGGCCTCGGCGAAACCCTCGCCGGTGGAGGGGTTGACCAGGGTCGAGGTGCGCCCGTCGGCCGCGTTCCGGTACTCGCCCCCGATGAAGTTCTGCAGTTTGCGAAGCGCCATCTCCTTGCTCCTTGCTCGTTCCCGTTCTCTGGCTGTCGGTCATGCCCGCTGGCGGCGGGCCAGCAGCGCGTTGCCCACCGCGATGGCGACGCCTCCGAGGAAGATCAGCGTGCCCATCACGTTGACCTGGGGCGGCACCCCGATTCGGGTGGCGCCGTACACCCAGATCGGGAAGGTCTCGACCTGGCCGTTGACGAAGCTGGTGACCACGTAGTCGTCGATCGACAGGGCGAAGGCGAGCAGCGCCCCCGCCACGATCCCAGGGGCCAGCAGGGGCAGGGTGATCTTGCGGAAGGTCGTCCAGGGATCAGCGCCCAGGTCCTGGGCGGCCTCCTCGAGGGCCGGGTCCAGGCCCAGAACCCGCGCCCGCACGGTCACGGCCACGAAGGCCAGGCTGAAGGCAACGTGGGCGATCACGATGGTGAGGAACCCGCGGGCGAACTGGGTGGTCACGAACAGCGACAGCAGCGACGCCCCCAGCACCAGCTCCGGCGCCGAGATGGCGCTGAAGATCACCAGGTCGTAGGCGCCCTTGCCGCGGAAGCGGTAGCGGCCAAGGGCCAGGCCGATCATGGTCCCGAGCACGACGGTGATTATGGTCACGATCACGGCGATCACCAGGGAGTTGCGCAGGCCGGTGGTCAGCCCCGGGATGGTGAACAGCTCCCGGTACCAGTTCAGGGTGAAGCCCTGCCAGCGCAGGTTGAGGCGGCCCTTGGTGTCGTTGAAGCCGAAGACGATCATGACCAGGATGGGCAGGCTGAAGTAGAGGATCATTAGCCAGGTGTAGGTGGGCAGGATCAGCCGGGTCCAGCGCCGCCTGGCCGGCACGGCCGGCGCGGGCGCGGCCTCGGGCGGCGCCTCCCTGGTGGCGATGGTGGTCACGCCTGGCTCACCTCCATCACCTGCTCGGTGCCGAGCAGCCGCGCGTAGGCGAAGATCCCGATCAGCAGGGCGGCCATCAGCATGAACGACATCGCCGAGGCCAGCGGGTAGTCGTTGTTGGTCAGGTACACGGTCTGGATAACGTTGCCGATCATTGTCGTCTGGGTGCCGCCCAGGATCCCGGAATTGACGAAGTCGGAGGCGACCGGCACGAAGGTGATCAGCACCCCGGCGAACACCCCGGGCAGCGACAGTGGGAACACGACTCGCCGGAAGGCGCTGACCCGGCTGGCGAACAGGTCGTGGGCCGCCTCGACCAGGCTCGGGTCGATCCGCTCCAGGGCCACGTACAGCGGCAGGACCATGAACGGCAGGTAGTTGTAGGTGAGGCCGCCGATGACGGCGGTCGAGGTGGCCAGCAGGTGGAAGTCGTCGGGCAGGAGACCCACGTCCTTCAGCGGCCCGAGCACGATCCCCTGGTCGTTGAGGATGAACTTCCAGGAGGCGGTCCGGATCACGAACGACACGAAGAACGGCAGCAGGATCAGGAACAGATAGGTCGATTTGCGGGCGCCGCCGTAGAAGGCGATCCAGTAGGCCATCGGGTAGGCCAGCAGCAGACAGATGCCGGTGACAATCAACGCGTAGACGATCGAGCGCACGAACTGCGTGTGGTAGAACTCCAAGGCGTCGGCGTAGTTCGACCACTCCCAGGTGAACCGGAAGCCCTCCTCGGCGTTGCCGCTCTGCAACGACAGCGACAGCATCACCAGGATGGGGACGACGAAGAAGATCGCCAGCCAGAGTCCCCCTGGCAGCCCGACCAGGTAGGGGGTCAGGCGCCTCCGGCCACCGCCGGCGCTCATGGGCTTGTGGCTAGGACTGGATGATCGGCTGGAAGATCCGGTTCCACACCTGCTCCTCTTCGACGGTGAGCACCCGGTAGCGCTTGGCCTTGGCCAGGTCGGCCGCGGTGGGGAAGACCAGCGGACTTTCGATGAGGCCGTCGAGGGTCTGCTTGTCCTCACCCGAGGCCTTGGCCGCCTTGGCCTGGAGCTGCTGCTTCGCCGTCGGCACCGGGGTGATGTAGGCGATGTACTCGGCCAGCTTGGCCGCCACCTCCGGGCGGTACACGTAGTCCATGTAGGTGATCGCGTCCAAGGGGTGCTTGGCGCCCTTGGGGATCATCATGTTGTCGGTCCAGAGGGCGGCGCCCTCCTTAGGGACCACGAACTTGATGTCGGGCGAGCCGGAGTTGTTGAGGATGTAGATGTCGCCCGAGTAGGCCATGGAGATCCAGGCGTTGCCCGAACTGAGCACGTCGGCCTCGCCGGCGTTGTCGATGAACTCGCGGATCTGAGGACGCAGCTCCTTCATCTTCTCGGCGGCCCGCTTCCAGTCCTCCTCGGTCGACTTCGTGGGGTCGATGCCCATGCCGATCATGGTGAGCGTGGGGAAGTCGGTCGTGTCCTGGAACATCGTGATCTTGCCCTTGAAGGCCGGGTCGTACAGGTCGTTGAAGCTGGTGATCGGCCGCTTGGTCAGCTTGGGGTTGTAGGCCAGCCCGGTGAGGCCGGACTGCCAGGCGAGGGTGTACTTGTTGCCCGGGTCATAGGTGGGGTTCTTGATAGAAGGGTCGGCGTTCTTCTGGAAGTTGGGCAGCTTGGACTGGTCGAGCTCGATCAGGAAGTTTTGGCGGATGAGCTTGTCGAGCTCGACGCCGTTGGTGATCACGATCAGGTCCCAGCCGGTGGGCTGGCCGGCCTTGAGGGAGGGGTTGATCTTGCCGAGGAAGGCTGCGTTCTCGTTGATGACTTCCTTGTAGTTGACCTTGATTCCCGTCTCCTTGGTGAACTCCTGCAGCGACGGGTACACCACCTTGCCGCCCACCTTGTCCTGGTCCATGTACAGGGGCCAGTTGGCGAAGTCGAGTACCCCCGCCTTGGTCTGGCTATCCCAGAACCCGGACGCCTGGGGTGCCTCCTCCTTGCTCGACCCCTCCACGCCGCACGCGGCCATGAAGGCGGAGGCGCCGAGGAGGCCGGCGCCGCGCAGGGCGGCGCGGCGGCTGATCCGGGGCATGGTCATCCCGCGCAGCAAGGCGGGGTCGAGCGGGCGGTTCATGGTCACGGCGTAGCTTCCTCCTTGGTGCTGACGCCGAGCACATAGGTGTGCTCCGGCAGCCATTCCAGCCATCCCACCTGGCCGGTGAGCACGTCCACGCCGGGCGTGGTGGACGCGTTCTGACGGTACACGGCGACGGCCTGGCCGGCGTCGGTCACCGTGCGGTACTGGGTCGACGTGCCCAGGTAGACGACCTCGGTCACCCGGGCCCGGAGCGCGCACTGGCCGGACGGCGGCGGGTCCTGCTCGGACCGCAGGACCATCTTCTCGGGCCTGACGGCCAGCTCGACCTCCTGGCCCGACTGGGCGTCGCCGACGTCGGCCACCAGCACCCGCTCGTCGGGGCCCAGCCCGCCCAGAGCCCAGGTGTCGCCCCTGCGCTCGAGCCGGCCGGTGAGGATGTTCGAGGTCCCGATGAAGTTGGACACGAACCGGGTGGCGGGGCGCTCGTACAGCTCGCGCGGGCTGCCGAGCTGCTCGATCCGGCCGGCGTTCATCACCACCAGGCGGTCGGACATGGTCAGGGCCTCCTCCTGGTCGTGGGTGACGTACACGAAGGTAATCCCCACCTCCCGCTGAATCCGTTTCAGCTCGAGCTGCATCGCCTGGCGGAGCTTGAGGTCGAGGGCGCCGAGCGGCTCGTCCAGCAGCAGGGCCCGTGGCCGGTTGACCAGGGCCCGGGCCAGGGCGACGCGCTGCTGCTGGCCGCCCGAGAGCTGGCGGGGCTTGCGCTTCTCGCGGCCCTCCAGCTCGACCAGGGCCAGGGCCTCGGTCACCCGCCGCCGGACCTCGTCCTTGTCGACCTTCTTGCGCCGCAGCCCGAAGGCCACGTTCTCGAAGACGTCCATGTGCGGGAACAGCGCGTACTGCTGGAAGACCATGTTGACGTCGCGCCGGAACGGCGGGACCCCAACCATGTCGCGGCCGTGCAGCAGGATCTGGCCGCTGCTCGGCTCCTCGAAGCCGGCGATCATCCGCAGGGTGGTCGTCTTGCCGCAGCCCGAGGGGCCCAGCAGCGAGAAGAACTCGCCCTCGGCGATCCGGAGGTCGACGCGCTCGACCGCCCGGACGTCGTGGCCGCCGGCGGTGAACTCCTTCTCCACCCCGACCAGCTCGATCGCGGCCAGGCCGTCCTCTTCGGGAACGGTCTCGCGGGCGCCCGCCTTGACCCTGGTGTCTGCCATCGCCTCGTCCCCTGTCCTTCAGACGGCGGATCCGCCGATTCGACCACACGGGCACGAGAGGACGCTAACACCATGACCTCGCCCGTCCATGTACGAACCGGCGCCACCCATCATCCTGACCAGCCAGTTCGTCACCCTAGGTACCCCGGTCCATCGGGCCCCCTCCCCGGCCGCGGAGCACGTCGGCGGCCTGGAGGGCGAGCCAGAACTCGACCCGGTCGGCGGCCGAGTCCAGGTCCCGGCCGGTCAGCTCGGCGACCCGGCGGACCCGGTAGCGCAGGGTGTGCCGGTGCACGGCCAGGGCCCGGGCGGCCGCCTCCCAGTTGCCGTTGTGCTCCAGGAACGCCCGCAGGCTGGCCACCAGCTCGCCGTGCTGGCGGCGGTCGTAGTCGAGCAGGGGGCCGAGCAGGCCGCGGGAGATGGCCTCGAGGGCGGCGTCCTCCTGGCGGGCCAGCAGCAGCCGGTGGCTGCCCAGCTCGGCCACGGTGGCCACCCGGGCCGCCTTGTCGCCGGCCGGGCCGGCCGCCTCCAGGGCGAAGCGGGCCTCCTGGTAGGCGCGGCGCAGGCCGCGCGGGTCGGTCTCGGGCATCCCCAGGCCGAAATGGGCGGCCAGCCCCCTGGCCCGCACGGCGGCGGCCACCGCCTCGGCGGTCTCGCGGGCCTGGTCGGGCCCGGCGGCCTCGAACAGGGCGACCACGGCCACGTCCTGGGCGCTGCACACGAACGGCGCCGGGCGCCGCGACAGCCGGTCCTGGACGAGCAGGCGCAGGGCCTCCACGGCCGCCTCGGAGCGGTCGGGGTCCTCGCGCCTGGCCACCAGCACGGCGATCGCCGGGGAGCCGCCGAGGCCGAGGAAGCGCAGGCGCCGGCGGATCTCGGAGGTCGACAGCTCCCCCTCGAGCAGGGCGTCGAGGAAGTCGCCGACCAGCCGGCGCTCGGTCCGGGCCACCGCCTGGGCCTTGGAGAGCTCGAGGGCGATGGCGGTGGCCAGGTGGTGGACGACCACCTGG
>Ga0307406_10000981_pt1 | contig 15899 bp, 17 predicted proteins | sample 322Cmetagenome_3_FD_203706 | JGI IMG/M metagenome (GOLD analysis project Ga0307406, IMG submission 203706) | Maize rhizosphere microbial communities from greenhouse at UC Davis, California, United States - 322HYB-C-2 | ecosystem: Host-associated > Plants > Roots > Rhizosphere > Soil | place... | reverse complement strand
CTTCCGGCACTTGCCGATCCTGGTGCTGACCGGCCATGACGACGAGGAGACGGCGGTCCAAGCCGTGAGGCTGGGGGCACAGGACTATCTGGTGAAAGGGCAAATGAATGGCGACAGCCTCGCGCGGGCCATTTCCTATGCCATCGAACGCAAGCGGGTGGCATCGCAGATGGCGCTCTTGGCCGAGGAACTGGGAGCGCGCAACGCGGTGCTGCGGGAAGAACTGGAACTGGCGCATGAAATCCAGCGGGCCTTGTTGCCGGGCTCGTTGCAGCCGCTGCATGAGCACCCGGAAACCCGTCCTTGGCAACTGGCGCACCGCTACCTGCCGACCGAATCGCTGGCTGGTGATTTTTTCAAGGCCTACGCCCTGAGCGGAGGACGCATCGGCATCCTGATCTGCGACGTGATGGGCCACGGCGTACGCTCCGCCCTGATCGCGGCACTGCTCTGCGGCTTGGTAGAGGAGTTCGAGTTCGAGCGCGAATCCCCGGGCTTGATGTTGACCCGTCTGAACGCGGGGCTGAGCAGGGTGCTGGGACCGGCGCGGGCGGAAATGTTCGCCACCGCGTGTTATATGGTGGTCGATCCTGCCAAGCGGCAACTCCATCTTTCGATCGCCGGCCATCCCGGGCCCTACCTGTTCCGGCATGCTGGTGCACAGGTCGAGCGGCTTATCCCGCGCCGCGGCCCGGCGCTCGGGCTGTTCGAGGTGGCCGAGTATCCCGAAGCCACCGTGCCGATCAACCAAGACGATCTCATCCTGCTCTACACCGACGGGATCTCCGAAGTGGAGGGGCCCGGAGGCGAGTTTTTCGAGGGCCGCCTGCCAGAGTCCCTGAGCCGCCACGCGGGTGAAGAGCTCGAAGCGTTCCTCGACGACCTGATCGACGACGCGCGGCACTTTTCCTGCACGGGCGGATTTCATGATGACGTGTGCCTGATCGCCCTTCAGGTCGGCAAGGCGGCAGACGGGAGCCTCACCAAGGTCATAGCGCGATGAAACAAGGCGAATCCCACGCCGCCTTTCTGGACCGCCTCCAGCTCGATCTCATGAGGGAGCGCGACCCGGCGGAAATGGTTCGCCGCGCCTTGAGGGAACTGGCGGCGCATCTGGAGGTGGACCACGCCGTCTGGGGCATCTTCACGCCGGATGACTCGGAGGTGACCATCCAAGAGGAATTCCTCAATGGGCGACCAGAGGTTCTGGGCACGCATCGGACGGAGGACTACGCCGATCCCGGGACACGCAAGGCCATGCGGGCGGGCAAGGGCATCGCGGTCGAGGACGTGACCACCGACGAGCGGACGGCGACGCGGGCCGGGGCATTCCGCCGCACCGATGTCAGGGCGTTCGCGAGCGAACCCCTCATAACCGATCAAGGACTGGCAGCACTGATTGCCATCACCTCCCGCGAGCCCCGTGCGTGGCGGCCGGACGAATTGAAATTGCTCCGCGACCTGGCGGCGCGCCTGTTTCCTGCGGTCGAGCGCGCCCGGGCCGAGCAGGCATTGCGAGACTCGGAAGCGAAATACCGCGGCTTGTTCGAATCGATCGACGAAGGCTTTTGCGTGATCGAGGTGATCTTCGACGACGCTGACAAGGCGGTGGACTACCGTTTTCTGGAGGTCAATCCGTCGTTCGAGTCGCTGACCGGCATCAAGGATGCGCCGGGAAAAACGATTCGCGAAATCGTGCCGGCGCTTGAGGAACACTGGTTCGAACTCTACGGCCGGGTCGCGCTGACTGGAGTGCCGGAACGCTTCGAAAATCGCGCGGAGCAGTTGGGCCGTTGGTATGAGGTCCACGCCCTTCGCCATGGGCAGCCCGAGGACCGGCGGGTCGCCATTCTTTTCAATGACATCACCGCGCGCAAGCAGGCCGAAGAGCAGCTCATGCGCGCCAACCGCCGGCTCTCGTTCCTCTCGAAGGCGGCCACCGGGCTGCTGGCCGCGGAGGATCCGGTCGTCTTTCTCGCCCTGTTGTTCCAGTGGCTGTCGGAGCGGCTCGATGTGGAGACCTGCGTCTATTTCATCGAGGAAGACGAGGCCCGGCTGCGGCTGGTGCTCCATCATGGCATCGCCGAGGAAGCCACGGTGGGATTCCGCCAGCTTGCCTTTGGCCAAGGCGTCTGTGGAAAGGCGGCCGCCGAACGGCAGCCGATCATCCTCACGAATGTCCAAGCGCGCACTGACGACATGACCGTCATGGCCCGCGGGCTGGGATTTGACGCCTACGCCTGCCTGCCGCTGGTGGCGCGTGGCCGGCTGCTCGGGACGCTGTCCTTTGGCACCTCGCGGCGAAGCCGGTTCGAGGACGAGGAGATCTCGTTGTTCACCTCCCTGGCCGATGAGGTGGCCATGGCGGTGGCCCGCCAGCGGGCGGAGGCGGAACAATTGCGGGAGCGAGCGCTGCTGCGCTCGTTGATCGATCTGCTCCCGGACTTCATTTACGTGAAGGACCTCGACAGCCGCTTCCTCGTCGTCAACGACGCCTGTGCCCGCTACATGGGCGCCGCCTCGCCGGATGATGTGCTCGGCTACGACGATACCGAGTTTTATCCCGCGAAAGTGGCCGACCAATTCCGCGCCGACGAGTTGCGGACAATCCACGGAGAGCCGGTCATCGACAAAGAGGAGACGATCGTCGGCCTCGACGGCATCGTCCGCCTCGTGCTGACGACGAAGATCCCGTTGCGCGGACCCGATGGCGAAGTGGTCGGCCTGGTCGGCACCGGCCGGGACATCAGCGAGCGGAAGCGCGCCGAGGATCGGATCCGCCAGCTCAACGAGGACCTGGAAAAGCGGGTCGTGGAGCGCACCGCCGAACTCGAGGCCGCCAACCGCGAGCTGGAAGCCTTTTCCTACTCCGTCTCCCACGACCTGCGGGCGCCGCTGCGGGCGGTCGATGGGTTCAGCGAGTTGTTGCTCGAAGAGCACGGCCCGGACTTGAAAGAGGAGGCCCGGGATTATCTGCGGCGGGTTCGCGCGGCCTCCCAGCGGATGGGGCAGCTCATCGACGCGATGCTGCAACTGGCCCGGGTGACCCGCGGCGAAATGCATCGCGAGCCGGTGGATCTCAGCGCTATGGCGCGGAGCATTTCCACCGAGCTTCAGGACTCCGCCCCGGACCGCGCGGTTGAGTGGATCATCGCCCCCCGCCAAGAAGCCCGCGGCGATCCGAGGCTGCTGCGGGCGCTGCTGGAAAACCTGCTGGGCAACGCGTGGAAATACACCGGCAAACGAGAGCGCGCGGGCATCGAGTTCGGCGCGATCGAGCGGGATGGCAGCCGCGAATGGTTCGTTCGCGACAACGGCGTTGGATTCGACATGGAATACGCCAGCCATCTGTTCGCGCCGTTCCGGCGGCTGCACTCGGGGCGGGAGTTCGAGGGCGTGGGCATTGGCTTGGCGACCGTGCAGCGGATCGTCGCCAGACATGGGGGCACCATCCGCGCCGAGGCGGTGCCCGACCAAGGGGCGGCTTTTTATTTTACGCTCGCCCCCGGCAATCCCGGCGAAGTACATAGCGCCAATCGTTGAATCGCGGATCTTCCTTCATCCCATCCACACCTCATGACACGCTCGAAGTTGATCCTGCTGGTAGAAGACAATCCGGACGATGTGGCCCTCACACTCAGCGCCTTCAAACGCGCCAAGATCGAAAATCAGGTGGCCGTGGCGGCCGATGGCGTGGAGGCGCTCGATTTCCTGTTTGGCACCGGCGATCACATCGGGCGCGACACCGACCACATGCCCGCCGTGATCCTCCTGGATGTGAACTTGCCGCGGATGCGGGGCACGGAGGTCCTGAAGCGCCTGCGTGCCGATCCCCGCATCGGGCTGATCCCGACGGTCATGCTCACCACCTCGCGCGAGGAACAGGACATCGAGGAAAGCTACCGCTGCGGTGCCAACAGCTACATCAGCAAGCCGGTGAATTTCCAAGAGTTCGTCACCGTGGTGCAGGATCTCACCAACTACTGGCTGTTGCACAACGAGACCTCCTCGCCGGTACGGGCCGCCTGACGGCCACGGGCGAAAGGCGTGGCGGCGCGATCCGGCCCGCCCTTACTTTTCACTCATTTGGTAGGAGCCATCCCACTCCGGAGCGGGGGGCTCGGCCGCGAAATGCTCGCACCGGCCGATGTACATCCGGCACAGCGCATCCTCCCCGCCGATGGCGCCTGCCACCGCATGGAAAATCCGGGCCGCCTCAGCAAACCGGCGATCCCGGTAGAGAGTGATCGCTTGATCGTATTCCTCGAGCCATGGCGGCGCGGAGGAAGAAGCATCGCCAAGCGGTGTATAAACCTCGATGGGCACGCCCTTCCCCTTGAACCTCACCCGATCGACCCGGCGGTAGTGGAATCGCCCGCGGGTGGCACTTTCCACCGTCTCGCCAACCAGGATCGTACAGCCGAAGTGCTTGGTGGCCGTTTCCAAGCGCGCGGCCGTATTGATCCCGTCCCCCACGGCGGCGAAGCGCAACCGCATCGGATGCCCGAGGCTTCCGACCACCACATCCCCCTGATTGATGCCGATTCCGATCGCAAACTGGCGGCGTCCGGGGGTGGTGGCCCAGCGCCGGTTGAGATCCTCGAGCGCCGTCATCATGAGCAGGGCGGTCCGGACCGCGTGATTGGCACTCTCCTCGCGCGCCAGCGAGCGGGTGTCACCCCAGACCGCCATGATGGCGTCCCCGATGTAATCCTGCAGCGTCCCGCCCTCGGCCAATACCCCCTCTACCATCCCAAAAAAGTACTCGTTGAGCTGGGCGACCAGCTCTTCCGGGTTTGCCTCCTCGGTCATGGTGGTGAACCCACGGATGTCGGAAAAGAGCGTGGTCACGTATCGTCGCTGACCCTTCAGCGCGGCGGAGAAGGCGTCGCTCTCCGCGACGACCAGCTCCACGATGTTCTTCGCCACGTAGCGGTCGAGGATGGAGCGGATCCGCACCCGGTCGCGACGTTCGAGGAAAAAGTCCCAACCCAGACAAGTGACACCGCCCGACGCCATCGCGACCAAGGGGCCCACCGTGGGGATGAAGAGTCCCGCCTGGCCATACACCAGGACCGCGACACCCACCCAGCCCGCGCAGGCGGCGACCAGCAATCCGAGCCGCAGCAGCGGCCCGCGAGCCCAGTAACACAGCATCAACGCCACCGCACCGCCTCCCCCGATGAACCACAAACTGGGCATGCGGGTGGTGCTGCGGAGGTATTCCCCCTGAAGCCCAGCATTGATGGCATTCAGATGCAGTTCCGGACCATCCATGAATCCCATCGGGGTAAGGACCTCATCCTTCGCTGAATTCCCCTCCGCGCCGAGAACCACGATCTTGCCGCGAAAGAACTCCCCTTGGCGGAATTCGTCGGGCGAGTTCCATTTCCGCTCGTCGAAGAGGTCGCACACCGACCGCGGCCGGAAGGTATTCACGGGACCAGCCAGGCGGATCCGCCGCCGCGGGTCGCCAACAACGGCATCGGCCCGGCCGCTTTTTTTCAATGCCTTGGCGGCAAAGGAATCGAACACCTCTTCATCGGGCGCGGGTGTACTGTCATACACCTCCGCCACCGTCGTGCGGTAGACGGCATGACGGATGACCGAGTCCGTGTCCGGCCAGAAGTTGACGAACGCGATCCTGTCATCAACCGGCGCGGTCTGCTCGATGAGCGAGCTCGCGGGGAATTCCAACATGCCGGTCTCGCCCTCACGTTCACGGCTTCCGAAATTCCACCCGACCACGACGCGGTCGCGATACTTGTCGAGCGCCGCCCGGAACTCCTCGTCACCTTCTCTCTCTGCGGGAAACAGCACATCGATCACCACCGCTTTCGCGCCGGCCTCCATCAGGCGATCCAGGATCTTCGCATAGACGCCACGTGGCCACGGCCATTCCTGCTTCATCATCTGAAGCGCCGGTGACGCGGCCAGATCCTCCTCGCGAAACTGGTCGAGGCGAACCGACGCCGTATCGATCGCCAGAAATACCAGATCCGGATCCACCTTCGCGCGCCGACCAACGGATCGCTGCAGGAAATCCTCGGCGGCGATTTGAGACTCCATCAGCGGCTTGGACGGCATCAACGGCGTGTCCTTCCTCAAGTTCACGTATTCCAGCAGATGCACTACGGCCACCGCTGCCGCGCAGAGGCCGCAGATCGCGATCAACGGCTTGCGGGAAAGGTGCCGGAACCGGGATACCCGGGTGGGAGTTCCAGCCGCCAACGCTTTCGCTTCCCCGCCCGTAGATCGCATCCGGGTCACCCTATCCCTCCACCATGCTCCCGGCAATCCTCGACCCTGCGGGCGGCGGACGGACGGAAACCTCTCTCGCGGATCCAAGGGAGGGACGCTTTTTCCCCGGCGGATCGCCGGGCAAGCGGCCACCCCGCGGATAAATGTCTCGGCAGGGGCGGATCGTTTTTCCTAAGCTGTCAACATTCACCCTCCTTCCGTAGCGGAAGACTTTCGCCAACAGTTCAAGTTTTCGCCGAAATGAAAATGACCCTCCCTTCCTTCCGGTCGCCCTCCGGCTGTCGGGCCGCGCTGGTATTGGCCGGCTGCCTGGCGATGCCTTGCCACGCCCAGTCCGCGGCCCTCATCGACCAAGCCCGCCTGCGCTCCGCGCTGCTGAACGTCCAACCGGAACTTCTGGGTGACGATGAGGATGGCGATGGCGTTCCCGACGACATCGAAGGCGAGGCGGTCGAGACCCCCGGCGATCTCGATCTCGGCGTGCAGCTGATCATGAAGCCGAAAGAGCGCGCCCGCCTGCTGCGCCTGTTTGCCACGACTCAGGCATACTACACGGACAATGTCCGGCTGACGAATTACAACCCTCAATCCGACGCCTACCTCTTCACCGAAGTCGGAGCGCGCTATGAAGGCAAGCTGACGGAGGAACTGAACTTCGAGGCGACCGTGCGGCAGGCGTTCTTCCTCTACGACGAGTTTTCCCGCTTTGACTTCGAGAGCCTCAACGCGGGAGCGGGGATCAGCTACAAGCTGCCGCAGCACCCGGACCTCATGTTCTTCTCCCGCTACAACTGCGAGCGACTGACCACTGACGATCTCAGCGACGAGTTTTTCCTGAACCAGACCGTGAGCGCCGGCCTTCAGAAATCGTGGGTTACCCCGGGATCGAGCCTCTACTACACCGGCTACGCCAGCAGCTTCGGCTTCGCCAATCAATCGGCGGCCGAACGCGATGAGCACGGCTTGTATGGCGGTGCCCATTGGCAACTGACCGAGTGCATCGAGGCCGACCTCTACGGCCGGGTCGCGTTCTTCGATTACGACTCCGGCCAGCACGATGTGAACTACATGCTCGTGCCTTCGCTGACCTATCGCTTCAGCCCGTGGTGCGAACTCAACGCCTCGCTCAGCTACGTCCTGAATCAATCGAACCGCAACCGTTTCGACTATGATGCCTTCACCGCCGGTGGCGGGCTCGGGCTCAAGGTGCAGTTCTAACCCATTCCCATCCCTCTCCGGAGAATTCGCCATGAAAGCCCGACTCCCCTTGGCCGCGACCGCCGCGATCACTCTGCTTGCGCTGGCAAGCCCCTTGTTCGCCTCCCCGTTGAGCGAGGCCCAGATCACTTACATCGTCAAAGACGTCCGCACCGTCGATCCCCAGAAGGCTCCACGTCCCTCCAAGTTGCGGGAAAAGCTTCACAGCCAGCAGTCCGTGCGGACCGGCATCGCCTCGCGCACCGAGCTTTTGTTCACCGACAACACGCTCACTCGCATCGGCGCCAACTCGCACTTCTCCTTCACCGAAGGCACCCGCAATATGGAGCTGAAGAATGGCGTGATCCTGCTCCAGGTGCCGAAGGGCGCCGGCGGCGCGGAGATTCGCACCGCTGCCGTGACCGCCGCCGTGACCGGGACGACGATCATGCTGGAAGCCGGCCCCGGCTTCACCAAACTCATCGTCCTCGAAGGCAGCGCCTGGATCACCGCCCATGGCGACAAGCGGAAGCGCAAGACGAACGTCAAGGCCGGCCAAGAGGTGATCCTGCCGAATGAAGCGAAACAAGTCCCGCCACCCGTGATGATCCATCTCGACGTGCTGGTGAAGACCTCGACGCTGGCGAGTGGCAAATGGGCCGTGAAACTCGACAAGGCCCTGATCGACCAAGCCATCGCGCAACAATCGCGGAAGGGCTTTGCGCCCAGCAATCTGGCGATCGTCGGGCCCGGCAGCAATGTCGTTCAACTTCCTGAAGCGGGCCGCCTCCCTCCGCAGCCTCTCCGCGTGGGACCGAATGGCGAGCCCATCCCGGGCTTCCCCTTCAACGGGCCCGGCACCAACCCGGGCTCTGGCGGGCCATGATCGCAACGGCTCTGACGAGCACACGTGGATTCACGGCAATGGATGGTGGGGCGAGAAGCACCCCGTGGGTCCGCGAGTATGGCGATTCCGACCCCCATCCTCGCTTCCATTTCCCATGAACTTCTCGCCGGAAGAGACGCAGCGATAGGACGACCATTTCATCCGTTCATTTCCCGCCTTCTGCATCTTGCACCCTAACAGTGCAGATCAATCCACGCCTAATAATGCGGGGATGGCCGGAAAGAAGCCGGATTGCAGGTCCAGATTGCCGCTGCTGCGGGAGGCGGAGTAGCCCCACGCGATGAGAATCCCCGTGCTTACGATCATGGCGAGCAGGGTGTGGTCGGGACGTTCCTTCGGGGACGGTGGGGTAGGCTGGTGTCTCATCACCGGCTCTTTCGCAGGTGGCGTGCCGCGTTTTTGAAGCTCGGCGTTAGATCCGCCAGTGTTAGGGCGACATAAGGAGCAACGACATTCCTGTCGTTGTGCACAACCCAGGCCGCACCGGCGGTAGCTATAGCGACTAGAATGTCGCGGCTCCTTACGACCCTGCCTGCGTCATATACCCCGGCTGGTGAGCGGCGATGGCCTTGCCGAGTTCAGCGCCGTCCAGCATGGCGAGGTTCGCCGAGGCTTCCGCTTCGTAGATCGTCGCGGCAATTCCATGAACGTGGAGCATCCGGCGAGGGTCAGCCCGCCGAGACCGGCACCGATGATGGTGACGGGTACAGTCCGACCTGCGACAGCACTGGAACACCATTCCATTCTCCGGTCGGCGCGCTCGCCCTGCCTTATGTCCCGCCTTGAAAACCCATCGCCCCGGGAGAGAGACTACACTAGATTCATGCAACGCCAGATGACAGCCGGAGGCCGCCTTTCGATGGCTCTTTGCCTCGTTTGGGGGCTGTTCTGGTTAGTGCTGCTTTCCAACGATGGCCGCAGCGGGCTTACGGAATTCGCCAGCCTCGTGGTGTTCGCGCTTTCCTGTCCGTGCGGATTGATAACCGGCGCGCTTACCACCATGGATGGCTCGGGTTCGGGCAGCGTCGTCTCCTACCTCGCATTGTCTGGTGCCAATTGCTTCCTTCTGGGATACGGGCTGACGGGAAGCTGGCGCTTCTTCCGACGCCTGCTCTCCCCCACGTTCCCCTGAATGGGGGCGTGACCGTACTCATCTTACCTACGCTCGGTCGGGGGCAGACGCTTAGCGCAAGGAGCTTGATCCATTGCCGAAGAAAGTGATCCTCCCACGATGCTCCCACCAGCACCCTCCATTTACCAGCTTCCCTGCCAGTGTCAGGTAGGTGACGCGGTGGAGGCAATCTGCGTCCCCGACTGGGAGATCGCCCGCGGCTTCCACTACCACGAGCCGGTGGAATCGGGCTGGGATGGATCGCCTTGGAAATTCCGCCGAAGCGCGGTCCCGGGACGGGTCACCCTGATTGAGATCGTCTGGGTGCGCGAGTCCTGACGGCCCCCGCCAAAAGCCCATTCCCCCCTATGGCAGTTCGCTCAATTCCGTGAAGGGAATCAGGAACGTATGGGGCATCCCCAGACCGCAGGATTGGAAAACATTTCGGAAGGCATGGCGCGCCGTGCGCAGATCCTCATAGCGACCCCGGCATAGCCAGAAGGAGGGCACACTCCGCACGCGGGAGAATCCTGCGATCTGAAGCTCGGCATTCAAGAGACCGCGCTGTTGCTCCGTTAGCTCCGGCGGGAAATCGAATAAGGATGCGATGTTCATCATGGTGATTTTTCAAGCAGTGGCGCGTTCGTGATCGTTTGTGACGGACTCGCCACATCCGCTCCCAGAGGTGACGGTCGCCTCTCCCAAGACGCATGCAAGAGACCAATCCAGCCGGAGCTTTCACGTTGCTCCGACTCCATTCCATGCTCCACAGCGAGCTGGCGTTTCTTAAGCGCTGCCACCATTCAGTTTCCACTGTTAGACCGGGATGACGGCTTTGCAAGGAGTTCGCTGCTCTCCTTGGTAATTCTCCTATTTGACACCGTGAGGGGGTCGCAAAATCGGACTCCCCGGCGGGATCTCCAACCTCCCCTCCGTGCCCGGCGGACCGATTCCCTCATGTTGTGACCTCCTGGCGACAGCTACGTCACAGGAAAGTCCCCGGCCTTTTCTATCTCCTCCGCAAACTGGTCTTCGCCACGCTTTCGAAGCTCGGAAACCAGCCCGGCCTTGTCCCGCCCCTCCCGATTCTGGCTCAGCTTGGAGACTGCGGAAATCGACGTGACGCGGATCTCGACGCCGATGATCGCGGCCAGCATTTGGTCGATGAACTCTTTCTCACTGTCGCCCATCTTCCACGGCTTTGGTTCTGCCGCAGCGGTCTCCTGAACGTGAGTAAGGAGCGCCACGATTGACCGCAGTACTTTCACATCCTCCGTGAAATGGATGGTCCCCCGCACGTGGACCACCTGATAGTTCCACGTGGGCACCAGCCGGTGAGTCTCGTGCTTGCTCGGATACCAGTTCGGTGAGACGTAAGCATCCCTCCCGTGAAAGATGACGAGGACTTCGCTGCCATCCGCCACTTCATTCCAGATCGGGTTTTTCCGGGCCACATGGGCGAGAAGAACGCCGTCACCTCCATCATCAGATCTACGATGGACGAAAGGAATATGAGTCGCGCCCAAACCGCTGGGCGTGGAATAGGCCAAGGTCCCGAGGGAATTGCTCGCAATAATCTCGTCGATCACCTCTTGGCGATTTTCCTGAAAGGGCGGTGGAACATACATGGCGGTAACGAAGCTGCACCGGACGCTACAACGCGACTTGCCCGCTGAACAGGGTGACCACGAAACAGAACGATCGATTTCTGAGGTGAATCTGTACCGGTGATCACCCCTCCGATGGCCGCACGTAATAATTGTCCCACTCCCCCTCGCTCTCGAGGACAAAGCCGTGACGCTGGTAGAACCGATTCGACGCGCTTTCTTTGAGCGCTCCGACCTGCACTGCCATGCGACGCTCATCCGCTTCTGCAAGCACTTGCTTCAGCACCGCGCTCCCGATCCCACGACTCTGATAGCCGGGGTGGATGTACAGGTGATCGAGCAGCAGGCCATCAGGACCGTCCTGCGTCGCAAGAAATCCGATTCTCTCCCCCCCCCAGCACCACGAAGCGCGTGCGCTCCGGCACAAACGAACTCCGCAGCCGTTCCCTCGCCCGCTCCGGATCGAACCTTCCCATCCGCTCCAAGCTCTCCCGCATCGCCGCAATGCGCAGCCCTGCGAGCTCCTCGAAGTCACCCTCCGCCACGGGGGCCAGCTCTACGTTGATGGGATTCATGGTTTGCAGGTCGGGATGACTGCGAAAAAACGCCGCTCCTATTCTTTGTTGGAGTCCAGCTCGCGAATATCCGCATCGGTGTAGACCGGATAGGGCGACTTCAGGGCATCGCTGTGGCGGAACATCACGACTCGGAGGGTCTTGTCCCCGACCGGTCGCCAATTCATGGCGGTGCAAAGGGAATTTTCCCGGATTTGCTGGAATTTGTCGAGCCGTCCCATGCCGGGATTCGCATGCTACGGACCGAAGGTCGAGCAAGCCGCGGAACTTCGAAAGAAAGGTCGCCGTATTAAGTCTTGGTGCACGAAGCCGTTTTGGGGACGCGCTGCAAGTTCATCCAGAGCGGGCCTCATGAATAGCTTTCTACGAATTCAATGCGACTGCTCCTACCGCGTGAACTGAAGGTGCGTAGCAGAACTCGCGACCACCTCAGCCGTGGACACCCTCTATGGATTCTTCCGGCTCCTTGATCAGCGCTTCTCTTACTTGCCGAATCGAAGGATTATATAGAGGTCGAAAAGGCCGAGGGCCGCAATACCGAGCATCAGCAGCCGCCACAGAAAGTTCAGGCGAATTCGGCGAAGCAAGGGATGGCGGCTGGCATGTTTCCCGTCAGCGATAGCCTCCGTCTCATCAAGCTTAAGATTGGGATGCATCGCATCAAGGCGCTCCCGCAGCCGACCAACGCGAGTCATACTCAATCGGAAGCGCTCGTAGTATTTGGCACTCGCTAGTGCACCAAAGATTCCAAGCAAAGTGATTATGATGGCTACAGCCAAAGCTCGCTTGGGGAAATCCTTGTCGACGACGAAACCCTGAGCCGCCAACGCAATGACGACAATGAAGTTGCTAAGAGTGGCGCGTTGATCCTCAGACTGCTTGGCTTGGCTCCACTGCCGTTCCATGTCGTTCAGAATGATCTCCGTTTCAATGTCGTATGCCATAAGTCCCCCTGAATCCGATGGTGCCTCCATTGCCTCCGAGCGTTGTCGTCACTCCGCTCTGCTACGCCACCTTTCTCCCTGTTTCAAGCCTACTCATTTCTTCCGAGTGGCACCACTCATGTATTCGATGCTGCCGCTCCCAAGCGACCTGATTGGCTCCCCGGTCATTGGTTGACACTTTAATCGAAGGTGGAAGTAACTTTTGCCACCGGAGGAACGGGACGGGACGAAAGGGTACTGTTCCGTTCCTCCCCCGGGGCTTCACTGCCCACGACAGGCTGTGCTCCCTGAGCTCCGCGAAGGCATTTCCTGTCCCGCCGGGTGCTGCGCTCACCCGCTAGTAAAGCGATATTCCGGGAGAAAAGGAAAGCGCTCCCACTAGCCCCCTACCTGGAGCGGGGCCTCACGGCGAAAGGCTCCGCATCGGCATGTTTCTCATCGCCCACGGGCCACCGAGGAAATGGTGATCGAACGCCCACACCGGGTAGAAGAAGCCGCGCAACGCGAGATGGAGGTAGAGCAAAGGCATCTCGTGATCCGCCACCAGGTCTGGCTTCACCGGCAAGTAGAGAAACGCATCGTCAATCCCCCAATCCCGCCGAACCAGCACCAGCGAGATCCGCGAAAGGGCGAAGTGCGCAATGATGTAGCCCGCGAGGAATACCAACGCGGCTTTCTTCCACCGGCGCTGTCTTGTGGAGAGGGAGACCATGGAACAGTCACGAGGCCTGTGCTGCCGGTAGACTCCGACTCAATCGCAGGAACTTCAGGCGAGCCGCTAACAGCCATCCGGCAACGAAGAGCGCGCCGGGGAGAAGGATCACCCAAGGAAAGATCACGAAGCCCGCGTCACGGAGCAGGGACACGCCGATGCTTCCCAAAATCATGGCGAGCCATGGCAACCAGCAGATGAGAAAGGCCACCGACGAGCGGGAGTAGCCACGGACGACATCGGATGCCATGGCGGGATCCACCGGGCGGGAAGTCTCTTCACGCGAGAGTGCCGTCGTGAATCGTTGTGTCGCGATGGAGCGGGCCTTCCCCGACCACCCTAACAAGAAAAACGCGGCCCCTATGGCAATCGACATGCCGAGCAACCACAGGCAGTCGGAGAGTGAAGTCGGCGGCGGCATGATCGGAGGTGGCTTCAAAGGGACGCTCCCAAAAGCGTGCGCTTTTTTCGAGGATGAAAGTGGCCATCACCTGCTGATGAAGTTTACCGCGGAGACGCAGAGGTTACCTGGAGTCACTCCCGCTTCCGGGCCCGGCGGTTATCGGTCATCTGCCGGTGCAGCTTCTTCATGTTGTAGAGGTAGCTCACGCGGTCCGCCTCGGTGTAGCTAAACTCCAGCAGGCCGGCCTTCTGGAGCAGCGCCACGACGATGTGAAACGCGGTGCTCACGACGATGACGGTCAGCCCCAAAATCTCGAACCCCGCGACCCCGCGCTCCTCGCGGAAGTAAATCCCGCCGGCGAAGCAGAGCACGATCAGCCCTACGCCGAGGTGGACCGCCCGCCGCCAAGTGCTGTGTCGCATGCGCATCATTGAGCCGTTTCATACGAGCATCCAGCCTCTTTATCAAGCCGCCAGCCCCCTTGCCCACCCTCCCCCGGGCCACCCCGTGACGGTTTTTGCTCTTTTCGCGGGCCGTTCCGTGACCATTCTGCCGCCCCCATGACGTGCGACTTCCTGGTGATCGGCGCGGGCATTGCCGGTCTCACCTTTGCCATCCGCGCTGCGAAGCACGGGTCGGTGATCGTGTTGACCAAAGGCAGCGCGCTTGATTCTAACACCGCCTGGGCTCAGGGCGGACTCGCCTCGGTGCTGCCGGAGGGCCTGCGCGATCAGGGCGATAGCCTGGAGCTCCACATCGCCGACACGCTGGATGCCGGCGCGGGCCTGTGCAAAGAAGACGTGGTGCGCTCCATCGTCAGCGAGGGTGCCGCCACCGTGGACGATCTCGTTTCACAAGGCGTCGACTTCGACAAGGAGGGCGACCATTTCCAGCTCGGCAAGGAAGGCGGCCACTCGAAGCGCCGCATCCTCCACGCCCGCGATACCACCGGCCGCGAGATCGCCGAGTCGCTGGTGGAGGTCGCGCGGGCCACGCCGAATCTCACGCTGCTGGAAGATCACTTCACCATCGACCTGATCACCACCGGCAAGCTCGGCGTGGTCACCGAGGACCGCGTGCTCGGTGCCTATGTGTTAGAGAAAGCCACCGGCGAGGTGAAAATCTTCAAGTCCGATCGCGTGGTGCTCGCCACCGGCGGCTGCGGCAAGGTCTATCTCTACACGACCAATCCCGACTCCGCGACCGGTGACGGCGTCGCGATGGCATGGCGCGCGGGAGCCAGCGTGGCGAACATGGAGTTCATTCAGTTCCACCCCACGTGCTTTTATAACCCCGCCGCGATGGGTGCCGAAGCGCGCTCCTTTCTCGTAAGCGAGGCCGTGCGCGGCGAAGGCGGCATCCTCATCAATGCCAAGGGTGAAGACTTCACGAAGCGAGCCGACCCGCGCGGCTCGCTCGCACCACGCGATATCGTCGCTCGCGCGATCGACCGTGAGATCAAGCGGACCGGTGCGCCGTGCGTCTATCTGGATGTGACGCACAAGCCTCCGGGCTTCATGCGCGAGCGCTTCCCCTTCATCTACGAGAAGCTTCGTAGTTTCGGGCTGGACTGCGAAAAGCAACCGATCCCGGTGGTGCCCGCCGCGCACTATCAGTGCGGCGGCGTGGTCGCCGACATCAATGGCAAGACCACCATTCGCGGGCTTTACGCCATCGGTGAAGTCGCATGCACCGGCTTGCACGGTGCAAATCGCCTCGCGTCGAATTCATTGCTCGAAGGCAACGTCACCGCACGCCGCGCGATTGAGGACATCCTTCATCACTACGGCCTCGAGAAGCACACCGATGACGCACCGGAAATACCCGCATGGCATCACGGTGACGTGGCCGTTCCGGATGAATTGGTCGTTATTTACCACAATTGGGACGAGCTGCGGCGTTTGATGTGGGACTACGTGTCGATCGTTCGCACCGACAACCGGCTGCGGCGCGCCGCCACGCGATTGCGTAATTTAAAAAAAGAAGTCCGTGAGTTTTACTGGGGCCATCGTGTCACCGCCGATATTCTAGAGTTGCGCAACCTCGTCGCGGTCGCTTCTCTCGTCGTCGATTGCGCGATCCGACGCCGTGAATCGAGAGGCTTGCATCACACGCTAGACTACCCGGGCACGGACGATCGGTTTTTAAAGGACACCATCTTGCGACGCTTTTAATAAAAGTT
>Ga0307406_10000978_pt1 | contig 15942 bp, 12 predicted proteins | sample 322Cmetagenome_3_FD_203706 | JGI IMG/M metagenome (GOLD analysis project Ga0307406, IMG submission 203706) | Maize rhizosphere microbial communities from greenhouse at UC Davis, California, United States - 322HYB-C-2 | ecosystem: Host-associated > Plants > Roots > Rhizosphere > Soil | place... | reverse complement strand
CGCACTCGCGAAGGCAATCGAAGACCCGAAGGGCGGCACGCAAGGATGCGTGCCGTTTTTCATCGGGACAGGGATGTCCCGTATGAAAAAGCCCCGCGTATGCATCGCTCGTGCGGGCCTGTGATTCAAAGAAAAGCATTTTTCTTTGGTTACCTTTCTTTTGTTGCTTATGACAAAAGAAAGTAACCCGCCGCTTTAGTGGCGGAAGCTTTTGGCGTTTGATCCTGATCCTGATCTTGCTTGAGCGATGCGCCGCGAGACCGAAACCCCGCGGTCGCGGCTTGCGCCGCTCCTACCCTGCGACGGCACGCCGCTTCGATGAACACCACCAGCGTTGTTGCTTCTGCGCGTCCCGTGGTCGCGGCTCATGACCGAAGGAAATCCAGTAGGACGCCGCTCCTACAGGAGAAGGATTCGCAAGGTTCCGCTCTTCAAGCAAGAGCCGCCCCTCAGTAGGCCCCCTGCGTCTCGCCCGCGGGCGCCCGCTTGCGCGCCGACACGCGAGCGAACAGCCGATGCCCGAGGCGGATGCCGGGTTTCTCGACGAAACGATAGGTCAACCACGCGGCCGGAGTCGCCAGCGCCAAACTGATCGCCGCACAACCGGCATACGCCGCTCCCGGCGGAAGATGCTCGTACAACCTTGCGAACACGCCGTATAAGCGCGACACCACGAACGGATGCACGAGATAAAGCGAGTAGCTGATCGCACCCAGGAAACAGGTCGCTCGATTCACCAGCAAGCGATTCAGCAACAGACCCAGCAACATCGCACCGTAGAACAGGGCGCACTGGAGCCAATCGCTCAGCCCCGGCACGGGCGGCAGCAGCCGATAGAACAGCAAGGCGTTGCCGAGGATACCGATCAGCAACAAGGCGACGCCGAGCGGTCGGCGAATGCGCACGGGTTTGTCGCGCAGGCATAACCAGAGCTGGAACAGGACGCAGCTCCAGGCGAATACCGGCCAATGCGTCAAGGCTCCATAAACGCCGCCCAGGTGCGCGAACGGCGCCGGCCACCCGGCCGCCCACAGCGACAGCGCGAACGCCAGTGCGAGCAACTACACCTGTCCGAGCAGCCCGCGCACCCAGATGGCGAACAGCGGGAACAACAGGTAGAACAGCACCTCGACGCCGATGGTCCAACTGCCCATGACGATGCCGGGCTGCCAGTCCGGCGACAGGCCGAACAGCATCGATACGTTCCAGGCAATCTCGGCGACGCCGTAGCGGGCCGGCTCGCGCAGTTGGTCCTTGAGCAGCATCACCGCCAGCAACACCAGCAGCAAGGGCGCGATGCGGAACCACCGGCTCAGATAAAAACTGCGCAACGCCGCGCCCGATGCGGCATGACGCGGCCAGGTCAGGCACAACGAAAACGCACTCATGACGAAGAACAGGGCGACACCGGTGCCGCCCATGCCGACGAACGGCAGGAGCGCCGCCGGCACGGCGAGATCGGGGTCGGCCATCGCCATGACGTGATAGATCACGACATACAAGGCGGCCAGGCCGCGCAGCGCATCCAAAACTGGGGCAGGCGGGACTGCAGCGGCTCGGTGTTGAGATCTTGCGCCATGCCACGGCCTCGGCGGCTAAGGAAGGACACGGCCGCCGGCGCGACCCGCCGGAGGGGGGCATCCGGCTCGGTCCGGAACGGCCCCGAGCCTCGTCACGCGTTGGTGCGGCCAGCCGGAACGTCGTCGCACCTCGCCTTGCAGGCCCACGCCACCGAGCGGCGGCGCGGCCTGCCCGGACCGGTCAGGCCAGGTTCTTGACCGCCGACACCACACGCTCGACGGTGAAGCCGAAGTGGGGGAACAGGGCCTCGGCCGGGGCCGAGGCACCGAAGCCGTCGATGCCGATCACGTCGCCGTCCAGGCCGACGTACTTGCGCCAGAAGCCGGTAACGCCGGCTTCGATCGCGACGCGCTTGCGCACGGCGTTGGGCAGCACCGACTCGCGGTACTCGAACGGCTGGCGATCGAACACGTCGCTCGACGGCATCGACACCACGCGCACCTTGAGGCCTTCGGCGCTGAGCACGTCGGCAGCCTGGGTGGCGAGGCCGACTTCGGAACCGGTCGCGATCAGGATCGCGTCCGGGGTGCCTTCGCTGTCGCGCAGCACGTAGCCGCCGAGCGCGATCTGCTTGACCTGCTCGTCGGTGCGCGGCTGATGCATCAGGTTCTGACGCGAGAAGATCAGGCAGCTCGGGCCGTCCTTGCGCTCGATCGCCGCGCGCCACGACACCGCCGACTCGACCGCGTCGCAGGGACGCCAGACGTCGTTGTCGGGGATGTAGCGCAGCGACGCCAGGTGCTCGACCGGCTGGTGGGTCGGGCCGTCTTCGCCGAGGCCGATCGAATCGTGGGTGTAGACGTGGATCGCGTGCGCGCCCATCAGCGCGCTCATGCGCACGGCGTTGCGGGCGTAGTCGCTGAACACCAGGAAGGTGGCGTCGTAGGGGATGAAACCGCCGTGCAACTGCAGGCCGTTGCTGATCGCGGTCATCGCGAATTCGCGCACGCCGTAATAGATGTAGTTGGCGTTGGGGTCGTCGGTCGCGACCGACTTGCTGCCCTTCCACAGGGTCAGGTTGGAATGCGCCAGGTCGGCGGAACCGCCGATCAGTTCCGGCAGCAGCGGCGCGAAGGTCTCGATCGCCATCTGCGAGGCCTTGCGCGAGGCGATGGTCGGGCCGTCGGCCTGCAGCTTGGCGATGTAGGCGTTGGCCTGGGCGAGGAAGTCGTCCGGCAGTTCGCCGTGCGAACGGCGGGTCAGCTCAGCGGCTTCGTCCGGGTAACGCGCGGCATAGGCGTCGAACAGGCGGTTCCACTGGTCCTCGCGAACCAGGCCGGTGCTGCGCGAACGCCAGCCGTCGTAGATGCTTTCGGGAATCTCGAAGTCGCCGTACGGCCATTCCAGGGCGGCGCGGGTCGCGGCGATTTCGTCCTTGCCGAGCGGCGCGCCGTGCGAGGATTCCTTGCCGGCCTTGGCCGGCGAGCCGAAGCCGATGGTGGTGCGACAGCAGATCAGGGTCGGCTTGTCGTCGTGCTTGAGCGCGGTGTCGATGGCGGTCTTGATCTCGACCGCGTCGTGACCGTTGACGTTGCGGATCACGCGCCAGCCGTAGGCCTCGAAGCGGGCCGGGGTGTCGTCGGTGAACCAGCCGTCGGTGTTGCCGTCGATGGAGATCTTGTTGTCGTCCCAGAACGCGACCAGCTTGCCCAGGCCCCAGGTGCCGGCGAGCGAGGCGGCTTCGTGGGAGATGCCTTCCATCAGGCAGCCGTCGCCCATGAACACCCAGGTGCGGTGATCGACGATGCTCAGCTCGGGGCGGTTGAAGCGCTGTGCGAGCAGCTTCTCGCCGAGCGCCATGCCGACCGCGTTGGCCAGGCCCTGGCCGAGCGGGCCGGTGGTGGTCTCCACGCCCGGGGTCATGAAGTTTTCCGGGTGGCCCGGGGTCTTGGACTCGAGCTGGCGGAAGCGCTTGAGGTCTTCGATCGACAGGTCGTAGCCGGACAGGTGCAGCAGTGCGTACTGCAGCATCGAGCCGTGGCCGTTGGACAAGATGAAGCGGTCGCGGTTGAACCACTTCGGATTGTTCGGGTTGTGGGTCAGGTAGTCGTTCCAGAGCACCTCGGCGATGTCGGCCATGCCCATCGGCATGCCCGGATGACCGGAGTTGGCGGCCTGCACCGCGTCGATGGCGAGGAAACGAATGGCGTTGGCAAGGTCGCGGCGGCTGTGCGTCGTCATGGGAGTCTGCATGCTGGGGGCTTGGAAGCCGCTCCCGACGGGACCGGCGAAGAGCCGCCATTGTCCCATCCCGGCGCCGCCGTGTCGCCCCGCAGCAATGGCCGAAAGCCGCACGCCGGGCTTGCAAATGCGCGGAAAACCGCGCCGGGCCTGCTTCGAGGGCAGGATCGGCACGCTCGCCACAAGCGATCGGTGCGCTCGGCCACGAAGCCTGCCGGGCCGAGCGTGCGGACGGTCGCGCAAGCTCTCGCGCAAACGAAAAACCCGCCGTTCAGGCGGGTTTTCGTGCGCGCGCGGCAGCGGCCTCAGTCCGCCAGGCTTTCGGCCGGCGGATCGGCGACGCCGCGCGACACCATCGCCGCGATGGCGATGTCGCCGGTGACGTTGAGCGTGGTCCGGCACATGTCGAGGAAGTGATTGACGCCGAGAATCAGGCCGATGCCTTCGGCCGGCACGCCGACCATGGCGCAGATCATCGCGACCACCGGCAGCGAACCCGAGGGCACGCCGGCGGTGCCGATGCCGCCCAGGATGCAGACCAGCATCACCATCACCTGCTGGCCCAGGCTCAGGTCGACGCCGAAGAACTGGGCCAGGAAGATCACCGTGACGCCTTCGAACAGGGCGGTGCCGTTCTGGTTGGCGGTCGCGCCCACGGTCAACACGAAGCGCGACACCCGACGCGGCAAGTGCAGCTCGTCTTCGGCCACGCGCAATGCGGTCGGCAGGGTGGCGTTGCTCGACGCGGTCGAGAACGCCAGCACCATCGCTTCCTGTACGCCCTTGAAGAACTCCATCGGCGAGCGGCCGCCGATGAACTTCAGCGCCAGCGAATAGACCACGAACAGATGGATCGCGAGCGCGGCGACGACCACGGCGACGTATTTGGCGAGCTTGAACAGCAGGTCCCAACCGAACGCCGAGGCCAGGTTGAACATGAAGCAGAACACCGCGTACGGCGCCAGCTTGATGACCAGGCCGATCAGGGTCATGGAGATGTCGAACAGGCCCTGGATGCCTTCGCGCAGGGTGTCCACGGCCTTGGAGCGGGTCAGCACCATGCCCACGCCGATCATCAGGGCGAAGAACATCACCGCGAGGATGGCGTCGTTGGCGGCGGCCTGGATGACGTTGCTGGGCACGATCGAGACCAGCATCTGGATGCCCTTGGGCGCGTTGGCGCTGCCCTGGACGATGCTCTGCGCGCGCTCGGCGTTCTCGCTCATCATCAACTGGGCCTGGGCCGGGTCGACGCCGGCGCCGGGCTGGAACAGGTTGACCATGACCAAGCCGAGGATCACCGCCAGCGCCGACATCAGCACGGTCAGGCCGAGCGTGCGCCAACCGACCCGGCCGAACGAACGGATGTCGCCCATCTCGCTCACGCCCATGACCAGCGCCGAGAACAACAGCGGGATCACCAGCATGAAGATCAGGCGCAGGAAGATTTCGCCGGCCGGGCCGGTGACGGTTTCGGTGAGCAGCTTGAGCAGCGGGCGGCACTGCCAGGCGACATCGGCGCCGGCCGTGGTGGCCGGACAGACCTGGCCGGCCAGTTGCGCGTAGGTGACGCTGCCGATGCCGGCGGCGTAGACGATCAGGCCGAGGACGAGGCCCGCGAGGAAGCCGATCGCCATCTTCCAATGCAACGGCAGCGGCTTGCGCGCGTTAAGGTTTTCGCTCATGAATCCGGCCTAGCCCAAACAGCGGGCAGGATACACCAGGGGCCCGCGGCGGCCTTGCTGCGTCGCAGCCGCACCGGTCGAGGCCGGCGGAGCACGCGTCGGCGGGCGGAGCGGCGATCGCGGCGCCCGCTCAGGGCGCCGGGCGGCTCAGGAGGGCTCGTTCGAGCATGGCTCGCTCGAACATGCCTCGCTCAAGCAGGACTCGCTCAAGCAGGGCTCGCTCAGGACGGCTTGCGCGGGGGATACAGCGGCGGCAACGGCGACGCTGCCGTCTGCTCCGCCTCGCGCCATGACGGGCCTTGGGCGAAGGCCTGGCGCAGTTGCGCGCGCGCGGCGACGCCGTCGCCTCCGCCCCAGCGCGCGCGGCGCAGCGCCTGCACCGCCTCGCGCTGGGCCGGATCGGCCAGGCGCTCGACCAGTTCGTCGTCGTCGGCCGCCGGCGGATGCGCCAGCGAACGCAGCACGGTCGCGATGTGGTCGAAATCGGCCAGATCGATCATCTGGCGCAAGGCCGGCACGTTGACCGGCACGCGTTTGACCGCGGCGGCGGTGTCGGCGGTGACCTCGGCGCCCGGTTTCGGCAGCAAGGCAGCCGGATGGCTGCGCAGGTGCAAGGCCCAGACCAGGGTCGCCAGCCACAGCGCCGCGAACAGCAGCGCCGCCAAGGCCCAAGCGCTGGAAATGCCGCCCGCGGGCGCGGCACCGACAGCCGCCCCCGCCGCACCGGCCGGCAAGGCATCGGCGAGGGTCGTGGCCGCACCCGCTGCAGCGGACGCAGCCGTAGGAGCCGCCGCGGCCGCACCGCCGGCCGCCGCGATCGTCCACGACAGCGGCGGCAGGGCGCTGCTGCGCGGCTTGCCGCCGGCGACGTCCCACCACTCCATGCGCAGGCCGTCGAGCCGGGTGGGGCCGGTGCGCGACGGCACCAGCGAGAACTTGCGCGTCAGCTTCACCCGCGGGCGGCCGTCGGCGAAACCGTCGTCGGCCTGGACCGGCTCGGGAAACACTTGCACGCCGTCGATCGGCGGCAGTTCCAGCTCGGGCAGCTGCGCGGCGTTGGCGCCGTCGACCGTCGCCTCGACCACCAGGGTCGCCGCGCTGCCGACCCGCAGCTCCTGCGGCGTGGCGCGATAACGCAGGCTCAGGTCGTGCAAGGGCAGCCACGGCTGCGGCGCGTCGGCCGGCAGCGCATGCACGTTCAGATTGCGCGGCCGGGCGCGCGCGCGCAGTTCGTCGCCGCTGCCGCCCATGATCTGGTCGATGAAGCCCGGCGCGCTGCGCCCTTCGAACAGCGCCGCCGGCACGCTGAGGGCGCCGCTGCGTTCGGGCACCAGCAGGAAACGCCGTTCGACCACGGTGTAGCGGCGTCCGGCGATGTCGCGGCTGTACTGCGCGTCGTCGCCGACCCGCATCAGCGACGCGCCTTCCGGCACCGGCTGGTCGATCTTGCCGGCCAGCAAGGGCACCGCCGCGTACAGACGCACCACCCAGCCCACCGCCTGCTGCACGTAGGGGCTGAGGTCGTCGGCTTCGCTCTCGATGAAGACGTCGCCGCCCGCGCCCTGCGGCGCGCTGGCCGGTTCGCCCAGCACCTCCAGCGCCAGCGGCTGGGTGCGCTCGCTGCCGACTTGCAGCGCCGCAATCGCGATGCGGCCGCTGCGGCGCGGCTGCAGCAGCACCGAGAATTGGCTGCGCACGGCCAGGCCGTTCTTGCCCGGCACCATCTCGCTGTTGCTGCTGCTGGCGCTCAACACGAAATCGCCGCGCAGCGGGGCGAAGTCGGGACTGTTGCCGAGCGAGCCGGTGGTCTCGACGTTCAGGGTCACCGTTTCGCCGGCATTGATGCGCTCGCGGTCGAGCCAGGCGCGCGTTTGCGCGAACGCGCCCGTGCTGAGCGTCGCCAGCAACAACCACAACCCAAGTTGGCCCATCCATCGCGACATCGGTTTCAATCCCCTCGCAGCGCTTCCATCTGGCGCCGCTCGTATTCGATCTTGAACTTCTCGCGCAGCAGGCCGCCCGGATCGTCGGGGACGCGCTTGAGCCAGGCTTCGTTGGCGAGCCGGCGTTCGCGCTCGACCGGTGTTTCCTGCCCGGGCTTGCGCCCGGCAGCAGGCTGCTGTGCAGGGTCCTTGCCCTGGCGCGCAAGTTCGCGCTGCATGCGTTCGCGCTGGGCCGCATCGGCCTTGCGCTGGGCTTCGCGGTCGGACGGCTTGGATTCGCCGCCGGGCTTCGGCTGGGATTGGGCGGGGTCGCCGGAGTCCTGCGAGGGCTTGGGCGGCACCGGCTTCGGCGACGCCGGCTGCGGCTGCCCGCCCTGCTGCCCGCCCTGCTGCGCGTCCTGGCCTTGGCTGTCGTTCTGACCGCTCTTGCCGTCCTGCGATTTCGAGTTCTTGCCCTCGCCGCCGCCCTTCGGCGGCGGCGGTCGCTTCATCGCCGCTGCGACCGCGCGTTTGTTGGCCAGGGCGTCGGCCATGCCGGGCTGCAGCTTGAGCGCACGATCGTAGGCCGCGATGGCGTCCGGATAACGCCCCTGGCGCGCCAGCGCGTTGCCGAGGTTGTACTGCGCGTCGGCGCCTTGGGCGCGCTGATAGAGCTCGCCGGCACGCTCGAACTCGCCCTTGCGGTAGGCCTGGGTGCCTTCGCGCATGCGTTCGTGCGCGGCCTGATCCGGGCGCTGCCACAGGCCCTGCGCTTGCGCCGGCTGCATCGCCGGCCAGCACAGGCAGACCAGCACGACCGCGGCCACGCCGCTGCGACGGCGGAACGCGAACAAGGCCAGCAGCATCAACAGCGGCAACAGCCAATAGCCGTTGTCTTCGCGGGCCAGGCTCTTCTCGCCGCGCGCGCTGCCGGCATCGGACACTTCCGGCGCCAGCAACCGCAGCGTCCGCAAGTCTTCATCGCCGCGGCCGATGCTCGCGTAACGACCCTCGCCGTCGGCGGCGAGCGCGCGCAGCGAATCGGCATCCAGCTTGACGTTGACGATGCTGCCGTCGGGGCGCTGGAACGGGGTCGCGGTCTCGCTGCCCAGGCCGAGCGCCGAGACGCGATAGCCGCGATCGGCGGCCTGCGCCGCGGCACGGCGCGCGGCCGCGTCGGCGCGATCGGTCATCAACACGATTTCGCCGCGCTCGAAACCGGCCTGGGCGAGCAGGCGCGCGGACCATTCGATGGCACGGTCGCCGCGCTGGCCGTCGCCGGGCATGACGTCGGGCGACAGCGCATCCAGGAACACCGCGACGTTGCGCGCGTCGTCGGTCAGCGGCGCCACCGTATAGGCATCGTCGGCGTATACGACCAAGCCGACCTGACCGCCATCGCGCAGTTTCAACAAGGTCGCCAGCTTGGCCCGCGCCTGTGCCAGCCGGGTCGGCGGCAGGTCGCCGGCCAAGGTCCGGCTCGACAGATCCAGCGCGATCACCAAGGGCGTGCTGCCCTGCCACAGGGGCTGCTCGCTCTGGCGCCAGCTCGGCCCGCTCAGCGCCAGCACCGCCAGCGCATAGGCGAACACCGCCGTCGCCGCGGCGAAACGCGAACGGCGGCCATCGCGACCGTCGAGCAGATGCGGCAGCAGATGCGGATCGACCGCGCTGCGCCACACGCTGCTGCGATTGCGGCGACGGCGCCACACCCACGCCAACAACGGCAGCGCCAGCAAGGCCCATAGCCAATGCGGACGCAAGAACTGCAAGGGCGCCAGATTCTGCAGCCACAGCGACGGATTCATGCCGGCCTCCGTCGCGGCCATACGAAGGCCAACAGGGCCAGCCCGAACGCGCCCGCCAACGGCCAGACGTAGCGCTCGATGCGCGGCCGCACCGCTTTACCGGGGCGCTGCACCGGTTCGATGCGGTCGATCTCGGCATAGATGCCGGCCAGCTCGGCGGTGTCGCGGGCGCGGAAGAAACGCCCGCCGGTGGTCTGGGCGATGGCGCGCAACGAGGTTTCGTCGAGGGGGTCGCCGCCCGGCACCGCGATCTTGAAACCGAACAAAGACAAGGAACCGTCGCCGCCGAAGGCGATGGTGTGGATGCGCACCTGATGATCGCGCGCGAGTTCGGCGGCCTTGTTCGGATCGAGCGCACCGGCGGTGTTGACGCCGTCGGTCAACAGGATCAGCACGCGCTGCCCCGAAGGCTGTTCGCGCAAGCGCTTGACCGCCAGGCCGACCGCGTCGCCGATCGCGGTTTCCTGCCCGGCCAGGCCGACCACGCTGTCCTTGAGCTGGTCGCGCACGGTGTCGCGGTCCAGGGTCAGGGGCGTAAGCACGTAAGCTCGGCGCCCGAACACGATCAAGCCGATGCGATCGCCGACGCGGCGATCGAGAAAGTCGGCGAGTACCGCCTTGGCGGCGGTGAGGCGGTCGACCGGCGCATCGTTCAGGGCCATGTCCGGTTCGCTCATGCTGCCCGACAAGTCGAGCGCAAGCATCATGTCGCGGCCGACCTGCGGCGGTTGCACCGCTTCGCCGAGTTGTTGCGGGCGCGCCGCGGCGATGCACAACAAGGCCCAGGCCAACCACAGCAACCAACCCGCACTGCCGCCGCGCAGGCTGCGTCCGCCCACTGCGGCGATCGCATCCAGGCGTTCGCCGAACGGCACCTTGAGTGCGGCCGAGGCATCGCGCGCGGCCGGCAACAGCCAACGCGCGAGCAAAGGCAACGGCAGGGCCAACAGCCACCAGGGCCAGGCGAACAACTCGCGCCAATCGCTCAGCCAGGACATCAACGCGCCCCCATCCAACGCAGGAAGCGTTGCCGGGCGAGTTCGCGCAAGGCCGCGACCTGGGCCGGGTCGGCCTCGCGCCGATAGCCGCCGTCGAGCAACAGGCGCCCAGGGCCGTCGGCGAAGTCGCTGCGCTTGCTGTCGCGATCGAGGAACTCCAGCCACTGCTCGCCCTGCAGGCGATCGGCCTGGCGATCGTGGCGGCGCGCGGCGCGACGCAACAGCTCCGACATCGCCGCGACTTCGGCCGCCGGCGTGGAGACGGCTTCGAGTGCCTGATCGAAGACCCGCGCAATCTCGCGCCGCCGTCGTTGCCGGCGACGCTGCCAGAGATATAGCAACAGCGCGACGATCGCGACCACGGCGATCAGCAGCCACCAGCCCGGCGCCAGCGGCCACAGGGACGGCGCATCGGGTTGGTGGACATCGCGCAGCGGCAGGGTCGCATCCATCACGCCACCAACGGCCGCGAACGGCCCAGCAACGGTAACCACGATTCGCTCGGCGCCTCGGTCGACAAGGCCTGCACGCGCACCCCGCGCGCCGGCAGTTTCTCCAGGGCGAACTGGACCGGCGCGACGAACTGGTCGTGCCAACGCTTACGCTGCGCATCGATGCCGAGATCGAGTTCGACCCGCTGGCCGTCGCGGCTGAACGGCAACGCCGTCTGCGGCGGCTGGGTTTCGATCGGATCGGTCAGCAGCAGCACGATCACTTCATGATGTTGGGCGAGCACCGGCCAGCGGCGCTGCGGCAAGGCCGCGATGCTGGCCGGGTCGGCGAGCACGATCAGGCGCGAACCCGGCCGCAACAAGCGCGCGGCGTGATCGAGCGCGACCTCCAGGCCGGCATCGTCGGCTGGCGGCTGCGCATACCAGCGCACCATCGCATCGAGCACGCGCAAGGCCCCGCGCGGGCCCGAAGCCGGCGTCACCGGCGGCTCGCGCAGGCTGCCGCGCAGCGCAGCGATGCGGTCGCCGTCGCGCGCCGCGGCCCAGGCCGCGACCGCACCCGCGCGCGCGGCCTGCACCGACTTGAAGCGTACGCGGGTACCGAAGTACAGCGAAGGCGCGGTATCGGCGACGATCAAGGTCAAGCGCTCGCGCTCGGCCTGGAACAGTTTGGTATGCGCGCGGCCGGTGCGTGCGGTCAGGCGCCAATCGATATGACGCGCATCGTCGCCGTGCGAGTACTCGCGCGACTCCGCATATTCCATGCCGCGCCCACGCAGCGGCGACAAGGCCTGCCCGCTGACGCCGTGACGGCCCAGGCGCGCGCTGCGGCGCCCGCTGACCGCCGCGCGCAGCGCGACCAGTTCCGCCAGCCCCGGAACGATGCCTTCGCTCATCGGCCCATTCCGCTTGCGCGCATGTCGCCGTTACGAATCCCGGATACCGATTCGCGAATCGCGGCCCTCAAGGCAACGGCACCTTCTTGAGCAATTCCCCGAGCAGGCGGTCGCCGTCCCAGCCTTCGGCGGTGGCTTCGTAGCTCGGCAGGATGCGGTGACGCAGCACCTCCGGAGCGATCGCACGCACGTCGTCGGGAGTGACGAAATCGCGACCGGCCAGCCAGGCGTGCGCGCGGGCGCAACGTTCCAAGGCGATCGAGCCGCGCGGGCTGGCGCCCCAGGCGATGCGTCGCGCCAGCGCGGCGTCGTAACGCGCGGCGTCGCGCGAGGCCAGCACGATCTCGATCAGGTAACGCTCGACCGCCGGCGCCACATGCAGGTCGAGCACGGCCGCGCGCGCGGCGAACACGTCGGCCTGCGGCATTTTCTCGACCGGCGCGGTCACGGTCTGCAAGGTCTGGCGCGCGCGTTCGCGGGCCAGGCGCAGGATCTCGGTTTCCGCGGCGGCTTCCGGATAGCCGATGCGCACATGCATCAGGAAACGGTCCAGCTGCGCTTCCGGCAAGGGGAAGGTGCCCTCCTGCTCGATCGGGTTCTGCGTGGCCATGACCAGAAACAACGGCGGCAGGGCATAGGTCGCACGGCCGACCGTGACCTGGCGCTCGCCCATGGCCTCGAGCAGCGCCGACTGGACCTTGGCCGGCGCGCGGTTGATTTCGTCGGCGAGCAGGATCGGGTGGAAGATCGGCCCGGCCTGGAACTCGAAGCGGCCCTCTTGCGGGCGCCAGACTTCGGTGCCGGTCAGATCGGCCGGCAGCAGGTCGGGCGTGAACTGGACACGGGCGAAATCGGCTTCCAGACGCGAGGCCAGGGCACGCACCGCACTGGTCTTGGCCAGGCCCGGTGCGCCCTCGACCAGCAGATGGCCGTCGGCGAGCAAGGCGATCAACAGCCGTTCGATCAGTTCGGCCTGGCCGACGATCTCCAGCGCGAGCGCATCGCGCAGGGCGCGGAAAGCGTCGTGCAGGCGCGCGGTCTCGGCGCCGGCCTGCGCGGGAACGGTGTCACGGGTGCGATCGAGGCTGCTGTCCATCCGGTATCCAATGACGATCGAAGGCGAGATCAGGTCGATTTTGACCGAAGTTCGCCATCGGGGTTCAAAAAGCGCGAGAAATGCATCGAACCGCGGCCGCCGCGAACGCGGTTTGGCCGCGGCAAATCCATGCGATGCACGACGCAAGTGCTTGATTGGCGCCGCTTAACACCGGCCGCGGCGATCCTCGTGCGAGGCATCGAAAGCGACCGCGGCCGGGCTGCGGTCCCGGCCGTCATTCAGCTTGTGCGAACCACGGGCAGAAATGCAAAGAGGGCCCGAAGGCCCTCTTTGCGATGCGACTGATGTGTCCGCCCGTCCCCGGGTCGGACGCTCGACGCGGTGGATCAGCGCTGGGTCACCTTCATTACCTTGGGGGTGACGAAGATCAACAGCTCGGCCTTCTCCTTGCTGCGGCTCTTCTTCTTGAACAGATTGCCGAGGAAGGGGATGTCGGCCAGGAACGGCACCTTGGACAGGTCGGTGCGATCGCGGAACTCGTAGACGCCGCCGATCACGACGGTCTGACCGTCTTCGACCAGCACCGCGGTGTTGATGTTGCGCTTGTTGATCTGCGGCACCTGGCCGATCGAGGTGTCGACGAAGCCCTCGATCTCGTCCTTCTTCACGTTCATGTTGAGGAAGACGCGGCCGTCGTTGGTGATGGTCGGGTTGACCTTCATCTCCATCAGCACGTCCTTGAACTGGACGTTCGGGATCGGGATGCTGTTGCCGCCCTGCTGCGGCGAGATCGTCACGTAGCCGACTTCCTGGCCCTGGCTGATCACCGCTTCGCGCTGGTTGCTGGTGACCACGCGCGGGTTGGAGACCACTTCGCCGCGACCTTCTGTCTGCATCGCGGTGAATTCCATGTCCAGGTTGACGTACTTGCCGAGGATCGTGAAGGCGAGCGCGCCGGCCGGATTGGCGATGCCGATATTGCTGTTGAGGCTGGCCGGAAACAGGAACGCCGGCTGGGTCATCGTCTGCAGCAGCGAACGAGCCTGGTCCAGCAACGAGGTGGCCTTGGCCGGATCCGAGATGCGGAACAGATCGGCGTCGGCGGTCAGCTTGCTCGCCTGATCGCGGATGAATTCGTTCTTGGCTGTGGTGTTGCGATAATTGTTGATGCTCTCCAGCGTACCGCTGGTGATCACGTCGCCCTTCTGGCCGGAGACGCCGAAACGAGCGCCCAGGTCGCGGGCGAAGCTTTCGGTGGCAATGACGATGCGGGCCTCGATCAGGACCTGGTCGACCGGACGGTCGATGACCCGGATCAGCTCCTTCATCTGCACGACTTTCTTCGGAATGTCGCTGATCATCAAGGTGTTGGTGCGCTCGTCGGCGACCAGACGGCCGCGCGGCGAGAGGAAGCCATTCTCGCTGTTGGTCGTTCCCTCGCCACCACCTGCGCCACCGCCGATACCCTTGGCCTCGGTCAGCGCCTTATAGATTTGCGCGGCGTTGTGGTAGTTGATCTGGATGTATTCGGTGGTCAGGTCGACGCGGTTGTCGAGAGCGATTCGCGCGTCTTCGCGGTCCTGTTCGTACTTGGCGACCTCGGCCTGCGGGGCGACCCACACCACGTTGCCGCTGCGGCGCTTGTCCAGGCCCTTGGCCTGCAGGACGATGTCGAGCGCCTGATCCCACGGCACGTTGACCAGGCGCAGGGTGACGTTGCCCTGCACGGTGTCGGCCGCGACGATGTTGAGGTTGGACTCTTCGGCCACCAACTGCAGCACGGTGCGCACCGGCACGTCCTGGAAGTTGAAGGTCACCGGACGGCCGGAGTAAGAACGGACCACGCCGGGCTGAGTGGAGCCAGTGCTGCCGCCCGCTGCGCTCGCCGCCGACTTGGCGCCGGCCGCACCGACCGCGCGATTGCCCGCCGCCGCCGTGCGCGGCACGACCTCGACGATGTACTCGCGGCCGGTCTGGTAGGCCATGGTGTCGTAGGCACCGCTGGTGTTGAGCACCAACTGGGTCCCGGTGCCGCTGGTGCGCGCTTCGACGCGCTGCACCGGCGTGGCGAAGTCGCTGACGTTGAGCGGACGCTGCAACGAAGCGGGGAGTTGCGCATTGCCGACGTTGACCAGGACTTCGGAGCCCTGATTACGCAGGTCCGGCAGGGCACCGTCGCCGTCGAAACGCACGATCAGCTTGCCGGAGCCGCCGTCGCCGCGCTTGAAGTCGATGTTGGCCACCGAGATCGTGCCCGGCAATTGCTTGCTCGGGTCGTTGCTCGGCGTCGGCGCGACCTGCACCGTGGATGCCTGGACAGCGGGTGCCGTCGTCGCAGCCGCAGGCGGCGCCGCGTGGACGGCGCTGATGCCAGCCAGCAGGCCGACGACGAGTCCGGCCATGCGCGGACCGGAAGCCATGGGGCGTCGAGCCGACGGCATGGATTTGGCGTTGAGTACGATCATCATGCTATCCCCTAATCATTGATCTTCGAGCGCCACGGAAGCTGGACGTTCCAGCCAACCGCCTGCGCCGTCCGGCACCAGTTCCACCAAGTCGATGCGCTCCTCAGTCACGGCGGTCACACGACCGTCGTTCTGCCCCATGTACGCACCGGGTCGAACACGATAAGTCACTTTGTCCGGCGCCATGACCAGCGCCACCGTACCGCTACCGCGGCCGAGCGTGCCGACCATGTCCAGAGCGTCGAGCGGGAACTGTTCGAGCAACTGCTTGCGCCGCACCTTGTCCGGACGCAGGCCGGAGCCGTCGTCTTCGTCGGTGAAGGCGGTACTGAACGGATCGCGCAGGTCCTGCGCGGCGTATTCGAAGGTTTCGAACTGCTGCATGACCGGCAACGGGTCCAGCGGCGGCGCCGGCTTGGCCTTGACCTCGGCCACCCACTTCTCGAGGTTGGGCGCGTCGCCCGGCGTGCTCGAGATGCTGCGGAAGCAACCGGTGACGAGCAGCGCCATAGCGACGGCGCACAGAGCACCGACGAAAGAACGATTGAGAACGAAGTGCGTACGCATCTCAGCCCTCCTCCTTCTTGTCATTGGCCTTGCCGTCCTTGCCGCCTGCTGCGGCCGCGCCGTCGGCCGGCGGATTCTGCGCAGCCATCTCTTCTTCATCCAGATAGCGGTAGGTCTTGACCGTACCGGCCAATTCCAGCGGACTGTTCGGCGTGATGCCGCCGACCGCGTCCTTGCTGTTCTTGCCCTTGGGCTTCAGCGAGATGTCGTGCATGGTCATGATGACCACGCGCGGCAGCGACGCCACGCCGCTGACGAAGGCGCCGAACTGGTGGTAGGTGCCCACCATGCGCAAGGCGATCGGCTTCTCGGCGTAGAACTCCTTCGGGA
>Ga0307406_10000977_pt1 | contig 15953 bp, 13 predicted proteins | sample 322Cmetagenome_3_FD_203706 | JGI IMG/M metagenome (GOLD analysis project Ga0307406, IMG submission 203706) | Maize rhizosphere microbial communities from greenhouse at UC Davis, California, United States - 322HYB-C-2 | ecosystem: Host-associated > Plants > Roots > Rhizosphere > Soil | place... | reverse complement strand
CCGCCTCAAGGCCGCCGTGCCCGGAGCTCAACTGCGCTCCGAGGCCGTCGTCCCGGCGCGTGGCGCCGTACGGGGCGCGCTCCGACTGCTCGGAGTCGAGCTGACGGGCTGACCAGTCAACCAGGCGACTTTGGCTCACTCTCGCCGGCTCGCCACGCTCGCCTACCGGTCAGCCTGCGCATGGGCCTCGACGAACCAGAGCCACTGGTCGATGCCGCGCGAGATCTCGGTGAAGACGTCGGCGGTGTCCTTGTCCTCGGCCTCGTCGGCCGTGTCGATCGCCTCGCGCGCCGAACGCCCGAAGGTCGAGAGGGCGGTCGAGAGCGCGTTGACGTGGGCGAGGCCGTCCTTGATGTCGCGCGGGTAGTCGGGCAGGCGCGATGCCTTGGCGACGTCGCGCGCCGTCCCCTGCACCGTGCCGCCGAGCTGCGCGGCACGCTCCGCGATGAGGTCCACGTACTCCTCCACCGCCTCGTTGATCTCGTCGAACAGCTTGTGGAGCCCCCAGAAGCTCGGGCCGCGCACGTTCCAGTGGGCCTGCTTCGTCTGCGTCGCGAGATCTATGCAGTCGGCGAGCATGGCGTTGCACAGCTCGACCATTTCGGTCCGCGTATCAGCGGGGAGGTCGTTGCGGGTGCGCGAGATGCGCCTCGTCTCGGTCTTCACGGCCATCGGGTCCTCGGGTTCGCGTGGGACGCGGGGCGCCGTGACGGCGCCTCCGCTCGCGCGCGAGTGAGGCACAAGCGGTGCCACCCGTCGACGACGCGGACGATCTATTCCGGCCGGCGGACGGTCCCCGGCGCATGGCTCGGCGCGCCCGCGGCGGGGGCCTGCTCCACCTCTCCGGGACGCGGCCACCCCGGGCTCTCGTCGAGCGACGCGCCGCCTTCGACACCCCCCTCCACCGCCGGGATCATCCCCGCGTTCCACACGCCTTCGCTGCGCGCCACGAACGCCGTCGCGCTGAGGTCGCCTGCGACGTTGACGGTCGTGCGCGACATGTCGAGAATGCGGTCCACACCCAGTACGACGGCGATCCCCTCGGGCGGGATGCCGAACATCGCGAGGATGCCGACGAGGAGCGGGATCGAGCCGCCCGGCACGCCCGCCGCCCCGACCGCGGTCAGCACCGACATGATCATGACGACGATCATCTGCGACAGCGAGAGGGCCACCCCGAATATCTCGGCGACGAAGATCACGGTGATGCCCTCGAAGATCGCCGTGCCGTTCATGCACATCGTGCTGCCGAGGGGCAGCACGAAGCCCGCGATCCGCCCCGGAATGCCGAGGCTCTGCTCGGCCACGGCGAGCGCGGTGGGGAGCGTCGCGCTGCTCGAACTCGTCGAGAACGCGGTGATGAGCGCGGAGCGGATGCGGCCGAAGAACTTGAGCGGCGACACCCCGACGACGAGTCGCAGGATGAGCGAGATGTTGACGACGAGGTGGAGCAACAGCGCGCCGAGTACGACGAGCACGAACGCCGCGATCGCCTGCAGGAGGTCGAAGCCGAACTGCGACGTCACCCCGAAGATCAGGCCGGCGACGCCGTAGGGCGCGAGTCGCATCGCCATCTCGACGATCTTGATGACGACGTCCTGGAGACCCTCGAGGAGGGCGAGCATCGGGCGCGCGCGGTCGGCGGCGATGAGGGTGAGGGCCGCGCCGAAGATCAGGCCGAAGAAGATGACGCCGAGCATGTCGTTCTCGACGGCCGACCGTACGGGGTTGCGCGTGACGATGTTCACGAATGTCTCGATCCCGAAGCTCGTCGTCGACGACGCCTCGACCTTGGTCGCGGCCTCGCCCGCGAACCGTGCCAGCAGCTCGGCGCGCGTCGCCGGCGACACCTGCTCCCACGGGCGCGCCAGATTGACGACGATCAGCCCGGTGGTCGCAGCGAGCGCCGTCGTGCCGAGGAAGTAGCCGATGGCCTTCCCACCGACGCGCCCGACCCGCCTCACGTCGCCGAGCCCGGCGACGCCGAGCGCGATCGAGGCGAAGACGAGCGGCATGACGATCATGAACAGCAGCCGCAGGAAGATCTGCCCGATCGGGCCGGCGAGGTAGCGATTGACGCCTCGCACCACCTCATGGTCGGCGCCCAGCGTCTGGTTCGCGAGTATGCCGAGGAGCGCGCCGCCGATGAGCCCGAGGAGGATCTTCGTGTGGAGCTTCATGCCGGTGCCGGTGTTTCCGATCGATTCGCTCACGACTTTTCCATCGGTGGCGGCGGCTCCAGCGGAACCGGCGGCGCGCCGCGGCGCAGGGTGGAGTGCTTGTATCCGTAGGCGAAGTAGAGCGCGAGCCCGATTGCGAGCCAGATCCCGAACCGCTCCCAGGCGTGGACCGGCAGCCCCTTCATCACGAAGACGCAGGCGCCGGCGCCGAGCAGCGTCACGCCCCACACGAAGGGCACGCGGAAGGGGCGCGGACGGTCGGGCTCCTTGATGCGCAGCACGAGCACGCCGATGCAGACGAGCGCGAACGCCGCCAGGGTGCCGATGTTCGTCAGGTCGTACGTCGCGGCGTCGTCGGCGACCAGCGCACCGAGCGCGACGAGGACGCCGGTGATGAGCGTCGTGATGTGCGGTGTGCGGTACTTCGGGTGGATCTTCGCGGCCCACGGCGGGAGGAGCCCGTCACGCGCCATCGCGTAGAAGATGCGCGGCTGCCCGTATTGGAAGACGAGCAGCACGGCGGCCATCGAGACGACGGCGCCCGCGGCGACGATCCAGCTCGCCGTCGGCAGGCCGGCCACCTGGAGTGCCCGCGCCAGCGGGTCCGACGACTGGAGCTGCTTGTAGGGGACGAGCCCCGTCGCCACCGCGCCGACGACGACGTAGATCACCGTACAGATGCCGAGCCCGGCGAGGATCCCGATCGGCATGTTGCGCTGCGGGTTCTTCGTCTCCTCGGCGGCGGTCGAGATGGCGTCGAAGCCGATGAAGGCGAAGAAGACGATGGCGGCGCCCTGGTGGATGCCGCGGAAGCCATTCGGCGCGAAGGGGGTGTAGTTCGCGGGGTCGATGTGCATCGCGCCGACGACGATGAACAGCGCCAGCACGGCGAGCTTCACGACCACCATCGCGTTGTTCACCCGGGTGCTCTCGCGGACGCCGATCACGAGCAGCCAGGTGACGGCCATCACGATGAGGAACGCGGGGAGGTTGATCAGCACCGGCATGTCGCCGATCCTCGGCGCGGTCTCGAGCAGCGAGCGCACCGCCGGATCGGAGCTCGCGTGGACGTTCCAGTAACCGCGCGTGAGGTAGGCGGGAATCGCGATGCCGAAGCCGGAGAGCAGCGAGACGAAGTAGCCCGACCAGGCGATCGCCACGGCGACGTTGCCGACGGCGTACTCGAGGATCAGGTCCCAGCCGATGATCCAGGCGACGATCTCGCCGAGCGTGGCGTAGGAGTAGGCGTAGGCACTCCCGGCCTGGGGGATCATCGCCGACAGCTCGGCGTAGCAGAGCGCGGCGAGGGCGCAGACGGCGCCGAGGAGGACGAAGGACAGGACGAGCGCCGGGCCGGCGCCGTAGCGCACGACCACGCCCTCCGGCGTCGTCTCGCCCGCCGCCGCGGTGCCCAGCGTCGAGAAGATGCCGGCGCCGATCACGGCGCCGATCGCCAGCATGATCAGGTCGCCGGCGCCCAGCTCGCGCTTCAGCCCTCCCGGGTTCTCACCCTCGGCGAGCAGCTCGGCGATCGGCTTGCGAGAGAAGAGAGAGGGCATGACCTCGGGTGTGGGGTGCCGGGCGTGGGATGTGGCGTCGTCGGCGCACGCCACCCCACGCCCGGCGTCCGTCGCCTAGATGAAGAGCGGCGCGAGAACGAGCGTGATCGTCGAGAGCAGCTTGATGAGGACGTGCAGCGAGGGGCCCGCCGTGTCCTTGAATGGGTCCCCGACCGTGTCGCCGACGACCGCCGCCTTGTGAGCGTCGGAGCGCTTCCCGCCGTAGGCCCCGGTCTCGATGTACTTCTTGGCGTTGTCCCAGGCGCCGCCGCCGTTGTTCAGGAAGCCGGCCATGAGGATGCCGGCAATCGTCCCGACCATCAGGAACGCCGCCACCGCCTCGGCGCCGATCCCGAACTGCCGGAAGACGAGGCCGACGACGATCGGGAAGAAGACGACGAGCGCGCCGGGGAGGACCATCGCCTTGAGGGCCCCGAGCGTGACGATGTCCACGCACGCCCCGTAGTCCGGCTTCTCGGTGCCCTGCATGATGCCCGGCCGCTCGCGGAACTGCCGCCGCACCTCGTTGATCACGCTCTGCGCCGCCTTGCGCACGGCGGTCATGGCGAGCGACGAGAACCAGAAGACGAGCATCGCGCCGAGCAGTCCGGCGACGAAGAGCGGCGGGTTGGCGAGGTTGACCACCACCTCGCGCCCCGTGTAGTTGCGCACCTCGTCGAGGTACGCCGAGAAGAGCAGGAAGGCGGCGAGCGCCGCCGAGCCGATGGCGTAGCCCTTGGTGAGCGCCTTCGTCGTGTTGCCGACCGAGTCGAGCCGGTCGGTCCGGTCGCGCACGCTCTCCGGCTGCCCCGACATCTCGGCGATGCCGCCCGCGTTGTCGGTGATCGGGCCGAAGACGTCCATTGCCAGGATGTAGCCGGCCGTGCCGAGCATGCCGACGGCGGCGACCGCGGTGCCGAAGAGGCCGCCGACGGGAAGCCCGCTCGCGGGATCCACTAGGCCGCTCGTCCGGCCCAGGTAGTAGGACGACATGAGGGCGAGTGCGATCGTGAGGATCGGCATCACGGTGCTCTCCATCCCGACGGCGAGGCCTGCGATGATGTTCGTCGCCGGGCCGGTCTGGCTCGCCTCGGCGATGCTCAGCACCGGGCGGTAGCGGTACTCGGTGTAGTACTGCGTGATGTAGACGAAGGCGATGGACGTCGCGAGGCCGATCACGCCGCAGAGGAAGAAGTGCCACCAGGCCTCGGGCGCGGCCGGGACGCCGTTCCCGCCGGGGACGTCGAGCAGCCAGCGCGAGACGACGAAGAGCGCGCCGAGCACGAGGCCGGCGGTGACGTAGAAGCCGACGTTCAGCGCGCGCATCGGGTCGGTGTCCTCGCGGGTCCGCACGACGAGCACGCCGATGATGGATGCGATCAGCCCGAAGGCGCCGAGGACGAGCGGGAAGAGGATCCCGCCGACGCCGAAGAAGGGGAAGAGCAGCACGCCGAGGATCATGGCGCCGATGTTCTCGGCCGCCGTGCTCTCGAAGAGGTCCGCGCCGCGGCCGGCGCAGTCGCCGACGTTGTCGCCCACGAGGTCCGCGATCACCGCCGGATTGCGCGGGTCGTCCTCGGGGATCCCCGCCTCGACCTTGCCCACGAGGTCGGCGCCGACGTCGGCCGCCTTGGTGTAGATGCCGCCGCCGAGCTGCGCGAACAGCGCCACGAACGACGCCCCGAAGCCGTAGCCGACGATGAGGAACGGCAGCTGCCGCGCCCACTGGTCGGGGAGCACGTCGTCCGGCCGGAACGCCTGCAGCGCCCAGTACAGCCCGCCGACGCCGAGCAGCGACATGGCGACGGTGAACAACCCCGAGACGGCGCCGCCGCGCAGCGCCGTCTGCAGGGCGCCGTTGAGCGAGGTCGTCGCCGCGGCGGCGACGCGGATGTTGGCGCGGATGGACGTCCACATCCCCATGTAGCCGGCGATCCCGGAGCTGATCGCGCCGAGTAGGAAGGCGACGGTCGTGAAGAGGGCGAGGAGGCCGCGGTCGCCGATCGGGTCGTGCTCGTTGGAGACCCGCAGGAACGCGTAGCCGACGTAGATCAGCGCCGCGACGACGATCGAGAGGAGGCCGATCGTCTTGTACTGGCGCGCCAGGAAGGCCTCGGCGCCCTGCTGGATCGCGTCGGAGATGACCTGCATCTCGCGCGTGCCGCGGTCGCGGGCGAGGACACCGCGGGCGAGCCAGACGGCGAAGAGCAGCGCGAAGGCACTGACGCCCACGACGATCCCGAGCAGGTTGGACTGCGTAGCGTTCATGAGGAGACGATTGTTGGAGGTGGTGCGGGTGAAGGAACACGGCGGCCGCCACGGCGCGGCGGCTCTCGGGGCGGCGTCACGGGGCCGCCGTCGCGCGGCGGGGGGGCTCGCCCGCGGCGCGCGGCACTACGGCGCCCCGCCCACCGGGCCGAGCGGCGGCCGCTCCACGCGGCGCCAGACGTAGTAGATCGGCACCCCGAGCAGCACGAGGGCGAGCCCGGAGAAGGCCTGGGCCCGCGTCTTGTCGGCGATGAGGAGAATCACCGCCACCGCGGCGGCGAGCACGATGTACAGCGCCGGCAGCACCGGGTAGCCGATCGCGCGGTACGGCCGTGGCGCGTTCGGAAGCTTCGCGCGCAGCACGAAGAGGCCGATCGTCGTCAGCACGTAGAAGATGAGCGCGGCGAAGATCACGTAGTCGAGCAGTTGGCCGTACGTCCCCGTGAGGCAGAGGAGCGACGTCCAGATCACCTGCACGAGCAGGCCGGCGGCCGGCACGTGGTTGCGGTTGAGCGTCCCGACTCGGCGGAAGAAGAGCCCGTCGCGCGCCATCGCGTAGTAGACGCGCGCGCCGGCGAGGATCAGCCCGTTGTTGCACCCGAAGGTGGAGATCAGAATGGCGACGGCCATCAGCGTGCCGCCGATCGGGCCGAAGATCACCTCGGCCGCGGCGGTGCCGACGCGGTCCTGGGTCGCGTGCTGGATGCCGCGCTCGAGGACCGTCGGCGCGCCCTCGGTGCCGGCGAGCGGGAGCACGTTGAGGTACGAGACGTTCGCCGCGACGTAGAGCAGCGTGACGAGACCTGTGCCGAGGAGCAGGGCGAGGGGCAGGTTGCGGCTCGGGTTCTTCACCTCGGCGGCGGCGAACGTGACGTTGTTCCAGGCGTCGCTCGCGAAGAGTGAGCCGACCATCGCCGCGCCGAAGGCGACGACGAAAGTGCCGGTGACGTCGACGTTGCCGAGGAAGCGCCCGTCGCCGAAGTTCGTCGCGACGGCGGCCGCGTTGCGGCCGATCGTGAGGCCGAGCAGGATGAGCAGCGCCAGCGCGCCCGTCTTCACCATGCTGAGCGTCGTCTGCACGAGCTTCCCTTCGCGCACGCCGCGCAGGTTCACCCACGTCAGCAGCCAGATCGAGACGAGGGCGACGAGGCGCTGCGGGGAGAGGCCGAGCTCGATCACCCCGCCCGGCGTCGCGACGTCGAGCCGCGGGAACCAGGCGTAGCGCTCCGGCGCGATCGCCGGCCAGAGGACGCCGAGGAAGCGCCCGAAGGCGACGGCGACGGCGGCGATCGTCCCCGTCTGGATGACAATGAAAAGGGTCCACCCGTAGAGGAATCCCATGAGTGGACCCATCGCCTCGCGCAGGAACACGTACTGTCCCCCGGCTCGAGGATACATCGCCGCCAGCTCGCCGTAGGCGAGCGCGCCGAGGAGCGTGATGACGCCCGTCAGCACCCACGCGGCGAGGAGCCAGAAGGGCGAGCCGACGGTACGCGCGATGTCCGCCGAGACGATGAAGATGCCGGAGCCGATCATCGAGCCCGCAACGAGCATCGTGGCGTCGGTGAGCGTGAGCGCCTTCACGAACTCGCTCGGGGGCGAGGTGCCGTACGCCGTCTGGGTCGCGCTCTCTGGGGCGGCCACGCTGCTCATTCGACCTCGCGGAGCTTCACGGATGACGCACGCTTCCGACGCGGCGGCCGGGCGGGGTGCGGGGAGCACGCGAACGGACGCGGCCGAGCCAGCGTGGGCGGGCCGGACGAGGCAGCGCTCGAGTTGCGGGATTATATGGCGCCGCCCGGCAGTTTGCTAGAGAGCGGCAGGGGTGCGGCGGGGCAGCGGCCGAGCGCACGCTCGAGGCGACGGCGGGCTCGACCCGAGAGTCAGAGCGTGTAGGCGAAGGTCGCCTTGGCGCGAACCGGAGTGCCGTCCGGCTTCGTGGCGGGGCGCCACTTCATCTCGGCGAACAGCTCGCGGAGCCGCTTGTTGTAGCCGCCGTCGGCAGTCGGCGTGAAGGTGACGGAGAGCACGCGCCCGGTCGAGTCCACGTCGAACTCGGCGACGATCTCCTTGCCCCGCACTTTGGATGGCGCGGGGACGGGAGGGATGAACACGGTGAGCGGCTGCGGCGTGTAGACCGTCCCGTTGCCGCCCCCCGTGCCCGGGCCGACGCCGCTTCCCCGCCCCGTACCGACTCCCGAGCCGACGCCGCCTCCGCTCCCCGGCCCGCTCCCCGCGCTGCCGTCGTTGCCGGTCCCGCCACCCGTGCCCTCGACCGGCGCGGCGTCGGCCGGCGCGGGCCCCGCCGTCTCGGCGGGAGGCTGCGGCGTCGGCACGGACGGCTGCGGCAGCGGAGGCGGCACCGGAGCCGGCTTGGGCGGCACGACGACGGGAGGGACGACCGGCGGCACGACCGCGGCCGGCGTCGGCGCCAGCGGCGGGGGAGCGACCTGGATGTAGTGCAGCCGCTCGCGCACCTCGGCGCCGCCCGTTCCGCCGCGCCCGCCCCCGCCTCCGCCGGCCGGGCCCGGGCCGCCCGCGCTCTCCACCTCGCGTGGCAGGACGCTCTGCAGCAGCGCGGGGAGGAGGACGAGCAGCAGGATCAGCGCGTGCACGCCGACGGAAGACAGGAATCCGCGCCAGCCGACGGCGGGCGCGGCGGGAACACCAATCGGCGGCCGGTAGGGCGGCCGTACGGCGCGCGGTGGATCGACCTGCGAGAAATGCGGGTTGGTCACGATATGACGTCGGATTCGAGTGCGGGGAGCCGCCACTGCGTACACCGCGGGCGGCGCCACTGCTCCGTACGGCGGCCGGGCCCGTTTGGCAGCGCGGATCGGGGCCAGGTCGCCGTCGGAAAAGATACGGCGGACGCCCCCCGGAAGGTTCGCCCGCCGTATCCTCCTGCCGGTCGCCGCCGGGCTACTTCGCGTCGGTGTCCTTCGGAGGGACGCCGATGACCTTGACGCCAGCTCCGCGCGCGACGTCCATCGCGAAGATCACGTCCTGGTACTTCACCGTGTTGGCGCCCTTCACGAAGATGATCTTGTCGGGGCGCGGGTCGTAGATCTCCTTCAGGCGCGCCGCGAGCCGCGCCTTCGGCACGTCTTCCTTGTTGATCGCAAACTTCCCGTCCGGATTGACCGAGAGGACGATCTGGTCCGTGGTCGGGTTCGCCGGCTGGACGCTCGGCGTCGGGTCCGGGAGCTGGACGTCGATCGCCTTGCGCGCCATCGGGACGACGAGCATGAAGATGATGAGCAGGACGAGCAGCACGTCGATCATCGGCGTGACGTTGATGTCGTTGTTGAGCGCGCCCTGCCCGCCGCCGGTGGACATCGCCATTACTTGGTTCCTCCGGCTGGCATCAGCGGGTTGTCACCGAGCACGGTGGACTCGGTACCCGGCTGCTGGTCGGTGATCATGCCCGTGACGCGCACCCCGTTCTTGGCGACGATGTCGATCGCGTCGAGGACCTTCTCGTACTGGAGGTTCCGGTCGGCCTTCACGTACAGGATCTTGTCGACCGTCCGCACCTCGTAGATCCGCTTGATCTCGTCGGCGAGCGTCTCGTTGCGGATCGGCTTCTTGTTGAGGAAGTACTGCCCGTTCGCGTCGATGCCGAGTACCTGATCCTCGTTCTCCTCGGGATGCGACTTCAGGTTGACCCCCTGCGGCGGCACGGCCTGGAAGCCGGCGGCGATCGCCGGCACGACGAGCATGAAGATGATCAGGAGGACGAGCATGACGTCGATCATCGGCGTCACGTTCGGCTCCGCCTTGACGGCGTGGGGGTTGCCCCCGGTGGTCATTGCCATCGCACTACCTCCGACGGGGTGGCCGTGTCGTTACTGCGAGATCGGGCCGGCGCCGCCCGTCGAGGCGTTGAACTCGCGAGTGAAGCGGCTGCGGCCGAACTCGCCCGAGACGCCCTTGATCAGGTAGTCGATCATCTCCTTCGACGTGTACGTCATCTCGGCCGACATGTTGTCGATCTTCGTCTGGAAGTAGTTGTAGGCCCAGACCGCCGGGATGGCGACGAGGAGACCGAACGCCGTCGTGATGAGCGCCTCGGCGACGCCGGCCGAGATCGCCGACAGACCGCCCGAGCCGGACGCGGCCATGCCCGTGAACGCGTTCACGATTCCCATCGTGGTGCCGAGCAGCCCGACGAAGGGGGCCGTGGCACCGACCGTGGCGAGGACGCCGAGGCCGCGGCGCAGCTCGACCATCGTCATCAGCATCTCACGCTCGACGGCGCGCTCCGCCGTGTTGATGTCGGAGACCGTCACCGAGCCGTCCTGGATGAGCGGGCGGACCTCGCCGAGCGCCGATCCGAGGACGCGGGCGACGTGCGACTTCTTGTAGCCTTCGGACAGCTTGATCGCCTCGGTGAGGTTGTCCTCCTCGAGGAACTGCGAGAACTCCGGGGCGAACTTGCGCGTCTCGGCGCTCGCCGCGCGGAGGCGCAGCCACTTCTGCAGGGTCACGGTCAGCGACCAGATCGACATGATGGCCAGGGTCAACACGATGCCCTTGGCGAAGGCGCCCATCTGCGCCCAGAGATCCATCAGCGAGAGTTCCATAGGTCTTCAGTCTCCGAGAGGACGAGGTGCGGTCTTACCGCTGGAGCGCGAACGTGAACGGAAGCTGGACGAGCTGCTTGACCTTGCGGCCGCCCGTCTCGGCGGGAATGAAGCGGTAGCGCGGGAGCACCTGGCGCACCGACGCCGTGAAGAGGTCGTTGGAAGACTTGAGGACCTTGAAGGTCTTCATGTCCGCCCGTCCCGTCGTATCGACGACGAACTGGGCCAGCACCTCGCCCTCGACGTTCCCCGAGCGGAGCATGTCGGGGTACGTGGGCTGCGGCTGGTTGCCCGCGGGCACGACCGGCTTCTCGACTTGGAACTCGAAGTACGGCTGATCGCTGACCACCGGCGCGGTGCCGCCGACGACGCCCTTCGACGTCCCTCCGGCGACGCCCTTGCCCGTGAAGTCGGCCTCGTCCGTGACCTTCTTCGAGAGGTCGATGTCAGGGATGACGTCCGGGATCTTGACCGGCGCCGTGAGCACCTGGAACCCCTTCGGTGGGGGCGGCGCCGCGACGACGTCGGGCGGCGGCGGCGGCTTTTCCGGCTCCGGCGGCGGGGGCTCCTTCGGCGTCTCGACGAACTTCACCTCTTCCTGCTTCGGCTTCTCGTTCTCGATCGCCGCATTCGCCGTCGCGTAGACGGCGGCGCCGATCAGCACCGAGTGGAAGATGACGCTGAACGCCGTCGCCCCCGGGCTGCGCTGCTTCTTGGGCTTCGACTCGAGCAAGTTGTTGAACATGCGGCTTGGCACCTGGCTGAGTGAGCGTAAACCGCGAAATCAGTGTGCGAGAAGCTAGCCAGCGCCGATGTCGCAGGAATGGCGCCAAGATTAAGAGAGCATTAACCGGGAGTTACGATTGGGCTACGCCGCGCGCCGGCCGGTGCGCCAGCACTTGGCGCGTACCCACGAACCGATGAGCCCGCCCATTTCGCGGGCCGGTGCGGGGTCAGGCGCCGGGTAACGGAGGAGCAGGCGGCGCCTCGTCGGCGACCGGCAGGGTGACCGTGAAGGTCGAGCCCCTCGTTAGGCGGGACTGCACCGTGAGCGACCCGCCGTGGGCCTGCGCGATATACTGGCTGATCGCCAGCCCGAGCCCGAAGCCGCCGCGGTCGTGGGTCCATCCGCCGTCCCCGCCGGCCACGCGGCGCGTGCGGGCGCGGTCGGCGCGCCAGAAGCGCTCGAAGATGTACGGGAGGTCGGCGGCCGCGATCCCGATCCCGGTGTCCCGCACGGCAAAGGCGACTAGTCCCCCCTCGCGCCGACGCAGCGTCACCTCCACCTCGCCGCCGCGCGGCGTGTACTTGATCGCGTTCGTGACGAGGTTGAGGAAGAGCTGGCGGAGCCGCGTTGCGTCCCCCATGACGAGCGCGCTCTCGCAGGCCGGCAGCGTGACGACGAGCCCGGCGTCCTCGCCGAGAATGATCGCCGTCTCGAACACCTCGCGGACAACCGGCGCCAGCTCCACGGGTTCGCGGTGCAGGTCGAAGCGCCCCTCGTCGGCGCGGGCGAGGGTGAGCAGGGAGTTGACGAGGTCGCTCATCCGCGTCGTCTCGTGGAGCGCCTCCTCGAGCGCGACGAGCTGCTCAGTGGCGCCGGAGGGCGCCGTCATCGCGCGCTCGACGTCGGCCCGCAGGACGGTGAGCGGCGTCTTGAGCTCGTGGCTGGCGTCGGCGGTGAAACGGCGAAGCGCGCCGAAGGAGTTCTCGAGCCGGCCAATCATCGCGTTCAACGTCGCGCTGAGGCGCGACAGCTCGTCCTGCGCCTCATCCACCGGTAGGCGGCGGTGCAGCGAGCGGCCGTCAGTGATCGCCTCGACCTCGTTGATGATCCGATCCACCGGCCGGAACGCGCGGCCGGCGATGAGATAGGCGCCGCCGACGGAGAGAATGAGGATGAGCGGTGCGATGACGAGCATCGTGCCGAGCAGCTCGCGCCCCGACAGCTCGGTGGTGTTGGTCGAGGCGCCGGCGACGACGCGCTCGACGGGCGGCATGAGCCCCTCGCCGACGCGCGCGACGACGAGGATCTCGTCGGGGCCGAGCGTGATGAGGGCCGCCAGCCGGTCGGTGTTGAGGCGGCGCGCCGTCCGGGTGAGCGTCTCGAGCGCCGACGGGTCGAGCTGGCGGGTGGCCGGCGAGCGGTAGAGCGAGCGGCCGGCGGTGTCGAGGACGACGATCTGGTCCGGGAAGACGTCGAGCGCCGCCGCGATGCGCGGGTGGAGCACGGCGCCGACGAGCGAATCGGTGACGACGACCACCGTGTCGCCCGCCCGCTGCGCCTGGGCGATCATCCGCATCGAGACGTTGGCCTGCGCCGCGACGTAGCGCTGCAGCTCGCGGTACTTCGTGACGCCCCGTCCCACCCAGAGCGCGCCAGCGAACGCCGCGGTCGTCCCGAGGAGGGCCGCGGCGTAGGCAGTGGTGAGCTTGAGGCGGATCGAGGGCATGAGGCGGGGCGCGGGGTGCGGGGCGCGCGCGCTACGGACGTCCCGAGGCCGTTCCGCGCCCCGGGTCCCGCGCACCGCGCCGCACGAATGCTACCCTTTCACGACGTAACCGACTCCCCGCACGGTCGTGATCAGCTTCCTGTCGTGCCGGGCGTCGATCTTCTTGCGCAGGTGGGTGATGACGACGTCCACGATGTTCGTGCCGGGATCGAAGTGGTAACCCCAGGCGTACTCGGTGATCAGCGTGCGGCTCATGACCTTGCCGGCGTGACGCATCAGGTACTCGAGCACCGCGTACTCCTTGGGCGTCAGCTCGATCACGTCGTCGCCGCGCTTCACCTCGCGCGTGTCGCGGTCGAGCGTGAGGTCCGCTACCCGCAGCAGCTGCGCGGCGAGGGCGCGCGGCCGGCGGGCGAGCGCCTCGACCCGGGCGAGCAGCTCCTCGAAGGCGAACGGCTTCGTGACGTAGTCGTCGGCGCCGGCGCGCAGGGTCTGCACCTTGGCGTCCACGGCGTCCTGCGCCGTCAGGACGAGGACGGGCCGCTCGAAGCCGCGCGCGCGCAGCGCCTGGAGCACCTGGAGCCCCGACTTGCCCGGGAGCCGCATGTCGAGGATGACCACGTCGTAGCTCTCCGACGCGGCCCGCCGTTCCCCTTCCTCGCCGTCGGAGACGAGGTCCACGCCCCACCGCTGCTCTTCGAGGCCGCGCTTGACGAACTGGCCGACCGTGGGGTCGTCTTCGATGACGAGGACTTTCAATGCGGGGTGTCGGGTGTCTGGGATGGGGCGTGGGGACGGCCGCCGATAACATAATGATCGCGCACCATGCCCCACACCCTACACCCCAGACCCGCGCTGTGCCGCGCGCTTACCGCGGACGGCTGAACCCGTACTCCCGAATCTTCCTGTACAAGGTCTTGGTCGAGATGCCGAGCATCGTCGCGGCCTTGCCCTGGTGCCAGTTGGCCTGGCGAAGGACGCCCTCGATGTGGCGGCGCTCGACGTCGGCCAGCGACAGCGGGCCGCTGCCGTTCATTTCCGGGCCGCCGTGGCCGCCGTTCGCCGCCGCGCCGCCGGCGCGCGGGCCGCCGGTGAGGGGAAGGTCCTGCACCGTGATCACGCCGTCGTTCGCGAGCAGGACCGCGCGCTCGATCACGTTGCGCAGCTCGCGGATGTTCCCCGGCCAGCGATAGCCCTGGAGCGCCTCGATCGCCTCGTCGGTCAGCCGCGGCGGATTGGCGCCGCCGTAGCGGCGGAGGAAGTGCTCGGTGAGGAGCGGGATGTCCACGACCCGGTCGCGCAGCGGCGGCAGGGTGATGCTGATCGTGTTGATGCGGTAATAGAGGTCGCTTCGGAAGCCGTTCTCGGCGACCGCCCGCTCGAGGTCCTTGTTGGTGGCGGCGACGATGCGCACGTCCACCTCCACCTTCTGCGTCCCGCCGACGCGGAAGAAGCTGCGCGTCTCGAGGGCGCGCAGCAGCTTTCCCTGCAGCTTGGGGTCGAGCTCGCCGATCTCGTCCATGAACAGCGTGCCGCCGGCGGCGAGCTCGAACAGTCCCGCCTTGCGCGATAGTGCGCCCGTGAACGCGCCCTTCTCGTGGCCGAACAGCTCGCTCTCGAGCAGGTTGTCGGAGATCGCCGCGCAGTTGATGTCCACGAGCGTCCCTTCGGCGCGCGTGGAGAGGCGATGGATCGCCCGCGCGACGAGCTCCTTGCCCGTACCGGACTCGCCGCAGATGAGGACCGGCGAGTCGCTGCGCGCCACGCGCTCGACGAGCGAGAGCACGGCGTGCATCGGCGCGTAGTTGGTGAGGATCTCGCCGTCGTCGGCGATCCGCGAGAGGCGGCTCTGGAGGAGCGCGTTCTCCTTGGCCAGCGCCTTCTTCTCCCACGCCCGCCGCACAAGGACGTCGATCTCCGCCATCCGGTACGGCTTGGCGAGGTAGTCGTACGCGCCCAGCTTCATCGCCGTGATCGCCGTCTCGATCGTGCCGTTGCCGGTGATGATGATGACCTCGGGCGGCGTGGGGTCCTCGCGTACGTTGCGCAGCACCTCGAGGCCGTCCATCTCCGGCATCACGATGTCGAGCAGCGCGACGTCGAACGCCTCGGCGCGCAGCGCCTGGAGCGCGGCGCGGCCGTCGCGGACGACGGTCACGGCGTGCCCGCGGCCGGCGAGGAACTGCTCGAGGAGCGTGCCCAGGTTCTCCTCGTCCTCGGCGAGGAGAACCTTGATGCGGGGCTGCGAATTCATGCGGTGTCCGCGGAGATGGTGACGCCGCCGGCGGGGGCCGGGGCGGTGGCGGGGAGCACGACGCGAAAGGTCGTCCCCTTGCCGAGGGCGCTGTCCACCTCGATGCGCCCGCCGTGGTCGGCGATGATGCCGTAGCAGATGGACAGCCCGAGCCCCGTGCCGCGGCCGGGCGGCTTCGTGGTGTAGAACGGCTCGAAGATCTTCCCGAGGTCGCCGCGCGCGATCCCCTGCCCTTCGTCCACCACCTCGGCGACGACGGACTCGGACGGCGTGCGCCCGCGGCGGGTGCGCAGCGTCACCGCGCCCCGCTCCCCCACCCCCTGCATCGCGTCCATCGCGTTGATCAGCAGCGCCATGAAGACCTGCACGAGCTGCTCGGGGTTCCCGTGGACGAGGAGCCCGTCGTGCGGCAGCGCGACGTCGGGGTCGAGCGACTGGTGTACGGTGACGTGCTTGAAGCGCGCGTGGTGCTTGAGCAGGAAGAGCGTCTGCGTGATGACCGCGTTCACGTCCACCGACTGACGGGCCTGCGGCTTCGGCCGGCTGAAGTCGAGCAGCCCGTTCACGATCCGCTTGCAGCGGTGGACCTCGTTGTCAATGATCTTGAGGTACTCCGGGAAGTCGCCGGCGTGGCGCGGCGCAGGGGGCGCCGC
>Ga0307406_10000976_pt1 | contig 15954 bp, 13 predicted proteins | sample 322Cmetagenome_3_FD_203706 | JGI IMG/M metagenome (GOLD analysis project Ga0307406, IMG submission 203706) | Maize rhizosphere microbial communities from greenhouse at UC Davis, California, United States - 322HYB-C-2 | ecosystem: Host-associated > Plants > Roots > Rhizosphere > Soil | place... | reverse complement strand
CGCGCTTTCGTCTAGAACTCGCCCCACACCCGGAAACCCACTTCGACGCTGTCGCGGTCGTCCTTGCCGCCGCCCGGGTTCGACAAGGGCCGCGCCACGTCGATGGAGCCGTTGAGATGGCCGAACGCCTTCAGCGAAGCGCCGACGCCGGCGCTGATCAGGGTTTCGCTGCGGGTCTGTTCGGGCAGCGGATCGTTGATGCGCGCATAGCCGGCGTCGACGAAGGCGCGCAGGCGCAGTTCCTCGAAGCCCGAGCCGAGCGCGTCGGCGAACGACGGCGTGCGCGCTTCCAACTGCGCGACCGCGCCGAGGTCGCCGAGCGACTCGGATTCGTAATAGCCGCGCACGCTGTCGAGGCCGCCGATGCTGAATTGCTCGTTGCTGATCAGCGGTTCGGCGGCGAACTGGCCCTGCAGGCGCAGCATCAGCTGGGCATCGCCGGCGAACTTCCAGGTGCGCGAACCGGAACCGCGCAGGTAGAAGAAATTCGGCTGCGCCTGATAGCGCTTGGCGTCGAAGGCGGCGCGGTCGTCGCCGACGCCGCGCAGGTTGAACACCGCCGAGAACGCCAGGTCGCTCAGCGAACGCTCTTTCACCCAATCGGCGTTGTAGTTGAGGCTGAGCGGGTAGTACTCGATCGGCACCGAACCGCGGTCGGCGCCCTGGACCAGGTTTTCCTTGAAGTCCTTGTAGTCCAGGCCGAGGCTCAGCGAATGGAAGAAACCTTCGCCGGGCTCGAACGCGCGCATCAGGCGCAACCCGACCAGGGTGCCGTTGCCGATCACGTTGAGATCGCCGACCACGGCGATGTCGCTCCTGCTGCGCACCGCGTAGCCGAGCAAGGACCAGGGCGAGGCACCGAAGCGCGCCAGGTAGGAAGCCGAGACCACCTCGGCGTCTTCGCGGCGTTGCGGCGCGACCTGGCCCGACAGGCTGATGCTGTGGCCGCGTTGCCACAGATTGTCGTAACGCAGGCTCGCCGACAGGCGTTGTCCGGTCGTGCCCGAGCTGTTGCGGTTGTTGAGTTCGAGCGAGCCGTGCAGCGGCAAGGTGTCTTCGACGTTGAGATCGACGTCGACCGTGTTCGGCGTCGCGCCGGCCTTGACCTCGGGCGTGACGCGACGGTCCGGCCATTGGTTCAAGGCGACGATGTCGCGCTGCACGTCCTTGAAGTTGGGCACGGCGCCTTCGGCGAGCGACGGCGCCGCGCGCTCGATATCGTCGGGCGAGAAGTAGTCCGCGCCGTTGACGCGCAAGCGCCCGACCTTCTGTTCGTTGACCTGCAGGGTGACCAGGCCGGTCGAAGCGTCCTGCTCGGGAATGACGACGCTGACGGTCGGATAGCCGCTCTTGTCGTACAGCGCCTGCAAGGCGGCGCGCGCGGCTTCCACGTCCTGTTCGCTGCGCTGCGGGCCGAGATAGGGGTATACCGCTTTCTCGATGTCGAGATTGCGCAGGGTCGAGTTGCCGATCACCTGATAGGCCATGACGTCGAAGTGAGCGACGCCGGCATCGGCTTTGGTCTGAGCCTGAGTGTCATGCGCTTGAAAGTCCTGCGCATGAAGACTCGTCGACCCGAGCAGACTCAGACCGACGGTCGCGATAAGACGTAGATGCATCGACCCGCAACCATCCCTGTAGCGCCGTTCCGTAGGTCGGTCGGCAGACCGCGCAAAGGTAGGCGTGCTGTGTGACGGTGTTTGAACCGATGCATGACAAGGCACACGATCGTCGTCACGTCGCCATCGCACTTCGGTGCGTTCGATCACAAAGACGCCGCGATGACATCGGCGTGTCGCTGCGAACCGGTCGTCATCTCATATGAAGATGAGTCGTCTCATACAGGTAAGAAAATACGCAGCTTCGAGTGGTGCCTGCCGCTCTGTCGACGGCGCGCGGTCTGCATCGCAACAGAGCCCTAGCTTTGAAGTCTCTCGATCCCCGCCCTCGCGGGACGACGGTCGATCGCGTCGCTCATCCGCCGATGCGCATCCACCGCTGCGAATTGCATTTCGACGCATTGCCGCACCAATGCCCGGCGAGGATTCGTTGCAAGGCCGCAACACGATCGCGCTCGTCGCAGCGATCGCGGATATGACAATCGAGTAGCGCCGCGTCCGCGCTTGCGCGCGCATTCGGTCGCTGATCGGCGGCGGCAGCGACGATCGAGAGCATCGTCATGGCGGTATTGCGCGAACCACCGAGCGGGTTCGCCGTCGCGGCATCGCAGGATCGATCCCGACGCGCCGCCTGCGCACTGCCGCGCAGACGTCGGTGTTTGCCTATCGAGGCGCGCGTATCAGGTCGACCCGATACGGAGCGCGCACCCGAGAGGCGACGGCGGGGCCGGGTCGGCGCCCGCCGCCATGGCGCGACTCAGTTCGTCGTCGCCGTCTTGCTCTGCGCTTCCTGCGCCAAGGCCGAAAGCCGGTCGAGGTTCTGCATCGAAGTCAGATGGGTATAGATCAGCCCCAACGCGCCGGAACGCAGCAACTCAGGAATAAGCGCGTCGCCGAGCTTGAACAGACGCTCTTCCGACACGACGTAGACGCCGCCGAGTTCGCGCTGCGGCTCGCCTTCGCCGCCGAAACGGATCACCCGCTGCTCCAGCAGGTCGAGTTCCTTGAGCTTGGCGGTGAACGCCGCGGTGCGCCTGAACTCGTCGTGGTAGCTCGACATGAAGCCCATCGCCCGGGCGAGGTTTTCGCTGTCCTCGCCGTTCTCCTGGAACAGCGGCTCGCCCTCTTCTTCCGACAGGCCGTCGTAGCCCATGTCGATGCAGACCGTCATCGTGCTGTTGGCGCGGTCTTCGGTGAGGATGAAAGGATACTGGCGCAGGAACGCCGGCACGTAGCCGCGCTTCCAGCGCGCGTCTTCGCCGACGTAGAGGTTCTCTTCGTTGCGCAGGCCGACCATGATCGCCGGCAGGAAATCGCCGCTTTCGAGCTTGGCGAACACGATGGCGTATTCGCAGGCGGCCTGCAGGAACTCGACCGTGGTCAATGGCACCGAGTTGAGGCCCGAGGCGAAACGGGCGTTGTGCGAGGACGAACGCAGACGCAGGCGGCGATGGGTGTGGCGGTTCAGCGGCACGACTTTGTCGTAGATCAGCATGGAAGTCCCGAATCTGTGGTGTGCCCGCCGACCCGGCGGGTGCGGCGACGATGCCGCATCGCCATGACAGTTACAACGGGGCCGGCCGCGCTCGGCGGCGCCTCCCGGCCACTGGCCGGCCCCTTCGCCCCAGGCCGCCCGGCGCCGGCCGAAAGCAACTTTCAGGTGCACCGATGCCTGTCAAAGCTGTCATCACGTCCGATCCCATATCGTGATTGCCGGCACATACAAGCCATACGTGCCGGGTGCAGAGAGGGGAAGCGCTTTGTTCAAGGTGTCATTGCGGGAACACGCTCTGTTGAGCGTTCTAGTGGGGTTGCAACGCGGGGTGCAACCGGAAACCAGTCACATGAAGCATGCATTGATCGAGGATGGGCTGGCCCTGAGCCACGACGGCCGCCTGATCCTGTCGAATGCCGGCATGACCTTGTTGCAGGCGCTGCAGCACATGGTCTGGGCCGAGGTCGAATCCCTGCAGCAGGTCCTGGCCAACAAGGTCGCCGCGCCGAGCGACGACGTGCTGCGCATGTCGCGTCGTCCGGTCCCGCCGCCCATCGAGTGATGGCGGGCGGCCGCTCTGCGGGCACGGCCCGGCTCGACCAGCGCCGCTCAGCCAGCACGACCCCAGGCCTGCACGCTGGCGATGCCGGCCGCGGTCATCGCGAACGAGCCCAGCATGTGCAACGCAGCCACGCCGAAGGCCCAGCCGAACTGCTGGCGCCCCAGCAAGTGCACGACTTCGGCCGAGAAGGTCGAAAACGTGGTCAGCCCGCCGAGCAGGCCGGTAATGACGAACAAGCGCCACTCCGGCGCGATCGCGGGGTGTTGCGAGAACCAGGCCACGGCCAGGCCGATGCCGTAGCCGCCGATCAGGTTCGCCGCCAGGGTGCCCAAGGGCAGGCTGGCATGGCTCGGATTGAGCCACAGGCCCAGGCCCCAGCGCGCCCAGGCGCCGATCGCGGCGCCGAGGCCGATTGCGAAGAACGAAGCCAACACCGTTGCGATCTCCCGTTATGCGCCGGCCTGTAGCCGCCTGCCCGCCTGCCGTCTGAACTGACCGTCCGACCCGTCGCGGCCGGCCTGAGCGGCCGCCGTGTTCGGGTATGTCCTCGCCGGCCGCCCTCGCCTCAGCCGCCCTCGCCTTCGCCCTGCCCGCCGCCCTCGCCGCGCGCCTGCGCACGCAGCGCGCGCAGACGCGCCAGCTTCTCGCCCAGCTTGATCTCCAGGCCGCGCGCGACCGGCTCGTAATACACCCGTTCGCCCATCGCCTCGGGAAAGCCGGTCTGGTCGAGGGCGATGCCGCCGTCCGCGTCGTGGTCGTACTGATAGCCCTTGGCGTAGCCCAGGCGTTCCATCAGCTTGGTCGGCGCATTGCGCAGGTGCATCGGCACGTCCTGCGTACCGTACTGGCCGACATCGCTCTTGGCCGCGTTGAAGGCCGCATAGGCCGCATTCGATTTGGCCGTGCTCGCCAGGTAGATCACCACCTGGGCCAGGGCCAGGTCGCCTTCCGGGCTGCCGAGCCGGTCGTAGGTGTCCCAGGCGTCGACCGCCATCTGCTGGGCGCGCGGATCGGCCAGGCCGATGTCCTCGACCGCCATGCGCACGATCCGGCGCGCCAGGTAATGCGGGTCGCAGCCGCCGTCGAGCATGCGCGCGAACCAGTACAGCGCCGCATCCGGGTTGGAGCTGCGCACGGATTTGTGCAGCGCCGAGATCTGGTCGTAGAACTGGTCGCCGCCCTTGTCGAAGCGGCGCGTGCGGTCGGCCAGCACCTGGGCCAGGGTGGCCTCGGTGATCAGGCCGTCTTCGTCCTGCGACAGTTCGGCGGCGATCTCCAGCAGAGTCAGGGCGCGGCGCACGTCGCCGTCGGCGGCGGTGGCGATCTGCAGCAGCAGTTCGTCGCCGACCTGGATCGACTGCCCGCCCAGGCCGCGCTCCTCGTCCTCGAGCGCGCGGCGCAGGGTCTGGCGGATGTCCTCGGGCGAGACCGACTCCATCACGTGCACGCGGCAGCGCGACAACAAGGCCGAGTTGAGCTCGAACGACGGGTTTTCGGTGGTGGCGCCGACGAACAGGATGGTGCCGCGCTCGATGTGCGGCAGGAACGCATCCTGCTGGTTCTTGTTGAAGCGATGCACCTCGTCGACGAACAGCACGGTGCGGCGGCCGTCGGCGAACCGGTGGGCGGCCTCGGCCAGCACCTGGCGCACTTCCTGCAGGCCCGACAGCACCGCCGAGATCGCCTTGAACTCGGCATCGGCGTAGCGCGCCAGCAGCAGCGCCAGGGTGGTCTTGCCGCAGCCCGGCGGCCCCCACAGGATCATCGAGTGCACCCGCCCGGACTCGACCGCGCGACGCAGCGCCGAACCCGGCGCGAGCAGGCGGCGCTGGCCGACCATCTCGTCGAGCGCGCGCGGACGCATGCGTTCGGCGAGCGGGCGCAGGCCGTCGCGATCCACGCTCAACAGGTCGCGATCGTTAGCGGAGGAAGAGGCGTTGCGGCGGGCCACGGGGCGAGCGGGTTCCGGTGTCGGGCGGTCCGACACGATAGCAAGATCGTGGCGAAGGCGAGCTGGGCTGGCGTGCAAGCCCTTGATCCAGCGGGATTTCGCAAACCGCCCGGTAAGCCGGAACCGAAACCGGAAGCGAACGTAGCGGCAGCCGCGGCGGCGAGTGAGTAGGATCCGCGACCGGACCTGCGCAGGCAGCCCGCTCACAGTCCTGCCCCGGCGACGTTCTTGTTCACGAACCCGGTACGCCGGAACTCCATCCACCTACACAGCGAGCATCGCGATGGCGGATTTCAACGCGTTTTTCCCGCAACTGCTGAAGTTCGAGGGCGGCTACGTCGACGACCCGGCCGATCCGGGCGGCGCGACCAACAAGGGCATCACCCTGGCGACCTTCCAGGCGCATGCACAGGCACTGCTCGGCATCGCGCCCACCCTCGACAACCTCAAGGCACTGAGCAACGGCCAGGCGGCGATCCTCTACAAGACCTTGTACTGGGACCCGCTCCAATGCGACGCGATCGGCCTGCAGTGCCTGGCCGAGGACTTGTTCGATTTCCAGGTCAACGCCGGCTTCCATGCGGTGCTGCTGTTGCAGACCCTGCTCGGCCCGCCGGTGACGGCCGACGGCCGGTTCGGCCCGGACACGGCCGCGGCGTTGCAGGCCGCCGATCAGGCGGCGCTGTACCCGCGCTATCGCCAGGGCCGCATCGACTACTACCGCAACCTCGCCGCCGCGCATCCGGTGTTGCAGCGCTTCCTGGCCGGTTGGCTGGCGCGCGCGGAGTGGTTCCCGGAGCAGGCGCCGGCATCGAGCTGAGGCCGCTCGAACCACTGCGCTAAGGACCGATCGCGCCATTCCTGTCGATGCATCGCGACAGCACAATGAGCGATCTATCGGCATCAAGCACCCGACGCTGCCAGGCAGCGTCGCCGCACATCAATGAGCAAAGCCCTGCTTCGGATCCGCCCGGCACGCTCGGACGACCGCGCCGCCGTACTCGCCCTTCTCGAGGAAACCTTCGTCGACACCTGGCGCCCGCAACTCACTGCGCAGGCGATCGCCGCCTATCGCAACGGCGGCGGCACCGAACGCTTCGTCGACGCGCACCTGGGCCGCTTCGTGGTCGCCGAACTCGATGGACGCCTGGCCGGCTTCGCCCACCGCGCCGGCGGTTTCGTCGGGGCTCTGCACGTGACCGCCCCGGCACGCCGGCATGGCGTGGCCAGGCAGCTGATGGCCACGCTGGAGACGGCGATGCGCGCAGACGGCCTCGTGACCGCGAGCCTGGAAACCGACACCTTCAATACCGGCAGCCAGGCCTTGTACCTGGCCTTGGGCTATCGCGAGACGGCGCGTTATCCCGACGAGGAATGGAACAGCGGCCTGACCACGATCCGTTACGAAAAGACGCTGTAGCTGCGCTACGCCGTGCACGACACGGCAAGTTAGGCTCGACGCATTCGCTCTATTCGCAGCGGCAAAAAACGCGAGCCCGGCAGGGCTCGCGTTGGCGGCCGCCGACTGCGACCATCGGGACGACCCGCATCGAGATCGGATCAACCCGTCCGGGCGCTTACCACTGTGCCCACGACGAGGCCGGGACATGCTGCTCGGCGTGCGCGATCACCGCCGCCACCGAAGTCAGGTGCCCCACCGCCACCAGCCGACGCGCGGTATGCCACTCGGTGCCGACGATCTCGGTCGAGAAATCGTCGTCGCCGAGCATCGACATCAGCCCGAGTTCGTAGGGCGCGCCCTGGCGGCGGCTGGCGTAGACGAGCGTCGGCTCGTGCGAATAGAACGCCATGCAGGTGCCCTGGCTCGGCTGCTCGACCATGTCGGGGCGATCGCACAAGGCGATGGCGTGGCCGCTCTGGTAGTAATTCTCGTTCCAGGGCCATTGCTTGATGTCGTGGCTGAGGCCGGGCGTGGTCGACGGCTGGAAGCGCTGGAACTGCGAACCGTTGAGGCTGTAATAGGCGTAACGCAGGAAATTGACGTCGACGAACGCGACCGGCAGCTCCGACAAGGCCTTGACCGGGTTCTGCGCGCCCGAGAAATCCTTGCGGATCGACATGTCCAGCATCATGGCTTCGCGCGGCATGGCGAAGCCGTCGCCTAGGGTGACGCCGAACGCCATGTCGTAGGGCGCGACCTGCGCCGGACGGCCCCGACAGGTACCGGACAGCGTCGGCTCGTCGTAGAGCAAGGGGTCGATGCCGAGCAGGATGCCGTGGCTGGCCGGCGTGCCGAGCTGGGCGCCGCTCCAGTTCGGGATCGAACCGGTCAGCAGCGAGGTGCGGCCGGTGCAGTCGCCGCCCTGGGTGGGGTTGTACTCGTTGCCCTCCCTGCTGCGCGTGGTCATCTGGAAATCGGCGCCGACGTTGTCGTGCGGCACCGCCAGGCGACCGGCGATCCACAGGCCGGTAATCATCGGCGAACGGGTCTGGAACGGCGCGACTTTTTCGTTGAGCCGGATGCGGATGATGCCGTTGTCTTTCTCGAAGGTCTGGTCTTGGGCGGCCGCCATCGTCGGCAGCAACAAGGCGATCAATAACGATAGACGCTTCATGCGGTCGTACTCCAGTCGGGTCGCTGGCGGAGGAAACACGCGCATGCGGCCAGCTTCGCTCCTGCGCCGGCCTCGCCTCGGTCCGGGCGAAGCGCGGCGAGCATGCCACCGCGAGCGCGTCGGGGCATGCGGCGCCTTGGTTCGTGCTGTGACGCCTGGCAGCGTGCAACGCGGCGCGGCCGCAGATCGGTACGGCCCGGCCCGGCGAATAGCGCGACCTATCGCGATGATGCGCTGCGACGCGGCTCACAAACACAGCGCTGCAGTACGCCGGCATTTGATCGAGGTCGCGCTTTGCGATATCGGCGCTCGCAAAGGTACACACAAACGAAAAACGCGAGCCCCGTCGGGACTCGCGTTTCGGTGATTGCGCAGCGCATTGTTACCCGGCGCGGCCTCGCCGCGCGGTGTGGCTCAACCTTCGCCGATCACGTCCACGCCCTTGGCCGGCGCGTACTTGAACGTGGTCGCCGGGAAGCTCGGGTTGCGCTTCCAGCCGCTGAAGCTGATCTCGGTCTTCTGGCCCAGCGCGTCGACGATTTCCATTTTCGCCAGGCCGCTGGCGTTGAAGCCGAGCTTGGCGCTGCGGAAGCTGGCGTCGTTGTCGGTCTTGGGCTGCAGCGACAGCCAGTTGAGGCCGCCGTTGCTGCCGTTGTCCTTGACCACGAACATCGCATCCAGGCGGGTCGGGTCGATCAGCGCGGCGAGCGGGCTGTTCTGCTCCTCGGCGCCCTGCGGACGCACCGTGACCTGCTTGAGGTCGGGCTCAAAGACCCAGACCTTCTTGCCGTCGGCGACGATCAACTGCGGATACGGTTTGACGTATTCCCAACGGAACAGGCGCGGCGCCGACAGCGCCACTTGGCCCTGCGAGGTTTCCTTGAGCTTGCCGTTGGCGTCGTAGACCTGCTGGGCGAACTGGCCGTCGAGGCCCTTGAGGCCGCGGGTGAAGGCGCCCAGGTCGTCGCGCGCGCCGGCGAAGGCGCTGGCCGAGAACAGTACGGCGGCGATCGCGCCGGCCGCGGCGAATTTGACGGTACGAATCATCGGAATACTCCAGAACGCTTGCGCAGAGTCTGACAACAAAAAACTGAACGGGCGCGCGCCAAAGCCGGCCCGGCGCGCAATCGGTTCAGTTTAAGGCTTGCGCTACTTCGGCGGCGGCGGCGCCAACACGCTGCGGTCGCCGTTGTGCTCGGGCGGGGTGACGATGCCGGCCGCTTCCATCGCCTCGATCAGGCGCGCGGCGCGGTTGTAGCCGATCTTGAGCCGGCGCTGCACGCCCGAGATCGAGGCGCGGCGGGTCTCGGTGACGATGCGCACGGCCTCGTCGTAGAGCGGGTCGGATTCGTCGCCGCCGGCATTGGCGGTTTCCGGCAGGCCGGTCGCGCCGACCACGGTGCCGTCGCCCATGGTCTGCACTTCGTCGAGCACGCCTTCGATGTAGTCCGGGCGGCCGCCGACCTGCTTGAGGTGTTCGACCACGCGATGCACTTCCTCGTCGGAGACGAAGGCGCCGTGCACGCGCTCGGGCATGGCGGTGCCGGGCGGCAGGTACAGCATGTCGCCGTGACCGAGCAGGGTCTCGGCGCCGGATTGATCCAGGATCGTGCGCGAGTCGATCTTGCTCGACACCTGGAAGGCGATGCGGGTCGGGATGTTGGCCTTGATCAGGCCGGTGATGACGTCGACCGAGGGACGCTGGGTGGCGAGGATCAGGTGGATGCCGGCGGCGCGCGCTTTCTGCGCCAGGCGGGCGATGAGCTCTTCGACCTTCTTGCCGACGATCATCATCATGTCGGCGAATTCGTCGATGAAGATGACGATGAACGGCAAGGTCTCGAGCTGGCGCGGCGCTTCGTCGAGCTCGGGGTTGGGCTTGAACAGCGGGTCCATCATCGGCTGGCCCGCTTCCTCGGCGTCGCGGACCTTCTTGTTGAAGCCGGCCAGGTTGCGCACGCCGACCATCGACATCAGCTTGTAGCGGCGCTCCATCTCGGCCACGCACCAGCGCAGGCCGTTGGCGGCTTCCTTCATGTCGGTGACGACCGGCGCCAGCAGGTGCGGAATGCCCTCGTAGACCGAGAGTTCGAGCATCTTCGGGTCGATCATCAGCATCCGCAATTCCTTCGCGGAGGCTTTGTAGAGCAGGCTCAGCACCATCGCGTTGACCGCCACCGACTTGCCCGAACCGGTGGTGCCGGCGACGAGCAAGTGCGGCATGCGCGCCAGGTCGGCCACGGTCGGGCGGCCGGCGATGTCCTTGCCCAGCGCCAGGGTCAGCGGGCTGCCGGACTTGTCGTATTCCTTCGAGCGGAGCAGCTCGGACAGGTAGATCATCTCGCGGCTGGTGTTCGGCGTTTCCAGGCCGATCACCGACTTGCCGGGGATCACGTCGACCACGCGCACCGACTTGACCGACAGGCCGCGGGCAATGTCCTTGTCGAGCGAGCTGATCTGGCTGACCTTGACGCCGGGCGCCGGCTGCACCTCAAAACGGGTGATGACCGGCCCCGGGTAGGCGCCCATGACCTGGGCGTCGATGCGGAAATCCTTGAGCTTGAATTCGATCTGCCGCGACAGGGTTTCCAGGGTCTCTTCGCTGTAACCCTTGGGCTGCGGCTTGGGATCGTCGAGCAGGGCCAGCGGCGGCAGGCCGCTGCCGTCGCCGGTGTTGAACAGCGGGATCTGGGTTTCGCGCTTGGCGCGTTCGCTCTTCTCCACCACCGGTGCCGGCGGCGGCTCGATCCGCACCTTCTCGCGCTTGGAGCGCAGCTCGGTGTCGACCTTGCGCACTTCCTCGCGTTCTTCGCGCATGACCTGGGCCTGGCGCCATTCGGTCGCCTGCTGGCTGCCGCGGCGGAACAGCTTGCTCAGGGTCGGGCCCATGGCCATCGTCCACTGGCCCAGCTTGTCCATGACCGCGAACCAGGAGATGCCGGTGGCCAGGGTCACCGAAATCAGCAACAGCGCGAGCAGGAACAGATTGCCGCCGACCGGGCCGAAGCCCGAATACAGCGAACGCCCGACCAACTGGCCGAGGATGCCGCCGCTGCCGGCGGAGAAATATTCGGCCGGGCCGAAGCGCAGTTGCAGCAGGCCGGTCGCCGAGACCAGGAAACCGACGATGCCGATCAGGCGCAGCGCCGGACCGAGGTCGGCTTCGCCGTCGCCGTCGGTGTCCATGCCGAACAGCGCGATCCAGGCGATCGCACCGAGCATGATCGGCAGCAGGAAGGCGACATAGCCGCACAGGTACAGCAGCACATCGGCGATCCAGGCGCCGACGCGGCCGCCGACGTTGTGCAGCGGCGCGGTGATCGAGCCCGAATGCGACCAACCCGGATCGGCCGGCGAAAACGTCACCAGGCTCGCCAGCAGATACAGCAGCAGCGGCGCGATCACGATCAGGACGATGTCGCGCATCAGCCGCTGACGTCGCGGCGACGGCGGGCGCTTTTCGGTCTCGGCCGCTTTGGCCTTCTTGCGACTGGCTGTGGGAGCTTGCGCCACCGTGATGTGCTGCCTTAGGTTGATACTGTTAGTTGTTGAATATACAGCCGAATCAAGCGAAGTGGAAAGAAAGCGGCTGGGCGCCCACCCAGGGCCGACCCGCGCTTTCCTGCCGACGCCCACCGCGGCATCGTCGTCCGGCCGGCAATCGCGCCCCGGCCAACGAAACCGCCGCAAGAAAAACGGGGCGGCGGCGAGACGCTGGCGCCGAGATCGGCCACCGCCCCACCTTACCGCCCCGCTCCGCCGGCGCAAACCGGTCCCGGGCGAGCGGCGGCGATGTCTCGCCTCCCCGCGCCCGGCCGGTCAGGCCGTCCCTCAGTCAGTCGCTTACAGCTTCATGCCCTGCAGGGCCGGATGGATCAGCTGGCCCGCTTCGACGTTGATGCCGCGCACCAGCGCCGGGTTGTTGCGCCATTCGGCGCCGGCGGCCAGCTTGTTGACCCAGGGCAGGATCGCCGCGCAGATCGCCTGCGAGGAGGTCTGCGGCACGGCGCCCGGCATGTTGGTCACGCAGAAGTGGGTCACGCCCTCTTCGACGTAGGTCGGTTCCTTCCAGGTGGTCGGACGCGAAGTCTCGAAGCAGCCGCCCTGGTCGATCGAGATGTCGACCACCACGCTGCCGTCTTCCATGCCCTTGAGCATGTCGCGGGTCAGCACGTGCGGCGCGCGCGCGCCGGTCACCAGCACCGCACCGATCACCAGGTCGGCCGAGGCCACTTCGCGCGCGACCACGTCGACATAGGGGAACAGCGCGGTGACGTTGTTGCCCAGGCGCATCATCTGGTCCATGCGGTCCTGGCGCATTTCGAACACGGTCACGTTGGAGCCGCCGGCCGCGGCCAGCGCCGCCGACGCGCCGCCGGCCTGGCCGGCGCCGAACACGACGACCTTGCCGCGCTCGGTCGACGGCAGGCCGCCGAGCAACTTGCCCTTGCCGCTCATGGGCTGGTGCAGCAGGTGGGTACCGACCTGGACGCCGATCTTGCCGGCGATGATCGACATCGGCGCCAGCAGCGGCAGGTCGCCGTTGGGCAGCTCGACGGTCTCGAAGGCGACGCCGGTCAGGCCGATGTCGAGCAACTGCTTGGTCAACACCGGCTCGGCCGCCAGGTGCAGATAGCAGAACAGCAGGTGATCCTTGCGCAGGTGCTGCAGGTCGCCGGCGATCGGCTCCTTGACCTTGACGATCAGTTCGCCCTTTTCGTACAGCGCCGCCGCGTCCGGGGCGATCTTCACGCCCAGACGGGTGTAGTCGGCGTCCTTGAACCCGCTCTTGATGCCCGCGTCCTGTTCCAGCCAGACCTCGTGGCCGCGCTTGACCAGATCGCCCGCCGCGGCGGGAACGAGCGCGACGCGCCCTTCGAGGGTCTTGGTTTCCTTCGGTACGCCGATACGCATTGCTGTCTCCAGTGCGGCCCAGAAAAAACGCCGCATGCGCGGCGCCCCAAGCCTGATTGTCTAAGTTGTCGTGTGGTGTCGGAACGGTTGCGGTGGAACGTGGGGCTGACGCAAGTGTTCGTGAAACCAATTTCGTGAAGCGCCGATTCGGTGCCGCGGCCAAGGCGAAGCGGCTGCGCTGCGCGACTTGGCGCGCCTGCTAGCCGCGCCTGCATAGATACCCCGCAGGCGAGCGCCGCGTTAGCCGGCAACGGGCGGTTCGCGGGACGCAACGTTGCGTCCGCACGACACGCCTTGTTTTGCCGGGACGCCGCCTCCAAGCTATGCCCTGCTCCTGAAACTTCAACACGCCGGCGTATGGCCGGAATGTCGAGTTTCATTCTGCGCAGAGCGCGCTCCCAACTGCCGCGATTATATACATGACCCCTTCCAAGCACTCCCGTGTCGTCATTCTCGGTTCCGGCCCGGCCGGCTGGACTGCCGCCGTCTACGCCGCTCGCGCGAACCTGAAGCCGCTGGTGATCACGGGCCTGCAAATGGGCGGTCAGCTCATGACCACGACCGAAGTCGACAACTGGCCCGGCGACGCGCACGGCCTGATGGGCCCGGATCTGATGACGCGCATGCAGGCGCACGCTGAACGCTTCGATACCGAAGTCGTGTTCGATCACATCCACACCGCCGATCTGTCCAAGCGTCCGTTCCGCCTCAAGGGCGACAACGGCGACTACACCGCCGATGCGCTGATCATCGCCACCGGCGCGACCGCGAAGTACCTCGGCCTGCCGTCGGAAGACGCCTTCAAGGGCCGCGGCGTTTCGGCCTGCGCGACCTGCGACGGCTTCTTCTACAAGGACCAGGACGTGGCGGTGATCGGCGGCGGCAACACCGCGGTCGAGGAAGCGCTGTATCTGTCCAACATCGCGCGCAAGGTCTATCTGGTGCATCGCCGCGACACCCTGCGCGCCGAGAAGATCATGCAGGACAAGCTGCAGGCCAAGATCCAGGCCGGCAAGATCGAACCGGTGTGGCACCACACCGTCGACGAAGTGCTCGGCAACGACGTCGGCGTGACCGGCCTGCGGGTGAAGTCGGTGCAGGACGGCTCGACCCGCGACCTGACCATCCATGGCCTCTTCATCGCCATCGGCCACACCCCGAACACGACCCTGTTCGAAGGCCAGCTCGAGATGAAGAACGGCTATCTGACCATCCAGACCGGCCTCGACGGCAATGCCACCCAGACCTCGGTGCCGGGCGTGTTCGCCGCCGGCGACGTCGCCGACCAGGTCTATCGCCAGGCCATCACCTCGGCCGGTTTCGGCTGCATGGCCGCCCTCGACGCCGAGAAGTTCCTCGACAAGGACGCCTGATGCCGGGGCGTCGCGGATCGATGCGAATCGGCCGCGAACCCGGCGCCCGCCTGCGGGCGTCGCCCGACGACGCCCATGCAAGGCCCCCGCGCCCGCGGCTGCGCTCGGAGCGCGGGCCCCTCGATAGCGACTCGCGCCGCCCGTGACCGCAAGCACCGACGCCCTGTCGATCCGACTGCTCGCCTCGCTGTCCGAGGTCGCGCCCGCGCAATGGGATGCGCTGCACGACGGCCGCAATCCCTTCGTCGCCCACGCCTTCCTGCTCGGCCTCGAACAGCAGGGCTGCCTGCGCGAAGAATGGGGCTGGGCCCCGCATCACCTGAGCGTGTGGGACGGCGAGGAACTGATCGCGGCGATGCCGGCTTACCTCAAGCAGAACTCGCACGGCGAGTTCGTGTTCGATCACGCCTGGGCTCACGCCTACGCCCAGTACGGCCGCGACTACTTCCCGAAATGGCTGGCCGCGGTGCCGTACTCGCCGGTGACCGGGCCGCGCCTGCTCGCGCGCGAGGACGCGCAGCGGCCGTTGTTGCTGTCGGCGATGGCGCAGTTGTGCGAGCGCCAGGGCCTGTCGTCGGCGCACGTGAACTTCCACGAGGCCGACGAAGACGCCGCGTTCGAGCAGGAAGCCTGCGGCGGCGACTGGCTGCAACGCATCGACGTGCAATACCACTGGCGTAACGACGCCGATGCGCAGGGCCGGCGCTGGCAGGATTTCGACCAGTTCCTGGCCGCGTTCGACCACAAGCACCGCAAGAACATCCGCCAGGAACGCGCCAAGGTCGCGCGCGCCGGGGTCAGCTTCCGCATCGTCGAAGGCCGCGACGCCAGCGACGCCGACCTGGCGACGATGCACCGCTTCTACCTGACCACCTTCGCCGAGTACGGCAACCACCCGGCGCTGACCCTGGACTTCCTGCGCCACCTGGCGCGGACCATGCCGCAGTCGCTGGTGATCTTCCTGGCCGAACGCGAGGGCGAGGCGATCGCCGGCGCGCTGTGCCTGCGCGGTGGCGACACCTTGTACGGCCGCTACTGGGGCGCCGAGGTCGGCCTGCCCGGGCTGCATTTCGAGACCTGTTACTACCAGGGCATCGACTACTGCCTGCGCGAGGGCCTGACCCGTTTCGAGCCCGGCGCCCAGGGCGAGCACAAGCTCGCGCGCGGCTTCCTGCCCAGCTTCGTGCGCAGCCGCCACTGGATCGCCGACCCCGGCTTCCGCGGTGCCCTGCGGCCCTGGTGCCGCGACGAGGCGGCTTCGGTGCGGCAGTACGCACGCACCCTGACCCTGCACACGCCGTTCAAGGCACTCGAAGCGCAGACTCAGGCCACTGCCACGGAGCCGGGCCCATGAGCCAGCTGCCGATCCTGCTCTCGCCCGACCCCGACGCGCCGTTCCCGTCGCCCGAACACGCCCTGCGCCAGCCCGACGGCCTGCTCGCGATGGGCGGCGACCTGAGCCCG
>Ga0307406_10000974_pt1 | contig 15996 bp, 13 predicted proteins | sample 322Cmetagenome_3_FD_203706 | JGI IMG/M metagenome (GOLD analysis project Ga0307406, IMG submission 203706) | Maize rhizosphere microbial communities from greenhouse at UC Davis, California, United States - 322HYB-C-2 | ecosystem: Host-associated > Plants > Roots > Rhizosphere > Soil | place... | reverse complement strand
GTCGTCCGGCGATGGTGGGGAAGGAGGCAGAGAAGCTGAAGGCATCCTCATGGAAGCTGGCGAGGGCAAACTTGCTGGAGCCGTCGAGAGGTCCCGAGCCGGTGAGAAACTCGTCCGCATTGGGGACACCATCGCCATCAGGGTCATCAACCGCGGTGGAAGCGAGATTTCCGAATTTCTCCAACTCCCACCAGTCGGGCAGGGAGTCATTGTCGCTATCGATCATTTTGAGAAGGTCGAGCCTGCCGCCAGTTGCGACTTGTCCCGTGAGCGCAGGAACGGAGGTGGTGTGGGTGAGGATTCGGGAAATCCGCTGCGCCATGGTTTCCGTGGGGAAATTCGTTGCGGCAAAAGCCACGGCGCCGCTCACGTGGGGCGTGGCCATCGAAGTGCCGTCCAGGAACTGATAGGCGGCTGCGGTGTTGATGGTTCGTGTGAAGGTGGCGGACACGGGCAGCGTCGAGGCGGCGATGGTCTGGCCGTTTGCCTGCGAAATGCGAATGGCGGGGATCCAGTTGTTCGTTCCGCTGAGTGTCCAGGGATTGGTCGTGATGGAGCTACTGGTATTGTCGTAGATCACGGCGGCAGCAGCGCCGGCGGCCATGGCATTCGTCACCTTTTGTGCGAAGGTGAGCGTGCCGCGCTGAATGAGCGCGATGTTTCCTGCGACTCCGGCAGGGAATTGGCCCGTCTGGCCGATCCCGCAATTGAATACCGAGCCGGTGATGCCCGAGGTGCCGGTCGTGCCCGCATACTCGATGCCAGCCGCGGAGTAGGTGGTGGAGCCGATTTTCAGGCTGTTCGTCTGCGACACGAATGAAAGCGGCATGGTCGAGTAGATCTCGCTGCCTGGCGCGGCGAGGTCCACGCTGGTCGCTCCATAGTTCGAGTAGCTGGCCAGCTGGTTTGCTGGGGTGAGCGCGGCGACGGAGATGATATTGGAGACTGCGTAGTTCGCGGGGTAGCTGGCGGTGCTGTCGTTATTGGCCGCGCTATTTCCAGCCGCGGCACAGAGGACGATGCCTGCGTCGCGCAATGCCTCGATGGCGGTCAGTTCGGTGGTGGACGATGAGCCTCCACCGAAGGAGGCATTGATGGCGACGATGTTCACGCCGCGTTCCTTCAGATCCACCGCGTAGTCGAAGGCGGCAAGGACGGCCGAGCTGGTGATCGAGTCGCCGTCGCTGGAAACCTTCAGCGGTAGCAGTTTCGCGTGGAACTGGAGGCCGGTGATGCCGAGGCCATTTCCGCCGCTGGCCGCGATGGTGCCGGCGACATGCGTGCCGTGCTCGCCAGAGTCGGTGATGAGACCGGTATTGCCGGTGAAGTCAAAACCGTGGACATCATCGATGCGGCCGTTCCCGTCGTCATCGACGCCGTTGCCCGCGATTTCGCCGGAATTGGTCCACAGGTTGACGGCGAGATCGGGATGGGTCGGATCCAGGCCCGTGTCAGCGACCGCGACGACGACTTCCGGCCCGTTTTGGCGAGCGAGGGGCCAAGCTTCCGCGAAACGGGTATCGGCACCGGCGATTCCGGTCACACCGTTGACGGTTTGGCCGGTATTGTGCAGTCCCCACAGCTTGCTGAAATCCGGGTCGCTGCTGGCAGCTGCGGAGACGTGACGGATGTAATTCGGTTCCACCGTTTCCACGGAGGGATCCGCCTTGAGCTCCGCGATGAGTTTGGCGGTGCCGCGATTCTTCTCGCGGACCAACGTGGAAACCCGGCCGCGATGGCGCGAGAGGCGGTCGAAGCGCTGCGTCACCCCGAGCGAACGTCTAGCCAACGCGGCTTCAGCGCCGGGGGCGTCAACGGTCGGCTTGAAGGTGACCAGCACCTCGCCCTCGACGTAGGCGTCCTCCGCCATGGCCATGCTCGTGGCGATGGCAAGGACAGCCAGGATGCGGGAAAGAAAGGGCACGGTAGGCAACAAACAACGGGTGGCCGATTTCGCGATGGAGATTCCTACGGTAGGTCGGTTCATGGCTGGGTCCGGTATACACAGCCTCTCACACGGATCATGAAGTGACGGTTAAAGCATCGGCGCTTTCTTTCCTTTGCAACCAATCCGTGCCATGGATCTTCCTATGGCGGGCGAGAGCGAGGTGAATCCGGGTTGGTCGCTGATCGATTGCGACGTTCATTGTGTACCGCTCCATGCGGACGAAATTGTCTCCCGGTTACCGGCTTATTTTCGCACCCAGGGGCTGGTGCTGCCGGGTGGGCCGGGATTGCCACATCCGACGGGGGTGCGACGGGTCGATGCCCGCGGCCCCCGAGGCGAACCAGCGGGTTCTCTGCCGGAGAAGATGCAGGAGCAGTTGCTGGATGCCTATGGCGTGGATTTCGCGGTGCTGATCGAGGCGAAGTTGCTGACGGTGGGCGTTCATCCCGACACTCATTTCGGCAACGAGATCGCGCGTGCTCACAATGACTGGCTGCGGGAAAAGTGGCTGCCGGCGGATCCCCGTTTTCTCGGCAGCATGCTCATCAACCCGCTCGATCCTGTGGCTGCCGCGGCGGAAATCCGGCGCGTGGCGGGATCGGAGCGGATCGTGCAAGTCGTGATGACCAGTGCGACGCGCATCCCGCTCGGCGACAGGATCTACTGGCCGATCTACGAGGCTGCCTGCGAGGCCGGGCTGCCAGTGGCAGTTCATCCCGGGGCCGAGGGAAAAGGAGTCGCCGGACAATTCACCGCCGGCTTCCCCGCGAGCTATCTGGAGTGGCACACGAATCTCTCGCAGAACTTCATGGCGCAGCTCACCAGCCTGCTGTGTCGTGGGGCGATGAGCCAGTTTCCAGAGCTGCGCTTCGTGATGGTCGAGGGCGGCTTCGGATGGGTACCGCATCTCCTCTGGCGGCTAGACAAGAACTGGAAGGGCCTGCGTTCCACGGTGCCGTGGCTGGACCGCCTGCCGAGCGAATACGTGCTGGAGCGCGTTCGCTTCACCAGCCAGCCGGTGGAGGAGCCGCCATCGAGCGATCAGCTGTTAGAGTTGCTGCACATGATGCAGGCGGAGCGGACGCTGATGTTTTCGAGCGACTACCCGCATTGGGACAATGACTCGCCGCTGCGTGCGTTCCCCCGCTTGCCTGAGGAAATGAAAGAGCGGATCTTCTGGAAGAACGCCGCAGAGCTTTACCGGCTGTGAAGGAGAAGCGAACCATTCACGTGTGCCCCGCAGCGGAGTTGCCGCCGGGGTCGCGGAAGATCATCGACGCGGGGGACGGTCGCTCGATTGGAGTCTTCAATGTGCACGGGAACTACTATGCTCTTCGTAATTTATGTCCCCACGCTGGTGCGGAGCTTTGTCAGGGCATCGTGACTGGGATGAATGAGCCTTCCGCCGTGGGTGAGTTCCGGTGGACGAGGGAAGGGGAGATCCTGCGTTGCCCGTGGCACGGCTGGGAGTTCGATATCTTGACGGGGCGCTCGGTGTTTTGTCCGGAGAAGGTCCGGGTGGCGACCTACGAGACAGGGGTGGAAACGTTTGATGCCGGTGTGGACGAGGCAGGCATGGTGATCGTGCGGATTTGAGGATCTGAATTCGTAATTTGCGAAAATGCGAAGAAGGAAACCCAGTAAAACCGCCAACTTTTTGGAATTCTGGCTCTCACGCGATTACGTAATGGGAAACTAGTTAAGAATCCTGAATAGTGGCCATGTCGAACGCAATCACCCTTTCATCCACCCCGTTCCTCCCATGACCGCTCAAGACAAGATCCAGCAACTTGCGATGGCCGCTCTCCGTTCCGCTCCGTCGCCGTCAGGCGTTCCGAAGCCGTCGACGTTCATGGCCGACCGGGAAAAGCTGCGTGCCATTCCGACGGCCACCCCGATCGAGCCGGTCGCAAAGGCGGAGCCTGCGGCTCCTGTCACGGCCGCGATGCCAGTGACCGAAGCCGGTCTCCAGGCGGAAGCTCCGTTCAAGGATGAAGGCTGTCCGGAGCTTCGCGCGATGATCGAAGAGCGCGATGCGAAGAAGGCGATCTCCCAGAAGCGCACGAGCCTTGCGGTGACCCTGTCCCTCCTCGCGCTGCTGGGTAGCGCCGGCGGATGGTTTGCAGTGAATCCCTCGGCCCAAGCCAAGGTGGCCAAGATCGTGCCGCTTTTCAAAGAATCATTCCGCGACGTGAAGACCCTTGCGAACACCAAGGAGAACTTCGACAAGCAACTCGAGAAGGTCGCCGTCCACGGTGATCAGATCAGCGACGCGACCCGTGCGATGGGCGTGAATCCGGATGAAGTGCCCGCAGGCAATGGCGAGGAGATCGACGGCGCCATGAAGAGCATGAGCGGCGGCGAACGGACCAGCACCGAGCGCAACAAGGACGTGCAGGACAAGCTCGGCATCGTCGGCAAGCTGCTTGGCAACAAGAAGCCGGGCGAGAACGCGGAAGCGGAAGCTGCGAAGTAATCGGCGGCGAAAAAGCTGGCCATGCCGCCATCAGCGCGGCGGCATCGGCGGCGTGGAGCACGAGCCTTTTCTTGAGATCCGCGATGCCACGGTCTGGCGAGGTGAAACCCGCGCGCTGCGGGACTTTTCCCTGACTCTCCGGCACGGCGAGAGCGTGGCCATCCTCGGCCCGAATGGTGCCGGCAAGAGTACGCTGCTCAAGCTGCTGACCGGCGAAGTCCGGCCCGAGGCAAATCCGGAAACGATCTGCCGTCTCTTCGGTGAGGAGCTGTGGTCTCTGGAGGAACTGCGGCATCGGATCGGTGTGGTGATGCCGGAGGATGTCGCTCGTTTCGACCGGGAAGAGATCGCGCGGGATGTGGTGCTTTCGTCGCTGCGGGGTGCCTTCGGGCGGACGCGCGACATGAGATTCTCAGCCAAGGATCGCGCTGCAGCAGATGCGGCGATGGGCCGGCTCGGCGTGCTTCAATTGGCGGAGCGCGAATTTGGAACGCTCTCATCCGGTGAGCGGCGACGCTTTCTGATCGCGCGTGCGCTGGTACACGATCCTCAGGTGCTGGTGCTCGATGAACCGTCCACGGCCCTCGATTTCAGCGCCTCGATGGGACTGACCACGGTGATGCGTGAACTGCTCACCCACGGTCACACGCTGGTGCTGGTCACCCACCACCCGGGGGAAATCCCACCGGAGATCGAGCGGGTGATTTTGTTGGAAAAGGGTGCCGTGCGGGTGGATGCCCCGAAACGGAAGGCCTTGAAGAATGAGCTCTTGAGCAAGCTCTTTGGCCTGGCTCTGCGGGTCACATGGAGCCGGGGCTGGTGCGAGGTCCGGCCGGGCTGACCGAGAAAATCGGCTTGCCGTGGTTAAATATCGGGGTTTTCTGGTCAGCGTGCGAAGCGTGTTTGCATGGCTCATGGTGTTCGGCGTGATCGCCGGACTGTGTGGCCGCGTGCTCGCGCTGGATCATGTGCACCCGAAGGGTCAGTCCTCCGAGTGCTGCGATCACGACCATAGCCACGATTCAGGCGAGGATGATCATCATTCGCCCGATTGCCCGCCGGGTCCGCACGAGCATCACACCCACAGCTGCTGCCATGTGGCGCCGCTGGCAGGGGTCGAAGTGCCGCAGCAACGCTTGTTGCTGCCTGACGCTGTGTGGCTCCACATTTCCTGGTTCACGGCGCTGCCGCCTGATGAGCCGGTATTTTCGTTGGATAAGCCCCCATTGATCTGAGCGTCCCTCTTTGACGCTCCGTCGTGCCCGCATGGTGCGACGTCCTCCGCCCGACACCGTTTGTCCGGCGGTCTTCCTGTTAGGAAAATCACCACGTCCATGTCCCGCCATTTGCGGGCGACCGCAAACTCTCTCATTCATGCATCTTCTTTCCTTTGGTGCCCTTGTGGCGCTCATCTTCACGGCTTCCGCTGTCCGGGCGGAGCCGGGGGTGGTGGTCTCGCTCGCCAGTGTTGGCGACCGGGTCCGCGCCCAGAATCCCGACCTTGCCGCCGCCCGCCTGCGCATCCGCGAGGCGCTCGGCCGCATGAACCAGTCCGGCCGCTTGGCCAATCCCGAGATCGAGACCGAGGTCAGTCACGACCCGCGTTATCGCGAGCGGAAGCTCGAGATCGGGTTCACCCAGCGCTTCCCGCTCACCAACCGGCTGCGTTTGGAGAAAGACGTCACGCTTGCCGAATACAAGGCATCGGAGGCTGAGGTCCGTGAAGTCGAGCGCCAGATTATCGCCGAAGCCCGCGAGGACGTGGTCAATGTGCTGGCGATTCGCCAGCGTCGCGAACTGCTGAATCAACAGTCGGCGCTTTCGAAGGAGTTCGCCGACTTCTTGTCCGGCGTCGCCGAGAAAGGCGAAGGGTCGAGGCTCGATGCCGGGCAGGCGAAGCTTGAAGCCGCAAGTCTCGTGTTGGAGATGCGCCAGTTGGATGCCACGGAGGTGGCCGCCGTCGGCACTCTCAAGCCTTTGCTCGGAATGCTCCCGGCAGAGACGCTATTGGTCAGCGGCACCTTGCCCGCACCAGCCATTCCCGCGGCGGGCGCGAATCCGGCCCGCCGTCCGGACTACCAGGCTGCGGTGCTTGAGGCAGATGCCGCGGCGAAGGGCGTGGCTCTTGAGCAAGCCAAGCGCTACGACGACGTGGAAGCTGGCGTGTTTGCCGGTGCCGAGAAGACCGAGGACGCGCCGGAAGGCTACGACAAGGAGGCTCTCGTCGGCCTGCGCTTCAAGTTCCCGCTGCCCTTGTGGAACAAGAACGAGGGCGCGATCGAGGAGGCGCAGGCGCGCAAGGAGCGCAAGGACAAGGAGGCAAACGCCTTGGCCCGTTCGATCCATCTGGAGGCGGAAGCCGCACGTGCCGAGATGGAGCAGTGGGCCAAGCTACTTGAGGAGCTCGGCGGCACCCTGATCCCGCTCGCCGAGGAACAAGCCAAGGCGGCGGAAGACGCCTTTCGCCAAGGCCAAGGCGAGATCCAGACCGTGTTCCGCAATCGCGAGAAGCGACTGCAACTGGCAGGTGCCCGCCTTGATGCCTTGCAGCAATTCAACCTCGCCCGCGTGCGCCACGAAGCGGCAGCGGGCAAACCTTGAACCATTTTTGTTAGATGATGAAACTTTCCGTTATCCTTTGCTTGGGAGCGCTGTTGCTCCCGCCTGCCGCCTTTTCCGCCACTGAGGGCGGGACGGTGCTACTCACCGAACAGGGCGTGAAGAACCTGGGGATCGAGATCGTCACGGTCGAAGAGTCCGACTTCCAGGAAACCGCTTTCGCACTTGGCCGCATCGAGACCATTCCCGGCCGGACCGGGGCCGTGAGCAGTCGTATCTCCGGCCGCATTGTCGAACTCAGCGTGTCGCCCGGCGACGCCGTGACGGCCGATCAGGTAGTCGCTAAAGTCGAGAGCCGCCAAGCCGGTGATCCGCCGCCGGTCGTGTCACTCCGTGCGCCCCTGAAGGGATTGGTGATGCATTCCGAAGCACGCCTCGGCGATCCCGTGGAACCTGACAAGGCTTTGTTAGAGATCACCGACTTGACGGAAATCCACGCCGTCGCACGTGTGCCAGAGTATCAGGCAGGCACCTTGAAGCCCGGCGCTACTGCGAAGATCCAAGTCGCTGCACTCGGGGGAAAGGAGTTCGAGGGCAAGCTGCTCCGCTTCGGCACCGCCGCAGATCCTGAAAGCGGCACCCTCGACGCCTACTTCCTGTTGCCGAATCCGGACGGCGTGATCCGCCCCGGGATGCGTGCCGAGTTCTCCATCGTGAAGTCGATGCGCGAGGGTGTGCTCTCGGTGCCGAAGGAGTCGCTCCAGGGAAATCCTGCGAACCGCCATGTCTATGTGAAGCACGCGAAGATTCCGAACGCCTTCGACCGCGTCAACGTCCAGACGGGTGAGACCAGCGATGATCGCGTCGAGATCGTGGATGGTCTTTTCCCGGGCGATGAAGTGGTAACCCGTGGCTCCTACTCGCTTGGCTTTGCCGGCGGGGGAGGGGGCATGTCGCTGAAGGAGGCGCTCGATTCCGCCCACGGCCACAAGCATAACGAAGACGGCTCCGAAAAGACGCCGGAGCAGGTCGCAGCCGAGAATGCGGCGGGCGGTGAAGCCGGGCATGACCATGGCAAGGAGTCCACAGCGCCTGCGTGGCGCGAGAAGTTCTTCATGGCCGCCACCGCGCTGCTGTTCGTGCTGCTCGTCGTCAGCTCCGTCACCCGGCGGAGCGGAGCAAAGGAAACCACCGACCCCGCTTGAGCCGATGTTGAACATCCTTATCCGGTGGTCGCTTCGCAATCGGGCGATCATCCTTTGCTTTTGCTTCCTGGTGCTGGCGGCCGGTTTCAAGACCGCGCGCGAGCTTCCCGTCGAGGTTTTGCCGGACCTCACCAAGCCAACCGTCACCATTCTAACAGAAGCTCCCGGCCTTGCGCCGGAGGAGGTAGAGGCCTTGGTTACCCAGCCGATCGAGAACTCGCTGATGGGCGTGGGTGGATTGACGCGAATTCGCTCCACGTCGGACATCGCGCTCTCGCTCGTCTTCGCCGAGTTCGAGTGGGGCACGGACATCTATCGAGCCCGTCAATTCGTGCAAGAGCGGCTGCAAGTCGCCCGCGAGTCGTTGCCGGAAGGCACACAGCCCTACCTGACGCCGGTCGCCTCACTGATGGGAGAAATCCTGCTGATTGGCGTGAGGAGCACTGATGGCAGCACCGCACCCATGGACGTCCGCACGCTTGCCGATTGGACCATTCGCATGCGGCTTCAGTCCATCTCCGGCGTGGCCGAAGTGCTCAGCATGGGCGGCGGCGTGAAGCAGGCGCAGGTGCAGCCCGACCCATGGCGGATGCAGGCGAACGGCGTTTCCATCGAGGAACTCGAGCAGGCCGTGCGCGAGGCTGCCACGAACACCACCGGTGGTTTCATCGACAAGGGCCCGCAGGAAATCATGGTCCGCAATCTCGCGATGACCGTCGAACTCGAGGACATTTCGAGAACGGTGGTCAAGCTCACCCACGGCCGGCCCATCGCCATTTCCGACGTGGCCAAGGTTGCCTGGGACACCGAGCCGAAACGTGGTGACGCCAGCGTGAACGGCACTCCTGGTGTGATCATGAGTGTCACGAAAGCTCCGGGTTTCGACACCATCGCGCTCACCGAGAAGATTGAAGCCGCAATTGCAGCGCTTCAGCCATCGCTGCCGAAAGGTGTCGAGGCGACGGTCTTGTTCCGCCAGCGCGACTTCATCGATGGCGCGGTCGGCAACCTCTCGAAGGCAATCGTCGAGGGGGCGGTGATGGTGACCGTGGTGCTGCTGCTGTTCCTTCTCAGCCTGCGGACCACCTTCATCACCCTGATGGCGATGCCGCTCAGCTTCGCGATCACGCTGCTGACCTTCAAATGGTTCGGCCTCAGCGTGAATAGCATGACGCTCGGGGGGCTCGCCGTCGCCATCGGCATGGTGGTGGACGATGCGATCGTGGACGTTGAAAACGTCTTCCGTCGCTTGAGGGAAAACGCCCGCTTGGCTGAGCCGTTACCGAAGCTGGAACTCATCGCGCTCGCGTCTGGCGAGGTTCGGAACTCGATTCTCTACGCGACCATCCTCATCGTGCTGGTCTTCGTGCCGCTGCTCGGTTTGTCCGGCGTGGAAGGCAGGCTCTTTGGTCCCATCGCGATAGCCACCATCGTCAGCATGATCGCGTCCTTCATCGTTTCGCTTACGGCGATTCCGGTGCTCTGCTCGATTTTGCTGAAAGTGAGAACCAAGGGTGACGAGCATGATCACAGGGACGGCTACCTCGTGCGAGGTCTCAAGTGGCTGCTGAAGGTGACCTTGCTTCGCTTCAGTCTGACACAGCCCATCATCGTCATCGCTGTGGTATCCATGCTGTTGGCACTGGCGCTCATGCTCTACCCGCAGATGAGCAAGGATTTCCTCCCTGCCTTCCATGAAGAGACGGTTGTCGTTACCACGGGAGCAGCACCAGGCACATCGCTGGCGGAAATGTCGAATCTCGCCGCGTCGGTGGAGAAGCAGATTCAGGAGGTGCCAGAGGTGAACCACATCGGTCGACGCATTGGTCGCGCTGAACGAAGCGACCACGTGGTTCCGGTCTCCAACGCCGAGTTCGATATCGACTTCAAGAAGGAGGAAGGCGGGCGGAGCAATCAGGAGATCCTCGATGATATCCGCCAGCGCATTCGTACGGTGCCGGGCACCTTCAGCGTGCTCTCCGGTCCGCTTTCCCATCGCATCAGCCACTTGCTGAGCGGCGTGACGGCACCGGTGGCGGTGAAAATCTTCGGCCCCGATCTCAATACGATCATGGACGTGGGAGCGAAGGTTCAGGCCATTGCGAAAACGGTTCCCGGTCTGGAGGATGCCAAGCTCGACCAGCAGGCACCGATCCCGCAGCTCCGCATTGAGCTCGATCGCGAGCGCGCGCTGGCCCACGGCGTCTCGCCCGGCGAACTGAACTCCGAACTCGCCACCTTGCTCGGTGGCAGTGCCGTCGCCCAGCTTCGGGAGAACCAGCGGACGGTCGATCTCGCCATCCGCTTGCCGACGGAATGGCGCAGTGAGCCGGAGAAGATTCGCGAGCTGCCCATTCATACCAAGACCGGGCGAAACATCCCGCTCAAGCTGGTGGCGGATGTGCGCGAGGCTTCCGGACCTAGCTCCGTGCACCGCGAGAATACCCAGCGGCGCTACGTCATCTCCATCACGCCCACGCAGCGGAATGCCGGCGAGTTGGTGCGGCAGCTTCAGGAGAAAGTCGCCGCGCAGGTGAAAATGCCGGAAGGCGTTTTCATTAGCTACGAAGGCGAGTTCCAGGCGGAGCAGGCCGCGGCACGGCGCATCGCGGTGCTGTTTGCCGGGGTGCTCGCGATTATCGTGCTACTGCTGTGGTCATACTTCCGCAGTCTAGTACTCGCGTTGCAGGTGCTGTTGAACCTTCCGCTCGCGCTCATGGGCAGCCTCGCGCTGACGTGGATGCTGGTGGGGAACATCAGCATCGCCACACTCGTCGGTTTCATTGCCGTGGGTGGCGTGGCGGCTCGGAATGGCATCATGATGATCTCCCACTACCTGCATCTCATGAAGCACGAGGGGGAGGGGTTCACCTACGCCATGATCGAGCGCGGCACACTGGAACGGCTGGTGCCGGTCACGATGACCGCTCTCTCCGCAGGCATTGCGCTCATTCCCTTCGTCATGTCACGGGGGGAGCCGGGCAAGGAGATCCTGAGCCCGGTTGCGATCTGCATCGTCGGCGGCTTGGTGACCTCGACCCTCCTCGACTTCGCCGTCACGCCTGCGGTCTTCCGGCTATTTGGCCGTAGGGCGGCATTGAAATCCTTGGAGCAAAATGCTCCGGCAACTCACTGAATGAATTACCCCTGACATCCGTCACTTACCACGAACGAAAGAAAGCACAGACCATGAAACCGAAACTACTGATCCTGCTCGCGCTGCTTGGAACCCCGCTGGCATTTGCCGAGGACAAGCACGACCACAGCAAGGAGACCAAGGAGGAGCATGCCGAGCACGATCACGACCATGATCACGAGGATGAAGACGATCATGAGCACGCGAAGAAGGGCCCGAATGGCGGGCTGCTGGTGGAGTCGAAGGCTGGCTTCACCTTGGAAGTGTCCGTCGACAAGGAACGCAAGGCCCGCGTCGTCTTCCTCGACAAGGACAAGAAGCCTGCCGCGCTGGAGGCCCAGACCGTCACCGGTTCTGCCGGTGAGCGCTCGGCCCCGGTGAAGCTCACCTTCGCCAAGGGCAAGGACGCCGACGCGAACGTGCTGATTTCCGACAAGGCGCTGCCCGAGGGTGGACACGTGCCGGTGATCCTCGTCATCAAGACCACGGCTGATGCCAAGGCGGTGACGGAACGCTTCGAACTGCACCTCCACTGAGGAATTCGGAGGCGCGGGCCGGGAATAGCATCCTTGACCCGCGCCTCTCCTGTGTGAGACTTTTGTTTTAGATGCGACGGGCGATTGCAGCATTGCTTCTGGTCTGCCTTGGGATCTTGGTCCCGCTGGCGGCCACGCCCGTGCGCCTGTGCCTGCTGGAGCAGCGAGTGCTCTTTCCCGGCGCTTCAGAGTGCAAGGTGGTGAAGAAGGCCAAGTGCTGTCCGGACTGCGGCGGCCATCACCAGAAGCCCTGTTGCGTGGATTTGGACGAGATGCCCGACGCGACGGCTCCTTCCATCCCGGAAGGCTTACCTGCCATCGCGGCGATTGATTTGCCTGCTCCGGTGTTTGTCCTGCCGCCGGTGGTGTTGGTGGAGGACTCGACCTATGAGGCCGCGGTGCCGATCCGGGGGCCGGATTCGCCCGCGGCGTGGCGAGCGAAGTTGGAAGTCTGGAGACTGTAAAGCGGCGCCTTGGTTGCTGCTGTCGGCCGTGCTGTGTTGCGGCCGGGTTGCTTGCCCGTGAATGGGCGCCCCGTCTCCTGATTTCCCGAAATGATTCCGTCCCTTGATTCCCTTTCCCGCGCTCCCGCGGCGACTTCCAAGCCCGTCCGTCGATTGCCGGCATGGCTGGTGCCCGTCGCTCTCCTCGCGGCCTTCGCCTTGCTATTTCTCGCCCTCTTCCGTGACCGGCTGTTGCCGGCGACGACGGTCGAGGCCGCGATCGTCCTCGCCACGGTCGGCGGGGAGGACGGCTCCTCTGCTGCCCCTGCTTCTGTAGGTAGTATGCTCTTCCAAGCCAGCGGCTGGATCGAACCCGATCCGTTGCCGGTGAAAGCCACCGCTTTGATCGATGGCGTCGTCGATGTCGTCCACGTGCTGGAAGGCCAAGCGGTGAAGCAGGGCGACCCGCTTGCGACGCTGGTGGATGCCGATGCGCGCCTCGCCCTCGCGGCGGCGGAGAACAAGCACCGCATGCTGGTTTCGGGCCGTGCGTCGCATCTCGTTGCGATCGATGGCTCGAAGAAGAAGCTCGAGAACGTGAAGGCCCAGTGCCTCGCCACCGCCACGCTTGAGGAAGAAGCCGCTGATCGCCATGCGCGGATCAAGGACCTCAAGCGCGCCGTGTCCGCCGCCGAGATCGTTGTCACCCGGCTCGCCTTGGAGCGCGCGAAGTCCAGCTGCCTCGCTGCGCAGGCGATGGCCGATGAAGCGGAGGCGGACGTAAAGCGACTGGAACTTGATACCCAGACCAAGGATGACGAGATCGCCGCTGCGGTGGTGGAGGTCGATCAAGCGCAGCTGGCGCTTTCCCGCACCCGCATCGTTTCCCCAATTGATGGACGCGTGCTGCGGCTCGCCGCTGCGCCGGGGCAGAAGAAGATGCTGCTGATGGACGACCCCGATAGCTCGACCATCGCGATTCTCTATCAGCCGGAGAAATTGCAGGTGCGCGTCGATGTGCCGCTGGCGGATGCAGCAGGCCTTAGCGTCGGCCAGCTGGCGAAGATCCGCTGCAGCCTGCTGCCGGAGAAGGTCTTCAACGGTGAAGTCACCCGCATCACCGGGGAGGCGGATCTTCAACGCAACACGCTCCAGGCAAAGGTCCGCATTATCGATCCGAGTGAGCAGCTTCGTCCGGAGATGCTGTGTCGCGTCGAGTTCCTCGGCTCGGCCACTTCGGTTGCCGGCCAATCCGGCGGTGGCCCGCTGGCCACGTGGATTCCTGAGTCCGCGGTGGCTGATGGTGCTGCGTGGGTCTGCGATCCCGAATCGAAACGCGTCGAGAAACGCGCGATCCAAGTTTCCAGCGAGAAGCGTGACGGCCATGTCCGCATTGCCGAGGGCTTGCGCCCGGGCGAGCACGTCATCCTTTCCCCGAAGAATCTTCGCGAAGGCCAACGCGTGAACCCCGTCCTGCCATGAGCGAACCGATGATCCAATGTCGCGGTGTTTCCAAGAGCTACCACAAGGGGACCTCGGTGGTGACACCACTCGAAAAGCTCGATCTCGATGTGCCGCGCGGCCAGTTCCTCGCGCTGATGGGTCCGTCCGGCTCGGGGAAAACCACGCTGCTCAACCTGCTGTCCGGCATCGACTCGCCAACGGAGGGGTCGCTGGTCATCGCGGGCAAGGAGTTGGCCAAGCTAAGCCGCCGCGAGCTGACGAAGTGGCGTGCGGCGCACGTTGGCTACATCTTCCAGCTCTATCACTTGGTGCCGGTGCTGACGGCTTTCGAGAATGTCGAGTTGCCGCTGCTGCTCGCGCCAATGACGAAAAAGGATCGCCACGCTCGCGTTGAGGCGGCGCTCACGCTCGTCGGACTTGCGGACCGGATGCACCACGCGCCGGCCGAGCTTTCCGGCGGCCAAGAGCAGCGCGTGGCCATCGCCCGCGCGCTCGTCGCCGATCCGGCGTTGTTGGTGGCGGACGAACCTACCGGTGACCTCGATCGCGAGTCCGCGATCCGCATTCTCGGACTGCTTCAGCAGCTTTCGCGTGATCACGGCAAGACCATCGTGATGGTCACCCATGATCCCCGCGCCGCCGAGGCCGCGGACCGCACGCTGCATTTGGAGAAGGGCCAGCTGATCCTGTCATGAGTGCCATCCTCAATCTCCTACGACTCTCGTGGACGCAGCTCTCCCGCCACCGGGTGCGCTCGTTGCTCACGGTTTTGGGCGTGGCGTCCGGCATGTTTCTTTTCACGGCGGTGGAGACCTTGCAGCGTTCGCTCGCCAAAGCCACCGAGCAGACTGCTGCGGACACCACGCTCGTCGTCTATCGCCAGAATCGCTTCTGCCCTTCCGCCAGTCGCCTGCCAGAGCACTATGCCGACGAGATCCGCCGCATCGATGGTGTGCGCGACGTGATTCCCGTGCAGATCGTCGTCAATAACTGCGGGGCCTCGCTCGATGTGATCACCTTTCGCGGAGTGCCGGATGACCAGCTCGCGAAGTTCGCTCCGGAGATCCAAGTGATCGCCGGCAGCATGGAAGAGTGGCAAAAGCGCGGCGACGGCGCCCTCTTGGGTGAGGTCTTCGCCCAACGCCGCGGCTTGAAGCCCGGTGATCGCTTTGATGGCGCGGGCGTGACCGTCACCGTGGCGGGCATCCTGCGCTCGCCCTTTCCGCAGGACAACAACGTCGCCTACGTGAAGCTGCCGTTCCTACAACGCGCATCAAAAGCGGGCCTCGGGGTCGTCACGCAGTTCAATGTCCGGGTGAATTCGTCGCAGGATCTCAAGCCGGTGGCGAAGGCCATCGACGAGCGCTTTCACTCGGATGCCCAGCCGACTGACACACGTCCTGAGAAGGCGTTCTTCGCTGAGACAGCGGCTGAGTTGATCGAGCTGATTGGCTTCACGCGTTGGCTTGGTATCGGTGCGGTGCTCGCGGTCACGGCCTTGGTGGCAAACGCGCTGCTGCTCGTCGTCCGAGGTCGGGTGAAGGAGAATGCGGTGCTACGCACGCTCGGCTATCCGGGCCGTGCGATTGGGTGTCTGGTCATCGGGGAAGGGGGAATGCTGGGTCTTGCCGGTGGCGTGGCTGGAGTGGGGCTTTCGGCTGCCTTCCTGCGCTGGCAGAGCTTCACCATGGGGAACGAGGGGCAGACTCTCGCCATTCAACCGGATGCTGCCGTCATCATCACGGGCATCGTCGCTGCACTGGTGCTCGGCATCTTTGCTTCGTTGTGGCCGGCGTGGCAGGCCGTGATGCAACCCATCGTAAAAAACCTCCGCGGCTAGCCATGCTCCCTTTTTCCTACGCAGTGCGGAATTTGACCCGCTCGAAAAGCCGCTTGCTCCAGACCATCGGCGGCAGCGCTCTCGTGGTGCTGCTAGTGATGGCTGCCGTGGCGATCAATCAAGGGATGAAGCGCGTGCTCTCCGCCTCCGGTTCGCCGAACAATATCGTCTTCGTGGGCACGGGCTCCGAGGAAAGCATCCAACGCAGCGAGGTATCCGACAGCGCAGCGGGCATCGCTGAAGCCGCGGTGCCGGGGATCGGCGAGGAACTCGGCGTACGCGCCGTTTCCAGCGAGATCCACTACATGAACTACGTCGATTTCGGCGGTGGGAAGCGCACCCAGGCCTTGTTCCGTGGCGTCACGCCGCAGGCCCTGCGCGTCCATCCC
>Ga0307406_10000972_pt1 | contig 16004 bp, 10 predicted proteins | sample 322Cmetagenome_3_FD_203706 | JGI IMG/M metagenome (GOLD analysis project Ga0307406, IMG submission 203706) | Maize rhizosphere microbial communities from greenhouse at UC Davis, California, United States - 322HYB-C-2 | ecosystem: Host-associated > Plants > Roots > Rhizosphere > Soil | place... | reverse complement strand
CTCAGTGCGACCGGCGCCATTGCCGGCGCGGTCGATCTCGGCGGCGGCGACGACCGTTTCTACAGCAGCCTGGCGAACCTCGCCGGTATCACCGGTTCGATCAACGCCGGCATCGGCAGCGACACCTTCGCGGTCGGCGGCAGCGGCGAGGGCAGCTTGCCCTGGGCTTCGTTGATCGGCTTCGAACAACTCAACCTCGCTGCCGGCGGCAGCCTGATCCTGCCCGCCGGCGGCACCGCCAACTTCGCCAACAGCGCCATCGCCGGCAACCTGGTGCTCAACGGCACGCTCGCCGGCAACGCTGCGGTCGCGGCGGGCGGCGCACTGATTGGGGACGGCGCGTTGACCGGTGCGTTGACGCTCGGCGGTACTCTCGCGCCTTCCGGCCTGGCCGGGGCGACGGGTGCGGCCGGCGGCAACGGATCGGTCGGCGCGTCGCTCAATGTCGCCAGCCTCATCGTCAATCCCGGCGCGACCCTGCAAGTGCGGCAGACCGGCGCCGGCGTCACCGACAGCGTGATCGTCGCGGGCACGGCGACCTTGAACGGCGGCCAGGTCGTGGCGATTCCGCAGGCCGGCAGCTACGCACCGGTCACCGACTATCGCATCGTCGATGCCGCGGCGATCAGCGGCGCCTTCACCGGCGTCTCGCAAACCGCCTTGCCCTTCCTCGATGCGACCCTGGTGACGATCGGCAACGACGTGTTCCTGCGCCTGAGCGAACACGATGTCGGCGGCAGCGGCATCCGCTTCAATCAGTTCCCCGGCCTCAGCGGCAATCAACAGGCGGTGGCCAACGCCTTGCAGACGATCGCGGACGCCAACAGCGGCCAATTGCCGACCCTGATCGCGGCTGCGCGCGGCCTCACCGCGGCGCAGGCGCCGCGCGCGTTCGATACGCTCAGCGGCGAGACCTATGCCTCCATCGTCAGCGCCCAGCGCTACAACGCCGAGCAACTGCAGCGCAGCGTCGCCCGCCAGCTCGACCGCGTGCGCGATGCCGGCGTCGAGGACGAAGAGACCCTGGGCACCTTGTGGGCGACCGCGTACGGCGGCCGCGCCGAGTTCGATGGCGAAGGCCTGGCCGGCATCGACAATTCGCTCGCCGGTTTCGCGATCGGCCTGGAAGGTTCGCCCGGCGCGAACTTCCGTTTCGGTGGCCACCTCGGTATGGCCCACTCGAAGATGGAGACCGACCGTCGCGACGACCAGGTCGAAGCCGATCTGTTCAACGTCGGCATCCAATGGCTGTATGCGCCGGGGGCGTTCTGGACCCAGGGCGCGGTCGGCTACAGCTACGCCAGCTACGACGCCGAACGCGAGATCGCGGTCGGCACCTTCAACGCTCGCACCGATGCGCATTTCAGCGGCGACGGCGTGTACGGCATGCTCGAAGCCGGTTGGCGCTGGGACGGCGCGAGCCTGCGCATCGAACCCTTGCTCGGCGTGTACTACAGCAAGCTCGAAGCGATCCGTTTCAGCGAGCGCGGCGGCGGCGACGCCAACCTGGTCGTGAGCAGCGACAGTTTCGACGCCACCACCGCCGGCATCGGCGTGCGCTTCTCGGGCCTGCCCGGCCAGGGCGCGCGCAAGTGGCGGCCGACCGCGGACATCCGCTACCTGCACGACCTGCAGGACGATCGGCCGTTCGCGCGCAACGCCTTCGCCGGCGCGAGCGTGCCGGACTTCGGGGTCAACGGCTTCGCCGCCGAACGCAATCGCTGGAACGTCGGCCTGGGCCTGTCCTACCAGCTCAGCCCGGTCAGCAGTGGCTTCATCGAGTATCGCGGAGACATCGGCAGCGACGACCGCGCGCATTCGCTCAACATGGGCCTGCGCCTGGGCTGGGGCGGTACCCCGGCGGTCGCGGCCGCGCGCGCGGCGCCGTGGGCCGGTGCCCAGGCCGAAGCGGGCAGCGACGATCCGGCAGCGCCGGTTACGACGCGCTCGACTGCGAAGGCGGCTTCGTCGATGCCCGCCGTCGCGGTCGCCAGCGGCGCGGCTGCGGCCGCGTCGGCACCTTCGAGCGCAGGTGCGACCGCGCAAGCGGCAGCGGCGCCGGCGCGGCCCGGCTATTGCCCGATTCGGCCCGCTGCTGTCTCCAAGGCTTCGGGCTCGATCGCCAAAGCCAAGGCGCGCGCTTCGCGGCCGATCTCCAAGAGCAAGCGTGTCGCCTCGCGCGGCACCGGCATCAAGGCGAAGCCGCGTCGCAGTGCGACGCGGCTCGCCGTCCAGACACCGCCTCCCGCCCCTCCGTCGGGTGCGGTGGCCCTGCCGTCGCACTGGTGCGACGAGGCTTCGGCCCGGGTCGAATAGACCGGACCGATGCATCAGCGTCCCCGGCAGGGGGCGCTACTGGCTCCGGTACGCTGGACCGGAGCCAGTAGTCGCTTTTATCGAAACGGCGGCTTCGCGCAGGCATCAGCGCAGCGCGGACCGCAAGCGCGGCAGGCGCGCGACCAGCCAGCGGTCGAGTACGAACACGAGCAGTAGCGAGGCACCGAGTAAAGGCAACAGCAGGCCGCAGCCCACCGCGATGGCGACGACGGTCTTCGCCTGGGGCGGCGTCGAGGTGCGCGGCGCGCCGAGACGGCCGCGTGGGCGCCGCCGCCACCACATCCACACGCCGCTGAAACATAAGCCGACCAAGCCCAGGCAGGGCAGCAGCATGACGAACTGGTTGGCGCGGCCGAAGTAGTTGCCCATGTGCAACTGCACGCCGACTTCGACTGCCTGCGCCGCCCAGCCGTAATCGGCGAAGCCGGTGTCGCCGACGACGCTGCCGCGATAGCGGTCGATCTGCACGCTGCGCTGGCCTTGCGGCCGGTCCGGATAGACCACCGCCGAATAAACGCCGTCGGCGCTTTGAGGCAAGGACAGGCGATAGTCGGCGACGAGTCCCTGCGTGGTGAGTGCGCGCACCGCGGCATCGGCGCCGATGTCGCTCGCCGGCGACGGCGAAATGCCGGTATGCCCGCCGTGATGCGCATGCGCGGAGACCGGCATCGGCGCGTCGCGCAAGGTCCACGGCGTTTCGCCGATGGCTTGGGCCATGGTCGTGGGCGTTGCGGCCTGGGTGGTCGCGGCAGGGCCGTGGTGGCGATGCTGTTCGGGATAACCGATGCCGAGCGACTGCGTGCCGGCGCGCAACAGATCGCCCCACACCCCGGCCCAGGGCAGGCCGGTCAGGATCAGGAACACGATCAGCGCCGAGGTCCACACCCCGGCCGCGCCATGCAGGCTGCGCCAGAAGCCGCGTCCGCGCGCATGCAGATCGGGCCACAAGGCGCGATACCAACCGGGGCCGGACGGCCACCACAGATACAGGCCGGTCGCGATCAACAGCAGCGCCCAGCACGCGGCCAGCTCGATGATGGCGTCGCCGACGCGGCCGAGCAGCAGAGAGCCGTGCACGGTGTCGGCGAAACCGACCAGGGTGCGGGTATAGACGAAGGCGCCGTGGACGCGGGCAGTGCCGGGGTCGACGAACACCCGCAGCGGTGCGCCCTGTGCCGGCGTCACGAACACCTGCGCGGTGCGGCGCGGCTGCGAGGGCAGGTCGATGCGCGTCACCGTCCCCGGATACGCCGCCTGCACGGCCGCGATCAGGCGCGACGGCGGCAGCGAGGCGCGGCGTTCGGGGGCGAAGCGCAAATCGGCGTGGACCGTGTCCTCGATTTCGTCGTTGAACAGATAGATCGAGCCGGTGATCGCCAGGATCAGCAGCAAGGGCGCGACGAACAGGCCGGCATAAAAATGCCAGCGCCACACCGCGCGATAGAGATCGTGACCGGCTGCGGCCATGTCAGAACGAGTGCGAATAGGTCAGCTCCAGCGTGCGCGGTGCGCCGAGGTAGACCTGGGTTGCGCTGTAGCCCGACCACTGCGCATAGAAGGCGTTGCCGAGATTGCGCAGGCGCAGGCTGTAGCGGCTGGCGGACGTAGGTTCCCAGGCGACCGAGGCATCGACGACGGTATGCGAACGGACCCGGTAGGCGTTGGCGTTGTCGGTGTAGAAATCGCCGACGTGGCGCAGGCCGAGGCCGAAGCTCAGGGGCAAGCCTTCGAGGCGATACCAAGCGTCGAGGCTGGCGCTGCGCTCGGGCACGTTCGAGGGGCGATTGCCGCTGCGGTCGATGCCGCCGGCTTCGAGCAGGCGGTCGAAACGCGCCGACAGCAAGGACGCGCTGGCGTCGATGCGCAGTCGCGAGGTGGCCTGCGCCGACAGCGAGAACTCGACCCCGCGCGAGGACTGACGGCCGTTCTGCACGGTCAGTGCCGGCTGCAATGGGTCGCGGGTCAGGATGTCGTCCTGGCGCAAGCGGTAGGCGGCCGCGGTCAGTTGCAGGCGATCGTCGAACCATCGGGTGCGCAGGCCGATTTCGATCGAGGCGCCTTCGCTGAGCTCGAAGGCGTTGTTGCGCTGGTTGATGGTCAGGAACGAGCTGACCGGCAACACCGCGTTGCTGTATTGCGCATACAGCTGAGTATCGGTGCGCAGATCGAACACACTGCCGAGCCGCCACGAGGTCGGGTTGAAGCGGCGGCGGAAACCGCTGCGCAGGCCGGTGTCGAGATCGACGCCATCGCGATCCAACGAGATGCGCTCGTGGCGCAATCCGCCGACCAGCAGCCAGCGCGGGCTCAGGTTGATCGCGTCTTCGACGAACAAGGCGGCGACGTCGACGCGGGTGCCGAAATCGTTGCGGCCATTGCGGAAATTGGCGGCGATGTCGGCCGGAAAGCGGCCTCGCTCGTGGGCGGCCAGGTCGACCGGCGCCGCGCGGCCGAAGCGGCGCAGGTTGAAGAAGTCGGTATCGCTGTACTCCAGTCCCGCCGCGAACACGTGTCGACGCCCGGCCAGGCGGCCGTCGTGACGCAGGCTGAGGCGCTCGTTCCAGACCCGCTGCTCGTGGTGGATGCGGGCGCTGCTGCGGTCGAGCAGGCCGCTGGCGGCGTTGTAGCTGAAGTCCTCGGTGTTGTCCCAGCGGCGCTGCGCGTCGTAGACACTGAACTCGTTGCTGAGCGACCAATGCTCGTCGATGCGATAGTCCAGGCGCGAGCGCAGCCAGGTCGAATGCGCATCCATGCGGCCGTCGCCGACGTTGTAGTTGCGTGCGCGTGCGGCGCGGTCGACCGCCAGGCCGAAGGCATTGTCGACCAGCCCGCTCGGTGCGCTCGCCAGCGTGCGCGGCACCAGCGGCGTGCCGAAGTAGGCGGTGTCGAAATCGTCGCGCTGATGGTCGAGGGCGAGGGTGGCCGACAAGCGCTCGTTCGGGCGCCACAGCAGCGAACCGCTGAACGCCAGCGCCGCCGAGTCGGTGTCGTCGATGTGGCCGCTCGAACGATTGGCGCTGAGCACCGCGCGGATCGCCAGGCGTTCGCTGAGCGGCAGGTTGCCGTCGAGGCCGAGGCGGGCGCTGCCGTGGCTGCCGTAGCCGAGCAGCAGTTCTCCGTTGCGCTCGTCGAGTTGCGCGCTCTTGGGCACGTAGTTGATCGCACCGGCGAGCACGCCCTCGCCGTACAGCGCCGAGGCCGGGCCCTTGAGTACTTCGATGCGCTCGAAGTTGAAACTGTCCCAGTTGCGCGAGGAGAAGCCCGAGCTGGTCAGGCGCACGCCATCGAACAAGTAGGAGATCGCGCCGCTGGCGAAGCCTCGCATCGAGGCCACGCCCGGCTGCCCCGGCAGATTGCCGGCCATGACGCCGGGCATCGCACGCAGGGCTTCGACGCTGTCGCGCAAGCCGCGCGCTTCGATGTCGTGACGATCCAGCACGTCCAGCGTTGCCGGGATTTCATCCGGGGCCAGGCCGAGCCGGCTCGCGGTGGCGACCGAGCGCGCCGGCGTCGGCGCAGCGACCACGCGGACCGCATCGAGGTCGACTGCGGCCGCGTCGGCGTGGGCGAGTTGGGGCGCGAGCGCCGCGGCGAAGCAGGCCAGGGCGAGGCGGGAGCGGTGGTGGTGACGGTGCATCTGCGGCATCGGGACTCGGAACGGCGGAGGCGCGGCCGCACTGCAAGGTGGCGGCCACGGTTGCGGCGGATAGGGGGGGCGGCGCCTGCAGCCGCCGGGCGCGCAGATGCTAGGCGAGGCAGTGGCGCAGCCGGCTGCGGCAAGTTGCCGCACTGCGCCTTCCGACCTGCGGTCGCACCGCTCGCGTCCGCTGCGATGCATTCCGGCCTATGCTGGCGGCCCGCGCTGCAGGACAGGCACGGTTCGCCCCGGCCTCGCGCCGCCCCGTTTGCCCGCCACGGTAACGCCATGACCCGAAAGATCGAAGGCCCCTTCGACGTGAAACTCAGCCCGGAGCCGGTGCACGACGCGGCCACGGGGAAATTCGGACGCATGGCGATCGACAAGCGCTTCCATGGCGAACTCGATGCGGCCAGCCGCGGCGAGATGCTCGCGGCGATGACCGAGGTCAAAGGCTCGGCCGGCTACGTCGCCCTGGAAAAAGTCGAGGGCCGCCTGGACGGACGCAGCGGCAGCTTCCTGTTGTTGCACCGCGCCCTGATGGTGCGCGGCGTGCCCGACCTCAGCATCGTGGTGGTGCCGGACTCGGGCACCGGCGAACTGCTCGGCCTGACCGGCACGATGGGCATCGACATCCGCGAAGGCGGCGCGCACTTCTATCGCTTCGAGTACGCGCTGCCCGAAGCCGAGTAGGCGAACGAAGGACGCTGGTATGAATCGTCGTGCCGGCGCGCCGGCGGTCCGGCCGGCACATCGCGCAAAGACGCCCGCGCGCGTCTCAAGCACCATCGACGGGACAATCCATCGCGGCCCTGCGAACGCCGTCGCGGCGCTTCCGTGCGAACGTGTGCGCCGATCCTCCTGCCTCGCCGGCCCCGCAGAGCGGGCGCCGCGACGCTGCATGGATCGGCGCTTGCATGCGCATCGCACCGCCTCGTCGCCGCCCTTCGGGCGAGGTCGCTCCGTCCGCCTTGTTCGTCTCGATAGTCCTTCCCCATGCGCCAGACCGCTGTTCTGCTTTCTGCTCTGTTGTTCGCTTCCGGCGCGCACGCCGCCGGTCGCGAGGCCTGCACCAACGGCCACACCCGCCTTCCTCCCACGGTCAATCTGCGCCTCGACAACGATCTGTTCGGCGGCCAGGACCAGGGCTATAGCAACGGTATCCAGCTGACCCTGGTCTCGCCGAACCTGGCCGACTACACCGACGACCCCTGCATTCCGCGCCTCGCGCGTTGGGTCAACCGTCGCCTCGATGCGCTGCAGCCCGAAGGTTTCGAACAGCGCAACATGATCGCGACCTTCGCGCAGGGCATCTTCACCCCGACCGACTACACCCGCGGCGACCTGATCGAGGACGACCGGCCGTACGCGGCGGCCTTGCTGGTCGGCCTGGGCTATAACGCCCGCAACGGCGATTACCTGCAGACCACGCAGCTGCAGTTCGGTCTGGTCGGGCCGTCGGCGTTGGGCAAGCAAGTGCAGAACGAAGTACACAAGATGCTCGGCGACGAGACCTTCCGCGGCTGGGACCACCAGCTGCACGACGAACCGGTGTTCCGCATCGTCCACGAACGCATGCACCGCTATTCGGCCGGCGACGCCCACAACGGCCGTTGGGGCTGGGATGCGATCGGCCATTACGGCGGCAGCTTCGGCAACCTGGCGACCTATGCCAACGCCGGCGCGGAACTGCGTTTCGGCCTGCGCCTGCCGGACGATTTCGGCAGCACCCCGCTGCGTCCGGCCGGCGAGAACACCGCGCCGACCCAGCACTACAACACCGGCAACCGCCGTTTCGGCGCGCACCTGTTCATGACCTTCGACGCGCGCTGGGTGTTGCGCGACATCACCTTGGACGGCAACACCTTCCGCGACAGCCACAGCGTCGACAAGCGGCCGTTGGTGGCCGATGTCGGCTACGGCTTGGCGGCGATGCGCGGGCGCTGGAAGTTCGCCTTGGCGCGGTATCACCGGACACGGGAGTTCGAGGGGCAGAGGCAGACGCCGGTGTTCGGGAGCTTTACCGTGAGTCGGGCGTTTTGACTCACGGGGTGCAGTTGCCTCCGCTGTAGGAGCGGCGTGAGCCGCGACCACGGGACGCGCAGAGACAACAACGCCGATGTTGCAGCATCGAAGCGGTGCACCGTCGCAGGGTAGGAGCGGCGCAAGCCGCGACCGCGTTGTTTCTGTCTCGCGGCGCTTCGCTCAAGCAAGATCAGGATCAAACGCTAAGAGCTTCCGCCACTATAGCGGCGGGTTACTTTCTTTTGTCATAAGCAACAAAAGAAAGGTAACCAAAGAAAAATGCTTTTCTTTGAATCACAGGCCCGCACGATCGTTGCCTCCACGGGGATTTTTCATACGGGACATCCCTGTCCCGATGAAAAACGGCGCGCATCCCTGCGCGCCGCCCTTCGGGTCTTCTATGGCCTTCGCTAGTGCGAGGCGACGCACAGCAACAGCAAAATCTTTACGGCAACGGCAACGGCAACGGCAACGGCAACGGCAACCTGAGGGTCGCTCCGGCCCTGGCCGTTTTTTTCTTGCCTGGCGCGGTCACGACCTTGCGAGAACGCCTGGAGACCCGGAGGGCGGCGCACAGGGCGTGCGCCGTTTTCCGATAAGACAAGGATGTCTTATCGGAAAATCCCGGCGTGAGCTGCGAACTCGCAGGGGAGCTTCGTCAAGGAAAGCCCTTTTCTTTGGTTACCTTTCTTTTGGGCCAGCAAAAGAAAGTAACCCGGCCGCTTTAGCGGACGGAAGCTTTGCTGTTGATGTTGCTTCGCTGTCCTACAGCCGGAGACGCGGGAGCACGACAGGACGCGGTCGCGGCTCGCGCCGCTCCTACCCTTTAAAGCTGTCTGAGCTGCGACGTCGAGGCGCCTCGCCTCACTCCAAGGTAATCCCCGCCGCCGCCGGCGTGCGGTCTTTCAGGGTCTCGCTGGCGCGCGCCCACCATTCGCGGTGTTCTTCGCTGGCGCAATACTCGGCGTAGGACAGCTTGGCGATGGTCGCCAGGGAATAATCCGGACGGCCCTCGGCCAGCATCGCGCTCATCGCGCGCAGCAAGGGCAAAGAAGGCAGCAGGTCTTCGATGAAGAGGAATTGGCCGGCCTGGTTCACTTCGAGGAAATGCGCATCGCCATTGCCGTCGATGGCCAGGTCGATGCAGCCGAACACCAGGCCGAGTTCGCGCATCAGCGCGGCGAGCTTGGCCTGGTCGGCGGAGGAGAGTTCGCCGACTTCGGCCTGCAGCCCCTGGGTGTTCTGGGGGACGCGCCAATCGACGAAGCCATCGTCGTGCTGGGTGTACAGGCGCGCGGCGAAGTAGCGGTCGCCGATCGCGGTCACGCGCAAGTCGTAACGTTTGTCGACGTAAACCTGGTAGATGCCGGGGCAGTGCAACAGGCTCTGGTCGTCTTCGAGCATCGCCGGTTCGACGATGCGCGCATAGGTGCTGAACATGCGACCGCTCTCGGCGTCCTTCCAGGTGTGGGTCAGGAAGGGTTTGTAGACGACGCGGCCGTGGCGCTGGACGAAACGGCGGATCTCGGCGGGGTCGTGCGAGACCAGGGTCGGAGGGAAGCGCAGGCCGCAGTGATGGGCAGCGCGCAGTTGCACGAGTTTGTTCTCCGCCATCGCCGCGGCGGCGGGGCGATTGACCCACAGCCGGTCGGCGCCTTGATCGGTCAGGGCATAGACGTTCTTGAGGAAACGCCCCCATTCGCCGCGCAGAAAGGGCTGGTCGCCGGCTTGCGCGCGCGGGAAGGATTCGGGATTGCGCGGCCGCCGGTACCAGACCGTGCCGACGCTGGCGTCGTCGAGCGGGCCGCTCATGCGCAGGCCGAGGTCGGGGTCGCAATGCAGGGACATCGCGCCGAGTTCGGCTTCGGCCAGCGAGCTCAGCCAGGTCGCGTCGATACCGCTGGCGCGCAAAGCCCAGCGCGCGGCGGAAGCATGGATGTCGTGGGCCAGCGAAGACAGGATCAGCGGACGGCGGTGAGCGGGCATGGAAGCGTTCGTGTTTTTAGGGCGTTGAAAACGGCACGCCCCGTCGGACGGGGCGTGCCGGGTCATGCGTGGCGGCGGGTTTACGCGCACGTCGCTCGCGCGCGGGTCCACCCTGCCTGGTGCATGGACTGCATCCGATCAGATCGACCGGAAGGCGAAGCGATTACAGGAAATCGGGATCGCCCGGATCGTCGCCGTTCGGACCGGTGGCGTGGGTGCTATCGCCCTTGCCGCCGGAGATCGCTGCGATCTCGTCCAACGAAAGTTCGCGCGCCGCGATGCGGGCGAGCGGGCGGGCGGCTTCGTCCTGAGGCAGAGCGTTGTTGCTGTAAACGTCTTGCTTACTCATGGAGCGTTCTCCTAAACCGTAGAGTGCCAGGATGAGTTGAAAGGCCGTCCCGGCGTCGGCACGAGCATCGATGCTAGCAACTATGAAAGTCGCGGTTTGCTAATCGCGATCCCACTTTCGCCCTGAATGCGCGAAGCGATGGGGATTGCAAACTCGGGCGTTGTGATCTGTTCACTGACGCCGTCGCGCAAGGCGACGACGCGGTCTGCGCTGCGGATCGTATCGGGCCGGTGCGCGATGACGATGCGGGTCATGCGCAAGGCGGAAATCTCGCGATTGATCTCGTGCTCGCGGGCGACGTCGAGGTGGCTGGTGGCCTCGTCGAGCAACAGGATCGCCGGCGACCGGTACAGGGCGCGCGCCAACAGCACGCGTTGTTTCTGTCCGCCCGACAGCGACGAACCCAAGTCGCCGACCAGCGATTCGTAATCCATCGCCATCGCCGCGATGTCGTCGTGGATGCGCGCCGCGCGCGCCGCCGCCTCGATGCGCCCGGGGTCGGCGGCGTGGTCGAAGGAGGCGATGTTCTCGCCGATCGAGCCGGCGAACAGCACGTCCTCCTGCATCACCGCGCCGAACAGTTCGCGGTACGCGGCCAGGCCGTACTCGTGGATGTCGACGCCGCCGATGCGGATCGTGCCCGAGCTCGGGCGCAGCAGGCCGAGGATCAGCTTGGCCAGGGTGGTCTTGCCGCAACCCGAGGCGCCGACGATCGCCACCGATTCGCCGGCTTCGATGTTGAAACTGCAGTCGCGCAGGATCCACGGCTCGTCGTCGGCGTAGCGGAAGCTGAGCCGCTCGATCTCGATGCGCGGCGCCGGCACCGGGCCGGCGTAGTCGGTGTGCACGTGCGCTTCGGACGGCTCGAAGGCGATGTCGGCGATGCGTTGGCCGTGCAGGCCGAGCAGGCGCAGGTCGACGAGCTTGTCGATCAGGCTGCCGGTGCGGGTGGCGAACAGGTCGGCATAGGCGACGAACACCACCATCATGCCGGCGCTGAAGCGGCCCTGCAGGGTCAGCCAGGCGCAGAGCCAGATCAGCAGCACGCGCTGGGCGCCGAACACCAGCTTCGACAAGGCCGAGAACACCGCGGTGGTGCGGGCGATCGCGGCCTCGCGATTGGCCACCTCGACGCTGGCGTTGGCGATGCGCCCGCGGCGGTCGTCCTGTTGATTGCCGAGCTTGATCGTCTGCACGCCCTGGATCGACTCGATCAACAGGCTCTGCTGCTTGGCGACGTGGATCAGCTGCTCCTCCTTGAGCCGCCACAACCGCCGGTACGCGGCCCAGCGCAGAATCGCGTAGACGGCGAACGCGGCCAGCACCAACGCCGTCAGCGGCGGGCTGTAGAACAGCAGCAGCGCCAGCACCAGAGTCACGGTAAGGCCGTCGAGCAGGCTCTCGACGAAGCTGCCGGTCAGGGTCTGCTGGATCGCCTGCACCGAGACGAAACGCGACATCACTCCGCCGACATGGCGCTTTTCGAAGAAATCCAGCGGCAGCCGCATCAGGTGGCCGAACAGATTGGCCAGCCATTGCGAGTTCAAGGCGGCGCCGAGGTCGGCGACCAGCCAACCGCGCATCGCCGTGAGCGTCGCCTGGAACACCACCACGACCAGGAAGCCGATGCCGAGCAGGTTCAACAAGCCGATGTCGGCGGCCACCAGAACGCGGTCGATCACCCACTGCATCGCCAGCGGCAGCAGTAGGGTGAACACCTCCAGGCTCAGCGCCAGGATCAGGATCTGCGCACCGGCGCGGCGCAGGCCGACGATGCGGCCGGCGAGCCCGCGCAGGCTCAGGCGCTGGCGTTCGCGCATCGGCACGAAGTCGGTCTTCGGCGACAGTTCCAGGGCGATGCCGGTGTAGTGGCGGCCGAACTCGGCCAGCGGCAGGCTGACCGCACCGCGCGCCGGGTCGTGCAGTTCGGCGCGGCCACGGGCGATGCGCTTGAGCACGACGAAATGATTGAGGTCCCAATGCAGCACGCACGGCAGGCGCAGATCGGCGAGGTGTTCGATCTCGGCCCGCAACGGGCGGGTGTCGAAGCCGAGCGCGCCGGCGATCTTGATCAAACGCGCCAGGGTGGCGCCGCGCGGCGACACCGGGAAGCGCCGGCGCAAGCTGCTCAGATCGATGTCGTGGCCATGGTGGACGGCGATCATCGCCAGACAGGCCAGGCCGCACTCGGCCAATTCGTTCTGCTGGATGACCGGCACGGGCTTCGCGCTCATGAGTCCGTCCGATCCGTGTCGGGTGCGGCCTCGGTGTTCGACAGCGGCGCCAACACGAACTCGTAGAGACGTCGTTGCTCCAATTGCAGCTCCGCATCGACTCGCATACCCGCCTGCAGTGCCTGCGTGCCGATGCGCTGGCGATCCAGCTCGACCTGCACGGACCAGGCCGGCGCGTCCGGGCGCAGGCCGCTGCGCCGGTGGACCTCGTCGGGCGATGAGGCCGCGGCGGCTATCGCGACCACGCGGCCGTGCTGCACGCCGTAGCGCTGATACGGGAAGGCGCGGTAGCGCAGGACCGCCGGCGTGCCGGGGCGGATCGCGGCGATGGCGCGATCGGGCACCCACACCTGCGCCTGCAGGGGCGATGGGCCGCTCGGTGCGGCCTGCGCCTGCGCTACCAGCACACCGTCGACGCGTTCGCTATGGGTGTAGCGCCCGAATGCGAGCAGCGCTGCCAGTGCGAGCAGACCGAGCAGGGCGAGCGCGGCCATCGGCCAGCCCAGGCGCGAGATCGGCAGGCGGATGCTGCCGAGCCAGCGTTGTTTCCTGGCTTCCAGCATTTCGCGTCTGAACAGGTCTTCGTGCACGTAAGCCTCAGACGCGTGGCGAGGATCCAAGGGGGCCGTTCGGCGAACCCATGGCGATCACGGTGCGTCTGTCGTCTCCTGCCGTTACGACTCGGTCGCTGAGTGTCGTACAAGGCCGATGGCGTTTCCAGGTCGCCATTGTCGAACGCCGTCACGGTTCGCGGGGATTGCAACAAATCGTTCAGCCCTGCTGCCATCCGCTATGCCGCGATGCGAAGGCGATCGAGGCGCAGCGCATGCTCAAGCGGCATCGCGCGCGGGTTTGCGCCAGCGCGGCCAGCTGCCGAGGGTGATCGCGCGCAACAACCATTCCATCGGGCCGTAGCCGTGACGCTGCATCCACCAGGCGCTGAGGCGCAGTTGCGCGCCGAACAGCAGGATCGCGAAAGCCAGCACTGCGAGCGGCGAGACCCGCCCCATCAGGCCGAGGCCGTAGCCGGTGAACACCAGCGCGGCGGCCGCCGATTGCAGCAGGTAGTTCGACAAGGCCATGCGCCCGGCCGGGGCCAGCCATCGCACGAGTCGCGGGCCGGCGCGGCCGGCGAAGCCGCTCATGGCCAGGGCCGCATAGGCGCCGGTCAGCAAGGGCGCGGTCAGCAGGCTCAAGGCCAGCGCCGCCAGTTCGAGCGCGCCGCCGGGTTCGAAGGTGGAGACGCCGGCATACAGCGCCGCAGCCGGCAGGCCGATGCCGAAACCCCAACGGCGCAGTCTGCGCAGCAACGGTCGATAGCGATCGAGGCGGGCGAACACTTGGCGACGGCCGGCGACCCGGCCCAACAGGAACATCGCCAAGGCGCATGGCGCCTGCATGAAGGCGAGCACGATCCCGGTCGACGCCAGTTCGCTTATGCGCTGAGCGACGACCGCGCTGGATGGACCGGTGAAGCCGGCGAGGGTCGCCTGCGCTTCGGCCGCGGCGCTGCGGGCATCGACGGCGCCGGTTTCGCCACTGAGCAGAATCAGCAAAGCCAGCCCGGCCCAGGCGGCGGCGGTGGCCACGATGAGGGCCAGGGCGCAACGCAACGCGGCGCGCTCCGACAGCGAGCGCATCGCCAGCAGGGCGAGGCCCATCGCCGCATAGGTGCCGAGGATGTCGCCGTGGAACAGCAGCACGGCGTGGGCCAGGCCGATCAGCCACAGCCCGAGCGAACGCCGCAGCATGCGCGGCGCGAAGGCCTCGCCGGCGCGCTGCGCCGAATCGAGCTGCAGGCTGAAGCTGTAACCGAACAGGAACGAAAACAGCAGGTAGAACTTCATCTCGAACAGGCCGGCAACGAGCAGGCGCACCGCGCGGTCCAGCCCTCCGTCGTAACCCGGATCGGGCAAGCCCAGGCCGTAGTAGGGCGAGGCGAACACGCCGAGGTTGACGACCAGGATGCCGAACAGGGCGAAGCCGCGCAGGGCGTCGAGCTGTTCGATGCGTGGCGGGACGATGCGGGCGGATGCGGTCATGTGGGCGGCACGAACGGGGGAGCGTGGATGCTGCGCGCGGCGCCGTGGCGCTCGCATCGGGCCGGCGACGGGAGCCAACCGGGACGTTTGGCGGATTCGCTGCGCGCGGAAACTGGAATACTGGCGGCATGAGCGAAATCCCCGCCGCACGCCCGGTGCCGGCCGCGCGCGCGCCGGCGCGCCGCTGGTGGAGCGGGCTGTTCTGGAAATGCCTGCTGTCGATGCTGATCGCCTCGTGGATCAGCACCGCGCTGCTGTCCGGCCTGGATCTGTACCTGTCGCGCACCGAGGTGCGCGAGGCGATGGCGCCGCCGGTGCTGCAGGGCGCGATGCAACGCGAATTGCAGCGGTTCGGCGTATTGCCCGACCTGGCCATGACGTCGCACGCGCAATGCGAGGCGATCCTGCAGGCGTTGCTGGTGCGCATCGTCGGCATGGACTCGCAGGAGTGGATGAACTCGCACAGCTTCGCCGGCAGCACCCACGACGGCCGTTTGTCGATCCGCTATCGCGACCGCGACGGCCGCGTCTGCCGCTATCCTGCGCAGGCGAGTGCGCCACTGGCGCAGCTGCTGGAGGAGATCGAGCAGGAAGCGGTGTCGTCGCATGCGCCGGTGCCGCGCCGGCACGAGCGCGAAGGCGACTGGATCAGCGCGGTGGCCTTGCCGCTGGCGCGGACCCCGGGCGCGACCCTCAGCGTCGGCCAGCACGCCGGCGGCTCGCTGGCGACCTTCATGCACATGGACTCGGGCGACATCGAAAGCCTGGCGATCTATCTGGTGCTGATCAGCGCGATGTCGGCGATCGCCGTGGCGACCCTGCTGACGCGCCGGATCGGCCATGCCGAGCGCGCCGCGGATGCGTGGGCCGCGGGCGAACTCGGCGCGCGCATCCACGATGCCGGCCGCGACGAGTTCGGGCGCTTGTCGCAGCGTTTCGACCGCATGGCCGATGCGCTCGGCGAAGTGATCCAGGTGCGCCAGGCGTTGGCGGTATCGGAGGAGCGCAACCGCCTCGCCCGCGACCTGCACGACACCGCCAAGCAGCGCAGCTTCGCCCTCGGCCTGCAGCTCAGCGTGCTGGATCACCTGAGCCAGCGCGAGGGCGGCGAGCAGGACCCGCGCCAGATCACCTTGATCAAGGCTGCGCTCGGTCTGACCGGGCAACTGCAGCGCGATCTGGCCGACGTGATCCAGCGCTTCTCGGCGCCGACCGTGGCCGAGCAGGGCTTGCGCAAGGCCATCGAGGACACCTGCTCGCATTTGCTCGCCGGCAGCGAGATCGAGTGGCGGCTGTTGCTCGACGGCGTCGCCGAGCGCGGCCTGGGTGCGTGGCCGCAGCATGCCGGTCAGCTGTTGATGATCGCCACCGAGGCGGTCAGCAATAGCCTGCAC
>Ga0307406_10000971_pt1 | contig 16012 bp, 14 predicted proteins | sample 322Cmetagenome_3_FD_203706 | JGI IMG/M metagenome (GOLD analysis project Ga0307406, IMG submission 203706) | Maize rhizosphere microbial communities from greenhouse at UC Davis, California, United States - 322HYB-C-2 | ecosystem: Host-associated > Plants > Roots > Rhizosphere > Soil | place... | reverse complement strand
CTCCTCACGGGTGCGACCGCTACCGTGATTGAGAAGGATCGCGGGAAACGGACCGCGGCCCTTGGGATGCCAGAGGAGCGCCCGCAGGGTCACAGACCCATTGCGCACCTCGACCGTATCGGGCCCGCTCCGCGCCGCCTGGCCCTCGGCTATCGTCGCGACGGAGGCGAAAGCGACGATCGCCGCCCCGCATGCGAACGACGCACCGAAGGTCACGCCGCCATCGCCACGAGCTACCCGCCTTGTGGGAAGAAAGGCAAACATGCTTCCGCGATTCGCGCCACGTGACGGTGATCCGTTCCGCAACAACCGCCCAGCACGTTCAAGTGCGGCAACTGTCTCTTAAGCTGAGCGTGTTGCGCACCGAGCGCCACGGGGTCGCCCATGTCGAGCTCGCGTGATTCGTTCAACTCCGCATGGCTCTTGACCGACGCATTTGCTCGCAATCCTCGGATTCTCTCGATGCTGGGGGCGCTTCCAAGCAGAACGCGCTCGAAGTGCGAGGGATGCGCGCAGTTGATCATGTAGTAGGCTGGATAGTCGGACGTGGCGTCGTCCACCTGCGCGATGGCGTCCGGTAGCGGTTGACCGGTCGGAAGTCTCCCGTCGGTTTCGACCGTGAATGAGAGAGCGACGGGCATTCCAGCGCGACGGGCGGCTCGCGCGATCCCGATCGCCTCGTTCGTGTAATTCATCGTGATCGCGGTGACCATGTCCGCGGCCGTGCCGGCGAACGTGTCGATCTGGACGCGGTGATAGTCCTCTGCCTCGACCGCCGGCATCGTTAGGCCCGGGTTGTATCCGTCGCCGCGCGGGCCGACGCATCCGCTGATCACCACCCTGGTCGCGTCGCTCTCACACTCGCTTCGGATTTCGTCGAGCAGGCGGATCGCGCGGCGGTTCAAGTCCGCCAGCTCGTCCGCGTCAAGCCCGAGCCGGACACCCCAATCCGCGCTTGCTCGCCAGGTCGCACTCTCCAGAATGAGGCCGGTTTCGAAGCGTCTCGCGATGTCGGCGTAGGAGCGAAAATACTTGCGTAGCGCGGCTTCTCCGCCGGGACGCCTCAACAAGTCGAACGCGGCGAAGTCCGGAAGTTCGAGCCCGTCGTGGAAGATGAGCGTGGTCTCGATGCCGCCGTCGGTGATGAACGGCCGACCGTCGAGTTGTGGCAACGCGTGTCGATAGCGAGCGATCGTCATCGTGGTCCTCCGGAAGCGACTCCCGCCAATCGCTTCAGAACCGCCAGCAGGTCTTCAAGGTTGTTTGGACTGCCTCACAGGTCGAGAGCAGAACTTTTCGCGAATGGTCAGGGCTCTCCTATCCGGACGACTCGTCCCAAGACCGCACACTCCGAGTCAGGAGAGAGCGGCCTTCCGTTAGGCACAAACCACTATGTGCACAACGAGTTAGGGCAATGCCAGGCGCTGGTCCAACTTCTGCTTTTTGAGGTGGCGCCGCGCCGCCGCGACTGCGTCCTCCGAGGCTCATGTGTCCGCCAGACATGGTGACACCGATGATGAACACCATCCTCACCGACGTTCGGTTCGCCATCCGCGCCCTGCTCCACGCCAAGGGATTCACGGCCGTAGTAGTCATGACACTGGCGCTGGGCATCGGCGCCAACACCGCGATCTTCAGCGTGTTTCGCGGCGTGTTGCTCAAACCGCTGCCCCATCGCGACGGTGACCGGCTGGTCTACCTCCGCCACTCCGCTGACGGCCCGGGACAGGCCAACCTAACGTTTTCGGTGCCCGAAGTTCGTGACCTGCGCGAAGGCACGCGCACGCTGGCCGGTATCGCGGAGTATTCGTCGTGGAGCGGGATTCTCCAGCGGAGGAACGACCCGCTGCGCCTCGAAATCGGGCTCGTGACCGGCAACTACTTCGAGGTGATGGGCTTGTCGCCCGTCCTCGGTCGTGTAACCCAGCCCCGAGACGACGGACCGGCCGCCGCGGCCGTAGCGGTGCTCACGTACGAGACGTGGACGACGCGATTCGGCGGCGACAGCGGCGTCGTCGGCTCGCACGTCTCGGTCAACAACACGCCGGTCACGATCATCGGCGTGCTTCAGCCGGCGCCGTTTTTCCCCGAGCGCGTGGACGCGCTGATGAACATGGTGATCAGCGCGCACCACATGGGCGCCAGCATGCAGGAAGGGCGAACGCACCGCATGACGGAAGTGGTGGCGCGATTACGGCCGGGTGCGACGCTGGGTCAGGCGCGCTCGGAGGTAGGCGCGGTTTACGCACGGCTGCAACACCAATACAAGGAAGCGTACAATCCTGCCGCTCACTATCGCGTCGCGGTCATCCCGTTCAAACGAGTGCTGGGTGAGCGTGCGTCGCTCACGTTATGGCTGCTGATGGCGTCGGCGGTATTCGTGCTGATCGTGTCCGCGGCCAACGTCGCGAACCTGACGCTCATGCGGGGCGTGCGGCGCGAGCACGAGCTGGTCCTGCGCGCGGCGCTCGGCGCCGGCAGGCCGACGTTGCGCCGACTGCTGCTGGTGGAAAACGTCCTGCTGGCGTTAGGCGGCGGCGCCGCCGGCATCCTCATCGCCAGCAACGGAGTCGGCTTGCTGGCGGCGTTCGCGTCACGCTATTCACCACGCGCGAACGAGATCGCGATCGACGCGTCCGTCTTCGGCTTCACGCTCGTCATCGCGATCGGCATCGCAGTGCTGCTGTCGATGCTCGCGCCGCTGCCACCCGAGGGCGGCATTGCGGCGCGGCTCTCGGCTGGAGCGCGACGCGCGACGGCCGGATTCAGTCGGCAGCGGGTGCAGCGCTTCCTCGTGATCGTGCAGATCGGAGTGTCGGTCGTGTTGCTGGCCAGCGCCGGGCTGCTCATGCGGACGATGATGGAGCTGAGCAAGGTGGACACGGGGCTCAGGACCGAGGACGTGCTCACGATGCAGGTGAGTCTTCCCACGCCGAGCGAGCGCTATCAGCCGTTCGGAACCGTCGCCCGCACGAGGCAGGTCGGCGAGGCGATGCGGCGCATCGAGACGATGCGCGACGAGATCGCCCGTCTTCCGGGCGTAACGAACGTCGGCATCGGCAGCACGCTGCCGCTCAGGGCGTCCGACTTCTTCAACACCGTCCAGGTGGAGGGCCGGCCACCCGCACCGGGCGAATCGGCGAAGCGGGGAGAATTCCGGTCAGCTAACCCGGACTACTTCCAGGCCGCGGGGATTCCTGTGCTCGCGGGTCGCAACTTCAAGGCGGGCGATCCTCAAACGTTCGTGATCATCAACAAGGCGCTCGCCGACCGGTTCTTCGGGCAGGAGGATCCCATCGGGAAGCGCATCGGGTGGATGATGGATTGGCAGCCGGACACGCTGAAGTGGCAAACCGTCATCGGCGTAGTCGGCAACACGAGGGACGGCGCGCTGGACGCGGAGCCGCGCGCGGTCGTGTTCTGGCCGCTTCAGCAGACGCCGGTGCGCAGCGCCGGACTCGTCATACGGAGCGACCATCGCGTCGGGGGTCTCGCGACTGAGGCGATGCGCGTCGTACGGAGCATCGATCCGGACGCGCTCATCGAGCAGGTCGGGACGATCTCGGAGTTCAAGGAACGGAGCGTGTCGCCGCGACGGTTGAACGCGGTGCTCATCTCGTCGTTCGGTGCTCTCGCGGTGATCATCGCGATGGTCGGCATCGCGGGCGTGCTGGCCTTCTCCGTGAGCGCACGCACGAACGAGATCGGGATCCGGATGAGCCTCGGAGCCGATGCCGGCCGAGTGCAGCGGATGATCCTGCGCGAAGGTGGTGCGCTCGTGACGACTGGTCTCTTGATCGGGCTTGTCGGAGCGTTTCTGGCGACGCGCATCATCCAGACGCTTCTGTACGGCGTCGAGCCGCACGACCTCGGCACGTTCACGCTGGTGACGTTGATGATGGCGGTGGTGGGCATCCTCGCGTGCTGGATTCCGGCGCTGCGCGCCGCGCGCATCGATCCGGCCATCGCCATGCGGGCCTAACGAGACGGCCGAGTGCCGCCCGTTCGGATGACGTCGCCCTCGACGGGGAGCGCCGCGCGGTGCAAACCGAGAGCGGTGAGACGAGCGTGCTGCGCGACGCGCTGCAGATGCGGCCCGTCCGAGTTCCCCGAATTGCCGATCACGCCGAGCACCTGGCCTTGGTGAACCGAGTCGCCGGCTTGCACCTTGAGACTCCCGGGCTGGAGGTGGCCGTAGAGCGCGAAGCGATGGAGGCCGCCGGCGGCACGAGCGCCAAAGTCGAGCACTACGTAATTACCAAGCACTGTGGCCACACGCATCGGCACTGCGCGTGAGTTCTCACCAGGCGTGTTCTCCGGGATCCCGTCGACGACGGCTGCTACTCGCGCGTCCGCGACTGCGAACACGGCTGTCCGTAGCCGTACCAATCCGCGTTGCGCCGCCCGCGATGATCGCGCGCGTACTCGCCGCTCGAGTCCATCTTGACCCAGTCGATCGCGAAGCGCTGCGCCAGATGCGGCACCGTGTCCTCACCGACGCGAATCACGGCGCGCCGATGCTCGGATGTATTCGACGGCCCGAGCCCGATCCACCAGTCCCCTGCTCCCACCGGCGATGCGAGAACGAGCTCCGTTGACGCACCCACGATGACCTGCGCCCCGTCAGCCGTGCTTCCGTCCGCGAACGTCACGTGGTGCGTGAGTGCCCGCGGCACTGCGGTCGCCGAGTCGAGAGCGATCCAGATGTAGATCACCGCACGTACACCGGGGGTCAACGCTTTGGGTGGCGGCGCACCGCGTGGTGCAATCAGCTTGGTGTCGCGCTCGAGGTCGGACCTTCCGTATGTCGCAACCGGACTCGCGTTATGTTGGTCGGCGTCGCGCACGTCCAGCCGCTCGAGGCGGAGCGGGTGAGAACCGCTGTCGGCAACGTGCAGCTCGTAGACGAGATTCACGCGCCCAGCGGCGCGCACGGGCGCGGGCGACGCGGGCACAGCGAGCGCCACGGGCGCCGGCGCCGGTCGCACGACCGAGAGGCCAGCCGTCACGGTACAACAAACGGCGAATGCGAGGGTTTGCGGACGAGTGGGAGACATCCTGCTCCGCGGTGCGTCGTGGCGCCGAACGCCCCTGTCTTTCAGCTCAGTCGTTTCTCGAACCAGAAATCGGCGTACGGGTCCGAGTTGAACGGTGCGACCTCGACGTAGCCCGAGCGCCGATAGAGGCTGATCGCTTCCGCCAACGCCCGATTCGTCTCCAGCCGAAGCGTCGTCACACCAAGCTCGCGCGCTTCGGCCTCGAGCGCGAGCAGCATCCGCCGACCCAAGCCGACGCCGCGCGCCGATCCGGCAACCCACATCCGCTTGAGTGAGCCGATGCCTGGGGAGATCAACTTCACGCCGCCGCATGCCACCGGCTCGCCGTCCACGCTCGCCACGAGCAAGGCGCCTAACGGCGGCCGCAGCTCGGCATCGTCGGCCGGGATACTCTGCGTGGGATCGAAGCCATCGTCGAAGCGACTCGCCAGCTCCGAGAAATACTGCCGCACGCACCAACGGGCCGACTCACTCGTGGGGTCGACGCGCTCGATCCGCACACCGGCTGCCTGGAGCAGGCGGTGCACCTCGGCCATCGCTTCGACGAGACGCTTCCGCTGCGATTCGGCCAGCGGGGTGAGGATCGCCTCGGCCGCGTCGGAGGAATTGGTCAGGCGGACTTCGCGGGAGGCGTTTCCTGCTTTCGTGTGTCGAGTAGCTTCTTCCCGAGTTTGAGCACCTGGTACACGATCACGATCCGGAAGACCGTCAGGATCACGCCGCGCCACCCACCTGTCAGATCCACGTCTGGCGGCCAGCCCAGCGCCTGGTTGATGTGCAGCGGGATGAGATCCAGGAAGTACCAGAGATAAGCGTCGGCGAGATCCGGCAACGCATTAGCGGCCGAGCCCTTGAACGCGTACGGCACCCAGCCGAGTTCGAGCAGCACGTACGAAATCACCGCGAAGATGTAGATCCACACGAACGCGATCGCGGTGACCAGGCCAAGGACGAAGCTCGGCTTGATGTGGCCGTCAGTGCTTCGGACTCGTTCCGGCGTCACACTCTGCAAGAGACCGAGGAACACGAGCCCGCACACGAGCACGAAGACCAGCGCGAGCGTGGGTGCGCCGTGCGCCACCAGCCACTGCGAGCTGTTGCGGATGCCGCCCGCGATGAGCGTGAGCACCATGAGTGGCAGCAGGATCGCGAACAGATTCCCGAGGACGGCCTCGACCGCATTCTGGCCGACGCGCAACGCGGCGGCGGCCACCGATGTGTTCCTGTCCATGAACCCTCCCGGGTTGGCGAAGGACGGCTGGCGTCCATCGCCTAAGTCACCATATCGCCCGACCGGCGACTTGCCGCAAGCCCGGGGGGTGAGCGCAGACTGTGCGCCATTCAACAATCGGATATCTCGCAATGCGCGTACTCCTCTCGACGATCGGGTCACGTGGCGATGTGCAGCCGCTCGTTGCGCTGGCGGTGGAGTTGAAGGCCCTCGGGCACGAGGTTCGCCTATGCGTGCCGCCCGATTTCCGCGACTGGATCCAAGGCTTGGACCTCCCCGTCACGTCGATCGGACCCGAGCTGCGCTCGACCGCGAAACCGAAGGCGGCGCCGGCGGCCCCGATCTCGCCAGAGCTCCGGCGCCAGATGATCGAAGGCACGGTCGCCGCCCAATTCGAGACGATCACGGCAGCGGCCGCGGGGTGCGACGTCATCGTGGGCGCGACCGCGCTCCAGGTCGCCGCGCCGTCCGTGGCGGAGCAGATGGGAATTCCGTACGTCTTCGCCGCCTACTGCCCGGCGGTGCTGCCATCGCCACGACACGCGCCGCCCGTGCTGGGCGTGCTCGGCGACACGCCAGCGCCCGCGATGGCCGACTACTCCGAGCTCTGGGCCGCCGACGCACGACGGTGGAACGACACGTGGGGGGTCGCTGATCAACTCGCGGCGGGCAGCGCTCGGCCTCGCACCGGTGAGCGACGTGCATCGCTACGTCATCACCGATCGGCCCTGGCTCGCTGCGGATGCCACGTTAGGCCCGTGGCCCGATCCCGCGGACGGCGCCGTGTTCCAGACCGGCGCCTGGATCCTGCGGGACGAGAGTCCACTCTCTCTGGAGGTGGAGGCCTTCCTCGACGCCGGCGAGCCACCGGTCTACTTCGGCTTCGGCAGCATTCGCGCGGCGGAGAATCTGAGCCGGGTGATGATCGAATCGGCCCGGGCGCTCGGGTGCCGCGCAATCCTGTACCGTGGATGGGCCGACCTGTCGCTCATCGATGACGGACCGGACTGCCTAACGATCGGCGACGTGAGCCAGCAGGCGCTGTTCACGCGAGTGGCCGCCGTCGTCCATCACGGCGGCGCGGGCACCACGACCGCCGGCGCCCGAGCCGGCGCGCCACAGGTCGTCATCCCGCAGCATTACGACCAGCACTATTGGGCCGGACGCGTCCACGACCTCGGGATCGGCACGGCGCACGCGGGCAGCGCACCGACGAGCGACTCGCTGACTGGTGCACTCGAGCGCACGCTCCAAGCCGACGTCGCCGTCCGTGCTCGATCTGTCGCCGCCACCGTGCGCACCGATGGCGCTCGTGTCGCCGCGCAACACCTGATCACGAACTATCACCCGAGCAGTGTGTGACAACAAATCGATGGAACCACGACCGCTGAACACGCGGACGGCGCTTCGCGCCGACGCTGAGGACGCCGAACGGCTCGCGAGGCCTGCCTCAGCGGGCCAGCGGCCGGAGGTTTGATAACTGCCCGGGACGCTCACGGCGACCTCTCCAAACTTCCATTACAAGAACTCAGCGGCTTCCGCGGCGGCGCGCAGCGCCGTCAGCGTATTCAGCGGTCGTGGTTCCCTCGTGCGATCAGAAACTCACTTGCCCCGAGCCGACGACTGGTTCAATGCCACGGCAGCCCGAATGAGCGCCTTCAGCGCTTTCGCGTCCACCTTGTCGCCTTCGTGGAAGTCGATCGCGCGCCTAACGTTGCCTTCGAGACCGGTATTGAAGAGGCCTGATGGGTCCTTCAGGGAGGCTCCCTTCGCAAAGGTCATCTTCACGTGGCTTTTGTACGTCTCGCCGGTGCAGATCATTCCAGCGTGGTACCACACCGGAACTCCTCTCCACTTCCACTCCTCGACCACGTCGGGGTCAGCCTCCTTGATCAGGGCGCGGATCCGGGAGAGCAGCTCGCCTCTCCAATCGCCGAGATCCTCGATCCTCGCGTCTATCAAATCGGATGGAGACGCGGCGGTCTTCGACTGGCTCTTCTTCATGTCACCGGCCTCTCTTCGACGGTGCGACGGCTGCGCCGCCTAACGAGATACGGCAACGCGAACATGTAGAGGCCGGTGAACAGGAGGAACGCGAGCGGCGGAAGCGGTGAGTAGGTGATCCACGGCGGAGGCGTCCCGCCCCCCTGCGCAAGGGCGACGAAGTTCGCGATGACCGTGACCGTAAAGCCAATGGACACCCAGCGATGGATCTGCCGAATCCGCGCGCTCCAGCTCACTGTGGCCTCCTCTGACGTGTCTGGATCATCTTCCACCCGTTCCCCGATGGATCGCGAAAGCCCGCGTCAACGGTACCGTAGCGATCCACGGGCTCCTGCGTGAACTCGACTCCGCGCTCATTCATCCGGTCGTACGCAGCGCGGCAGTCGTCCACGGTCAGCACGAGCGGCGGCATGGCGCCCTTGGCCACGATCGCGTTCACCGCCTGCGCCGTTGCGGCGTCGAGCATCGGAGGCCCCGCCGTGAACAGGCCGAGCTGGAACGATGGCTGTTCCGGGTGCTGGACCGTGAGCCAGCGATAGTCACCGTTCCGCACGTCCGTGTGAACGCGGAACCCGAGCTTCTCCACGTAGAACGCGAGGGCTTCGTCCTGATCTCGCACGTACAGACCGACCACTTCGACACCAGAGCTCATAGAACCTCCGTTTCGTCGTCGCGGAGTATATGGCCCCCCTCGCGGCGTCGCTTCTCCGAAACTGCGATTGTGAGATCGGGCCGGTGCGCGGCGCTGACGTGGCAGCCGGGAACGCGGCCGAGGTCGCGTGCCTCGGCCTGCTCACGTTCCCGGATGGCGCTGGGGCTCTCGCCAGTGACGTCGCGGAAGGTACGCCCGAACGTGCCAAGGCTCGCCCACCCCGTCTGAAAGGCGATCTCGGTGATGGGCAGATCAGTCTCGCGGAGCAGCGCCTTCGCACGCTCGACCCGTCGCGTGAGCAGGTACCGGTGTGGTGGGACGCCGAATGCCTGCTTGAACGAACGCGCGAAGTGCGCCTCGGAGACGCCGCTCACGCGCGCCAGCCGTGGGACGGGCCACTCCTCGTGTGAGGCGGCATCCATCCGGTCCTTCGCGCGCAGCAGGCGGCGCAGCAGCTCGGGATCCTGGTTAGTCTGACGTTCGCTCACACCGGCTACGATGCACGAAAGGAGACATTGGAGCCACTATCCTTGGGGACTGGGGACTCGGCAGGGATGCTATTACTGCAGAGGAAGGCTCCTCAGCGCTAATGGCTTTCCGGCCGAGTCCCCAGTCCCTAGTCCCCAGTCCCTAGTCCCCAGTCCCTAGTCCCCAGTCCCTAGCGCCGAGAGATCGCGATTCGCATGTAGGACGCCCGCTCGACCTTCGCCTTGCCCTGCGCGAATCGGTCGTTCCAATCGGCCATGCCGGAATCCTCGCCGACCGCGAAGCCCGCGGACCGCAGGTCGGTCGCCATCTCCTCGCGTGTCCACGCACTGATCTGCGGCTCGCCGATCAAGCGAAACATGAGGCTCGCGAAGAAGCGACGACGAGCGCTGTGGTAGTTCACGATCAGAGTCGAGCCGCGCGCGCTCCTGTCGGCAATGCCGGCGAGCGTACCACGCATCGCCTCGCGCGTGAGATACATGACCACGCCTTCCCAGATCCAGCAGGTCGGTGATGAGCGATCGTGGCCCGCGCGGTCGAGCACCGTGCCGAGCGCTTCGCGCTCGAAGTCGATGGAGACGAAGCTGACGGTTCCGGTGGCGGGCGGCAGTCCTGTCACTCGTGCGCGCTTCTCGCCCTGCGTGGCCGGATGATCGACCTCGAAGACTTTCACGCCGGCCAGCTCGTTCAGGCGCCACGCGCGCCCGTCGTAGCCCGCGCCGAGGATGACGAGCTGCGTGGCACCGCCGGCGATCGCGTCGCGAACCGCCGCATCGATCGCCGTGGTGCGAAGCGCGATCAAGTCAGCCATCGTGCGAGCCGCGTTGACGGCCATACCGCGGTTCCCGTCTCGAGCCGCGCGCTCGGTTTTCGCGAAGCTCCGCTCTCCCTTCTCGGTGAGAAAGACGCGCGCCGTCGGGTCGCGAAAACCCGGGACGTGCGACAGGCCGGCATCCGCGAGGGCGCGGCCGAGCGCGACGAAGTGAGCGGTCCGACTTGCGCGATCAGCTTTCACGATTCGACACGTTATTCCTCATCGAACGACGTGGCCAGATCACGCCGCGATCTACGGTCGGATGTTCTGGTTCATCCGGAAGAAGTTCGTCGGGTCGTGCTTGCGCTTGAGCGCCCGGAGGCGCTCGTACTTGGCTTCGCCGTAGGCCGCTCGTACTCGGTCCTGCCCCTCGTCCCCGAGAAAGTTCACGTAGACGCGGCCTGTCGAAAACGGACGGACCGTCTCCCACAGCTCCCGGGTCCACGCGATGCACGCGGACGCACGAGCGGGCTCGGACCAGACGGCGTCGATGTTCACCGCATGGGCGGCCCGCCGGTCCTCGAAAGCCGACCCCTCCGAGTCGCGTCGACTGATGGCGCCGCCCAGGTGGAAGATGATCGTGTAGGACTCCGGCGTCGGAGCACTCCAGGCTCGCTCGGCGAGCGTGTCGATGAGGGCATCGCTGAGTGATGGCACATACTCCGATTTCCAATAGTAGCCGAGCCCGTGGGGCGCGGTGGCATCGAAGAACGCCTGGTGCGAGACGTAAGGCGTCGGCCGGATCAGGTCCACCAGCGGCTTGCCAAACCGTCGCAGCGGGGCAACTACTCGCTCGCCCTCCTCCAGCGAGCCCGCGTAGCACGCGCCAATGACCACGACAGGTTGCCCGTGCACCGACGGAGGAAGGAAGGGCGCGGGCGGCGCCATCCGGAGGACCGTGATGGTCGTGAGCTCCTCGGGCGCGGTCTCGATGAAGTCGCGGTAGAAGCCCAAGACCTCGCGCACCTTCGCGGCAGGGTAAAGCATCACGCCGGCCAGGACGATCGGTCCGACCGGGTGCAGACGATACTCGAAGGACGTAACCACGCCGAAGTTGCCGCCGCCACCGCGAAGCCCCCAGAACAGGTCGGCGTGCTCGTCAGCGCTGGCGCGAAGGAAGTCGCCGTCGGCGGTAACCACATCGGCCGACAGGACATTGTCGGCGGCCAATCCATGTCGGCGCATCAGCCAGCCGAGCCCGCCGCCTAACGTGAGACCGCCGATGCCGGTGTGGCTGACGATCCCGCCTGGCGTGGCGAGCCCGAAGGCCTGGGTCTCGCGGTCGAGCTCGCCCCAGAGGAGCCCTGGCTGCGCTCGCGCCGTTCGCCCCGCCGGATCGACCCACAACCCCTTCATCGGTGAGAGATCGATCACGAGCCCGCCGTCACAGACCGCCGTGCCGGCGACGTTGTGGCCACCGCCGCGCACGGCGACGAGAAGATCGCGCTCGCGGGCGTAACGGACCGCCGCTACGACGTCGGCGGTGCTCGCGCAGCGCGCGATGAGTCCGGGATGACGATCGATCGCACCGTTCCAGATCGCGCGGGCGGCGTCGTACTGCGTGTCGCCAGAGCGGATAAGCTCTCCGCGGAAGCGAGGCGTTAGGTCGGCGAGGGCCGCATCGTCGAAAGCGGTGTCGTCGCGACGCTCAGTCTCGAGGCCTGATGGAGCAATCATAGGGTACCTCCTCGTTGACCCGTACGATTGGTTCAGCCGGCCGAGCGAGAAAGCACAAAAAATGGACTTGCGACGCCCTCCGCCCGTTCGCTACCCTCGGGACAGGATGAAGGGGTACGGCCAGTTCTGTCCGGTCGCCAAGGCGGCCGAGATCGTCGCCGAGCGATGGAACCCGCTTGTCGTGCGCGAGCTGCTCTGCGGGAGCCATCGATTCAACGACCTCCACCGGGGTGTGCCGCTGATGTCGCGCACACTCCTCGCCGAACGTCTGCAGCAGCTCGAGGACGCCGGCATCGTGCGGAGCGTGGCGAAGCCGCGCGGCCGCGGGCGCGAATACCACCTCACGGAAGCCGGTGAGGAGTTGCGGCCGATCATCGAGTGCCTCGGCGAGTGGGGCCAGCGATGGGCTCGTGCACAGGTCGACCGCGCTGACATGGACCCCGGCCTGCTCATGTGGGACATCCACCGGGGTGTGAACGTCGAAGCGCTGCCTCCGCGGCGGGTCGTCGTACGCTTCGACTTCCGCGGCGTGCCGTCGACCATGCGGTGCCCGAGAACGTGGTGGCTCGTACTCGAACGGCCGGAGGTCGACCTCTGCCTCAAGGAGCCCGGTTTTCTGGACGACATCGTCGTCAGCGCCGACCTCCAGGCCCTGATACGCGTCTGGATGGGTGACGTGCGGCTGACAGAGACCGTCCGTGCTGGCCTGATCCGGCTCGATGGGCCGCGATCGCTCGTTCGCGCCTTCCCGAGCTGGCTCGCGCTGAGCGCATTCGCCGGCGTCGAACGCGTCGAGGCCGCGGTCGCCGCTCAGCCAGGATAGCGTTAGGCAGCGACGTTAGGAGACGTCTCAATTGCGCGGTCGACTCACCTCGGACTCACCACTGCGATGACGTTATCCTCCGGCGTTCGATCAATGAGCTTGTTGTATGGATCGATCCCCGCCTTCTTCGGCTCCTTCGGCACGACGAAGTCCAGTACGGTCACCGGCTGCGTGAGCTTCACCTTCTTCACCAGCAGCAACTCGCCGAGCTTCTGCCCGGGCACGCGTTCACCGAAAACACCGACGTCCACGTAGTCCGCGATCGGCACCTCTTTCGTGTTGCCCAGCGAGTCGCCTTTGAGCTTCTTCGCCTGCAGGATGAGATGCACGCCCCACGACCCATCGGGCCGCTTGGTGGTCGTCGCAGTATCCGCCTTGTTGTCGTAAAACGTCATCTCCTCGAAGAGATCGTTGAGCACGTACTTGAGCGAGTCGGGCGTTTCCTTGTCGAGCTCCGCGTAGAGATCGCGCGCCGTCGGATACGGCGGGCCCTTGAGCGCCCACTTCGCCAGGAACGCGCGAAGCGCGGAGTTCATCGCCTCTTCGCCGATGTAGTCGCGCAACGCGTAGAACGCGAGCGAGCCTTTTTGGTAGTGGATGTACGGCTGGTTCTCGACATAGAGCAGGGGCACTTCTTTCTTTCGCTCCGTACCGCGGCCTTGCAGGTATCCGTCGAGCTCGCGCCGCAGGAATTTCTGCGCCGCCTCGCGACCGAACCGCTTCTCCATGATCGTCAGCGCCGAATACTCGGCGAGTCCCTCGGAGAACATGGTCGAGCCTTGACCGTTGCCGCCGACGACCTGATGCCCCCACCACTGGTGCGCGAGCTCGTGAGCGGTCACGAAGTATGCAAAATCGATCTTGTCGTCTCCCTCTTCCTTTCTATAGATGAAGCCGATGCCTTCGGAATACGGGATCGTGTTCGGGAAGGCCTGGGCGAATCCCGCGTAACGCGGGAACTCGATGATGCGGTACTGGCGAAAGAGATACGGCGAGAAATTCTTGCCGAAATAATCCAATCCGTCCTTCGACGCCTGCAGCATCGACGGCAGCGCGAATGCGTGCTCCGGGATGTGGTAGATCTCCAGCTTCACGCCGTTGTGCTCTGTCCTCGTGACCTCGTATCTCGCTGACAGCGTCGCGTAGAAGTTGAGGATCGGCTTGTCCATCTTGTAGTGGAAGCAGCGGCGCCCGTTCTCGGTCCACTCGCGCTCGAGATACCCCGGCGCGATCGAGATCTGATCGGCGGCCGTACAGGTCGTCTCGTCGAAGGTGATCCAGTCAGCGTCCTGCGAGAGATAGCTGTTCTCGCGCACTGTCGGATCGTCGATCTTCTTCATCCTCGGCTTCGGCGCGAGGCCGTTCCGCCGGCGCGCTTCGTCGTCGGATAGCTCGGATCCCTCCGGATATCCGAAGCTCGGCATGTACTGCATGTTCATGAACGAGCCGTTGACCGAAACGTCGTTGTTGAACGCGTCGTTCGGATAGCCACGCGGCTCGAACCGTCCGCCGAAGCGCACGGTGAGCGTGTCGCCCGATGCGAGTGGCTTCGCCAATCGATAGAGGCGCACACCGTTAGGCGTGTCGTCGAGCACGAGTTGCGCGTCACGGTCGAAGACCAACGAGTCGAGGGTGACGCCGGTGTTCGACGTGGCCTCGAAGAGACTCGTGGGACGGGGCGCTGATGGCGGCACCACGACGAACAACGTGTCGACCGGCCGGGCTTCCCGGTTCACCGCGGACAGCGTACCGTGCCATGCCGCGGCGCGACGCTCGGGATAGTAATCATGCCGGAGCGAAACACCCACGAGCCGAGGACTCGGGAGACTTTCGAGCGGCTTGTACTTCACCTCCCACGCCTTCACTCCACGCTCGGCGGCATGCACTTCGGTGTAGGCGTTGAGTGTATTCGCATTGTGAAAGAACGCGAAGCCCAGCGCGATCGTCGCCACTGCGAAGGCGCCCGTGATGAGCGCACCGCCGCCACGCCATCGCTGCGCGGCGACCTTCCGCCGAGCGGACCAGGAGGAGTCGGTGCCGCGCACGAGCACGAGCAGGCCCAGTGACGCAAGCGTGAGACAGGCCGCGACGGAGTAATAGGTGATGGTCAGAATGCGCGGGGTGTACGGCCCCCAACTCGCCATGTCCGAATACGTGAAATCGGGCGGACGTCCAACCTGATAGAGCCGGTGATCGAAGCCAAGATTGGTCAGGACCGGAAGCATCACCCAGTAGGCAATGATGATCAGGTGCCCGACAAATTTCTGATTCACGAGCGCGTGCACACCCATCGCGAGCGCCGTGATCGCGAGCGCTGTCGGCAATGCGACGAGCGCGATGACCTGCAGGTATACCCCGGGCTGGAGGCGTGTGAAACCCTGCGACAATTGTATCGCCATTGATCCCGCGGTCGCGATGAACACGAGGACCACGATGGCGAGGAACACCGCAAGCAGCTTGGCGCCGAACGTCACCAACGTCGGAACTGGCGTGGAGTCCTGGAGCTGATCGGCCCTGATTTGCCGTTCGCGCCAGACGAGCTCACCTCCGTACAGCGTCGCGAGCAGAACGGTAAAGACGAACAGCCCGTTACCTATGATCGGCGCCAATAACGAAGTCACGGGCCAACGCGCCGATTCCTGCGGGCGCATCTGGAACCACAGGTTCACCATCAGATTGATGATGCAGATCAGTGAGATGGCGAGGTACGGTGGCTCGCGCAGAATCGACCGGAGGTGAAACCGGCTCTGCGAGAAAAACGCGCGAACCCAGCTCGCGCGATCGTAGCGCAACGTCACGAGGGGCGTCGGGGGGACTTTGACCGGGTCGGGAACGATATCCTTTTTCGCTCGACGTGACGCTCGCCCCTGCTGAAGGCGAAGACGAAAGACGGCCGCGACCGCCGCGAACAGAGCGATTGCCGCGGCGATCCAGATCAACCGGTTCTGCGTCATTGGCCCCGCAAGCGGAACGAGCTGTGTGTTCTTCTCCGCGACACTCCAATACCGGATCGCGACATTGACGGTAGTGATCGCGAACGGGTCGATGAGTGATGCAAGCCTGAGCTTGTCGAGCTGCCCGACGATCACCTGTGTGATCTCCCATGCGACGAGCAGGATGATCCCAGTGACATAGACGGCGAACAGCCTTCGCGTCAGCGCTCCGACGGCGAACAGCAGCGCGCTGACGAACAACAGGTTCGGCACGGCGATAACGAAGAACGGCTGGAAATAAGCCGCGATCTGAATCGGCCCCATCTTCTCTGCCG
>Ga0307406_10000970_pt1 | contig 16033 bp, 13 predicted proteins | sample 322Cmetagenome_3_FD_203706 | JGI IMG/M metagenome (GOLD analysis project Ga0307406, IMG submission 203706) | Maize rhizosphere microbial communities from greenhouse at UC Davis, California, United States - 322HYB-C-2 | ecosystem: Host-associated > Plants > Roots > Rhizosphere > Soil | place... | reverse complement strand
CGCAACGCGAGCCAAGGCACGAGCGTGGGCGTGACCTTCGGCGCCGGGGCGCAGAACGGCTTCAGCATTCAGCTGGGTGTGCAGAACGGCAAAGGCCGGGACAACCAGAACGACATCAGCTACACCGCCACCCAGGTCTCCGGCGGCAACGCCGTGAACATCTCCAGCGGGCGCAATCTCACGCTCAACGGAGCGACGATCGAGGGCAACCGCGTGACGGCCGATGTAGGGGGCGATCTGAACATCACCACCTTGCAGGACGTGAGCGTGGGCCAGAGCCGCCAGTCCAGCGGCGGCTTTGGGGTGAGCCTGTGCATCCCGCCGATCTGCTATGGAGCAGTGGCCACGGTCAGCGGCAACACCGCCAGTGCCAAGGCGGACGGCGTCTTCATCAGCCCGAACACCCAATCCGGCATCAAGGCGGGGGACGGCGGCTTCGATGTCGACGTCAAGGGCAACACGAACCTGACGGGCGCGGTGATCGAGAGCACGCAGGCGGCCATCGATGCGGGCAAGAACAACTTCGCGACCGGCGGGGCGCTCACCATGAGCGACCTGCAGAACGTGAGCCAGTCGAGTGGGAGCAGCTATGCGGTGAGCGGTTCAGTAAGCGTGGGTCAGACCACCAATCCCAACGCCACGCCTCAGCAGCGGACAACGCAGAACCAGTTGTCGCAGCCGGGCATCAAGCCGGGGGGCGCGGGGGTGGGCAGCTACAGCGGCAACAACCAGAGCAGCGTCACGAGGTCCGGCATCTCGGGCATCGCCGGCGACCAGAGCGTGAGGACCGGTGACGCCAGCAGCGCAGGCACATTGATCAAGGACTGGAATACCCAGGACATCGTCAGGAACGTACAGGCGCAGTCGCAAATCACGGCCGAGTTCGGCCAGAACGCTTCACGGGAAGTCGGCGCTTATGCCAACAGCAAGATCGAAGAAGCCAAGGCGCTGTACGAGCAGGCAGCCAAGGCAACCGACCCTGCAGCCAAGGCCGAACTGTACGCACGAGCTGACGAGATCGAGAACAACTGGAAAGAGGGCGGTGCATACCGCATCGCTGCGCATGCAGTGGTAGGCGGGCTCACCGGCGGGGCAGGGGGCGCGGCTGGCGCGGCGGCCTCGAGCATGACCATCCCCATGATCGGCGAACAGATCGCCGAACTCGACATTCCCGTGCCAGTCAAGCAGGCAATAGTCTTGGCGATGGGCGCAACTATCGGTGCCGCTGCGGGTGGCTCGGCGGGCGCTGCCAGCGCATTCAACGAGACGACCAACAACTACCTGACTGCCGCCAATCTGCTCAGCCGGGATCAAAAGATCAAGGCCTGCCAAGCTGCCGGAGACCCGGCCTGCGAAGTGCGAGTGCTGCGGGAGTACGACCGTACAAGCGCAGAGAACACCGGTGAGCTAAAGCGCAGCTCGCTCATCGAAAAACAGTATCTCGAACAGACGCGCGGAGATCTGGAACAACTGCTCTTGAATCCGAACGTCAGCGAGGAAACCAAGCAGCAGGCGAGGAAAAGCATCAAGGAGATCAACACCGCGATCAACGTGATCGAAAAGGCCCCGGTGATCAGAGATGCGGCAGAGGTGGGCCTGATCGCCGTCGATGTGGCGATGCTGGGAGAGTTTGCTGCGGCACGGATGCTGAGTACTGCCGTGGTCAAAGAGTTCGTGCTGAAGCGTACGGGCGCTGCAATTTCAGATGACACGGCGAGGGGAATTGCAAACAACTTCTATCGAGATGGCATTGACGCCACGGCTTGGACCATTGGCAAGGCAGGCAGCATGGAAAATAATGCAGTGGGGCATTGGATTAAGCATGGAGCCGAATTTCCTGAACTGCCGTCCTTGGCCCAATACACTGAGGCTGCACAAAATTTCGTGGTCAACCCACCAATAGGCACTCTTACAAAGACAGCAAGAAACGGCGACGTGCTTCTCTATGATGTTGGGACAAATACGTTTGCTGTTCGTACTGCCGATGGAGTTCCAAGAACAATGTTCCGGCCAGATCCAGCGGCACACGGCTTCAAATCTAATCTGGACTTTTGGAACTCAAAATGAATGAAAAAAAATCGCTATGCCGCGTCTGCGGCTTCGACTGCTTTCCGTTTCTTCCTTGGGGTGAGGACTGCAATACCCCTTCCTACGCGTTGTGTCCAAATTGCAACGTTGAATTTGGATACGAGGATTCCACCGCTCGAGGAATAGATGCATATCGAAAAGCACACGCTATCCCGTATGGTCAGGAAGGCGGTGGAAGTCTCGATCATCCGGGTAGAGGGGGCGATGATGCCATTTGAGATGTCTTCAAAAGTCCGATGCGGCGGCCCCAAAACGTTTTGCGACGAACTGCATTTCGGAGATGTCGGGTACGTGATTGAAGATTACGGGCAAGGAAATTACGAGGTCGAGTTTTCGTTCCCAAATGGAGATACGAAGGCGCAATTGAGAGTTCCAGAGGCCTTCTTAGAGCACGTTGAGCCGTCGTGATTTGAAGGCAGGTCGTGCCTTTCTATGCGGGAGATACATCCCAAAATCGCTGAGCACGTTTGGGGTAGCGCTTGCAGCTTTGGACGTCATGGATGTCACTGATCGAGATGCTTCGATGTTTGTTCCGGCGCAGGTCATCGCGGGATGCTCCACGTCATCTCGCTGAAGCAGTCGGCCCGCCCGGGCTTTTAGTCAAAAAATAAGGAAGAGGGAGTTCCACTTGAAGCGCAACCTGCTGGTCGCCGCGATGGCGACCTGTCCACTGTGGGCGCTGGCCCAGCAGACGCCGACGACGCCCCAACCCTTCGTCGAACAGCAGCGTCAGCAGGAACGCGAACGCGCCCTGCGCGAGCAGAACGAGCGCACGGTCGACCAGCGCCTGCAGGCGGCACCGCCTGCACCAGTAGCACGCATCCCCGAATCCGAAGCCCCATGCTTCCGCATCGACCGCGTGCTCCTGGTCGGCGAGCAATCCGAGGCCTTCCAGTGGGCAGTCTCCGATCTCTCAGGTCCTGAAGGCAACGACTCACCCCTCGGCCGCTGCCTAGGCACCGCAGGCGTGAACGTGGTGCTCGCCCGCGCCCAGCAGGCGGCCATCGCGCGCGGCTTCGTCACCACACGCGTGCTGGCCGCGCCACAGGACCTGTCCACAGGCACCCTGACCCTCTCGCTGGTGCCGGGGCGTATCGCAGCCATTCGCCTGACGCCGGATTCTTCTTCCACGCTGCTCGGCAGTTCCGCCTTGCTGGCCACCGCCATTCCCGCGCGGGTCGGCGACCTGCTGAACCTGCGCGACATCGAGCAGGGGCTGGAGAACCTCAAGCGCGCACCCACGGCCGAGGCCGACATCCAGATCGAGCCCTCGACCGCGCCCGATGCCAGGCCCGGCGACAGCGACCTGGTGGTCAAGTACGTCCAAGCCAAGAAATGGCGCGTCACCCTGAGTCTGGACGACAGCGGCACCCAGGCCACGGGCCGCTACCAGGCCGGTGCCTCGCTGTCGCTGGACAACCCCTTCGGGCTGAACGACCTGTTCTATGTCAGCGCCAACCACAGCATCAACAACCACTTCCTCTCGGAGCCGAGCTACGGCACCGAGGGCCAGACGGTGCACTACTCGCTGCCCTTCGGCTACTGGATGCTGGGCTTGACGGCCTCCAACAGCCAGTACCACCAGCGCGTGGCCGGGTTGAACCAGGACTATGTGTATGCCGGCAAGACGAACAACGCAGAGGTCAAGCTCTCGCGCCTGATCTACCGCGACCAGCACCGCAAGACCACGCTGGCGCTGAAGGGCTTCCGGCGGGAATCGCGCAACTTCGTGGACGACACGGAGGTCGAGGTGCAGCACCGGGTGGTGGGCGGCTGGGAGCTTGGGTTGAACCACAAGGAGTTCATCGGCGACGCGACGCTGGAAGGCACGCTGGCGTACAAGCACGGCACGGGCGGCTTTGGCGCCATCGCGGCGCCGGAGGAGCAATTCGGCGAGGGCACCTCGCGCCTGCGGCTGTACACGGCCGACGTCAGTTTGAACGCACCGTTCAAGCTCGGTGAGCAGAAGCTGCGCTATTCGGGCCTGGTGCGCGCGCAGTGGAACCGCACGCCGCTGATGTCGCAGGACCGCTTCGCCATCGGCGGGCGCTACACGGTGCGCGGCTTCGATGGCGAGACGAGCCTGATGGGGGAGCGCGGCTGGCTGATCCGCAACGACGTCGGCTGGGCCATGGGGCAAAGCGGCGCGGAGCTGTATGTCGGCGCCGACTATGGGCATGTGGGCGGGCGCTCGACCGCGGACCTGCTGGGCCGCAGCCTGGCGGGCGCGGTCATCGGGGTGCGGGGGCCGTGGAGCAAGCTCAGCTATGACTTCTTCGTAGGGGCACCGCTCAGAAAGCCCGAGGGGTATCGGACTGCCAAGACCACCTTCGGCTTCAATCTCAACGCAAGTTTCTAACCAAAGAGGAAATGGAAGTAAAAAAATGAAGAGAAACACAATTGCAAAGGCAGTGATATTGGTCGCTCTTGGTGTGCTGCAAGGATGTGGCGGTGGAGGCGGTGGAGGTGGGGGCGTTGCCTTTCCAATTACCGCAGTGCCTGCATCGGACTCCGGTCCTGCTCCGGCATCAACATCTGGCGCGGAACCAACGACTTCACCGGCGCCTTCCCCAGCACCGGTCGCTCCACCAGTCCCCCCAACGGAGCCTGCACCTTCGCTCGATCCGACTGCGTGCATCAACGCGCCGCAGCCTGGATCAGCAGCAGAAGTGGGCAACGGGTTTGAGGGGGTCTGGGATCAGAACGTTTATGGCGGGGCCATCGGACGCATGCTGATCGGCGCTGCTGGGGACGTGGTTGGCTACCGCAGAGCGGAAGCATCAAGCGTGAATGTTGACAACTTCAATGGGACCTTCAGCTTCAGCGCGGCCAATTCCTCCTGGCAGGTCGCATCGGCCACGATCAACCCCTATCCCACCACCAATGCGGTTCCTTTCACCGGGAGTGGCACCTTTGTGGCGAAGAGCACGATGGACGGCACCTACTCTGTAGATGGTGCCGCTCCCAAGAGCTTCGATGCCTGGGCCTATCGAATCTCCAACTATCTGGCCGTCGATTCCGCGTTGCTGACCGGTGCATGGGGTGGCACCCAGTACGGCGTGACCGGATTGATCGAAATAGCACCGGATGGCAGCTTTACCGGATCGACGCGAAACGCAAGCGAAATCGCATTCGGTGCTTGCACGCTCAGTGGCACCGTTTTGCCGAGGGAGCCTGGAACAAGCAGGAAAAACTATCTGACCGTTCGCCTTCAGGCTGTAGACGCAGCGAAGGCGGGTGAGAAAAGTTGCAGCTTGGTCTCCGTCACAGAGGGCGTGGGCTACATCGCCGTGAATCAAGGAACGATGGACGGTGTATGCAAGCGTTCCATGAGCCTGAACTTCCTTCTGAAGGACGCTGCTGGAAACTACAGCATTGGCGCTGGGTTTCCGAGGTAACCCGATGCGGGACCGGGCCGGGTGCCGAGCCGGCGCCGCCTGTCTTCGGACAGGTCCCGCCCCGCTTCATCCGCCTGATCCGCACGCATCAGGCTTGCACGGTCAACGTTCGAGTCCCGGTCCTGCGCTAGGTCCAGGTCCAACCATCACAAGCAAGAACTCATGAGTACCAGCAAACACATCCTCGTCATCGCCGCTCTGGCCACCGTGATGCTCACCGCCTGCGGTTCTCGCCGCCCCGCGGTCGCCGAAGCCGAACCGCCGGAGCCCACGGCCAATGCCCGCAACGCGGTGATCCTGCCTGCCATCAGCTATGGCAAGACCGTCAAGGGCGTGCAATTGACCAAGGCCGACGACGCGTGCGATGTCCCGGCGTCGCTGAACCAAGCCATCCAGGATCAGTTGCTCGCACCGTACGAGTTTGCGGTGTCATCGCCATCGGCCAATGTGGCTGGCGCACCGACCCTGCGCCTCGAGATCACGGACATCCTGGCCAATGCCGGCGGGCTCTATGGCGGCCCGAAGATCGTGCAGTTGCACGGCGTGCTGGAGCGCCCCGGTGCGGCGCCGGCCCAGTTCACGGCGCAGCGTCAGATGTTCATGTACTTCGGTCTGCCGCGCAGCACCTGCAGCATGGTGGGCGTAGTGACCTATGCGTTGGGTGGTGACATCGCCAAGTGGCTGCAAAGGCCGGTGGACGCGGCGAAGCTTGGGGAACTGTAAGCAGCGACTCCGAAGGGCGCCCGTTCAAGCTTGGCGTGGGCATGACCGTGCGGGGCAGCGACGCATGCGCCCGCTGTTTCCTACGGGTTTCCGCAATCCATGAATGAAATGAACTACATCCCCGAAACGATCGAAGCCGACACCCATGTCCGTGGTCGCCTTGTCCCGGTGGAGCTCGCGCGGAGTGTTCGCCGGGGCTGGAAAGCCGGTATCGTCTACTTGGCCGTTCTCCTCCTATCGCTCGTCTTCAGCGCAGTGGTGGACGGGGCGCAAACCGGTCCATTGGTCATCGGGGTGCTGGAGATTCTGGTCGTCGTGGCGCTCGTCTGGGGCGTCCGACGCTGGAGCTTGCTCGCCGCATCGCTTCTTGTCGCACATCCGATCTTGAGCACGCTTGTTATGGCCGCGACGGCTCGGCAAATGCAGTCTGCGGGGATGCAGGCGGGTGGTCTCAGGATCGTCTTTCTGGTTGTCTTTCTCTATGCCTTTGGCAAAGCTGCGGTTGCCATTCACAAATTTAGCATCGCGGATCATGCGAACCCTTCCAACGCGAACGCCGGCACCAGTGCCTTCAAGTCGATGGATGAAGCAATGGCTGCAACAGCGGAATGCGCTGTCCGAATGGCTGCCGAAGCAGGAATCAAACTGGACTACTCAAATGCGAGCATCGAAGCCGTTGAGCAGCAACTGGCTGGGTTTCACGATCAGTTGCAGGCGAGCAGGATCGACCCGAAAGGTAACCCACTTCCTTCGGAACGTGAGTTCCAGACCCTGTGCTTCTACTTCGGAACATACATCGCGGAAGTCTTGAAGCGTACGTACGGCGGCACTTGGTCCAATGAGAGCGCACTCCATCCCGGCCACGACATCCCGACATTCCATGTCGGCGTAGATCGTATGGAGATATGGCCGCAGATGAAGGTGGAGAAGCGTCTGAGGAATGGGCCGGAGGACAACGTGTGGCATTACTTTCAGCTCACGGTTCAGAAACTTGCTGCGCAGTGAGGGCAAGAACTGCTTGGCTCCCGTCAATCCTGCGAGCGGTATGGCCGGGGTCGCGCCGGGGTTCGACTTGAATGCGGATTTTTGATTAAGGGAGGATTCCAATGAAGGCAACGAAAGCAAAAATCTCCGCGAATGCGGCTGCCCTTCGATGTGGCGCACTCGGCATCGCCCTTCTCCTATCGGCATGCGTCACCCATCCACCGCTGACCGCAACGCAGCCGGAGGAAGCCGCAGTCTCGGCGCCACCGCTGAGCAACTACGCCGCGGCCGATGGCCTCGCGCCAGTGGGCACGACGAAGATGCGTCTGAATTCGTATCCTGGCGGCCTTGAGCAGTTGCGCGTCGTGCGCCGTGATCACACGGGCCGGGCCGTGGCGTCGCAGGTGGCGCTCAACGTGGGCCTTGCAGTGGTGACAGGCGGGAGGGGAGGATACGTCCAAAGCTTCTCCAAGGACGAGCTGATCGGCGACGCCGTCCCAGAACTGGCGGGGCAATCATGGGCCAGCAATCCCGGTCTGAAGGAGCTGCCGCAGGCGCTCGGCGATATCGCCACCCGTGTCTATGCGGCCCGGGCGTGGAAGGAACTGGAGCGGGGCCGAAAAGAAGGCGGATGGACGCGCGAAGACATGCTTGCTGTCGCGCAGCTACCGGCCGAGGCCGACGCGCCGGTCAACCCCGGCGTGTGGCGGCTGGTCTATGAAAACCTGTCGGGACAAGACGAACTTTACCGCCTGCAGTTCAGTGCGGGGCTGGGCCTGGCAAGCTTGCGTTTTGGCCTGCCGCCCATGCCGGCCAACTGTTTCTACCAGTCCGAGCCGGTGACATGGACTGCTTGGCAAGCCGACGGATGGCAGCGTTTGCGCGAGGAACGCCCCAAGGCCTTGGCCCAGTGCATCGAGACACTGGGGCAAACCAAAGGGCGCCTGTGGTGACGGATGGCTCTTCGCAGGAAGGAACTGCCCACGGGCGTGCGGCACCGGCGCCGTTTATGCAGTGTGGGGCGTTCCAGTCGGTGCATGAAACCATGCCATGGGAAGCGGGTCGTTGATGGCTAGACGCACAGTGCAAGCCCCCGTCGAGTTTCAGAAGCGCCGGCGCGTCCATGGCGGTGAATCGCAGGTGCGGCATTCCCACACGATCGAGATAATTAAGGGCTCCGGTGATCGGGCTTCGGGCACTCGCAGCTGGCGATCGACATTCGTCGGGGCTCTGATCGGCCTCCTGGTCGCCCTGATGTTGCTCATGAAGTGGCTCGTGGGGTTCCAGGTCGAGGCGGCGGCGGAGCGCCGAGCGAAGGAAGCAGGCAGACGCGCGGAGTTGGCTCGATGCTTCGAGCTGGCGTCACAGCGTGCGATTGGAACCTGTCGAACTGGGAAAGGTGCCGAGGCAAACCTCGACCCCAGATTGATCAAGAGCGATCGGCAATGAAGCAAGGGAAAGAAGTCGGCATGAATAAAAACTTCAAGGCCGTGGTGACTCTCGCATTGACCGCCGCGATGCTCGCGGGCTGCGCTGCCGCACCGTATCGCCTTCCTGGTACGGAGACGCAACCATTGTCCAGCCTCGCCATCGTCGAGTCAGGGCCGCGCGCCGCGACGTATTTGGCTTCGATCGACGGCGAACAGGTCCCACATGTTCTCCGCCCGGTCGTTCGTTGGGAGCTTTCGCCCGGCGAGCACGCGGTGGTGGTCGGCCTCAGGACGCACCCGCAGTTCCGGGCCGACCACATCCGCCTGAAATTCGTGGCGCTTCCTGGTCGAACGTACGTGACACAGTACGAGGTCAAAGCCTCGTGGGGTCGGGGCACGTGGCGTGGCTGGATCGAAGATGAAACTGGGGCTATCGTCTCGGTCCCGGACACCGATCAATCAAAGCCATGAAAAAAGAGAGTCGGAAACGTTGTTGTTCCGGGTGCGCCAGCCATGCCTTGATGCAGCGCAAGGCCCCGCAGCGCCCGAGCGGCGACGCTCGCGGCATGGCTACTTCTTCTTCATCCTATTTCGACCAACTGCTGCAGGCCGCGGCAGCGCAGCCCGAACCCCAGCGCCTGCTGTTCGTGTTCGCCGAAGCCGAACTGCCCGGCGATGCGGATGCGGCGCAGCGGGCCCGTTTCGAGGCGGGGCAGGGCGGTACGCTGACGCCCGTCGCATGCGTGGAAAAGAGTCTGCCGGAGCTCAGCACCTTTGCCGCGCTGGTGGCGGAGTCGCGCCGCACCAGCCTGCCCTGGCGCGTGATGTTCGCGGCCGGACTGTCGGGCGCGAACGGCCAGCCGCCGTCGCCCGAACGCATCGACAGCGCGCTCGAGGCCATGGTCGAGGGCGTGCGAAGCGGTGCCTTCGGCGGCTATCTCGCGCTCGATACCGAGGGCCGGCCGGTGCAGTTCGGCTGACGGCGCCCAAGCTACTTTTCAATGCCGCGGCGCGCAGCCAGCAGTCCTTGGATCAGGCGGTCCTTGTCTTTCCACTGGACCTCGATCCACTTGCGGATGCGCTGGCGGTGCACCTTGCCGCCCGACGGATTCCCGCCCAGCAGATGAGGCGGAATGGCACGCTGGCGGACGTCGACGGTGACAGCCCCCATGTTGCCGCACAGCAGCGCCCAGAAGCTCGGCGTTCCCTCTGGGTAGACGATGGTCACGTCGAGCATGGCCTCGAACTGCTCGCCCATGGTGGCCAGCGCCACGCCAAGGCCACCCGTCCGGGGCTCGAGCAGATGGCGGTAGCTGCTGTTCTGCGCGGCATGCTTGGCCGCCGTGAAGCGCGTGCCCTCGACGAAGTTGATGACTGCGGTCGGAACGCGCCTGAACTTCTCGCAGGAACGCCGGGTGGTCGCGAGATCCCCGCGGCCCGCACCGCGGCCACGCTTCATGAACGGAAAGTCGAGTGCCCACCACGCCAGCCCGATGACCGGCACCCAGATCAGCTCGCGCTTCAGAAAGAACTTGAGCAAGGGAATGCGCCCGTGGAAGACGCGCTGCAGCACCAGGATGTCGACCCAGCTCTGGTGGTTGCTCGACACCAGGTACCAGCCGCGCGGGTTCAGGCCCTCGACGCCGCGGATCTGCCATGGCATGGGGCAGGCCCGTGCGATCCATGCATTGTTGACGGCAATCCAGCCGCCGGCCAGGGCGTTCAGCACCCGGTCGCAGCCGGTGCGCACGCGGTCGGACGGTACGAGCAGCTTCACCAGGGCCGGCGGCACCATCAGCGTGAATGCGAGCAGCGTATTCGCGCCGAGCAGCAGCCCGTTGAGCGCGCCGCGCACCGAAGCCATCAGCCGCACGGCGAAAGCTCCGGCGCGCCACCCAGTTCGCGCGTGTAGCGGCCCGGCGCGGGCCGCGCAGGACCGGCCTTCGGAGCCGTCACCGAACCCACGCTGACGAAGCACAGCGGCTCGTCGTGCCGGTCGAGTGCGAACAGGGCACGCAACTCGTCCGACTGCAGCGCCTTGCCGCTGGTCAGCGCCGAGCCGTAGCCCAGCGCGGTGGCGGCCAGCAGCATGTTCTGGATGGCACATCCGGCCGACAGGATGCGCTCGGTGGCTGGGACCTCTTCGCTGCCGGGGCCCATCCGCACGATCGCGAGCATCAGCAGCGGCGCGCGGAAGGCCTTCTCGCGCGCCTGGCCTTGCTGCTCGGGCGTGGCGGCGGCATCGCGCTGCAGCAGGGCCAGCGCGAACACGTCGGCAAGCCGTCCGCGCTGCGGCGCCGGCACGATGACGAAGCGCCACGGCACCAGGCCGCCGTGGTCCGGCGCCGAGGCGGCGGCCTCGAGGATCTGCGCGAGCTCGGCTCGATCGGGGCCGGGCGCACCGAGCCGCTTGGGCAGCACGGTGCGGCGCGCCTGCATCAGCGCGGACAGTTGCCGCGCGCTCACGGGCGCCTCGGCCGCGGCGTCGGCCGGCGCACTCATCCGCAGCTTCCCAGGTGCCCGCATTGCGTGCAGTAGTCGCAGCCATCCTTGCGGATCATGGCGTGCGCGCCGCATTCGGGGCACTTGGCGCCTGCCATCGGGGCCGCGGCGGCAACCAGCGGCACCGGCGCGTCCGGCGCCGCGCCGGCCTGCCCGCCGCGGCGCGCGATCAGCTGCTGGATCGCGTAGGCGATGGCGCCCACTTCCGAGTCGTGCCACATGGGCACCCGGGTGCCGTCGGCCTTGACGTGGTGGCCCAGGCGCACCGGCCCGCGGTCCCAGGCGACCTTGCGCATGTCGGCGAGCGCGCGTTCGAGAAAGCCGCCGCGCGCGGCCAGCGACAGCAGCCGCATGCTCGCGGTGATCCATTGCTGGGATTCGCCGCTCTGGCCCACCGGCATGAAGAATTCCACGGCGCGCTCGCGGCCGTCGGCCAGCGGCAGGAACGACACCACCAGGTAGAGCGTCTGCCGCCCCTGCTGCGTCCAATACTCGATCTTCTCGGCAACGGCATCCAGCGCACCTTTGGGGCGGCTCTCGATCATCGCGCGCATCGGATCGGCCGCCACGCTGTCGGCGGCGGGACGGGCCTCCGGCGGCGCGGCCGGCGTGAGCTCCAGCACGGATCCCAGGATGCTGTTGGGCCGGTAGGTGGCCAGGCCCTTGAGGCGGGCGGTCCAGGCCTGCAGGTAGAGGCCCTTGAAGTCCTCGTAGGGATAGTCGGCAGGCACGTTCACCGTCTTCGAGATGGCGGTGTCGACGAAGGGCTGCACCGCCTCCATCATGGCCAGGTGACCGGCCGCGGGCATCGACTGGGCCGAGACGAAGTACGCCGGCAACTGCGCGGTGTCGCCGCCCAGGAAGCGGTACAGGCGCCAGGCGTGGTCCTCGACGTCGTACTCGGTGGTGCTGCCGTCGGCCTCGCGCTTCTTGCGCCGGTAGGTCCACGAGAACGCCGGCTCGATGCCGTTCGAGGCGTTGTCGGCGAAGGCCAGGCTCACGGTGCCGGTGGGGGCGATCGAGACCAGGTGGCTGTTGCGGATGCCGTGCATGCGGATCTGTTCCTGCAGCGCCGGGTCCAGGCGGCTGGCGAAGCTGCCTTGCGCCAGGTAGCGCTCGGCGTCGAACAGAGGGAAGGCGCCTTTCTCGCGCGCCAGGGCCACCGAGGCGGCATAGGCCGCGTCCCGCAGGTCGCGCGCGATGCGCACCGCCATGGCGCGGCCCTCGGGCTGGTCGTAGCGCAGGCACAGCATCGCGAGCGTGTCGCCCAGGCCCGTGAAGCCCACGCCGATGCGGCGCTTGGCCATGGCCTCGGCGCGCTGCTGGGGCAGCGGCCAGAAGGTGAGGTCCAGCACGTTGTCGAGCGCGCGAACCTGCAGCGCCACCGCTTCGCCGAAGCGCGCGAAATCGAACTGCGCCGCACCGCCGATGCCGAACGGATGGTCCACGAAGCGCGTCAGCACGACCGGCCCGAGGTCGCAGCAGCCGTAGGGCGGCAGCGGTTGCTCGCCGCAGGGGTTGGTGGCCTCGATGTGCTCGCAGTAGCGCAGGTTGTTGTCGTTGTTGATGGTGTCGGTGAACAGGATGCCGGGCTCGGCGAAGTCGTAGGCCGAGCGCATCACCAGCTCCCACAGCTCGCGCGCCGGCAGGCGGCGGTAGACCCAGCTGCCGTCGCCGGCCTGGACCGCGCCGCGCGCGATCAGCTCGGCGCCCGGCCTGGCGCTGTGCACCAGCGGCCATTCCTCGTCATTCGCCAGGGCGCGCATGAACTTGTCGGTCACCGCCACCGACACATTGAAATTGTTCCAGCGCCCGGGGGTGCGCTTGGCCGTGATGAAGTCCAGCACGTCGGGGTGGTCGATGCGCAGCACGCCCATCTGCGCGCCGCGGCGCGCGCCCGCGCTCTCCACCGTGGCGCAGGAGCGGTCGAACACATCGATGTAGCTGCACGGGCCCGACGCCGTGGACGCGGTGGTGCGCACCTGCGCGCCGCGCGGCCGGATGCGCGAGAAGTCGTAGCCGACGCCGCCGCCGCGGCGCATCGTCTCGGCCGCTTCGCGCAGTGCCTCGTAGATGCCTGCATAGCCGCCGGCGTCCTGGCCCTGGATGCAGTCGCCCACCGGCTGCACGAAGCAGTTGATCAGCGTGGCCTCCAGCTCGGTGCCGGCAGCGCTCATGATGCGGCCGGCACCGATCGCGCCGGCGCGCAGGTTGGCGAGAAAGCGCGCTTCCCACCGGCCACGCTCGCCTTCGGCCTCGACCGAGGCCAGTGCGCGGGCCACGCGCACGAACAGGTCCTCGGCATCGGCTTCGCCGGGCTTCAGGTATTTTTCCCGCAGCACGTCGCGGCTGATGGGCTGCACGGGCAGCGGCTCCATCATGGCGTCCTCGCGCTTCATGCGGCGGTCCCTCCGCTCAGGCCCGCCGGGCGGAGGCCGCCGAGCAGCCATTGCAGCAGCTCGCGCACGGGCCGGATCTCGCGGCCGAACGGCAGCACCCCGGCGCCGCGGAAGAACAGGCCGCGGTCGAGGTGGCCTTCCAGCGCGTGGCCCAGCGTCTTGTCGATGCAGAACTGGCCCCAGCTCGGGGTGCCGTCGCGCAGGCCGCAGTGCGCGAGGCAGTCGAAGCGCATGGTGCAGCTCTCCTTCTTGTGCGCCTTGTGCTGCAGCCGCGGCTCCAGCCGCAGGTACTTGTCGAGCCACGGCGTGCGCACCGCGCGCGCGGGCAGGCCCGCGGTGCTGACGAACTCGACGATGTCGGCGGGCTGGGCATCGGCCAGCACCTGCTTGAAGGCCGGGTGCGCATCGCATTCGGCGGTCACCGCGAAGGCGGTGCCCAGCTGCACCGCCGAGGCGCCGAGCGCCTGCAGGCGCCGGATGTCCTCCAGGCTGCCGATGCCGCCGGCCGCGATGAGGGGAATGCGGCCCTCGAGGCCGGCCGTCCTGAAGAACTCGAGCACCTGCGGAATGGCGACGTCGAAGTCGAAGCGCGGGTCCTGCAGGTCGGCGACCTTGGCTGCGCCCAGGTGGCCGCCCGCGAGCCGCGGATGCTCGATCACGATGGCGTCGGGCAGGCGCCCCTTCTTCTCCCACTTGCGCACCACCAGCTGGACGCCACGCGCATCCGAGAGGATGGGGATCAGCGCCACTTCGGGATGGTCGCGCGCGATCTCGGGCAGGTCCAGCGGCAGGCCCGCGCCCACCACCAGCGCGTCGATGCCGCAGGCCATGGCGTGGCGCAGGTAGGCCTCGTAGGCGGTCAGCGCCTTCATCACGTTCACCGCCACGAGGCCGCGCCCGCCGGCGAGCTCGCGGGCACGCGCGATCTCGCGGCCCAGCGCCTCGAGGTTGGCGGCGTCGATGCGCGGGCCGGCGTCCGGCTCGGCATTCAGGTGGGCCGTGCGGGCCATCAGGTCGGGATGCAGCCGGCGCAGGTCGACGGCGGAGATCGTGCCCATGCCGCCCAGCCCGGCGACCGTGCCGGCAAGCCCGCCGGCCGACACGCCGACGCCCATGCCGCCCTGGATGACGGGAAGGAGTTCGGTGCCCTTGAGGCGCCAGTTGCGCAGGCCCGAATCGCGCGAAAGCGCTTGCAGGGCGGTTGCTGTCTCGTCAGAGGATCGATCCATCATGTTCCACATAAGGTTGATAGGGGCCGGTACCGGCGTTGGAGGCGAGCGAGGCCGGCAGGAAGTCGCCCGCCTGTGCATCGAACACATGGACTTCGCCTTCCTCGATCACGTAGTGCCAGCCATGCAGCGTGAGCGCGTTGCGCTCGACACGGCTGCGCACCATCGGGTAGGCCATCAGGCGCTCGAGCTGCAGCACGACCGCGCGCTGTTCGCTGCGGCGCAGCGCGGCGGCGCTGGGGCGCACCGGCAGCAGCGCCTCGTCGGCCAGCCGCAGCCATGACTTGAGCGCCACCGCTTCGTCGGCCACGCCTTCGTAGGCCGCGCGGATCGCACCACAGTGGCTGTGGCCGCACACGACGATGCGTTCCACCTTCAGCTCGAGCAGCGCGAATTCGATGGCGGCCACCGTGCCATGCAGCCCGTGCGTGCCGTCGCAGGGCGGCACGAAGGCGCCGACGTTGCGGATGATGAAGAGCTCGCCGGGGCCGGTGCCGGTCAGCAGGTAGGGCATCAGCCGCGAGTCCGAGCAGCCGATGAAGAGCGTCTTCGGATGCTGGCCTTCGGCGACCAGGTCCTGGAAGCGCTGCTGGTGCCGCGGAAAATAGTCGGAGCGGAACCTGCGCAGGCGCAGGAGCAGGTCGTCCGGTTCCTGGGCGGTCATTGCACCAGCGGGGAGTCCGCACCTTCGAGGACCAGGCCGCTCACCTCGGCGCGGCCGGCCAGCAGCTGCATGTACTGGTGCAGGGCCTTGGCGCGCGACTGCTGGGCGAGCTGCACCGCGATGCGCTGGCGCACCTCTTCGAAGGATTGCTGGCGGCCCGCATCGCGCGCGAGCACCTCGACGATGTGGAAGCCGTAGCGGCTGTGGACCAGGCGTGGATGCAGGCCCGGCGCATCGAGCCGCTCGCTGTTGTGGAACAGCTCGGCCGTGAGTTCGTCGGCGCAGTCGTCCGGGCCGATCCAGCCCAGGTCGCCGCCGTCGGCGCCGCTCGGGCAGTTCGACAGGGTCCGGGCGAGTTCGGCGAAGCGGCCCGGCGCGGTCTCCTTGTGGCGCAGTTCGAGCAGGGCCTGCTCGGCGCGCGCGGCCAGCGCCGCGACGTTGATGCCATCCGTCACGGCGAACAGGATGTGGCGTGCATGCACGCGGCGGCCGATGGCGAAATGCGCGATGCGCGCCGCGTAGTAGCGGCGGCATTCGTCCTCGCTGGGCGCGGGCACCTCGATCTCGTCGTCGAGCATCTGCTGGATCACCGCCTGCTCGCCGTTGCCCAGCCGGG
>Ga0307406_10000968_pt1 | contig 16040 bp, 16 predicted proteins | sample 322Cmetagenome_3_FD_203706 | JGI IMG/M metagenome (GOLD analysis project Ga0307406, IMG submission 203706) | Maize rhizosphere microbial communities from greenhouse at UC Davis, California, United States - 322HYB-C-2 | ecosystem: Host-associated > Plants > Roots > Rhizosphere > Soil | place... | reverse complement strand
ACGCCGAACAGCGTGACGGACGACTGGGCCGAGGCAACACCGGCAACAGCCAGGGCAGCCAGAGCAACTAGAGATTTTTTCATTGCAAGTTTCTCCAAGGTTAAACATAGGGCTCCGGTGCGAAGGGCTCACCGTGACTGGCACTTTTGTGCTCCCACCGGACCCCGGGCCAACCTCCTTTTGGGAAGTTGATGCTATTGCACCAGAGCCGCTGCGGCAGGGCAAAACAAATCGCCCGAAATCTCCAGTGGCCCACGCGTTTCGTTGCAGTCCTGCAACAAAGGAGTTGGGCCTCCTCACAAACCACCATGTGAAATGAAGCAACTGTTTCGCGTTGTTCTTTCCGCATACGTTCAAATACGGGCATGACTTCCACGCTCGACCCCGTCCTGGCTGCGGCTGATGCGGCATTGCGCACGCTTTTTGCCCGGCCTCATGCAACGCGGTCCACGCCAGCGCCCCTCCAGGCGCCGGGCGAAATGACCGATTCCGAGCGGCGCGAGGCCGGGGCACTGATGCGGGTGAACCACGTGGGCGAGGTGTGCGCCCAGGCGCTCTACACCGCGCAGGCCGCAGTGGCGCGCGACCCTGCCCTGCGGGCCCGCCTGCTCGAAGCCTCGCACGAGGAAACCGACCACCTGGCCTGGACACGCCAGCGGCTGGACGAGCTCGGTGCCCGGCCTTCTGTGTTGAACCCGCTCTGGTATGCGGGTGCCTTCAGCCTGGGCTTGGTAGCCGGACGCCTGGGGGATCCGCTGAGCCTCGGGTTCGTTGCAGAGACCGAACGCCAGGTGGAAGCCCACCTGGAGAGCCATCTCGGCCGACTGCCGGCCGCCGACAGCGCATCGAGGGCCGTGGTCGAACAGATGAAGATCGACGAAGCGCAGCACGCCGCGCAGGCCATCGATGCCGGCGCGGCGGAACTGCCCGCTCCGGCCAAGGCCCTGATGCGGTTCGCCTCCCGCGTGATGACCACGGTGGCACACCGGATCTGAGGCCTCGCGGACTCAGGTTTCGATCAGGTCGAAGCTGGTGGTGATCTCGGCGGTCTTCGCGAGCATGATGCTGGCCGAACAATAAGTCTCGTGGCTCATGGCAATCGCACGCTCGACGGCGGCGGCAGGAATGCCCTTGCCCGCCACGGTGAAATGCATGTGGATCCTGGTGAAGACCTTGGGATCTTTTTCCGCGCGCTCGCTGGTGAGCTTGACGCTGCAGCGCTCGACGCGATGGCGGCCGCGCTTCAATATGAGCACCACGTCGTAGGCCGTACAGCCTCCCGTGCCCGCGAGCACGGTTTCCATCGGCCTGGCCGCCAGGTTCTGGCCGCCGTTCTCGGGTTTCGCCGCGTCCGGCGCGCCGTCCATCATCAGGACATGGCCGCTGCCCGTCTCGGCCACGAAACCCATGGCCGAGCGGGTTCCGGCGTCGCCGGTCCAACTTACTGTGCATTCCATCTTCGTTCGATCCAATCGGGATGTTCAGCAAAAAATCACGCTGACATCAGGTTGTGTGTGGGAAAAGCGTCACTTGCTTGTTGCAACGCAACAAACAATCGATATACTTTATTTCATGGCGCACGAACCGTGCGCACCGGTTGTCTCCTCCACCCTTCCAATTGGTGGATTTAGCCCCGAGCTGCAAGGCTCGGGGCTTTTTTCTTTTCCAGGCCCGCAACGCCGCGGGCCACTCTAGTTTTTGGGGCGGAAAGGGCAGTTGCTCTGGCTGCCCTGGCTGTTGCCGGTGTTGCCTCGGCCCAGTCGTCCGTTACGCTGTTCGGCGTGGTCGACGCTTCGATCAGCGGCTATTCGAACAGCTCGCGCGACCTGAACAACGGCGTGACGTACAACGCCTTCGGCTTCCCGGTTGCGTACAACCCGTTCTACGTGAACAAGGGCAGCGTCCGGACCAGCAGCGTTGGCATGACCCATTCGGGCTACAACACCAGCCGCCTTGGTTTCCGTGGCACGGAAGACCTCGGCGGTGGCCTGGCAGCCAGCTTCTGGCTCGAAGCGCCGGTCGCGAACGATGACGGCAGCCAAGGCGTCGCGACCTTCTCTCGCCGCTCGACCGTGAGCCTCTCGGGCGGCTTCGGTGAAGTCCGCCTCGGCCGCGACCTGACGCCCACGTTCCACAACAATTCCACCTTCGATCCGTTCGGCACCAACGGCGTTGGCACCAACCTGATCCAGACGGCCACCAGCGCCTTCGGCAACCCCACCCGCGCCAGCAACTCGGTCAGCTACTTCCTGCCACCGAACCTCGGTGGCTTCTACGGCCAGCTGATGTATGCCTTCCACGAGAAGACCAAGTACAGCCCGGGCCTGGCCACGCCTCACGCGGCCGACAACTCGCGCACTGGCCGTTACATCGGCGGCCGCTTCGGCTATGCCAACGGTCCGCTGGACGTTGCAGTGGCTTACGGCACCAACACCGTGGGCGACGACTACTACGCCGGCACGACCGCCAAGGTCAACACCTTCAACCTCGGCGCCTCGTATGACTTCGGTCCCGTGAAGCTCTTCGGCGAACTGTCCCGGGCCCGGGAAAGGACCGACATCGACGGCGACTTCTTCGCCCGCCCGGCTTCCGTGGCTTCGGACAGGCTCAACGGCTGGCTGCTGGGCGTGACGGTCCCGGTGGGCGCTGGCTTGATCCGCGCCTCGTATTCGGCCGTGAAGTACAAGACGGAAGACAACAACCCGTTCTTCAACGAACCCAACCCCAAGGCCAACAAGCTGGCACTCGGCTACGTGCACAACCTGTCGAAGCGCACGGCCCTGTACGCAACGGTTGCTCGCATCAGCAACAAGAACGGTGCAAACCTGAGGGTCAGCGGCGACTTCAGCCCGAAGTTCATCAGCAACGACATCTTCACCCCGAAGACCTCGACCGGCTACGACTTCGGCATCCGCCACGCCTTCTGATCGCCGCCTGATTCCAAATGCTGGCTTCAGCCAGTTCGAATCAGTCCAGTCCCAAGCCGCCCAGCGCAAGCCGGGCGGCTTTTTGGCCTTGCTCAGTTTGCGCGGCCTCGCCTGCTTTGCAGCAAGCCCACATTCATCTCTCCGCTCAGCACCGACGCGTAGAAACGTTCGATCATGTTCACGCTCGTGCGCGCGTTGCGCGCCAAAGTCAGCATGTCGATGCCCTGACCATACAGCAGCCGCAAGGTGATGGCTGTGTGGCGCAGGCAATAGAGCGTCCTCGCCTGGCCCTGCGGCCCCTTCTGGAGCGACGTAGCTTCGAGCGCCCAGTGAAAGAGAAAGTTGAGCACCGCCAGTGCGTGCTCGCGGTTCTTCAATTGCGGCATGAAGATGTAGTCTTCCGCGCCGCCAAAGCCCTGCTCCCTGCGATGCGCGAGCAGGCATTCATAAACCCGCACCGCCGGACGCAAGCTCACGATGGGCTGGCTGTGCCGCTTGGTTTCGGGCAGGTTCATTCGCAGGTAGACGTGCTTGCCGCGCACGATGTCGATGTGCCCGTGCTTCATGAGCTTGATGTCGCTCGGGCGCACGAAGGTGTTGACCATCCAGCGGATCAACCAAGGCAGCTCCTGCGGCATGACGAGCAGTTCGCGCGCGATCCAGAAGCGCTCGCCGAAGGCCAGCTGATCGAGCACCGGATGCGGCTGTCCACGCAACCTGCGGGCGGCCGCCACGATGCTCCGGTACTCCGCAACGCTGAAGCTTCCGCGCGGCCGGCTGCGCACCTTGACCTTCGGGAAGGCAGGTACATCGCGAAGCACGCCGATGTGCACGCCATGCATCAACACCTTTCGCAGCAACACAAGGTACTGCGAGATCGTCGTGCTGGTGAAGCCCTGCGCTCCGAGGTGGTCGATCAGCCTCTGCGCATCGGAAGTGGCGAATGCCTGTGCCGGCACGGCACCCAGCAACGGAATGACGTGGGCGCGCAATCTGTTGCCCATGACCTGCCAGGTCGGCCGTCCGATTTCTCCTCGCTGAACGCGCGCGGCCTCTGCCTGCATCAACCCCTTGGAAAGGTCGCTGACAAAAACGGTTAACAGATTTTGCTCGGTTGTTAAATGATTGGCGGATGTATGGATCGCGGGATAGCTGCGTTCAAAAAAACCGGAATCGTTCGCCGCAGGGGCTCTCTGGATGAGGTTTATGACATTTGTGTCCATGCCATATTCCGTACGCAATCCCGATGCCTCTTATCATTGCTATTTAACAATTAAGCCTCCCTTGGAAAAAACCGTGCGCGACGTACCTGTGCCGGCACTGACGCCCGCCGACTATCTCAAAAAAATCCTGAACGCCCGGGTCTACGACGTGGCGGTCGAAACGGCGCTCGAGAAAGCAGACGCGCTCAGCGAACGGCTCGGCAATACCGTGCTGCTCAAGCGCGAAGACCAGCAGCCGGTGTTCAGCTTCAAGCTGCGGGGCGCTTACAACAAGATGGCGCATCTCTCGGCCGAGCAACTGGCGAGCGGCGTCATCTGCGCATCGGCCGGCAATCACGCGCAAGGCGTGGCGCTGGGTGCGCGCAAGCTGGGCACGCGTGCAGTGGTGGTCATGCCGGTGACCACGCCCAGGCTCAAGATCGATGCGGTGCGCGGCTTCGGCGGCGAGGTGGTGCTGTATGGCGACAGCTATTCCGATGCCTACCTGCATGCGCTCGAACTGCAGGCGCAACAGGGCCTGACCTTCGTGCACCCGTTCGACGATCCCGACGTGATCGCGGGCCAGGGCACCATCGCCATGGAAATCCTGCGCCAGCACCAGGGGCGGCTCGACGCGGTGTTCGTGGCCATCGGCGGCGGCGGGCTCATCTCGGGCGTGGCCAACTACATCAAGGCGGTGCGCCCGGAGATCAAGGTGATCGGCGTGCAGATGAACGACTCCGACGCCATGATGCAGTCGGTGGCGGCGCACCAGCGCGTGAGCCTGCCCGACGTCGGGCTGTTTTCGGACGGCACGGCGGTCAAGCTGGTGGGCGAGGAAACGTTCCGCATCGCCAGCAACCTGGTCGACGAATACATCGCGGTCGACACCGATGCGGTCTGCGCGGCCATCAAGGACGTGTTCGTCGACACCCGCAGCATCGTGGAGCCGGCGGGTGCGCTCGCGGTGGCTGCCATCAAGCAGTACGTGGCCGGGCACGGCCGCCATGGCGAGACCTACGCGGCCATCCTGTGCGGCGCCAACATGAACTTCGACCGGCTGCGCTTCGTGGCCGAGCGCGCGGAGGTCGGCGAGGAGCGCGAGGCGCTGTTCGCCGTGACCATTCCCGAAGAGCGCGGCAGCTTCCGCCGCTTCTGCGAACTGGTGGGCGAGATGCCGGCCAGCGAGTTGCAGGAAACGGGCTCGGCCGGCGGCGCGCTGCGCAACGTGACGGAGTTCAACTACCGCATCAGCGACGCGGCCAAGGCGCATGTGTTCGTGGGCCTGACCACCTCGACGCGCGGCGAATCGACGACCATCGCGCAGACTTTCATTGCCCACGGCTTCGACGCGCTCGACCTCACGCACGACGAGCTCGCCAAGGAGCATCTGCGACACCTGGTGGGCGGCCGCACGGGCCTGGCACACGACGAGCGGCTGCTGCGCTTCGTGTTTCCGGAGCGCCCGGGCGCGCTGCTCAAGTTCCTGAGCCTGATGCGGCCGAACTGGAACATCAGCCTCTTCCACTACCGCAACCAGGGCGCCGACTACGGCCGCATCCTGGTGGGCTTGCAGGTGCCTACCGGCGACGCGGCGGCCTTCGACGACTTCCTCGAAACGCTGGGCTATCCCTACGTCGAGGAAACGGCGAATCCGGCGTATCGGCTGTTCCTGCAGGCCTGAGCGGCCGCCTGGCCTTTACTGCGCGGACTGTGCCGGGGGCTGCTGCTCAGACCCCGGCTGCGGCGATGGTTGTGCCTGCGGCGGCGCGGCCCCGGCGGCAGGCGGCGCCACCACGGCGGGCACCGTGGCCGGAAAAAGCCCGCTGGGCCTGGCCGTCGGCGTTGGCGGGGCCGGCATTCCCGGCGGGACCGGGCTGCCGACGCTGATCGGCGCGCGCACGGGCAGCTGCAGCGTGAAGGCCGCCGGTCCTTCTGCGCTGGTGCCGAGCGTCGCCGCGCGCACCCCGACCGACTGCAGCACGTAGTTATCGCCCACGCGTGAACCGACGCGGAACGGACGCGGCGGCTTGCCGTCGATGGAAATCAGCGCGGCGCCCTGGTTGAGCGAATCCGCCACCACGCCCGACAGCGCAAAGCGGCTGGCCGCCTCGGGCGCGGCAGGCGCCGCTTCGTTGGCCGAAACCACGCCGAGCAGCCGTGCGACCGCATCCGCGTCGGCCGAGACCGCCGCCCGCGGCATGGTGGCCGCCGCGGCCACGGGCTCGGGCGGCGCCGCGAGCCGCAGCCCCCAGAACACCGCCGCTCCGGCGGCCAGCGCCCACAGGCCCGTGGTTGCAACGGGGGCGTGCCAGCGCGCGGCGGAATAGGGACTTGTCATGGGCGCGGATTATCATGCAGCGCGCTCTCCGAACCATGTCATTCAAGCTATGAAAAAAATCCTACGCGACGCCACCCACGCTGCCCAGCGCGGCTTCACGCTGATCGAGCTGATGGTGGTGCTGGTCATCATCGGCGTGCTGGCCGCGCTGATCGTGCCGAACGTGATCGAGCGCGCCGACGATGCCCGCGTGACCGCCGCCAGGACCGACATCAACAACCTGATGCAGGCGCTCAAGCTCTACCGCCTGGACAACCAGCGCTACCCGACGGCCGAGCAGGGCCTGCAGTCGCTGCTGGTGCGCCCCACCGTCGGGCCGGCCGCGCCCAACTGGAAGCCCTACGTCGAGAAGCTGCCGAACGATCCGTGGGGCCATCCGTACCAATACATGAATCCGGGTATCAAGGGCGAAATCGACGTGCTCTCGCTCGGCGCCGATGGCCAGGCCGGCGGCGAGGGCAAGAATGCCGACATCGGCAGCTGGCAGTAGGCGCGCGGGCGGCTTCACGCTGCTCGAGCTGATCGTGGTGATCGCGATCATCGCGATCGCGACGGCCAGCGTGAGCTTCGCAATGCGCGACACCAACGCGGCCCGGCTCGACCGCGAGGCCGACCGGCTCGCTGCGCTGCTCGAATCGGCTCGCGCCCAGTCGCGCGCAAGCGGCGTCGCGGTGCGGTGGCGCATCGTGGAAGGCGGCAGCTTCGTGTTCGACGGCCTGCCGCCCGACGCCCTGCCGAGCGGCTGGGCCACGAGCGGCATCAGTGCCACGGCTTCGCTGGCCGGCGGCGCGCCGGTGGCGGCGGTGCAGCTGGGCCCCGACCCGATCATCGCCGCGCAGCAGATCGTGCTGTATTCCGAAGGCCCGCCCGCGCGCTCGCTGCGCGTTGCCACCGACGGCCTGCGGCCCTTCACCGTGAGCACGCCATGACATCCCGGCGCCATTGGGCATGCGGCGGATTCACGCTGATCGAAGTGCTGATCGCGCTGGGCATCGTCGCGCTCGCGCTCGCGGCGGGCTCGCAGGCCACGATGTCGCTGACGCGCAATGCACAGCGCCAGTCCGACCTGCTGCTGGCCGACCTGTGCGCGGAAAACGAGCTCGCCAAGGCGCGGCTCGCCAGGCAGATGCCGGCCGTGGGCGATTCGGGCTCGATCTGCGTGCAGGCCGGCGTCTCGTTCAACGTGACCACCTCCACCATCGCCACGCTCAACCCCAACTTCCGGCGCGTCGACGTGCAGGTGCGCGACGAGGCCAACGCGCCGGTGCTGCGCGTCTCGACCGTGGTGGGCCGCTTCTGATGCGACGCTTCGCAAGCCAGGGAACCCGCCGCGGCTTCACGCTGATCGAGCTGCTGGTGGCCATTTCGGTGATGGCGCTGCTCGCGCTCGTGAGCTGGCGCGGGCTGGACAACATGTCGCGCGCCACCACGCAGAACCAGCAGCGCGCCGACGCGGTGCTGGCGCTGCAGACCACGCTCTCGCAATGGGGCGCCGACCTCGACGCCGTGACCCCGATCGCGCAGACCCGTCCCATCGACTGGGACGGCCGCGTGCTGCGGCTCACGCGGCGCGGCAGCGATGCGGGCGCTCCCGCCATGCTGGTGGTGGCGTGGACGCTGCGCACCGGTGCCGACGGCACCCGCTGGCGGCGCTGGCAGTCGCCTCCCTTCACCACGCGCGGCGAATGGCAGCAGGCGTGGAACTTGGCCTCCTCGTGGGCGCAGGAAGGCGGTGGCGGCGACGTCGCTCTGATGCCGGCCACGAGCTGGCAGCTCTACTACTTCCGCGAGAACGCCTGGACGCCCGCTGGCGAACTGCCGGCCAGCCCGCCCAATCCGGCGAACCCCGCCAATCCCGCCGGCGCCCTCGTGAACATGCCGGACGGCGTTCGCCTGGTGCTGACCCTGTCGCCCGGCGACGGCCTGGCGGGCACGCTCACGCGCGACTGGGTCAAGCCCACGGTGGGGGCGCCGCGCTCATGACCGCATCCACGTATTTTCGAGCACACGGACAGCGCCAGCGCGGCGCCGCGCTGCTGGCGGCCATGCTGACCGTGATGCTGGTCGCCACCTTCTCCGCCGCGGCGCTGTGGCAGCAGTGGCGCGCGTCCGAAGTCGAAGCGGCCGAGCGCGGACGCGTGCAGGCGGCATGGGTGCTGATCGGCGCGCTCGACTGGTCGCGCCTGATCCTGCGCGAGGACGCCCTCACCGGCGGGCCCGACCACCTGGCCGAGCCCTGGGCCGTGCCGCTCGCGGAAGCGCGGCTCACGAGCTTCCTGTCGGCCGAGAAGAACGTGGCCAGCGACAACCTCGAAGGACTGCCCGACGCCTTCCTTTCAGGCCGCGTGGTCGATGCGCAATCCAAGCTCAACGTGCTGTCGCTGGTCGACGGCAACAAGCCGGTGCCGGCCAGCGTCGCCACCTTCACCAAGCTGTTCAGCATCCTGGGCCTGCCAGCCTCGGAACTCAGCGCGATGACGGCCTCGCTCTTGCGCGCGCTGGCCACCGGCACCGATGCCGCAGGCGGCGGCGATGCCGGCGCGGCGCCGCTGCTGCCGCAGGAGGTCTCGCAGCTGGTGTGGCTCGGCCTGTCGCCTTCGACCGTGGCCGCGCTCGAACCCTACGTGACGATTCTCCCGATCCGCACGCCGCTCAACCTCAACACCGCCAGCGCCGAAGCCCTCAGCGCCAGCCTGCCATCCCTGAGCATCAGCGACGCGCGCCAGCTGGTGGAAAAGCGCACGCGCTCGTACTTCAAGCAGATCGCCGACGCCAACGCCGCGCTGCCGAACGGCGGCACGCAGTTCAACGCGGGCCAGCACAGCGTGGGCACCCAGTTCTTCGAGGTCTACGGCCGGCTGCGGCTGGACCGCACCTGGGTCGAGGAGCGCTCTCTGCTGCAGCGCGACGGCGTCATGGTCAAGACGATCTGGCGCAACCGCGGCGCCGGCCTTGCCACAGCCACTCCGGCTAAACCCTGAGTGCGGCTTGCTTTCTTCATTTCTGTTGCGTCAACACATCGTCCAGAGCCCGTCGCATCTACGTCAAACGCTACAAATAGAGTAGCAATGGCACCATCGGCGCACCCCTACAATCACCCGCCCTCCTGAAAACGAAATGACCCCGCTGCTGCTCATCGCCCCTCTCCCCCCGGCCGACGCCGCGGGCGAGTACGACTGGGCCCAGGCTGGCGACGACGGCATCGCCCTGCGCAACCATGGCCGCGCGCTGCTCGCGCTGCTGCCGGCGAGCACGGAAGTCACGCTCGGCATTCCGGCCGCGGCGCTGTCCTGGCACCGCGTCACGCTGCCCAAGGGCAGCATGAGCAGCGCATCGAAGCTGCGCGCCGTGCTCGACGGCCTGCTCGAAGAGCATCTGCTCGACGATCCCGAGGCTCTGCACTTCGCGCTCGAACCCGAGGCCAAGGCCGGCGCACCGGTCTGGGTGGCCGCCTGCAACCGCATCTGGCTGCGCACGCTGGTGCAGGGCCTGGAATCGGCGGGGCGGCGCGTGGTGCGCATCGTTCCCGAATTCGCGCCGCAGCCCGCGGACGGCCCACCGCTGCTGCAGGTCACCGGCGAAGCCGAGGCGCCGCAGCTCACGGTGTGCGATGCCGATGGCGTGGTCTCGCTGCCGCTCGCGGGCGCCGGGCTCGCGCTGGCCGCCAGCCTGCCGCTGGACACCGCCGTGATCAGCGCCGAGCCCGCCGTCGCGCAAGCCGCCGAGCACCTGCTCGAGCGCCGCGTGCCCATCGTGCAGGCACCGCAGCGCTGGCTGCAGGCGGCGCGCTCGCCCTGGGAACTCGCGCAGTTCGACCTGGCCGTGACGGGGCGTGCACGCGCCGGCAAGAAATTTGCGTCGGTGGTGCAGACGCTGCGCTATGCGCCCGAGTGGCGCGCCGCGCGCTGGGGCATCGCCGCCCTGCTGCTGACCCAACTGATCGGCCTCAATGCCTGGGCCTGGAAGGAGCGCAATGCACTCGAGGCCAAGCGCCAGGCCGTCAAGACCATGCTGACCCAGACCTTCCCGTCCGTGAAACTCGTGGTCGACGCGCCGCTGCAGATGGCGCGCGAAGTCGCGGCGCTGCAGCAGGCCGTGGGCGATGTCGCGGGCAGCGACCTCGAACCGATGATCGGCGCGCTCGCTCCCCATCTTCCGCCGGGCAGGACGCCCAGCGCCATCGACTACAGCGCCGGCCAGCTGCGCCTGCGCGGCCTGGGCCTGCAGCCTTCGGAGCTCACGCGCCTCTCCGGCGCGATGGGCCCGCGCGGCTACAGCGTGCGCGCCGAGGGCGATCTGCTGCTGGTGCAGGCCGAGGCTGCGCGATGAACTTCGGCGAACAACTCCGGGCCCGCTGGGCCGCCCTCGAACTGCGCGAGCGGCGCATGGTCGCCATTGCGGCCGCGCTCGTGGCGCTTGCGCTGCTGTGGTGGATTGCGCTCGCCCCCGCGCTGGGCACGCTGGCCGCGGCGCCGGCCGAACATGCGCAGCTCGACGCGCAGCTGCAGCAGATGGCCCTGCTGCAGAACCGCGCCAAGGCGCTGCAGGCGCAGCCGCGGCTGAACCGCGACGACGCGCTGCGCGCCCTCGAAACCTCGGTGCGCCAGAGCCTGGGCACCAATGCCCAGCTCATGACGGCCAGCGGCGATGGCGCAGCCACCGTCACGATGCGCGCCACGCCGGCCGATGCCGTGGCCCAGTGGCTGGCGCAGGCGCGCGGCAATGCCCATGCGGTGCCGCGCGAGGCCCACCTGACCCGTGCAGCCGCCGCGCCGCCGGCCGCCGGCAGCAAGGACCCGCAGCCCGCGAAGGTGCGCTGGGAGGGCACGCTCGTGATGGCGCTGCCCGCAGCCCGTTGAGCCCGGTCCGCATGGCGACGCGCTCCTCCCTTGCCGAATCCGCGCCGCGCCGCGGCTGGCGCTGGGCCCTGCTCGGCATCGTGCTGGGGGCGCTGCTGGCGCTGGCGCTGTTCGCGCCGGCCCGCTGGCTGGCGACGGCGCTCTCGAACTGGAGCCAGGGCCGGCTGCTGCTCGTCAACCCGCGCGGCACGGTCTGGAATGGCACCGCGGCCGTGGTGCTTGCCAGCGGCGCCGGCGGCGCCGAGGCGGTGTCGCTGCCCGGCTCGCTCAACTGGCGCATGCGTCCCGCCTGGAGCGGCATGTTCGCCGTGCTCGACCTGCCCTGCTGCGCGGCCCGGCCGCTCCAGCTCAGGGCCAGCCCGCGCGCGAGCGGCATGCAGCTGCAGTGGGGCGACGGCAGTTCGCGCTGGCCCGCCACCTTGCTGACCGGCCTGGGCGCGCCCTGGAACACGCTCAGGCTCGAGGGCACGCTCGACCTCTCCACCCGAGGCCTCTCGATGCAGTGGGACGGCCCCGTGCTGCGCATCGCGGGCCAGGCCACGCTCGACGCCACCGACGTGTCGTCCAGCCTCTCGACGCTCAAGCCGATGGGCAGCTACCGCCTCACGCTCGAAGGCGGCAGCCGCCCGAGCCTGCTGCTGAGCACGCGCGAAGGCAGCCTGCAGCTGAACGGCAGCGGCAGCTGGAACGGCACCGCCTTTCGCTTCAATGGCGAAGCCAGCGCCGCGGCAGGCCGCGAAGACGCGCTTTCCAATTTGTTGAACATCATCGGGCGGCGCGACAACGCGCGTTCGATCATCACCCTGGGTTGATCATGATGAAGCCACTGACCTCGCCCGGCAGCCGCCTCGCCGTCGTTGCACTCGCAGCGCAGATGCTGGTTGCCGCCACCTTGCTGCAGGCCGCGCCGCCCGTGTTCGCACAGTCCGGCGATGCGCCGCGCCGGGGCGAGCCCATCACCCTCAACTTCGCCAACGCCGACATCGAGGCCGTGGCCCGCACCATGGCGGTGGTCACCGGCCGCGACGTGGTGGTCGACCCGCGCGTCAAGGGCACGATGAACCTCGTCACCGACCGTGCCATCGCGCCGGCCGCGGCGTTCAACCAGTTCGCTTCCGCGCTGCGCCTGCAGGGCTTTGCGGTGGTGGAGGCCGAAGGGCTCTACAAGGTGGTGCCCGAAGCCGACGCCAAGCTCCAGACCCAGACCGTCAACACCGCCACGCCCAGCGCGGGCTCGGTGGCCGGCAACCAGATCGTCACGCAGATCTTCAGGCTCAACTACGAGTCGCCGAACAGCCTGCTGCCGGTGCTGCGCCCGCTCATTCCGCCCAACAACACAATCAACGTGAACCCGGGCAACAACTCGCTCGTGATCACCGACTACGCGGACAACATGCGCCGGCTGGCGCGCATCATCGCGGCGCTCGACGTGCCCAATGCGTCGGACATCGAGGTGATCCCGCTCAAGCATTCGGTCGCCACCGACATGCTGCCGCTGATCACCCGGCTGGTGGACGGCAGCGGCTCGGGCGCCACGCCGGGCGCCGCCGCGCCAGGCACGGCCGATGCGTCGTTCCGCACCACCCTGCTGGCCGATCCGCGCAGCAACGCGCTGATCCTGCGCGCGGCCAATCCGGCGCGCGCGGCGCTGGTGCGCACGCTGGTCCAAAAGCTCGACCGCGCGCCCGCGGAAAGCAGCAACGGCGCGGCCGGCAACATCTACGTGGTCTACCTGAAGAACGCCGATGCGGTGCGGCTGGCGGCCACGCTGCGCGCCGCCATGGCGGCCAACCAGCTGCCCGGCACGCCGGGCGCCCCGGGGGCCGCCGGTGGCGGCGCACCGCAGCAACAGCAAGCCAACGTTCCGCAGGCCATGCCGGTCAACCTCAGCGGGCAAGGCGGCGGCTCGGCGGCCGCCAACGCGCCGCTCAACAATGCCAACCAGCCGTCGACCGGCGGGCAGATCCAGGCCGACCCGTCGACCAACTCGCTGATCATCACGGCGCCCGAGCCGCAGTACCGCCAGATGCGCGCCGTGATCGACAAGCTCGACGGCCGGCGCGCGCAGGTCATGATCGAGGCGCTGATCGTCGAGGTCAGCGCCAAGAAGGCCGCCAACTTCGGCGTCCAGTGGCAGAGCGCGCTGGGCAACAACGCGGTCATCGGCACCAATTCGAGCCTGGCCAGTGCCAACATCCTGGCGCTGACGCAGGCACTGGCCACGCGCGACGTGGCCAATGTGCGGCCATCGTCGGGGCTGAACCTCGGCATTGCCGGCAAGATCGGCGGGCAGTACATCCTGGGCGCGATCGCGAACTTCTTCAACAGCGACGGCGACGCCAACGTGCTCTCCACGCCCAACCTGCTGACGCTGGACAACGAGGAAGCCAAGATCGTGATCGGCCAGAACGTGCCCTTCGTCACGGGCCAGTACGCCAGCACCTCGGGCTCGGTGGGCATCAACCCGTTCACCACGGTGGAGCGCAAGGACGTGGGCCTCACGCTGCGCGTGCGCCCGACCATCAACGAGAACGGCACCGTGAAGATGACCATCTTCCAGGAGACCTCGACCGTCGACGGCAACACCATCAACAACCCCAACGGCCCGACCACCAACAAGCGCTCGATCGAATCGAGCGTGCTGGTGGAAGACGGCGGCCTGGTCATGCTCGGCGGGCTGCTGTCCGACGACTACGGCAACACGGTCGAGAAAGTGCCGGTGGCGGGCGACATCCCGGTGCTCGGCAACCTGTTCAAGAACGAGATCCGTACGCGCAACAAGAGCAACCTGATGATGTTCCTGCGCCCCGCCGTCATGCGCGACGGCGCCTCGACCGAAGCCTTTGCCTACGACCGCTACGACGAGATCCGCGGCATGCAGCAGCGCACCCAGCCGAACACGGACAACGTCATGCTGCGCGGCGTGGATGCCGCTCCCGTGCTGCCGGAGGCACCGCTGCCGCGCGCGGGCAGCCGCGACACCAGCAGCAACAGCAACAGCAGCGACCGCATCCAGGGCACGCAGCTGATCCCGCCGCCGCGCCCGCCCGCCGACACGCGCACCCTGCGCCCGAGCCCGCTGCGCGGCGCGCTGCCGCCCACGGCCGATCCGACCAGCTCGCGCGAACTGCCCTGATGTCCATGCGCCACCCCCTGCCCTACGCGTTCGCACGCAGCCAGCAGCTGCTGCTCGAAGAAGCCGACGACGGCAGCCACACGCTGTGGATGTCGAGCCATCCCTCGCGCAGCGCGGTCGGCGAAGTCACGCGCAAGTACGGCGTGCAGGCCTTCGAGGTGCTGGCCGACGGCCCGCTCGCGCAGCGCATCAGCGCGGCCTATGCGCAGGGCGAATCGAGCGCCGCCGCGGTGGTGAGCGAGGTGCAGAGCGATGCCGATCTCTCGCGCATGATGCAGGAGCTGCCGGCGGTGGAAGACCTGCTGGAAAGCGCCGGCGATGCGCCCATCATCCGCATGCTCAACGCGCTGCTCACGCAGGCCGCGCGCGACGGCGCGAGCGACATCCACATCGAGCCCTACGAGCGCACCTCGTCCGTGCGCTTTCGCATCGACGGCACGCTGCGCGAGGTGGTGCAGCCCAACCGCGCGCTGCACGCCGCGCTGATCTCGCGCCTGAAGATCATGGCCGACCTCGACATCTCCGAGAAACGGCTGCCGCAGGACGGGCGCATCAGCCTTCGCATCGGCACGCGCGCGGTCGACGTGCGCGTCTCCACGCTGCCCAGCGCGCACGGCGAGCGCGCGGTGCTGCGCCTCTTGGACAAGAGCGAATCGAAGCTCACGCTCGAATCGGTCGGCATGCAGGGCGACACGCTCGCGCGCTTCGAGCGCCTCATCGCGCAGCCGCACGGCATCATCCTGGTGACCGGCCCCACGGGCTCGGGCAAGACCACCACGCTGTACGCCGCGCTGGCCCGGCTGGACGCCAGCCGCAGCAACATCATGACGGTGGAAGACCCGATCGAATACGAACTGCCGGGCGTGGGCCAGACGCAGATCAACGCCAAGATCGAGCTCACTTTCGCGAAGGCGCTGCGCGCGATCCTGCGGCAGGACCCGGACGTGATCATGATCGGCGAGATCCGCGACTTCGAGACCGCGCAGATCGCCATCCAGGCCTCGCTCACCGGCCACCTCGTGCTGGCGACGCTGCACACCAACGACTCGGTCAGCGCCGTCACGCGCCTGACCGACATGGGCGTGGAGCCCTTCCTCTTGAGCTCGTCGCTGCTGGGCGTGCTCGCGCAGCGCCTGGTGCGCAAGGTCTGCACGGCCTGCGGCGGCACCGGATGCGAGGTGTGCGGGCAGACCGGCTACCAGGGCCGCACCGGCATCTTCGAGCTGCTGGTGGCCGACGAGACCGTGCAGGGCCTGATCCACAGCAAGGCGGCCGAGAGCGAACTGCTCCAGGCCGGCGCGCGCGGCGGCCTGCGCCTGATGCGCGAAGACGGCGAACGGCTGGTGCAGGCCGGCATCACTTCGCGCGCCGAACTGCTGCGCGTCACGCGCGACTGATCCGCCCGGCACTGCCATGCCCGCCTATTCCTTCGAAGCCATCGATGCCAGCGGCCAGTCGCGCGAAGGCGTGCTGGAGGCCGACACCGCGCGCAGCGCACGCAGCCTGCTGCGCGCGCAGGCGCTCATTCCGCTGTCGGTCACGCCTGTGGGCAGCAGCCACGTCAACGGTACCGGC
>Ga0307406_10000967_pt1 | contig 16047 bp, 15 predicted proteins | sample 322Cmetagenome_3_FD_203706 | JGI IMG/M metagenome (GOLD analysis project Ga0307406, IMG submission 203706) | Maize rhizosphere microbial communities from greenhouse at UC Davis, California, United States - 322HYB-C-2 | ecosystem: Host-associated > Plants > Roots > Rhizosphere > Soil | place... | reverse complement strand
ATTTGAGGCTGATCATGGCGTTGCGGGCAGACTGGTTACCGGCCCTGGCGGCGTTCGAGGCGGCCGCGCGGCATCAGAATTTCGCCCATGCCGCCGAAGAGCTGCATTTGACCGCCAGCGCGGTCAGTCATCACGTGCGCAAGCTCGAAAGCCGGCTCGGCGTGAGCCTGTTCCAACGTCATGCGCGCGGCGTCGCCCTGACCCCGCAAGGGCGCCAGCTCGCCGATTCGGCCGGCACCGCCCTGGCCGACATGGATGGCGTGTTGCGCAGCCTGCGGGTCAGCCGCCAGGAGACCGACCGGGTGCGCGTCACCACCCTGCATTCGCTGGCCTACACCTGGCTGCTGCCGCGGCTGAGCGAGTTCACCAGCGCGAACCCGAAGATATTGCTCAGCCTCGACACCGAGATCGCGTTGGCGCGATTCGACGAAGGCGGCCCCGACCTCGGCATCCGCCACGGCGCCGGCCATTGGCCCGGACTGACCGCGCACCATCTGATGGACGACGCTTTGTTCCCGGTCGCTTCGCCGACCATGCCCGGCATCGAGCGGATCACCGAGCCGGCGCAGATCGCCGACTTGCCGTTGATCGCCGACCACGCCCGCCAAGGCTGGCACGACTGGTTCCGCGCCGCCGACGTGCACGGCCGCAAGCTGGAGGAGCGCTACACCTTCAGCGACACCACCGACGCCATGATGGCCGCCGCCCACGGCATCGGCGTGGCCCTGGCGCGCGAACAGATCGCCGTGCCCTATCTGCGCTCCGGCCAGTTGGTGCGCCTGCCCGGCCCGTCGATGCCGGCGCGCTGGGGCTATTACGCGATCTATCCCGCCCACCGCCGCCTGCGCCCCGCGGCGCAGACCTTCCTCGATTGGTTGTTGGCGGTGAAGAAGGATTGAGGCATCGCCTGCATCGGCGCGACCCCCGCTTTGTGTAGGAGCGATCGCGCTCAATCGTGCGCGGCAGGTTTGCGTCGGGGCGCTTTCTTCACCGTGGTTTTCTTCGCCGCGACTTTCTTCACTGCCGCCTTCTTCGCTACGACCTGCTTCGCCTTCGCTTTTCTCGGCGGCGCGGCATTGGCTTTGCGCAAGGCGGCCTGGTAAGCCAGGGTCAGCCAGGGCTTCATGTCCTGCGGCGAATCCATCGCCGACTCGGGCACCGACCAGAAACTCAGCTCGATCGGTTTGCGCTGGCGCGTGTAGACGAAGGGCTCGCAGCCGGCCGCGCGGAAACGCGGCGCGGTCTGCGTGTCGACCTTGAGGTAAAGCGCCTCATCGGCGATCAAAGCGATCATCAGGCCATCGTGATAAATGCCATGACCGCCGAACATGCTGCGCGCCGACAAGGCGCCGAAGCCGGACGCCAGATCGCGCAGATGGGCGATGAAGGCCTCGCTCACGCGAGCGCCTTCATCGCCGCCTTGGCCTCGATCAGAAGCGGTGCCACAGACGCACGTAATACGCCGCGCCGTTGAGACCGAACTGGACGCTGTCGAAGATGTGGCCGTTGTCGGTTTCGTCGGCGTTCTGGCGGGTCGGCTTGACGTTGAAGATGTTGGCGCCGCCCACCGTCAGCTTCGTATTCTCGGAGAACGAATAGGTCGCGCTGAGGTCGGCCGAGGTCTTGGCCTTGTAACGCGCATTCGGCACGCCGCCCGCGGTGCCCGAGAAGGTGCCCAGAGTCTGCGGTCCGAAGTGGATCACCTTGACGTTGCCGGCCCAGGGGCCGCGCGACAGGTCGAAGCCGAGCACGGCCTTCGACTTCGGCGCGCCCTGCTCGATGAACAAGCGCTCGCGCTCCGACAACAGCACGTCCTCGCGGCCGATCAGCGCCGGCGGCGCGTGGATGGCATTGACCTTGGTGCGGTTGAGGTTGAGGGCGAAGAAGGTACCGAGCTTGACGTCTTCGCCGAGCTGGCGCTCGTTGTTGAAGGTGAAGTCCAGGCCTTCGGTGCGAGTGTCGACCGAATTGACGAAGAACTGCGCCTGGCCGACGCCGAGGTCGTCGAGGATGCTGCCGATGGTCGGGTCGGTGGTGTCGAAGCGGCCGCTCAGCACGATGCGGTCGTCGATGTCGATGCGGTAAGCATCGAGGGTCAGCGACGTATCGGCGGTCGGCGACCAGGTCAGGCCGAGGGTGTAGTTACGCGATTCTTCCTTGGTCAGCAGCGGCAGGCCGGCGGCGTTGGCGATGGTGCCGCCGTTGGGCGCGATGACCACGTCGACCGGTTCGCCGTTGACGAAGTCGGTGATGGTCGAGGAGAAGAACTTCTGCTGCAGCGACGGCGCGCGGAAACCGGTGCTGGCCGAGGCGCGCAGCATCAAGGTGTCGGTGGCGCGGAAGCCGGCGGCGAGCTTGCCGGTGGTGGTCTTGCCGAAGTCGCTGTAGTCCTCGTAACGCACCGCCACGCCGGCGGTGAAGCGGTCGGTGAAGTCGGCTTCGAGGTCGACGTAGGCGGCCCAGTTGTCGCGGCTGTGCGAGCCGGCGTCGGCCGGCTGGAAGCCCGGGAAGCCCTGGCTGCCGGCGTTGCCGCCCTCGCCGACGCCGTCGGCGTCGATGTAGGAACCCGGCTCGCCGGCGAAGATCTTGTAGCGCTCGTCGCGACGCTCCAGGCCGAAGGCGACGTTGAGGCCGTTGAAGACCTGATCGTAGAAACGGCTGACGTCGAAATTGATCGTCTTCTGCTGGAACGAGAAGCCGCCGGCATCGAAGCTGTCGGCGCTGACGCCGCGGCCGCCGTTGAGCAGGTCGAGGTTGGCGATCGAGGCGTTGAGGGTGTTGTTGATGTCGTAGCGCAGCTCGTTGAAGCCGTAGGTGTAGGACAGGTCGGCGTTCCACTCGCCCATCGTCCAGCGCAGGCCGAGGATGCCGTAGCGGTCCTTGAGTTCGCCGTCGATGAAGGGCACGAAACCGTCCGGGTACATCGCCGCGGAATTGCGCGAGGGGATGTCTTCCGAGCCCAGGCCGTCGCGCGCGAACGCCGCCGAGGAGGCATCGCGGTTCTGCACGCCGCCGGTGAAGTACAGGGTCAGGTTTTCGCCGAGGGGCTTTTCGCCGTTGACGAAGATGGTCTCGTTGCGGATCTTCGAGTCGCCGATGATGCGCGGGCTGCCGGCGGGCTCGGAGCGGTCGGAACGGCCGCGGTCCTGGTACTCGCCGGTGATGCCGATGGTGCCGTCGCTGCCGAGGCCGAAACCGCAGTAGGCCGTCGCCAGCCAGTTTTCGCCGTCGCCCTTGGAATACTGGCCGTAGCCGGCGACCGCTTCGCAACCCTTGCGCTTCTTCAGCGAGATGTTCATGACGCCGGCGATGGCGTCGGAGCCGTACTGGGCCGCGGCGCCGTCGCGCAGGATCTCGACGCTGTCGATCGCCATCAAGGGGATGGTATTGAGGTCGGTGCCGGTGTTGCCGCGGTTGCGCGCGCCGAACAGGTTGAGCAAGGCAGTGGTGTGGTGGCGCTTGCCGTTGACCAGGACCAGGGTCTGGTCCGAACCCAGGCCGCGCAGCGCCGCCGAGTCGACCAGGTCGGCGCCGTCGGCGCCGCTCTGGCGGGTCGAGTTGAACGAGGGCGCGGCGTATTGCAGCGACTGGGCCAGGTCGAACTGGGCGCCTTCCTCGGTGTTCTTGGCCATCGGCAGCACGTCGACCGGCGAGATCGAGGTGGTGTCGGAAGAGCGCTGGCTGCGGCGCGAACCGAGCACCGACACCGTCTCCAGGGTCCGGGCTTCGCTTTCCTGAGCCGGTGCGGCCTCGGTCTCCTGGGCGGCGGCGCTGCCGGCGAAGAGGCCGCCGGCAACCCACAGTGCGCAATGGACGGCGCTGAACAGGCGGGCACGGCAGAGGGGACGGAGAGGACGGCGGCTGGCTTGCGTCATAGCGAGGATCCTTGGCGAGGCGGGCTGGGCATCCCCTTAGCCTAAAGCCAAGACGCCAGTTCGTGCACAGTCGGCGACGCGGAAATGCAAACAAACAGTGCCGGGGGCCGCGCAATGGATAGCGCAGCACAGGGGTTTGGGGATGGGCTGCGAGCCCGGGGCCGCCGGTCCATCGCGCCCGAATGACGGCCCGGCTGGGCCGGCGCGGCGCCGCGATCGGGCGAGTGCGCGGTCGCGACTTGTGACCGAAGGAAATCCAATCGGACGCCGCTCCTAGCCCTTGGTTGCGCGGCTCCTGAGTAGGAGCGGCGCAAGCCGCGACCGCGAAACTTCGATCCGCGACGAGGGCTTCATAGGCCCGAGAACACAGGGATGGGGCGGTTCGCACGAGAACAAGGCCGGTTCTCTTTTACCCAACGCCAGCGTTTGAAACGGCGCGGTCGCGGCTTACGCCGCTCCTACATTGGGCTGCGTCGGATGCCCTGCCGCACTCACTTCGCAGGCGCCGCCGGCTTCGCCGCGACTTCCGCCGATTCGACCCAGCGCGCGAAAAACTCGCGCAGGTCGCGGCCACTCGCGCGCTCCATCGCCCGGCGGAAATCCGTGGTCACCACCGAATGGCCGTAGTGCGCGCGGGTATAGGCGCGGATGCCGCCCCAGAACGCGCGCTCGCCGAGTTCTTCGCGCAGCAGGTGCAGGACATAGGCGCCCTTCTGGTACACCACGGCGCGATCGTCGGCGCTCGGCTTGGTCCAGTGTTCGTAGATCAAGGCGTGGTCCTTGCCGCTCTCGCGCAGCTTGTCCAGGCGCCGCTTCCAGCCGTCGACTTGTTTGCGATAGGCCTCGTCGCCGAAACGGTGCTGCAGATAGGCCGCGGCCATGAAATTGGCGAAGCCCTCGTTGAGCCAGAAATGGCCCCAATCGCGGCAGGTGACGTAATTGCCCCACCACTGGTGCGCGGCTTCGTGCGCGATCAAGGCCTGCGCGCTCGGGTCGTCGAGCACTTCGCGGCCGTAGGCCTCCGACATCAGCGACAAGCCGGCGAGTTCCTGGCCGATGGTCTTGGCGACCAGCACCTGGCTGTAGGTACCGTTGTAACGGATGCCGGCGCGGCGGCCGAAGAAACGCATCATGTCGGGCGTGTCGGCGAACACACGCCGCAGTTGCGGCGCCTGCAGGTCGCTCGACAGATAACGCAGCGCGGCGTTTTCGCTGGTACCGCCGGCTTCGTTGTAGCGGCCGGCGGCGAAGCCGTAGACATAGCTCGGCATGGCCGCGTCCTGGCGCCAGCGATAGGCCTCGCGGCGGCCGCCGAGCGCCGACTTCGACATCAGCCGGCCGTTGCCGACCGCTTTCAAGCCTTCCGGCAGGGTCACGGTGAGATCGAGCGTGGCCCGTTCCTGCGGCGCATCGATGCAGACCAGCCATTGGCTGGTCGAGAACACCGTATACAGCTCGCTGCGCTCGGGATGGAATTCCAGGCCGAAACGCGGCGCGCCGCGGTAAGCGATTTCGATCTCATGGCGCGAACCGGCCGCGGCCGGCGCCGCCAGGCGCACGCTCAGGCGCTTGTCGAGCTTCTCGAAAGTCAGCGGCTTCTTGTCTTCGCTGACCGCGACGATGTCGAGGTCGCCGGCGTCGAAATCGAAACGCTGCGCGCCCTGGGTGCGGACGACGAAACGGATCGCGACATGGCCGCGCAAGCTCTTGGCTGCCAGATCCGGCTCGATGCGCGCGGTGTAATGCAATACGTCGATGTCGGCGCCGGCGCGCGCGACTTCGCTCGAGGCTTTGGTCGCTGCGGCGAGGCTGGCGAAGGCCGCACAGGCGAGGAGGCCGGCCGCGATCGTGCGCCGCAGCAAGCGGCTGCGCGCACGGGATTGACCGACTTGGTTTACTGCATCGCGCATCGCTTGCTCCATCCCTTCCCCTGCCGATCGCGGTCCTGCGATTCGTGTCCGCTCGGGCCGACCCACCGGATCGGGCGTCGATCATCGCCGATGCGGACGCTGCGCTGAACCCATCGGCCGTTCATGGTTTGTCTGCGGTTAGGGATTGCGCCGGATCTGCGCCCCCGATCACTGACAGCGCTGTCATTTGCGGCCAAGGTGCGGATCGTGAGCGCAGGCGCGCGGGCGATCGCGTCGCGGGCGGTCACGCCCACCCACCGCCAAGCACGCGCTTTCCCGCGGCACTGCGCCGCCTGGGCCCGCCTGGGCACGGGAAGCCGAAGGCTTGCCCCTGCTCAGGAGCCACCCAGATGGTCACTCGCCGTAATTTCCTCAGCGCCTCCGCCGCCGCGATGGCGGCCGGCGTCGTCGCGCCCTTCGCCTCTCGCGAAGCCGTCGCGGCCACACCGCAACGCTTCACCCTCAACCTGGTCAATGCCTCGGGGCAGAACACCGCCTATGCCTATGTGGTCGGCCTGTCGGGCGGACGCCCCTTGTTCGTACGCGCCGACGGCGGCAGCTATTACCCGCCCTCGCCGTCGTCGCCGGTGACGCCGCTGGGCCAGGACTGCGCGATCCCGCTCGGTGGCCACGGCTCGTCGACGCGGGTCTCGATCCCGCGCATGTACGGCGCGCGCATCTACGTGGTCACCGGCAGCAAGCTCGATTTCTTCGTCAATCCGGGCCCGGCCATCGTCCACCCCAGCTTTCTCAACACCGGCGATCCGAACTTCAACAAGAATTGGACCTTCGCCGAATTCACCTTCAACGAATACGAGCTGTTCTCCAACATCAGCTACGTCGATTTCGTCGCCGCGCCCCTGGGTTTGTCGCTGCGCTCGCTGTCGGGCCGGGTCGAAACCATTCCCGGCCTGCCCGCCGGCGCGCTCGATCCGATCTGCTACGCGCTGCAACAACAGGCCAGCCGCGAGGGTTCGGCCTGGGATTCGCTGATCCAGCGCGGCAGCAACGGCCTCAACCTGCGCGCGATGAGCGCCCACTACCAGGCCGGCCGCTTCCAGAACTATCTGAGCGGCTACATCAATGCGGTCTGGAGCAAGTACGCCTCGACCACCTTGACCGTCGACACCCAGTCCGGCTTCGGCCGCCTGACCGCGCGCGTCGGCGGCGACGGTCTGTTGCGTTTCAACAACGGCGAGAGCTTCGCCCGCCCGAGCACTGCCGATGTGCTGAGCTGCGACAGTGGCCCCTTCAGCCTCGCCGGCGCCAGCGAGGTGCGCAAGGCGATCATTCCGCGCCTGGCCGCGGCCTTGAACCGCACCACCCTGCTCGACAACGCTGACCAGCCCAACGGCGAAGTGGCCAGCCGCTTCTATCGCAATGCCCAGACCAACCACTACGCGCGCCTGGTGCACGAGCGCCTGCCCGACAACCGCGGTTACGCCTTCCCGTACGACGACGTCTCGCCGAGCGGCGGCCAGGACTTCAGCGGCGCGGCGCGTTCGGGCGACCCGGACACGCTGACCGTGACCTTGCGCGCCCTGCGCTGACCGACCCGCTGCGACGCTCAGCGCGCCAGGCCGGCCGTGCGCCCGGCACGGCCGGCCTGGCCCGTACCGCATTGCAGCAGGCGCCGCCCAGGCCTGGCCTATGATGCGGACGACCCGCCCTCGCGGCGGCCCGCATCGGAGACGCCATGAACGCCGACAAGCACCAGGACCTGGGCAAGCTGATTCTTCGTCTCGCGCTGGGCGCGCTGATCCTCCTGCATGGCATCGCCAAGCTGCGCGGCGGCACCGCCGGCATCGTCGGTCTGGTCGAATCGCAGGGCCTGCCGGGTTTCCTCGGCTACGGCGTGTTGATCGGCGAGGTGCTCGCGCCGGCGTTGGTGATCGTCGGCTATCACGCCCGCATCGGTGCGGCCTTGATCGCGGCCAATATGTTGGTCGCGCTGGGCCTGGTGCACCTGGGCCAGATCGGCCAGCTCAACGAGCAAGGCGGTTGGGCGCTGGAACTGCAGGCGATGTTCCTGGCCAGCGCGGTCGCGCTGGCCTTGTTCGGCCCTGGCAAGTACAGCCTCAACGGCAAGTAGCGAGTGCGGCGCTGCGGCCGGTCGGCTCGACCGGCTCGCTTGCGTTCGCCCATGCCGATCGGATCGCATCGATCCGATCGCGCAGCTCGGATCAACCCGATCGAATCAACCCGATCGGCTCATCCTGCTCAGACCATCCTGACTAGATCCGGTTGACCCGGAATTTGCGGCCCTTGATCTTGCCCTCGCGCAGGCGCGCGAGCGCGGCGCCGGCCTGCGCGCGCGCCACCGCCACGTACGAGCGCGTCGCGTAGACGTTGATCTTGCCGATCGCATCGGCCTTGAGCCCGGCATCGCCGGTCAGGGCACCGAGGATGTCGCCGGGCCGCAGCTTGTCGGTCTTGCCGGCATCGATGCGCAGGGTTTCCATCGGCGCGACCGGCGCGTTCTTGGCCTTGCCGGCCAGCGGCACGGCGCGGCGCCAGGCCAGCGGCGCGCCCTGGCGTTCCTGGATCTGCTCGGCACGCCCGCCCTCGCGCGGCCCGCACAGGCTCAGGGCGATGCCGCCGCGCCCGGCGCGGCCGGTGCGGCCGATGCGGTGCACGTATACGTCCGGGTCGGTCGGCAGGTCGTAGTTCACCACCGCCGCGAGCTCCTCGACGTCGAGCCCGCGCGCGGCCACGTCGCTGGCGACCAGCACGTTGCAGCTGCGGTTGGCGAAGCGCACCAGCACCTCGTCGCGGTCGCGCTGTTCCATCTCGCCGTGCAGGGCCAGCGCGGTGAAGCCGTAATGGCTCAGCGAGCCCACGACTTCCTCGGTGTCCTTGCGCATATTGCAGAACACCACGCAGGAGTCCGGGCGGTACTCCAGCAACAGCGCCGCCAGCAACGGGGTCTTCTTGGCCGCTTCGACTTCGTAGAAATACTGTTCGATCTGCAGCGCCGAGGCTTCGCCCTCGACCGTGACTTCGGCCGGCTCGCGCATCGCGCCGCGGGCGAGGTCGCGGATCGCGTCCGGGAAGGTCGCCGAGAACAGCAGGCTCTGGCGGGTCTTCGGGGTCTTGGCGACGATCTCGCGCATCGGCTCTTCGAAGCCCATGTCGAGCATGCGGTCGGCCTCGTCGAACACCAGGGTGCGCACGCCGTCGAGCTTCAAGGCCTTCTTGCGCAGCAGTTCCTGCAAGCGGCCGGGCGTGCCGACCACCACGTGCGGCGCGTGCTCCAGCGAGGCCAGTTGCGGCCCCAAGGCCATGCCGCCGCACAGCACCGACACTTTCAGGTTCGGGATCGCGAAGGCGAGTTTGCGCAGCTGCTGGCCGACCTGATCGGCGAGTTCGCGGGTCGGACACAGCACCAGCGCCTGGGTCTTGATCGCGGCGGGGTCGAGCCGCTGCAGCAGGCCCAGGCCGAAGGCGGCGGTCTTGCCGCTGCCGGTCGGCGCCTGCGCGATCAGGTCGCGGCCGTCGAGGATCGCCGGCAGCGCGCGCGCCTGGATCGGCGTCATGGTGGTGTAGCCGAGCGCGGCCACGCCCTGCAGCAGGGCCGGCGAAAGGGAGAGGGAGTCGAAGGCCAAGGAGTCGGCAGTCGCCAAGGCCGCGGTGGGCGAGATCGGATCGTTCATGCGCCATGATCGCAGCTTCGGGCCGAGCTTGGGCTCGGCAGCATGGTTTTGCCGTCGCCGCCGCAGCGCACCGGGACCGTCCGGCCTATGCTGCGGGCGTCGCCGGCGCCGCCAGACCGCCGTCGCGAGCCCCTTGCCCGAACCGGCCCGGAGACCCGCCATGGATCAGTTCCTGCATATCCGCGTTCTGCTCGGCATCGTCCTGGGCCTGGCCATCACCACCCTGCTCAAGGGCCTAGCCCGCTTCGTCCAGCACCCGGGCCGCGACCGCGTCTACGGTGTGCACATCGCCTGGGCGATCTCGATGTTCACCCTGCTCGCGCATTTCTGGTGGTGGGAGTTCCGCCTGGTCCACCACGTGCACTGGAGCTTCGTCGCCTACGCCTTCCTGATCCTGTACGTGGTGGTGCTGTATCTGTTGTGCACCCTGCTGTTTCCCGACGACATCGGCGACTACGGCAATTGGCGGGAGTATTTCCAGTCGCGGCGCAAATGGTTCTTCGGGATCATGGCGGTGTCTTACGTGATCGATTTCGGCGACACCCTGATCAAGGGCCGCGCCTATTTCGACAGCTTCGGCATCGAGTACCCGCTGCGCAACCTGAGCTACGTGCTGCTGTGCCTGGTCGCCATCCGCACCCGCTCGGAGACCTTCCACCGCGCCTTCGTCGCCGCCAGCCTGATCTACCAGGTGTCGTGGATCTACCGCCTGTTCGACTTCGTCCAATAAGCGCGAGTGCCGCGCCATGCAGCGCACCCGGCGTCGCGCGCTCACCCGGAGGCAACGCAGCGCCGCCTATGCTGGCCGCATGATTCCGTCTTGCGTACACCCATGAGCCGAGCTTTCGTGAAAGAAGGCGACGGCGACGAAAACGCCGGCGATCTGCCCGAACTGCCGATCAGCGAGCATCCCAACTACGTCACGCCGCGCGGCATGGCCTTGCTGCGCACGCGCCTGGACGATGCCGGCCGGCGCCTGGGCGAGATCGACACGAACGCGGTCGGGGCCCGGCTCGAAGCCGCCCACATCGAACGCGAACTGCGCTGGCTGCAGGCGCGCATCCTCGGCGCGATCACCATCGCGCCCGAGCGCCAGCCGGCCGAACTGATCGCCTTCGGCGCGCGGGTCGAGGTGGTCGACGACGACGGCCGCGAATACCGCTACCGCATCGTCGGCGAAGACGAAGCCGACCCGGAACTCGGCCTGATCAGCTGGGTGTCGCCGCTCGCGCGCGCCCTGCACGGCGCGCGCGTCGGCGACAGCGTGGTCTGGAAACGGCCGGCCGGCGATCTCGCGATCGAAGTGCTGGCGATCGATTACGGCTGAGCCGCGCCGCGGTATCCGCATCAGCAAGACAGCTCCGACGCAGGCCGTCGGCGACGCGGCACCGGCATCGCGCGACGACAAGAGCACGCGATCGCGCGCCCGCTTACCCCTGCCGCCCTGCCCCGACCGCTCGTCGGCAAGCGCTTGACGCTGCCCGATGGCGGAAGAATCATTTAGCAAATTAGTTAATTGCTGAATACCTGCAGCGGTACGGGGCTCGGGCCGCAGCGGCTCTCGCCCGCTCGGCGGGCTCGGCGTCACCGCTCGATACCACCGCACGACACGTTCACCAGGGAGAGGTCATGAACGCATTGCCCGACAGCCTGCGATCGCATCGCGTCCAGTCGCAGCCGGATCGGACCGCGTCCGTCCGCAGCGTCAGCGACGGCCGCGTGGTCTGGGAACCGGTGCGCTCGCTGTGGTTCACCGCAATGGCGCTGGGCGCGGTCGTCGGCGGCATCGCCACCTTCAGCTGGCCAGCTTTCGCCTTGTTCGTGGTGTCGACCGCGACCGTGCTCCTGCTGGGCCATTCGCTCGGCATGCATCGCAAGCTGATCCACGACAGTTTCGGCTGCCCGAAGTGGCTCGAATATCTGCTGGTGTACTGCGGCGTGCAGGTCGGCCTGGCCGGCCCGATCGGCCTGGTGCGCACCCACGACCTGCGCGACTACGCCCAGCGCCTGCCCGACTGTCACGACTACCTCGCCCATCGCCAGCCCTTCGCCATCGATGCCTGGTGGCAACTGCATTGCGAGCTGCGCCTGAGCGCGCCGCCGCGCATCGAGATCGAGGCGCGCATCGGCGATGATCGCTACTACCGTTTCCTGCAACGCACCTGGATGTGGCAGCACCTGCCATGGGCGTTGGCGTTCTTCGCCATCGGCGGTTGGGGCTGGGTGTTCTGGGGCGTCTGCGCCCGGGTCACCGCCGGCGTGTTCGGCCATTGGCTGGTCGGCTACTTCGCCCACAACCACGGCGGCATGCACCATGAAGTGCGCGGCGCCGCCGTGCAGGGCCGCAACGTGCGCTTCGTGTCGCTGCTGACCATGGGCGAGTGCTGGCACAACAATCACCACGCCTTTCCGGGTTCGGCGCGGCTCGGCCTGTATGCCGGCGAATGGGACCCGGGCTGGTGGTTCCTACGCGCCTGCGAACGCATCGGCCTGGCCTGGCGCCTGCGCCTGCCCGAGGACCTGCCGCCGCGCGAGGAACTGCATCGCCTGGAACCGACCTCCGCGGCGGCATTCGCCGATACCGCGCCCACTCGACTCACCCGGACCGTCCCATGAGCACCGAACCGCCCGAACTGCCGCCGTTGCCTGCCCCGCCACCGCTGCCCACACCTTTGCCGCAACCTGCGACTGCACCGCCGGCGCGGCGCCTGAGTCCCGGCCTTGCCGTCTTGGCCGGCATCGCGCCGGTACTGGGCGGCGCCCTGATCGGGCTGCTGCTGCGCTTGGCCTTCGATGGTGAACCCGGCAGCGCCTTCGCGACCATGCTGTGGGTGTTCATCGTGCTTGCGCCGTTCGCGATCGGCGCGGTCACCGTGTATCTGGCCGAGCGGATCAAACCGCGCGGCATCGGGTATCACTTCTTCATGCCGGTGCTCAGCGTGTCGCTTTGCGTGCTGGGGAGCATGTTCATGATGCTGGAAGGGCTGATTTGCGTGCTGATGGCCCTGCCCTTGTTCGCGGTCATGGGCGGGCTGGGGGGCGTGGTGATGGGAGCGATCTGCCGCCTCAACAAACGCTCCACCACCCCGACGGTCTACAGCTTCGTCGCCCTGCCGGTGGTGCTGGCGGCGTTCGGCGTCGGCCACGAGACGCCGCAACGTTTCGAACACGTCGAGCGCAGCGCGGTGATCCAGGCGACGCCCGCCGAGGTCTGGAAGCACCTGCTCGATGCCGACCATATCCAGTCGGCCGAAGTCGATCGCGCCTGGATGTACCGCATCGGCGTGCCCACCCCGCTCGCCGGCATCACCCATCGCACCGACACCGGCCTGGTGCGCGAGGTGCGCATGGGCAAGGGCATCCACTTCCGCCAGATGTCCAGCGACTGGCAGCCGCAACGCTACGTGCGCTGGCAGTACCTGTTCGAGGAAGACTCGGTGCCGGCCGGCGCGCTCGACGACCACGTCCGCATCGGCGGCGATTACTTCGACCTGCGCGACACCACCTACACCCTGACCCCGCGCGGCGACGCGACCGTGCTGACGATCCGCATGGACTATCGGGTCAGCACCGGTTTCAACTGGTATGCGGTGCCGCTGGCCGATTGGCTGATCGGCGATTTCAGCGAGGTCATCCTCGACTTCTACCGGCACCGCGCGCAGGCACGGCCGGCGACCTGAGCCACCAGTCAGGGGTCAGGGGTCAGCAACGAGACTCAGCCGGCCGCTTTCTTGGCGCGCCGGCTTTCGCGTTTGAGCGGCCCGCCGACCGGGCAGATCTCGAAGGCGAACTGGGTCAGGGTGTTGACCAGGTTGTCGGGCACCAGCTTGTAGACCACGAACTGGCCGCGGCGCTCGCTGCTGATCAGCCCGGCGTTGACCAGCACCGACAGATGCCGCGAGATCGCCGGCGCGCTCATCTCGAAGCGCGCCGCGATGTCGCCGGCGCTGAGTTCGCGCTCGGACAGAAAGGCCAGGATCTGCCGTCGCGGCGACGAGGCCAGGGCTTCGAAGATCTTGTCCTGCATGAGGCGGGAACCGCGGCCCCGGATATTTGTTTAATTAACTAAAATACTAATTCCGACCCACTCGAAGTCAAGCGCCGCCGGTCGGGCCGGTGCCTGGCACGGCTATCGGGTCGGAAGGCAAGCAGGCAGGCGGCCGCACAACACGGCTCGCGAAGGCGAGCGCCGCTGGCGACGCAGTGTCGCCAGACTTCACAGGGGTGGTATCGGATCAGGCCGCTCGCGCCGCGGCATCGAGCCGGCGCTCACGCCCTGGCGACGCCTCGCGTCGCCGGGCAGCGGCCCAGACCGTGCAGCCTTGCGCTGCACGGCACCGCGGCCAGCCTCAGGCGCCGGCGGCCTGGACGCGTGCGCGCTTCGGGAAACCGACCATGCGCTTGAGCTCTTCGTCCCACAGCTTCAGCTGCGCGCACTTCAGGCTCGACCAGATGGTCAGGCGCGGTGCGGCCTGCAGCAGCGGGCTGGATTCGTACGCCTCGCGCAGGCGGTAGTTCGGGATGCGGCTGGAAAGGTGATGGATGTGGTGGTAACCGATGTTGCCGGTGAACCAATGCACGATATGCGGCAGGTCGTAGAACGAGCTGCCGGCGATCGCGGCTTCGTGCGAGTTCCAATCGTCCTTGCGGGTCCAGTACGCGTCTTCGAAGGTGTGCTGGACGTAGAACAGCCACACGCCGACCGCGCCGGCGATCAACACCACCGGCAGATGCACCATCAGCACGGTGTGCCAGCCGATCGCAAAGCCCATCGACAGCAGGATCAGGCCCAACGCCAGATTGTTGAACAGCACGCTCGCCCACTCGCGCTTCCAGGTGAAGGGCAGATCGAACGGGAAACGGTGCTTGATGACGAACTGGTACAGCGGGCCGACGCCCAGCAGCACCGGGGTGCTGCGGTACAAGCGGTAGCACAGGCGCCCGAACCAGGAGCGCGAGCGGTATTCGGCCACGGTCAGGGTTTCGATGTCGCCCATCTCGCGGCGGTCGAGGTTGCCCGAGGTGCCGTGGTGGATGGCGTGGGTCTTCTTCCAGTAGCCGTAAGGGAACAGGGTGACCACGCCGAGGCAGCGGCCCACCAGGTCGTTGGCGCGGCTGCTGGCGAAGAACGAACCATGGCCGCAGTCGTGCTGGATGATGAAGGTGCGCACGTACAGGCCGGCCGCCGGAATCGCCATCAGCAGGGTCCAGCCGTAGCCCCAGTTACCGACCACGCTCCAGGCCATCAGCGTCCACAGTGCGGCGAACGGCACCAGGGTGTTGACCAGTTGCCAGACGGCCCGTCCGAGGTGGGGCTTGGCGAAACGCGCGCAAAGCTGACGCAGGTTGGTGACGGTGGATTGCGGTTCGGCGTCGGCGTTCAAGCGGCAACTCCATGAAGGACGTTCCATTGTGGTGAGCGCTTCCTGACCTGGCAATGACGTTCGCAGGCGTATGGACGTGATCGCTATCGGGCTTCGGACTTTTGCCCTCCGGTTTCGGCCAGGCCGCCCCGGCCCCGGCTAGGCTATGCGGCATGTCCGCCTGGTACGTCTATCTGATCGAATGCCGCGACGGCAGCCTGTACACGGGTATTGCCGTCGATGTTGAGCGCCGCTATGCCGAACACGTCGCCGGCAAGGGCGCGCGCTACACCCGTTCGCACCCGCCGTTGCGACTGCTGGCGCAGTTTCCGCACCCGGACCGTTCGTCGGCGCTGCGTGCGGAGTACGCGATCAAACAGCTGTCGCCGACCGCGAAACGCGCACTTTGCGCGAACGCGGCGGCCGCAACCGTGCCGGCCTGAGCTCAGAACAGCGCCCAGACCAGCTTGATCAGGCCCCACAACGACACCGCCCACACCGCCGAACGCAGGTAGGGAATGCCGGCCGCATACACCGGCACGTAGACCAGCCGCGCCCAGAAGTAGAGCTGCGCCCCCAGCGCGGTGTCGTCGTTGCCGCGGCCGGCCAGCCCGACCGCGAGCACCGCCGCGGCGAACAAGGGGAAGGTTTCGAGGAAATTGCGCCAGGCGCGGTCCACCCGCGCAGCCACGCCGGTCAGGGGCTCGGGAGTGCCGTCGCGGGCGCCGGCGTTCCAGCGCACCCCGCGTTGCTGGGTCATGAAGGTCGCCGCCGCCAGCAAATGCACGATCGCGAGCACGATCGACCAGGCCAGCATCTGCAGTTCGATGCTCATGCGCACGCCCTCATCAGACCGGGCCGTTGGGCAGGATCAGGATCTTGCCGTCGCGTTCGCCGGCGGCGGCCGCGGCGACCGCCTGTTTGATCTGGTCCAGGCCGTAGGTCGCCTGCACCCGTGCGGTCAGTTGCCCGCTCGCGACCAAGCGCCCGATCTCGCCGAACACCTCGGCGCGGCGCTGCGGCGTCGCCGCCTGGAACCAGCGCGACAGCCAGAAACCGCGCAGGGTCACGTCGCGGAACACGAACGAGGCCGGCGAGATCGAACAGGCCTCGCCGCTCATCGCACCGTAATTGACCAGCACCCCGCCCTCGCCGAGCGATTGGGCGATGTGCTGGGTCGCGATGCCGCCGACCGCGTCGATGCCGAGCCGGATCGGCACTTTCCCGGTGGCCTCGCGCGCGCGAG
>Ga0307406_10000966_pt1 | contig 16055 bp, 14 predicted proteins | sample 322Cmetagenome_3_FD_203706 | JGI IMG/M metagenome (GOLD analysis project Ga0307406, IMG submission 203706) | Maize rhizosphere microbial communities from greenhouse at UC Davis, California, United States - 322HYB-C-2 | ecosystem: Host-associated > Plants > Roots > Rhizosphere > Soil | place... | reverse complement strand
TCCGGCGCGAATCGATCCATCTCGGCGGCGCGGCAAACGTGCTCGCGAATCTGGTTGCGCTCGGTGCGCGCGGAGCTGTTGTGGGTGTTGTCGGTAACGATGCAGCGGGACGGAAATTACAAACTGGGTTGCGCGATCTCGGAGTCCATGATCAGTATTTATTGGTTGATGAGTCGCGTCCCTCGACAACAAAGACGCGCATCATTGCCCACAGCCAGCTCGTCGTACGTGCGGATCGAGAGTCACGAAATCCGGTGACGGGGAAATTGGAAGAGAAGATCGTCACTTGTCTGAAAGAGGCACTGACACAGGCCGATGCGTTCGTGGTTTCTGACTACGACAAAGGTGTCGTGACGCCGGGCATACTGCGCGAGATCCTGCCCGTTGCTTACGAGCAGGCTCCGGTCCTCGTCGATCCCAAGTTGCGCAACTTCAACTCGTATCGCCCGGCAACCCTTGTTACTCCAAACCACCTCGAAGCATTACGCATGAGCGACACCGAGGACCATTCCGACGACGGTTCGCATCACGCCGCGAAAGTCATACGCGAGAAACTCGGCTGTGATGCCGTGTTAATAACGCGCGGCGATCGTGGAATGATGTTGCTCGAAGGCGACGGCCAACCCGTTTACGTCGAAACAGCGGCGCGCGAGGTCTATGATGTCACCGGCGCCGGCGACACCGTGATCGCAACCCTCGCAGGCGCGCTGGCCACGGGTGCAACGATGTTCGAAGCGGCAACGTTGGCCAATCACGCCGCCGGAATCGTAGTAGGCAAAGTCGGAACTGCGACAGCAACGGCCGCTGAGTTGTTGGATTCTTTTCACCGCTAACCAGATGTTAGGCAAGACTCTTCGCAACTACCGCATCACAGACAAGCTCGGTGTCGGCGGGCAGGGCGCAGTTTACAAAGCCATCGACACCAAGCTCGGCCGCGCGGTTGTGATCAAAGTCATACCGCCGGAACTCAGTGCCAAAGACGCGAACCTCAAACGATTCGAACGCGAAGCGCGTCTTGCGTCGTCGTTGGACCACCCAAACATCTGCACGATCTTCGATCTCGACGAAGTCGATGGCGTTCACTTCATCGCGATGCAATTCGTTGAAGGCAAGAACGTGCGCCAGCTTGTCGCGGGTCGTCCGCTCGAACTGAAGACGGCGTTGTTGATTGGTTTACAAGTTGCCGACGCGCTTGCAGCAGCACACAACCGCGGCATCATTCATCGCGACATCAAGTCGGGCAACGTGATGGTCACGTCGTCGGGCCAGGTAAAAGTGCTCGACTTCGGATTGGCCAAGCTTCTCGATGATACCGCAGCCGTTACTGCCGGCATTCATCGAACTGAACTGACTGAAGTGGGCGTGCCTTACGGCACTGCGACTTACGCCGCGCCCGAACAAGCGCGTGGCGATCGCGTCGACAAACGCGCGGACATTTTTTCGCTCGGCGTGTTGCTTTACGAAATGCTGACCGGCACGTGGCCGTTTCGCGGCAAGACGACGATCGACGTGCGTCACGCGGTGTTGCACGATCCGCCGCGGCCGATTGAGGAGTTGCGCTCGAGTGCGATTCCGCCACACTTGCAGCAGATCATCGACAAAGCACTCGCGAAAGAGCCGAGAGATCGTTTCCAAAACATGGACGACTTTCGCAACGAGCTGCGGCAAGTGCTTCAGGAAATTGACGCGCCGGCGACTGGTTATCAGGGCGTGACACCGGAACCGCCGCGTCATCTCTCGGGCGCCAAACCCTTTTCACGGGCAGTGCGCTGGTTGAAGTCGATTACGAGAACTGACTCACCAACCACTGCGCCCAACGTGTCGAAGCAAGGTATTCACGAGACGCCGTTCACGACAGTCGCCGATCAGGAGAAGAAGAGTCTTGCGATTCTCTGTTTCCGGAATTTGAGCAACGATCCCGCTTCGAGTTTTTATGAGTTCTCGCTCGCGGATGCAGTGATTACTGAGCTTGCGCGTGTGCGATCGCTCGTCGTGCGTCCTTCGTCAGTGATCGCGCGTTACCAGGGACAGCAAAGAGATCCGCGCGAGATTGGCCAGGAACTTGGTGTCAGTGCTGTGCTGACTGCGGGCTTCATTCACGCGGGTGAGCGTTTTCGGGTAACTGCGCAACTGATCGACGTCGCTTCGGGTGAGTTGTTGTGGAGCGATCGGATCGACACGGCCGCGTCGGACATCATCGTGCTTCAGGACACGATCGCGCAACGAATCGTCGAAGGCTTGCGCGTGGAGCTCAGTCCCGCGGAGCTGTCGGGAATTGCGAAAGCCTCGACGCAGAACGCGCTTGCTTACGAGCAATACCTTCGCGGTCGCGACCTGTTTGCGCGCTTCATTTTTCGCACGTTATCCGAAGACGATTGCAACGAAGCGATCGCTCACTTTGAGCGCGCCATTCAACTCGATCCAAACTTCGCGTTGGCCCATGACGGTCTTGGCGCCTGTCATGTGAATCGAGTCTTCAAGGGCTTTGGCGGTTCCGAAGATTACGAGCAGGCTGAGAAGGCTTTCACGAAGGCGTTGTCGCTCGATCCAAACATCGTCGAAGCGCGCATGCTGATGGTCTTTGTTTACTTGTGGCGCGGGCAGAAGCAAAAGGCGCGTGCCGAGGTGAGCCGGGCGCGGCGAGAGGCGCCAAACGAACCGGTGGTCCACTTCGTGAAGGCGTTGTTGCATCGTTTGGATGGTGAGTATGGACGAGCGTTGCGCAGTTACGATCGCCTCGTGCGGTTGGATCCGGCGGCACACGTAGTGGCGAGTTATAGTCGTGCTCTGGTCTATATGTACATGGGCCAGTTTGACGAGACGTTTCGCCAGCTTGACACGGCGGGCGATGCTGACAATGCGTTAGTGCGAACATTTCGCGCGCTCGCGTTGTACTACACCGGACAAACGGATGAGGCGGCCGAGTTGATGAAAGACGTCGTCGACAGCCATCCAAATATGCACGGCATAAGGCCGTTCATGGCGATGTTCTTAAGTGCGCAGGGCAGGCATGACGAGGCGCTTGCGCAAATCACGCCGGCTGTGAAACGCAACGGTGAGGTTGATGCTGACATCAGTTATTCGATCGGATCGGTTTATGCGCTCGAGGGTTTGTCGGGCGATGCTTTCGAATGGCTCGAGCGTTCGATCTCGCTCGGTAACGCGAATCGACCGTGTTTAGAGAACGATCCGAATTGGGCGTCGTTGAGAGGAGATCCACGGTTTGTGGAGTTGATGAAGAAAGTTAGCCACAGATGACACGGATTTCACAGAAGATCATGCACAGATACAGGCGAGCACTCGCAGTCTATCTTCTCCTAAGTTTCAGTTTTGCGGCGGTTGCGCAACAGCCGAAGTCCGCACCCGCGACTGCGCCGAAGACGCTCGCAGAGCTCCAGACGCGTATCCAGGAGGTCCTCGCGAAACCGGAGCTTGCGCCCGCGATGATCGGTATAAAAGTCGTTTCGCTTGATAACGGGCGTGTTCTCTTTGAAGAGCACGCAGACAAACTTCTGCGACCGGCATCGAACATGAAACTCTACACGGTCGCCGCCGCGCTCGATCGTTTATCTCCTGACTACCGCTTTGTGACTTCCGTCTATGCCGCAACGCGTCCTGATTCGTACGGTGTAGTGCGCGGCGATCTGACGATCTACGGTCGTGGCGATCCATCAATCGCCGCTCGTTTCAACAACGGCGACTACTTCAAAGGTATCGACGATCTAGCGACGCGCATCGTCGCTGCCGGCGTGAAGCGTGTTGAGGGTGATCTCGTCGGTGATGAAAGTTACTTTGTTGGTCCAAAGTATGGCGCGGGTTGGAACTGGGAAGATCTCACCTGGTACTACGGCGCCGAAGTCACACCGCTAGCAGTCAACGATAATGCGCTCGATCTCTTCATCAAGCCTGGTCCCGCAGTGGGCCAACCCGCCTTGATCACCACTGGTCCGCCCGATCCGCTGCTAACGATCGTGAACAAAGTGATCACGTCCGCGAAGGGCATGAAACGTGAATTCTCGATTCACAGAGGTTTAGGTGAGAACACGATCACGATCACCGGCAGCATTCCGCTCGAGGATCGGGGTTATAGCGGCGGAATCGGCATCTCGCATCCGGCGCTTCTCTTTGTTTACTTGTTGCGGTCGTCACTCACTCAAAAAGGCGTTGTAATTACAGGCAAATCACGCACGACCGGCGAGGCTCAACCGGCTATGATTTCCGGAGTGCCGGTCACCGGAACAAACGGTTCATTGCAGAATGAGATCGCAACGCTGCAATCGCCGCCGTTCAGCATGATCGCGTCGCAAACATTGAAGCCGAGTCAGAATCTCTACACCGAACTCATCCTGCGCACGTTGGGTAAGATGACGCCGCCGCCAGCCAGCACTTCGATTCTCAATCAAACCTCGGAAGAGCTCGGCCTTGAAGCAGTGAAGTCATTTTTGAAAACGGTGGGCATCAGACCGGAAGCATTGTCACTCGATGACGGCTCAGGCCTGTCGCGTAACGACATGATCACCGCGGAAGCTTCAGTGCAGTTGTTGACGTATATGAGTAAACATCGCTACGCGTCTGTGTTTCGTGATGCGTTGCCGATTGCGGGCGTAGACGGCACCTTGCGTAACCGAATGAAGGGCACGCCCGCCGAAAACAATTTGCGCGCGAAGACCGGTTCATTGAGTTCAGCAGCCAGCCTCGGTGGCTACATGACGACCGCTGCCGGCGAGAGACTCGCGTTCTCGATCATGGTCAACAACTATCCGCGAGACCTCGATGCGCGCGCCGCGTGTATCGACCCGATCGCCGTACTGCTTGCATCGTTCACAGGCAAACCAGAATAAATGCACCCACAATTCACCAAGTTCCACGGTCTGGGAAACGACTATCTCGTCATTGAAGCTGAGCAACTGAAGGACGTCGAGAATCTCGGCGAGTTTGCGCGTCGAATTTGCAATCGACATTACGGCGCGGGCGGCGACGGGATCGCGCTCATCAGCCCGTCTGAAACTGACGCCGCCGATTTCAATTGTCGCATCTTCAATCCTGACGGCAGTGAAGCCGGACTATCCGGCAATGGCACGCGTTGCGCCGTTGCTTATCTCTACTACAAAGGTCTCTGGTCCAAAGACGAATTACGACTGAGCACGCGCACCGGGTTGAAGAGATACTTTCCGCGCGGACAGCAGGTCCCGGGAAAGTTTGTGTTTGAATCAGAGTTGGGCCAACCGAAGTTCGACACCGCTTCGATACCGATGTCGAACACGCCGCCGCTCGATAAAGTCGTCAATTATCCGTTGCTTGTGAACGGCGAGCGCTTTCCGGTTACCGCGATGCAGATGGGTAATCCGAATTGCTGCATCTTCGTCGACGACTTCGACGCGCTCGACTGGCGAAAGATCGGGAAGGCGATCGAAGTCCACGAACAGTTTCCTGACCGAACCAACGTCGTGTTCGTGCGGCCGGTCGAAAGAGATTTCATCGAGTTGCGGATCTGGGAACGTGGGGTCGGTGAAACGACCGCTTCCGGAACGTGCTCGTGTGCCGGCGCGGTCGCTGCGATAGTCAACGACAAATCAGATCGCGACGTGCGCGTGTTGATGGAAGGCGGCGAGGTCCGCATCCAATGGAGAGAAGATGGCGAGGTTGTGATTACTGCAACGGCTGAAGTAGTCTATTCAGGCCAGTGGTTGCAGGCATAAATCCAATGTCGTTCAAACTCTCCCCCATCATCTTAGCCCTGTTATTGCTCACCTCCTGCGGTGGGACGGTCGTTCCTGAGACCGAGGCAAAACCCCAACCGCCGCCGCCCAAACCGCCAGCTTCAGTTCCGATGTGGCTGGGAAACGCCTCCCGCAATTTTTACGGCACCGGTCCCTGGTCTGACGAACCTTTGCAGGTCGTTTGGGAATTCGAGACCAAATGGATCACCGGCCGCCTGCACAAAGATCCGTGGGGCGGGTCGAGCTGGCCGGGTCAGCCGTCAGTTGATGAGCGTCACGTTTATTTCGGCTCCGCTGACGGACATCTTTACTGTCTCGACGCAAAAGACGGCAGCCTGGTTTGGAGTTTCAAAACTGACGACAGCCTCAAAGCGACGCCCACGATTGTTGGCAACCGGCTAATCGCAAGCGGTCTCGATCACTACATCTACTGCCTCGACGCCCGTGACGGCACGCTCATCTGGAAGTACAAAACCGGTTTTGAAGTCGACTGCTCTGCGGCCGTAATCGACAACCGCGTCTACTTCGGCGGTGAGGACGGTTTCTTCTACAGCCTGAATCTCGAAGACGGTAGTTTGGCTTACAAAACCGAGCGACTCGGGTCGATGGAGGGAAGCTTTTCCGTTGTCGATAACCGGGCCTACATTGGAACCGAGAGTGGCGACCTGTATTGCCTAAACCTCAGCGACGGCTCGACAGTTTGGAAAGCACGCATCGGCGCCGATTCCGATTCGACTCCCGCCGTGTACGAAGGGAAAGTTTATACAGCCGCTGAGAATGGCGTCGTCTATTGCTTTCGTCAGGACAACGGCGAACTCGTTTGGAAATACCAGGCCCTTGGCGGCACGGGAAAAGAGAAGAGCGGTATCTGGGCGAGTCCCGTCGTCGCGAACGACAGAGTCTACATCGGCTCGAGCAATGGTTATCTCTATAGCCTGAGCGCGGACAAAGGCGAGGTGATTTGGCGTTATCGCGCGAAAGCTGCGATCTGGGGAACGTCTCCGCTCGTTGATGGACGCCTGGTGTTTGGCGACAAGGCCGGTTGGATACACGCAGTGTCGGCCGACGACGGCGAGTCGATTAGCCAGTTGAAGATTGGTGATAATATCAACGCGACGCCTGCGATCCTGAACGGGCGAATTTACATCGGGGCTTTCAACGGGAAGCTTTACTGTTTGAAGTAGCTTGTTAATTTATCTTGTAGACAACACCATCGACGGTCAGGGAGCAAGCCCGCGCGAAGTCAGGGCTGTTCTCGGCAGACTAATTCCCGGTCTCGAAATCCTCATCGAGCCATTTCACCACGTTTCGCTCGAACGAGTGCGCAGTCTGAAACCGTCACACATAATTCTCAGCGGCCAGAGTCATCCGTGGGAGATGTACACGCCTGAGTCGCTGGCCGGTGTGTTCGCAGTCATCAAACAAGCGAGCCAGCCTATCCTCGGAATCTGCGGTGGCCACCAACAGATCGCGATCGCTTACGGCGCGAAGGTTGGATTGATGGAACGACTTGAGCCGGGCGAAGGCTACAACGGCGCGAAGCGCGAACGCGGCTTCCTGCCTATCCAAAACACCGGTGAAGGACTTTTCAAAGGGCTACCGGCGGAGATAACTGTCTGGCATAACCACTGTGACGAAGTGAAAGAACTGCCCGACGGTTTTCGCGTGACCGCGTCAAACGAGACGTGCAAGATCCAGGCGATGCAGCAGAAGGGACGTCGACTCTACAGCGTCCAGTTCCATCCCGAGCTTTTCGACGCGCAATATCCTGAAGGCCAGCAGGTCGTCGAAAACTTCCTAAAACTCTAATTTAGGCCGAAAAAACATGAGTCGATGTGACTGTACCGTTTTTTCTTAAGTCGCCGTATTTCAGTAATTACGTTGTCAAGTGTTATTTTCCTCACAAAAATCACGCCCATCTCACGGTTGAACAGCTCTTAAACCGTGTGCTAGCCTCCTAAACGAATCGCGAACTTTACTGGAAATAGTGGTCGCTTTTCGCTTTATCTAATTCAACTCTTTCAGCGCACCGCATCAAGGATGCAAGCCCCCAACCTCGGCTGACGTCAGTAGAGACTCCTAGAGCCAGGGGACGAGTCATAGGAAAGAACGGACTCGCGCAGGACGCTGAAAGGTAGATTCAACATCGGACAGGAGACCCGAATTGAAAGTTCATTCTATCGTCAGCGGAAGTGCGCTTTTCGCTACCGCACTTCTGACTTGTTCTTTGATCTTTCCTCCGAAAACTATCTCGGCGGAAGCTCTTCCTGCTCAATCCCGACAACAGACAACTCCAGAGATCTCTTCACCAGGCAGCTTAGGTGAGGAGCTTGCCGCGAAAGAAGTGTACCTAGTGCCGCCAACGAATTACGTTGCGACCGCGTACAGTTTGCGTGGGCGCACTGCGAGTGGCCGGATGGTTGCGAAGGGTTTAATCGCAGCGGACCCAAGACATTTGCCGCTCGGCTCACGTGTTCGACTCCAGGCCGGGGCGTACAGTGGTGAGTATCTTGTGGCCGACACCGGCAGCCTTGTGCGTGGAAGACGAATCGACATCTGGACACCGACATCACGCGAAGCGATGCGCTTCGGACGACGCACAGTGAAGCTCACCGTGCTCAGTCTCGGCGGTAAGAACCGCGCGAATTAGAATAGCCGCAAGATTAGAACAAGTCAGGAAGAGGGGCTTGCCCCCGCTGCTATATGAATTAGTCCAGCAGCGGGGGCAAGCCCCTCTTCCTGACTTGTTCTAATCAATCATCATTGATTTATCCTGAGTTGTTCTAATCTACGATCACACTACTTACATGTTAACATCCTCCTCACATGTCACAGATCCCAATCGCGGAGCCTCTCGTTGAAGTCAAACGAGGCGCTATAACTGAATCACGCCATCGCGGCCATATCGTTGCCGTCGAACCAGACGGAAACATCGTTGCTGCTCTCGGTGCTCCTCACAACGTCACTTTTCTCAGATCTTCCGCAAAACCTTTCCAGGCATTGCCACTGCTGCTGACCGGAGCTGCCGAGCGATTCGGTTTTAACGATCGCGAAGTGGCCCTGGCCTGCGCGTCACACAACGGCGAACCGATCCACACGGAAATCGCTGCGTCGATGCTGAAGAAAATAGGCCTCGGTCCTGAGGCGTTGAAATGCGGCGTCCACGAGCCGTACAGCCCCGAGGCCGCTCTCGAGCTTCGTGCGCACGGCGAAGAGCCAACCGTCCTGCACAACAACTGCTCCGGCAAGCACGCAGGCATGCTCGCTGTTGCGCTACATCTCGGCGCTTCGATCGACAATTACGACAGTCCGGAGAGTCCGGTGCAGAAAGCGATCGCGGATGTGGTTTCAAAGTTTGCTGAGGTCGCCGTTACGGATATGGCAGTTGGCACTGACGGCTGCGGCGCTCCGATTTTCGGCATCACTATGAAAGCAATGGCACTCGCGTTTGCGAAGTTAGTCTCACCGCCCGCCGGCTTCGATAACCCAACGCGCGCCGCTTGCGAACGAGTTGTTCGCGTCATGACCGCATATCCGGAATTAATCGGCGGAACGTCCAACCGTCTCGACACTGAGATCATGCGTGCGGCGCGAGGGCGCGTGGTTTCGAAAGTCGGCGCTGAAGGTGTTTACACGGCCGGTATCAACCCGTGCAAAGAGTGGCCCAACGGTTTGGGCCTCGCGCTCAAGATCGAAGACGGCGATGACAAACGCGCACGTCCGACGGTTGTGGTCGAAGCTCTGCGACAACTGGGCGTGCTGCGAGATGAATCGCTCGAGGCGGTTTCGCGTTATGCATTCTTTCCGGTTAAGAACCGGCGTGGAGACCTGGTCGGCGAAATCAGTGCCGCGTTCTCGTTTTATGGCAAGTGAAGTAAATCTGCCTCCGCTGCAGCGCGACGCAGCCGGTCGAGTCGATGTAGATTCGGTGCCTGACGTGATCGAATGGTTTCTCAACTACGATCAGCGCGTCGCAGTCGTTCGACACCCTTCGGTCGAAGAAGTGTTTCAATGGAAACAACAGCAAAGCCAGGCGCAGGGGGAACAAGTATTCATTTTCAAACGCGCCGAAGACCGGCTCGCGATCGGGATTATCCAGGCCCTCGCGGATAACGCGACCGAGCGCAGTTTGCACGACTGGATCGGGCAATTACTCGGCGCACTCGACACCGCCGCCAAAGCTAACGAAACAACAGCCGAAGCTTACAAACTCGAATTGCGCAGTGGCGGCTCGATCGTCGCGCAAGCGGAGAAGATTCCGTTTCAGCGTGGAAGAAATGAGTTTCTGATCAACTGCTGGATCGAGACGCTGTGCACAGCCGAAGCACGCGTCCTCGGTTGGCTCTACAAAGAATTTTACGGTCGTCCCTACGCGCCCTGAGGTTATATGTCTCCTGAAGTACGCGCTCTCTTTCCGATTACGCAACGCTCGATCTACTTCAATCACGCCGCCGTTTCGCCGCCGCCAATCACGACGATTCGCGCAGTCGAAGCGCAGCTAAGAGACGTTCACGAAAACGGGTCTACAAACTTTCGCAGTTGGCTTGCAGTGAAAGAGGACGCACGCAAGCTACTCGCAAACCTGTTCGGCGCGCGACCGGAGCAGGTCGCATTTGTGCGAAACACTTCCGATGCGCTTTCGACTGTCGCAAACGGACTCAACTGGCGCGCAGGTGACAACATCGTCACCTTCAGCCGAGAGTTTCCTTCCAACGTATACCCGTGGCTTCGCATACGCGACGTGTTTGGCGTCGAAGTGAGGATGTGCGAAGAGCGCGAAGGAAGGATCGACCTGGCTGAGTTGGAAAGCATGATTGACGATCACACGCGTATCGTCGCGATTAGTCACGTTCAATACGCTTCCGGCTTTCGTACCGATCTCACGCGACTCGGGCAAGTCGCACGACGCCACGACGCCTTATTTGTCGTGGACGCAATCCAGGCGCTGGGTGTCGTTCCGACGAATGTTGAAGCTGAGTTTATCGACGTCGCTGCGGGGGCGAGTCACAAGTGGTTACTGGCGCCTGAGGGTGTCGGTTACCTGTTTCTCTCCGACCGCGCTCGCGAGCGCATTCAGCCAACCCTAGTCGGTTGGACCAGCGTTCCCGATCCTGACGACTACCTCAACTTCGAACAAGGCTGGAACCGCGGCACGCTCGCATGGGAGACTGGCACTGGCCCCGCTGCGCTCTTCCACGGTTTCAAGGCGAGCCTCGAGCTTCTCCAGAACGCCGGTGTTCAGAAAATCGCGGACTACCTCGAAGAACTGACGGATTATCTTTGTGAGCGCTTAGCCGGCAAGAACTATGAGGTGGTAAGTTCGCGAGCGGCGGGCGAGAAGTCTCAGATTGTTTGTATTCGCCATCGCAGTGGTCTTTCGGCAATGAGTCTCTATCACCATCTAAATCAGCGGAACATAATCACGGCGCCCCGCGGTGATCGCCTCCGGATCGCCCCGCATTTTTATAACACCGCAACTGAAGTGGACGAGTTTGCGGCGGCGCTACCCTGAACAAGCGAGCGATTATCGTCCGATCGTACAGTCACGTTTGTACGGAACGTGTACACGCCCGCGAAGCTGTGTTTTTCTGCGTACAAATCTCTCAGCTCCATCCACTTACGAAAGCCTCGTAAAAACGATGATCGGCCTCAATGACCGGTTCGAGAGCGTAATTGGCACGGACGTTGCCAAAGAGACGAACAGAACAAGAAGGGTAGATAAGGGTAAATCGGGTCAGGCTCTAAAAACTGCGGTGAGTGGAGGCTTTGGGGGAGGCATCCTCTCACAGTTATTAAAGCAAGCGTTTGACTCTTTTGGGGGAACGGAGTAACGCTTGTGACGCAGTTGAAGAGCAATAATAGCGGAGCTGCTGATTGACGCCCTGACGGGGCTTGGGGGAGCCTCCCAGGAAAAATCAGCAGCCCGCAATTTTTTTGGCCCGGTTCTTATATGGCCGCAGGTTTCTTTGGAGATCTGCGGCTAATTTCTTTCGCGCAGTAAGCGAGCTGGATCCGTTTCAGGTGTGAGTTCATCGAGGTTGAGCCGGAGCATACCACCGGCATCGGAATAGGCAGTGGCTTCTCTTTGCTGCGAGCGTCGATAAGTAAAGAGTAACCCGCCGAGCAGCCCGCCCAAGCCCAGGCAAGTAATAAGCGCATAACCCGAAGCTTTCAGGACCGCGACCAAAACACCGAGTGTGGTGTTGATGTATTGTTTCTGGGCTTCCTTGTAGATGTTGGGATTCTCGCCCAGCCACTGGACCACCTGTTCGTATTTCACCTGATTGATCAGCTGATTGGCCATCATCTCGTTCGGCGCGTCAAAAACGAAAACTGAGTAATTCCCGACGCGACGATACGCAGTCGGCGCGGGCTGGCCGAGCTTCCAAAGCTCCTGGATGCGCGCGATTATGCGCTGATCGTTTTCTGTAGCGAGTTGAGGAGTGTTGAACTCGACGATCAGGATTTTGCTCTGACCATATGTTCCGAGAACCGCATCCGCATTGCCTGCGGGCTGAACCGCATCCAGCACGGGATACTCAAAAGGATATGAACGTAGTTCGGTGAAGCTGTTCACGAACACAGCATTCTTTTGTGTTACTTCCGGTTCCGGCAGGTGCTTGACGAGGGCGGGAATATCACCTTCGCCTTTGTCGAGCGTTTCACTTAGGCCTTGTGCGAATTCGTTCAGGTTCGCCGGATTTCCCTTTTCATTCCTGATCCGCACAAAGTGCTGACCCTTGAAGAACGCAATCTGATCATCCGTGGCGAATCCGGCAGTGCCGATATTGTTGACTATCTCAGCGTTGGGTTTTGTTAGTCTAGCTTTGCTCAGAACCTCGTACGCCTGCGCATCCTGTCGTAAACGGGAGATCTCCACTGTTACCTTATCTCCCTTGTTTCCGATGTACTCCGCTACCTCTAGCGTAGGCTTGGAAGCGATTACGTTGCTCTTTCTGAACTTGCCGATGGTAGCGGGCAATAGGGGTGTTGATTCAGACGCAGTATCCGCGAATGCGGAACTAGCGAATGCGAGCAAAAGCGCTAATAAAACGATTACTTTCGACAAACGTAAACCACTCCTCTTGCGGCCAACAGTTTACTTTAGAAACCGCTAGGGCTTTGATGTTCCCGGAGGCGGATGGGCAGCACGTTCTTAAGTTTAATGCCAGCGTCTCAATTCCCGCAAAAGAAGGTCGGCATAGTGGCGTGGACTGCTGATGTTGTGCATGACGATCGAACCGCCGATCTCGCTGGCGTTATCGATGATGATGTCGCCAAACCCCATCAGGCGCTGCGGGATGCTGGCTGAGACAGTCACGTCCTGAACTTTGCTAAGCGGGATGTTTTTGGTGGTGCGGGCGATTAGGCCGGTATCGATCTGGAGCTTGGAATCGGTAACTGTGTACTTAACCATGTTGCGCCGGAGATGGTAAAAGGCCGGAATCAACAAAAGCGCGAGTGCGAGAAGGATTGAGATCCACGCCGGCGCTCCCAGCCAGGCGAGGAAGAAAACGAGCGCAAGGCCGGCAAGGACTGCGAGAACGTAGCCGGCTTTGATGAAGATCATCGTCGGGCGCACAGTGAAGACGGTTTGCTCTAGGTCGGTAGAGCCATTGTAATCGAGCGCGCGCGATTGCATCCGTGCGATTCTGGTAGCTTCCGGGTCGTTGACCGCAGCCCCGCAATTCGAGCAAAAATGGACACTTGGGGTTACGTATGCTCCACAACTGGAACAGGTCATCGCTCTCAGATCCTCACTTGCACTGATCATGCTGCCACAGATCAACGCTGATTGGTACAGATTTGTTCGGATCTTACTGGCTGACGAGTTGGAGGCGACCGTCGGGAAGTTTGGTCATGAAGACGCTGCGCTCGTACATGCTGAGTGGTGTCGGATCTTTTTGCTCGACTGGTGCGGTGGCCGCGCTTGCGATGGCGTTCGGATCGCGGATCATGCTGTAGCGATTTCCGATGCGCCGAACGTATTCACGCGTTTCGCTGTACGGCGGCACTTTATTTCCGTACTTCATCACGGCGCCCTCGCCGGCGTTGTAGCCCGCCAGTGCGAGACGCACGTCTCCGGAAAACAGATCGAGCAGGAACCGCATGTAGCGTGCGCCGCCCTCGATGTTCTGTTTCGGGTCCCAGATGTTTGTCACACCGAAGCGGCTGGCCGTGGGCGGCATTAACTGCATCAGGCCGCGTGCGCCTTTGTAGGACATAGCGCGAGGTTTGAAGCTCGACTCCTGGTGCATGATTGAGTAGAGAAGCAGCGGATCGACCGCGTTGCGTTTGCCCGATTCGACGATGTAAGTATCGATGTCTGCGTTACCGGTCGTGAAGCCGCCAAGTGATGGATTGAGCGACATGCTGGTCAGGTGTACGAGGCGTTTGGGAGTTTTGGTGGGCTCGACTTTTGCGGTCTGAATTTTGACGGCGTTAGGAAGGTCGAAGTTATCGACCTGATAGCCCTGTGCCGCCGCAGAGACGGCGCACAGTGACAATACGGCGAGAATGAAGCCAATCCTTCCCACGTTTGCATCCTACCACAGTGCCCAACATTCACCAACTTTGTTAAACACAAGTTTTTGTGACTCTTGACAGACGGTGTAAGATAAACGCGTTTTACGAAAGTACCTCACTTTCAACCATTAACCCGCGCGCTTCTGCGCGCCTCACAAAAGGACGAAAACAAATGAAGAAACTCCTTACACTTACTCTGCTCTTGCTCTGTGTGTGCAACTCAGCAGCATTAGCCCAGACCTCGACCTCGTCAACCGCAAACAAGACCGGCACGAAGCAAGGGACCAAACGCGGCCCAATCTTTCGCGCCACGAAGGAACAGATCAACCAGGCCCAGGCGATTCTCAAGGACCGGGGCTTTTACGCCGGTGAACAGATCGGCAAGCTCGACGATGCGACGCGTGAGGGATTGCGCAAGTATCAACAGGCGGAAGGACTAAAAGTGACCGGAACCCTGAACAAGATAACCCTGGAAAAGATGAACATCACATTGACTGACAAACAGCGGGCTATGTGATTTTAGCCACGGATGAACGCGGATGACCCGGATCAGAATCCGCATTAATCCGCGTCATCCGTGTTCCTAACTGAGCATGCGCTCCACGACCTCATAGCTCTTTTGTAATGCTGCGGTGAGGTGCTCGGGCTGGTTACCGCCGCCTTCAGCCATGTCGGCTTTGCCGCCGCCACGACCGCCGATGATCGGCGCCAGCTCTTTGATAACTTGTCCGGCCGGAACCTTGCCGGTCAGATCCGCGGAGGTGCGGACAATAAGCGAGACTTTGCCGTCGCTGCTTCGCCCGAGCACCACCACGCCTGACTTAATGCGCGCGAGCAGCGTGTCAGAAAGTTGGCGCATGGCCGCGGCATCGAGACCGCTCGCTTCACGCGCCAGAACTTTGATACCTGCGACTTCACGCGACTCGTCGCCATTCGCAGATCCAGCGCCGGCGCCACTCGCGAGTTTCAAGCGCAACTCTTCCGCTTCGCGTCGAGCTTTCTTCAACTCGTCCTGCAGACGCGTAACGGTCGTTGGCAGATCGTTGCGTGAAGTTCTGAGTCCACTGCTGAGTCCATCAACGAGCAACTCAGCTTCGCGAAAACGTTCGTACGCATCCATGCCCGTTATAGCTCGGATACGCCTCACGCCCGACGCAATCGATTCGTCACTCGTGATCTTAAACAGCCCGATGTCGCCCGTCGCGCGCACATGTGTACCGCCGCAGAGCTCTTTCGAAAAAATACCTTCCAGACCTTTAATCGAAAGCACGCGCACTCGATCGCCGTACTTCTCGCCAAACAGCGCCATCGCTCCCGAACGCATCGCTTCTTCGATCTGCATCTCGTCAGTCTGCACCGGCTCATTGCGCAGAATGTAATAGTTCACGAGACGTTCAATTTCTTCTTTCTCGGCGGCGGTGAGCGGCTGGTAATGCGAGAAGTCGAAACGCAAATAATTCGGCGCCACGACGGACCCCGCTTGCTTCACGTGCGTTCCCAAAACTTCACGCAAAGCGGCGTGCATCAGATGGGTCGCGGTGTGATTGCGTCGCGTGGCATCGCGTTTCTCAACGTCGACTTCCGCTGAAACAACGTCGCCCACCTTGAAACTCCCCTTATCCACTCTGACCTTATGAACGATCAGTCCTTGCACCGGCGAATAAGTATCCAGCACAACTGCCAGCTCACTCGTTGGGCCAACCAGCAAACCCACGTCTCCAACCTGTCCACCGCTCTCAGCGTAGAAAGGGGTATGATCAAGAACAAGCTCGCCTTCGTCGCCCTCGTTCAGCGACTCGACTTCGCTGC
>Ga0307406_10000965_pt1 | contig 16060 bp, 13 predicted proteins | sample 322Cmetagenome_3_FD_203706 | JGI IMG/M metagenome (GOLD analysis project Ga0307406, IMG submission 203706) | Maize rhizosphere microbial communities from greenhouse at UC Davis, California, United States - 322HYB-C-2 | ecosystem: Host-associated > Plants > Roots > Rhizosphere > Soil | place... | reverse complement strand
GGCCTGGGCCTGTGGACGGCGACGCCGCAGGCCGACGCCTTCGTCACCGCCTATGCCGCCCTGTACCTGATCGAAGCGCGCGAACGCGGCCAGCCGATCCCCGAGGATCTGCTCAAATCGCTCAACGGCTATCTGGAGTCCCTGGCCGCCGACCGCTCCGGCAACGACCTGGCGACGCTGCGCAGCCGCGCCTTCGCGGTGTATCTGCTGGTCCGCCAGGGCCGCACCGCCAGCAACCTGCTCAGCTCGGTGCACGAGCAGATCAAGCGCGACCAGCCCAAGACCTGGGAGAACGACAGCGCCGGCCTGTTGATCGCGGCGAGTTACCAGTTGCTGCAACAGGACAAGGCGGCGCGTCCGCTCGCGGTCAAGGCCTTCGCCCGCGCCAACCGCGCCGCCGGCGCCGCGCCGGGCCCCTACGCGTATTACTACGACGGCGGCATCGACCAGGCCTGGACGGTCTACCTGCTCAACCGTCACTTCGCTGCGCTGGCCAAGGACCAGCTCAAGCCGTTGGCGTTGGAGCGCTTGCTCGATCCGCTGCGCAACAACAGCTACAACACGCTGTCCTCGGCGCTGACCGTGCTGGCGATGGACGCTTACGCCAGCGCGCAACCGGCGCAGGCGACACCGGTGCTGGAAGCGGCCGGCAAGGACGGCAAGTCGCGACGCATCGGCAGCAGCCAGGGCTTGATCGCCCGCGGCGCCTTCACCGGCGGCGACCTTCGCCTGTGGGTGGCGCCGGCCGGCCCGGTCCCGGCGTGGTACCTGGTCAACCAGAGCGGTTACGACCGCGCCGCGCCGAAGGCGGTGCAGGATCGCGGCCTGGAAGTGGTCCGCGATTATCTGGACGCCGCCGGCAAACCGGTCACCGCGCTCAAGCAGGGTCAGGAAATCACCGTGCGCCTGCGCGCGCGTGCGCTCGGTGCGCCGGCCCGCGGCAACATCGCCATCGTCGACTTGTTGCCGGGCGGTTTCGAACCGGTGATGCAGTACGCGGCCGCGTCGGTGACCGACGAAGCGGCATCGAGCGACGAGGGCTCGGAGGGCTGCGAGGAGGAATGCGAAGACGGCGGCGAAGAAGACGGCCAGCCTTCGCGCGACGGCGGCGAGCAGAACGCGGCGCCGCAGCAGACCCTCGCCCTGCCCGGCTCGAGCTTCCTGCCCGACCACGTCGAACAACGCGAAGACCGCATCGTGTTGTACGGGGACGTCGGCTCGGAGGTCGTCGAGTTCCGCTACAGCGTGCGCGCCAACAACACCGGCAAGTTCATCGTGCCGCCGGTATACGCCGAGTCGATGTACGAACGCTCGGTGTATGCGCAGGGCGGCCCCGCCGGTCAACTGCAGGTCGACGCGCCGAAGCCATGAAGCCGTGGTTCGTCCAGCCAAGGAACATGCGACGGCGGTGGTGGGTCCTGCTGCTGAGTCTCATTGCCGTCGCTTCGGTATTGGTCGCGGTGCGCTATTCGCCGCGCCCCTCGCTGTCGGAATCGGTGCCGCTGTCGACGGTGGTCCGCGATCGCGAGGGTCGGCTGCTGCGGCTGACCCTCGCCAGCGACCAGCGTTACCGGCTATGGGTGCCGTTGTCGGAGATCTCGCCGTCGCTGGTCGAGGCGGTGATGCTGCAGGAAGACGCCTGGTTCCGCCGGCATGCCGGGGTGAACCCGGTCAGCCTGGTGCGCGGGGCCTGGTCGACCTACGCCAGCGGCGAGGCGCGCATCGGCGGCTCGACGCTGACCATGCAGCTCGCGCGCCTGCGTTGGCGTCTGCAGACCCGCGACGTGCGCGGCAAGCTGGTGCAGATCGCGCGCGCCTTGCAACTGGAGCTGTGTTACTCGAAAGACGAGATCCTCGAGGCCTATCTCAACCTCGCCCCGTACGGCGGCAACATCGAAGGCGTCGGCGCGGCGAGCCTGATCTATTACCGCAAGCCCTCCGATCGCCTGACCCTGCCCGAAGCGCTGGCGCTGGCGGTGTTGCCGCAGGCGCCGTCGCGGCGCGGCCGACTGACCGCCCGCGACGACGACGCCTTCTACATCGGCAGCGGCCTGGAAGCGGCGCGCGCGCGCCTGTACGCGCGTTGGCGCGAACGCCATCCCGAGGACGCCGCCGAAGACGCGCTGCTGAAACTGCCGTTGCGCCTGCACAGCGCGCGCGAGCTGCCGTTCCGCGCCCCGCACCTGGTCGACCGCGTGCTCGCCGAGCGCGCCTGGCACCCGCACGACGGCCCCGAACTCAAGACCACGCTCGACGCCCGCCTGCAACGCCTGCTCGAAGAGCGCGTGCGCAATCATCTGCAACGCGAACGCAGCCGCGGCCTGCGTAACGCCAGTGCGATCCTGATCGACACCCGCGACATGGGCGTGCGCGCCCTCGTCGGCTCGGCGGATTACTTCGACGCCGGCATCCAGGGCCAGGTCAACGGCGCCGATGCCAAGCGCTCGCCCGGCTCCACCCTCAAACCCTTCATCTACGCGCTCGCCCTCGACCAGGGCGTGCTGCATCCGGCCAGCGTGTTGCGCGACGTGCCGAGTGCGTTCGGCCCGTACACGCCGGAGAATTTCGACGGCCGTTTCATGGGGCCGGTCACCGCCACCGAGGCGCTGGTGCGCAGCCGCAATATTCCCGCGGTCGGCGTCGCCGCCCAGCTCAAGCAGCCGAGTTTCTACGACTTCCTGCGCCGCGCCGGCGTGCGCGATCTCGCCAGCCAGAACCACTACGGCCTCGCCCTGGTGCTCGGCGGCGGCGAGGTGACGATGGAAGAGCTCGCGCGCATGTACGCGATGCTCGGCAACGACGGCCGCCTGCGCGCGCTGCGCTGGCGCGACAGCGATCCGCAGGAAGAAGGCACGCGCCTGCTCAGCGCCGAGGCCGCCTTCGTCACCCGCGACATGCTGCGCCAGAATCCGCGCCCCGACGCCGGCTCGCAATCGGCCTCGCGCCCGCTGCCGGTGGCGTGGAAGACCGGCACCTCGTGGGCGTTCCGCGACGCCTGGAGCGCCGGCCTGGTCGGCCCCTACGTGCTGGTGGTCTGGCTCGGCAATTTCGACGGCTCCAGCAATCCGGCCCTGGTCGGTGTGGAAGCCGCGGCACCGCTGTTCTTCGACATCGTCGACGGCCTGCAGGCGGCGCGGGTCGATCTGGGCGAGCCGGTGCGGCAATGGCCCTTGAACCTCAAGCGCGTGGAAATCTGCCGCGCCAGCGGCGACCTGCCGAACGCCTGGTGCCCGCAGCGCGGCATGACCTGGTTCATCCCCGGCAAATCGCCGATCCGTATCAGCACCGTGCACCGCGCCATCGCCATCGACATCGCCAGCGGCCGCCCGGCCTGCGGGCCGTTCGATCCGCGCAGCATGCGCAACGAGGTGTTCGAGTTCTGGCCGTCCGACCTGGCGCGGGTGTTCGTGCAGGCCGGCATTCCGCGCCGGCGCCCGCCGCCGGGGCACGACTGCGCCGGTTCGCAGGAATGGCTGGGCTCGCCACCGAGCATCACCTCGCCGTATCGCGCCACCCGCTACACGATGCGGCTGTCGCATCCCGAGCAGGTCGCCTTGAACCTGGCCGCGACCGTCGACGCCGACGTCACCCGGTTGTACTGGTTCGTCGGCAACACCTTCCTCGGCAGCGCCGAACCCGGCACCGCCCTGGCCTGGACGCCCGACCGCACCGGGCATTTCCGCTTGTCGGTGGTCGACGATCACGGCCGCAGCGACGAACGCGAGGTCGAAGTCGCGGTGGTGCAGTGAGGCGGTCCTTGCGGCGACGCTGAACCCCGCCTCGCCCGGCCGCCGCGAAGGCTTTGGAAAAGCGCCGGCGGCGCTTATGGTGAGCGCGTCCATCGCGCAGGAAATCTCCATGCCGCGTCACCGCTTCCGTCCGCATCCGCCTGCACGCTCGTTGCGCCGGCTCGTCGCGCTCGCTGTCGCCACGTCCGCTCTTAGCGCCGGCGGGCTCGTAGCCGCGAGCGCTCATGCATCGCCAGCGCCGGCCGAGTATCCCGACGACATCGACAAGGTCCGCGGCTGCTGGATCCAGCGCGTCGAACCCGATGGCCCCGCCACCTTGTTCCTGCGCCTGCTGCCCGAGCCCGAGCGCAAGGATTGGCTGGTCGGCGCATTACAGCGCGCCGACGGCGACGACCCCGACCGCCGCCTGCGCCTGCAGTTCGCGCGCAGCGGCCAGGGCGCGGTGCTCGGCCCGAATACGCCGAGCGGCGATGCGCCGACGCCAACCGACACCCAACGGGCGCCACTCAAGACTCTCAAGGCCATCCGCCCAGCGCGATCCGGTCTGGTGCATCTGCCGAAGACGCAGATGGAGTACTCGCGCATGGCGGGCCTGTCCCCTCCTCCCACCGGCGCGCCCGAGCGGACCAGCGTCATCTTCTACCACCACGACAAGACATTCTTGCGCGTGGAGGTCTCGCCCGAGCATCTCAAGCTCAGCATCGGCGGCACGCATCCGCACACCCGCAAAATGCCCGAACAAGTGTTGTTCGACGGCCGCCGCGACGGTTGCGACTGAGGCTCGCAACCGCTCCGGCTGCGTATCACCTCGCCGCGGTGACGCGCCAGACGATGTTGCCCACGTCGTCGGTGACCAACAAGGCGCCGTGCTTGTCCAGGCGCACGTCGACCGGCCGGCCTTGCGCGTTTTCTGCCGCGTCGAGGAAGCCGGTCAATACATCGACCGGCTGACCGTCCGGCTGGCCGTTGTTGAAAGCGACGTAGATCACCTTGTAGCCGCTCTTGGGCTTGCGGTTCCAGGAGCCGTGCTGACCGACGAACAGACCGTTCGCGAACTGCGCCGGCAGACTCGTCCCCTGCGAGAAAGTGATGCCGAGCGAAGCCGTATGCGGCCCGAGCGCGTAGTCCGGCACCAACGCCTTGGCGACGAGTTCGGGTTTCTGCGGTTTCACCCTCACGTCGACGTGCTGGCCGTAATAGCTGTAAGGCCAGCCGTAGAAACCGCCGTCGCGCACCGAGGTGATGTAGTCCGGCACGAGGTCGCTGCCGATCTCGTCGCGTTCGTTGACTGCCGTCCATAACGCGCCCGTCTTGGGCTCCCAAGCCAGGCCGTTGGGATTGCGCAGGCCGGTCGCGAACAAACGCTTCTTGCCGCTGGCGCGGTCGAGTTCCCAGATCGCTGCGCGGCCCTCCTCCATGGCCATGCCGTTTTCGCCGACGTTGCTGTTGGAACCGACGGTGATGTAGAGCTTGCTGCCGTCGGCGCTGGCGATGAGATTCTTGGTCCAGTGGTGATTGATGCCGGCCGGCAGGTCGGTGATCTTGACCCCCGCCTGAGCGATCGAGGTCTCGCCTTCGCGATACGGGAAACGCAGCACCGCATCGGCATTGGCGACGTAGAAATCGTTGCCGACCAGGGCCATGCCGAACGGCGAATGCAGGCCTTGCAGGAACACACTGCGGAACTCGGCGACGCCGTCGCCGTCGGCGTCGCGCAACAGGCTGATGCGGTCGGCGCTGGGCACCGCCGCGCCGGCGCGCTTCATCATCCGGCCCGCGATCCAGGCCTTGATGCCCGAAGCCTTGTCCGATGCCGGCGCATTGCTTTCGGCGACCAACACATCGCCGTTCGGCAACACATGCAGCCAGCGCGGGTGATCGAGACCATCGGCGAACGCCGTCACCGCCAGGCCCGCGGCCGGGACCGGTTTGCCGCCGGACGGCCAGCCCACCGCCGGCGCGATGTTGACCGTCGGCAACAGGGTCTTGTTCGGCGCCGGCAACGTCGGCCGCTGGCCGGTGCCGTCGGCCACCTGCAGGGTCGCAGTCTCGCCGCAGGCGGTCAGGATCAATATCGACAGTATCGGCGCAACGACTTTCGATGCTGAGGCCATGTCGTTCTCCCGTAGTCGCCTGACATCGGCTGGAGCATGCCTCGACCGTGATCAAGGCAATGAGAACCCGGTCACTCCGCGGCTGGCCGCCCTCACCCCGCCCCCTGTCCCACAAGCGGGAGAGCGGCTCCCGCTGTTTCAGGATTCGACTCTTTCCGCGACAGACGGTTGTTTCCTTCTCCCGCTTGCGGGAGAAGGTGCCCGAAGGGCGGATGAGTGCAGCTCCCGCTTGCGGGAGAAGGTGCCCGAAGGGCGGATGAGGGTCGTGCCGGAAGCCCAGTGAAGAAGGTGACGCAACGGGCACGGTCCCTTGCGCTCGCGCCGTCACCCTGCGCAGGCGGGGATCCGGGGCTTTATCGCAGCACGACTCTGAAGTCTCCGGATCCCCGCCTGCGCGGGGATGACGAGCCTAGAATGAAGCCCGCACAGATGCTCCGATGCGCCAATGCGCCGATGCTCGTATGCATCGACGCGCCTGCGCATCCATCGCTAGCGCGGACACTGTCGTTCGCAAGGTTCTCCGTCGCCATCGCCGTCCATTTTCGTATCCGGACAATGGCGAAGAAAATACTCGGCCTCGGCGCACGAACTCATCTGCGAACAATGCTGACGGCCGTCGCAAACGAACCCCGGCGATGACTGCGTCGACGACCGTACCGGCGCCGGCCTGGATGAGGATGCCGAGTCCGGCGCAGGAGCCGCCACCGATTCCCGTAGCGACGCGGCCGTCGATGCCGATGCCGCCGGGCGTGCGGACTCGATCCCATCCGGGCGCGGCGGCGTCGAGCGGCTGTAGACGTATCCGCCGATCGCGACGATGGCCGCGATCGCCAAGGCCGCGATGCCGATCCCGCTTCGCGCAGGAGCGTCCGAATCGCGACGTCGCGCCGATGCCGGACGCCTGCCCTCGCCTGCCCGCATGACCCGGACGGCCTCTCGCTTGCCGTCGCTCTTAGTGCGAATCTCGAAGGAAACCAATTCGTTGAGTGCAGGCCTGACGCCGCGGCGGTTGAACTCGGAGATATGCACGAACAGCTCGTCGCCGCCCTGGGCCGGGGCGATGAATCCGAACCCGCGCTCATCGTTCCATTTGATCAAGGTGCCGTGAGTTCGCATGCCGATCCCTGGGACGATGCCTGAGCGAAGCATCCGGCCACTCAGCGTCCGGATCAAGGCCTCTCGTCCGTGGCCGTTGCGCAGGGCTCGCGGCGGCGAACTCCATTGCCTGCCGACCCCGTCCACCGACCCGCCTCCTGCATCGCTTACGGGATCAGGGCCCCACCGAGCGGTTCGCCCCGCCTCGGGACAAACGCCGTGATCAGACAGACAGGCGCGGCGGCAGCGCCCCAAGCCCGCCCGCGATTACGGCGCCTCGTTCCGATATGTCCGGATTGCTGCAGCGTTTATCGCCGATTGCGGCGCGCGTAGCTTGCGCGGACCTTCCCCGTTTCGGAACCGCCATGCCTCTGCACCCGCAAGCCCGCGCCATGATCGATGCCTATGCCGATGGCCCGGCACTCGACTTCGAGCGCCTCGAGGCCGCCCGACTGCGCGCCGATTTCGTCTTGCCCGCACCGTCCGCGCCGCCGCGCGCCGACGTACGGATCGAGGAGCATGCGATCGCGGGCCCCGGCGGCTCCATCCCGGTACGTCTGTACCGCCCTGAACGCGTGGCGTCCGATCCGCCGCGATGGCCGATGACCTTATACCTGCACGGCGGCGGCTTCGTCCTCGGCAGCCCCGACACCACCGACGGCCTGTGCCGCACCTTGGCCGCGTTAGCGCGCACCCTGGTGATCTCGGTCGACTACCGCCTCGCTCCCGAGGCGCCGTTTCCGGCCGGGCTCGACGACGCTCATGCCGCCTTGCTGTGGGCGTATGGTCAGGCGGCCGCGATCGGCTGCGACGACGAACGCATCGCCGTCGCCGGCGACAGCTCCGGCGGCAATTTCGCCGCCGCGCTCGCGCAGCGTGCGTCGCGCGACGGGCTGCGTTTGCGCCATCAGTTGTTGTTGTATCCGGTGCTCGACGCCGCTTGCGACCGGCCGTCCTATCGCGAGTTCGCCGAAGGCTATTTCCTCAGCGCGCCGATGATGCGTTGGTACTGGCGCCAGTACCTCGCCGATGCCGACCCGACCGATCCGCGTGCCTCGCCACTGCGTTCGCAGTATCTGCGCGGTCTCGCCGACGCGACCGTATTCAGCGCCGAGTACGACGTGCTGCGCGACGAGGCCGAGGCCTATGCGCAGGCGCTGTCAGAGGCCGGCGTGCCCACGCGGCTGCAGCGCTGGGACGGGCAGATCCATGGCTTCCTGTTGCAGCAAGGCAAGAACGACGACGCCGATGCGGCCCTGGAGCAGGCCGCGGCGGCCTTGCGCGCCGCGTTCGCCTGAGGCCGGCGCCGGCCGGCCGCGCAATGAAGAAGGCCCTGCATCGCGGGACACAGCGATGCAGGGCCTTAAGTGACGCAATGGGCACGGTCCCTATGCGCCACAAGCTGCCGCCGGCATCCTGGAGACATGCAGGCGGGGACGACCGGGTACCCAGTCCTAGCTAACAACGAGACAGGATCGCCGCCCCCCTACCTCGCCCGGCCAGGAAAACGCTGCCGGTCGTCGGATCGCGACCCACTCCCGCTTTACTGGAGCGTCGCACGGGCTTCGTAGGCCATGACGGCTGCGTGCGGCGCCCGTGGCTGCGATGACGAGAGCCGTCATTAGCTTCGCTCAACCCGCACGCTTGCCCGCGGCCGCCTTGGCCGGGGCCTGCTTGACCGGCGCACCCTTCGGCGCAGGCGCCGGTGGCGCCGTGTCCTTTTCCGCGGCGGCCACCGGCGCCAGGCGCAGGTCCTGGAAGTCGAAGCTGAAGTCGGTCAGCGGCGAGATCGCCTCCATCCGCACTTCGCGCACCTTGCCGTCCGGAGTCAGGGCGAAATTGACGAAGGCGTCGGCGTTGAGCCAGCGTTGGTTCCAGCGGACGACGAAGGTGTCGTGCTGCCAGTGGCTGAGTTCGCCGACCAGATCCTTGCTGCGGCCGAAGCGCAGCCGCCATTGGCCGTTGCCGGCCGCTTCGACGAAGACGTCGCCATACCACGGGTCGCGATAGGTGCCGGCATAAGCCTGCAACGGCAGCGACGGCTTCGAGTTCGCGTCGCGCGCGGCGACGTGCTTGCTCCAGTCGTCGTCTGCCTTGCTGCGGCTCTTGGCCAGGGCCGCGGCATAGGCCGCGTTCCAGTCGGTCTTGGCCGCGCCCAGGTAGGCGTCGAGCGCGCGCATGGTCACCGCCTGGAAGGCGCCACCGAGTTCGGCGTTGGTCAGCACCACCACGCCGAGTTTTTGCTCCGGCACCAGGGTCACGCGCGAGACCATGCCGGGCCAGCCGCCGGTATGCCAGACCAACTTGCGCCCGCGGTAATCGGTCAACTGCCAGCCTTCGCCGTAACCGGCGAAATTCGGCTTCGCCGGCGCCAGTTCCGGCACCGAGGGTTCGGCGATCGGCATCGGCGTGACCACCGACCACATCGCCTGCTGGCGCTTGGCGCTGAACAAGCGCCGCTCCTGGTCGCCGTCGCGCCCGTAGACGCCGCCGTCGAGCTGCACGCGCATCCACTTGCTCATGTCGTGCACGCTCGAGTACAGGCCGCCGGCGCCGGCGACATTGGCCCAGGTCATGCGCGGCGCGATCTGCAGATCCTTGAAATCGGCCTTGGAATGGCCGCTCGCGACCGCGTCGCCGCTGCGCAGGGCGTCGCTGTTGTAGCGCGTCTCGTCCATGCCGAGCGGCGCGAAGATGCGCTGGGCGAGGAAGTCGCGATAGCTCTGGCCGCTGACTTTCTCGATCACCAACTGGGCGACGCCGTAGAGGATGTTGTCGTAGGCGTACTGACCGCGGAAGCCGCCGCTAAGAGGTACTTCGGCAAGACGGCGGGCGACCTCCTCGTTGCTGTAGTCGGTGCCCGGCCAATACAGCAGATCGCCGGCGCCGAGGCCCAGGCCGCTGCGATGGGCGAGCAGATCGCGCAGGCGCATCTCGCGGGTCACGTAGGGGTCGGCCATGCGGAACCAGGGCAGGCGGTCGATCACCCGGTCGTCGAGGCTGAGCTTGCCTTCGTCGGCGAGCATCGACAGCGAGGCGGCGGTGAAGGCCTTGGTATTGGAGGCGATGGCGAACAGAGTGTGGGCGTCGACCGGCTCGGGCTTGCCGATCTCGCGCAGGCCGTAGCCGCGTTCGAGCACGACCTGGCCGTCCTTGACGATCGCCACCGCCATGCCGGGCACCTCGAACTGCTTGCGCACCGCTTCGACGTAGGCGTCGAAATCCTGCAACTGCTCGGGCAGCACGGGCGCCGCGGCCGCGGCCACCGCTTCGGGCGCCTGCGCGGCCGCACCGGCGGCGCTCACGCACAACAGCAGACCGGCGCCGTGCGCCTTCCAGTCGTTGGCTCGCATCGTTGTCCTTCCCGGAAAAACGCCCACTCTCGGCGATCGTCGCGGCGCGCGCCAGAGGCCGGAAGTCGTGCATGGGCGCGGCCCGCACGCCGGGGCGGCATAATGGCCGGCCGCTACCGCGCCGCCGTGCCTTCCCGCCCATGTCCGTCAACGCAAGCACCCTGCCCGGCCTGGTCGTGATCGGCGGCGGCCCCGCCGGCCTGATGGCCGCGCAGACCGCACGCGCGATGGGCGTCGAGGTGGACCTGTTCGACGCCATGGGCTCGGTCGGGCGCAAGTTCCTGATCGCCGGCAAGGGCGGGCTCAACCTCACCCACGGCGAACCGCGGCCGGCCTTCGATCGCCGCTACGGCGCGCGCAGCGAGGCGGTCGGCCGCTGGCTCGACCAATTCGACGGCGAGGCCTTGCGCGAATGGGCGCGCGGTTTCGGCGTGGACACCTATGTCGGCACCTCCGGGCGAGTGTTTCCGATGGACCGCAAGGCCGCGCCGCTGCTGCGCGGCTGGGTGCGCAGGTTGCGCGAGGACGGCGTGCGCTTCCACGTCCATCACCGCTGGACCGGCTGGAGCGAGGACGGCGCCCTGCGCTTCGCCACGCCCGAGGGCGAGTCGCAGGTGCGCGCTGCGGCGACGGTGCTGGCGCTCGGCGGCGGCAGTTGGCCCGAACTCGGTTCCGACGGCGCCTGGGCGCCGTGGCTGAGCGAACGCGGCATCGACGTCGCCCCACTGCAACCGTCGAACTGCGGCTTCGACATCGGCTGGAGCCCACATTTCGCCAGCCGCCATGCCGGCGCACCGCTCAAGCCGGTGATCGCGCACTGGCACGACGAGGCCGGCGAACACAGCTTGCAGGGCGAATGCGTGATCACGGCGACCGGCATCGAAGGCAGCCTGATCTATGCCTTGTCGGCGGGCCTGCGCGACCGCATCGCCGCGCACGGCGAAGCGGTGTTGCGGCTGGACCTGGCGCCGGGCCGCGAGCTCGATCGCCTGCAACGCGATTTCGCCCAGCCGCGCCGCGGCCGCAGCGTCGGCGAGCATCTGCGGCGCCAGACCGGCCTGGACGGGGTCAAGGCCGCGTTGGTGTTCGAGGTATTGGGCAAGGACGGCCTCAACGACCCGGCCGTCGTCGCGCAGACGATCAAACGCCTGCCGCTGCGTCTGTTGCGCGCGCGCCCGATCGCCGAAGTGATCAGCAGCGCCGGCGGCGTGCGCCTGGAAGCCTTGGATTCGCAGCTGCGCCTGCGTGCGCCGGCCGAGGGCGATTCCACCCTGGAAGCATCGAAGCCGGCGATCTTCTGCGCCGGCGAAATGCTCGATTGGGAAGCCCCGACCGGTGGCTATCTGCTGACCGCCTGCTTCGCGAGCGGTTTGATCGCGGGCCGCGCCGCGGCGCGGTATCTGCTGGGTGCCGCGGACGAATGAGCCGCGCGGGGCGCCTTGCGCGCGTCGAGTGATCCGCTACGGCTTCGACGATGGCGCGGCGGCCTGCGATCGAGAGACGCCGCGACCTGTCAGCCCTTCGATCTGACGATCATCCGGCTCGCCCAGCGCTCGTCGCGCCTCGAAGCGCCGTTGAATTCCGTACCCGGGCCTACGCTCTCGTGCCATTGCGAGTGCTTCGACAATCGGTACTCGCGGCCTTCGATCAGCGCTGTTCCCGACAGCGGATAAGGCACCTTGGCCACCAGGTCCAGGTAGTTCCGGGTGTCGCTCAGCCGATCCAGATAGAACTCGCTCTCTTCGATTTCGATCACCAGAATCGACGACTCCGGGGTCTGCGCACGCTCGAGCGAACGCAGGTTATCCGTGCAATCGGATAAATGAATCCTGTCCTGCGAGCTGTCCCGGATTTCGAGCCTGGCCTGGATGCGGCGTATTTCCGCTGCCAGGTGCTGCTTCAACCCGATCAACAGCGCCTGTTTGTCGGCCGAGTCCGGCATCGAGCACTCCCTTGTCGGCCTGGCGCGTCCTCAAGAACGCGACCAGCTCCTCGTGCAGAACTCGTCCGCCGCCTTGGCGAGCTTGTCCAAACCGGTCTTGCTGTCGGATGCCTGCCGGCCCTTCAGGCGCAAGGTGTTCAACTCCGGAAATCCTTCCGCCTTGGCCGCCTCGTTGAGGGCGAACTTCCCCTCAGGCGTGGCCATCGTATTCGCATACCCTCTGGGGCGGCAGGTCAGCGTCGCCCTCTCGTAGGGCAGCGGCCAGATACCCTTGAAGCTGGACTTGGTAACGACGAGGTCCTTCTCCGGCACGCTTTCGGTTGCCGGTACGGGACTGGCCTGGAGCAAGCCGGCAACAAAGAGCGCTGCCGCGAACGCACGACAACGGTCCATCGTTATCTCCCAAGGCCGTCAGGCCTCTCCTGTCGGTGATTGCTCATCGGCGTGCGCAAACCACCGGCGCGGCCGCGCCGGTGCTCAGGCCGCCGGCTTCTCGCTCGCCTTGCCCATGTAGAACATCGAGGCGCACAGGCCCACGCCTTCTGCGGTCGCGGCCGGTACGTTGCTGCCCTGCAGGGCGATCAGCTTGACCACGTCGCCGGTGCTTTCGGTGACCTTCGCCAGGGCGATGAAACCGGTCGGGGTGGTGCCGCAGAACGCGTTGCCCGGGGTTTCCTTCGGCGGCACCTGCTCGATCACGCGGCGCAGCTCGATCGGCTGGCTGGCTTCGACCTGCATGATCGCGCCATAGGTTTCGCCGGCGGTGTATTGATCGCCGCCGCGCACCAGCGCGACGCGCTCGGTCTTGTACAGCGAGCCGTTCTCGCCCTTGAGTTCGAGATCGTCGATGGTGAGTTTGCCGGTGGTCGCCTGGGCGACCGGGTTGCCGGGCTCGAACGTGCCCAGGGCGACCGGCGGCAGCATCGGCGGGGCCGCGCGCGAGACCGGTTCGGCGTTCGGGTCGGGCACCGCCTGCGGCGCCTGCGGCAGGGCCGCGGTGGTTTCCTGCGGGGCGGCAGTGTTGACCGGCGCGCTTTGGTTGCACGCGGCGAGCGCCACGACGGCGAGCGCGAGTGTCGACAAAGCGGGGAACAGACGTCGGTTCATCAGGGGTCCTCTGTGCAAAATCCTGGTTCGGTTGCTGCAGGTCGCGGATGCGTCGGCAACGCCGCCGCAGGCCCGTGTCGCGTCGCTGGGGGAAGCCCGCACGAGGTGCCGGCGCGGCGCGAACGCGCAGCCTAACCGTTGGCCGTTAATAGTTCGTAAGGCCGCGCGGGCCGCGGGCTGCGCTCAGGCAGCCGCATCGTGCAGGGGCTGCAACGCCGGATCGAGCGCCACACGTTCATCGAACACGAAACAGCGGCCCTGATAATGACGGCCGCCGACCTGCTCGAAGTAACCGAGGATGCCGCCGTCGAGCTGGAGCAGATTGTCCATGCCGTCGGCGCGCAGCCACAACGCGGCCTTTTCGCAGCGGATACCGCCGGTGCAGAAGCTGACCACGGTCGCATCGGCCAAGGCCCCGCGATGCGGCGCCAAGGCCTCGGGCAGTTCGGTGAAATTGTCGATCGGCAGGGTCAGCGCGTCGGCGAAGCTGCCGTAATCGACTTCTTCGCGATTGCGCGTGTCCAGCAATACGACCCGGCGGCCGCCGTCGTCGTGACCGCGATCGAGCCAACGCGCAAGCGTGTCCGGCGTCACGGTTGGTGCGCGCTCGTGCAAGGGCGAGGACTTATCGCGACGGAAGGCGATGATTTCCTTCTTCAGCTTGACCTTGAGCCGGGCGAACGGCTGGCTGCGGCTGTGGCTGTACTTGACGACCAGACCGGCGAAGCGCGGGTCGGCGCGCAGGCCGTCGAGCAGCGCCTCGATCGGCGCGGCGGCGCCGGCCAGGAACAGGTTGATGCCCTCGCCCGCGACCAGCACGGTGCCGCGCAGCTCGCCGGCTTCGGCCTGTTCACGGACCCAGGCGGCCAACTGCGGCGGGTCGTCGATAACGGCGAAATGGTAGGCGGCGATATTGACGATCATGCCGCCATTCTACCGCGCGGCGCCTCCGCGAGCCTGACATGCGGCCCCTGGGCCGGACCTGAACCGAGCCGCGAACCTTCCGCGCAAACCGCGGTCCCATCAATTGCGCGGCCCAGACAAGACGGCCAAGCAGGCCCGGACCGCGTGAAACGCCGCCGCAAGGGCGGCGGCGTTGCCCTCTCAACTGCTCCATCAGGAGGCGTTTGCATGAAGGTACAGCTCAACACCGACCACCATCTCCGCGGCGATCAGTCGCTTGCCCAGCACGTCGAAGGCGTGGTCGACCACAGCCTGTCGCGGTTCCGCGACCAGGTCACCCGGGTCGAAGTCCACCTGCGCGACGTCAACGGCGCCAAGGCCGGCGGCGGCGACAAACATTGCACCATGGAAGCGCGTCTGGAGGGTCGCCCGCCGGTGGCCGCGACCGAAGACGCCGACACCATGCGCGGAGCGATCAGCGGCGCGGCGCGCAAGCTGCAACGCGTGCTCGACAGCTCGCTGGGCCGGTTGTCCAGCTGACGTAAACGAAACCAACCCGTCCGGCGGCGAGGATCGCCGGCGCTTGAACACGAGGGCTGCCGCAGCGATGCGGCGGCCCTTGTTTTTCGACGAGAACCAGGCGTGTCGGTGCAGCGGCATCTCTGCCCTGCCCGCTCAACGCTTGGTGGTGATCGCGCGGCGCAGGTTGTTGCGGGCCGCCGCGTCGTAACGGGCGTGGTAGTAATCGCTGAGGAAGATCCGCTCGCGCTTGAGCAAGCCCTTGAGAAAGCGGCGACGATTCAGCCGGAACAAGGGCCCGGGTACGTGGCCGCGGTATTCCGAAGCGATGCCGCGATCGTAGGCGTCGAACACCGCCGGTTCGGCGCCGAGAATGGCCATGTCGCCGTCGAGGAACAGACGCGTCTGCTCATCCACCTGGTCGCGGGCGATGGCGCCGTGGCGCGCGGTCAGATCGATCAGTTCGGCGACGCGGTCGGCGTCGATGCCGGCCTCCGCCCACCAACGCGCGATGTGTTCGCGTGCGAGCACGGCCGAACGCGCCTCGTTGTCGCGCCGCCCCGCCTCGTAGATCGCGTCGTGATACAGCACCGCCAGCGCCACTTCGCGCGGCTGCCGCCAGCCCGGGCCGGCGGCGACGTCGAGGTAATGGCGCAGCACTTCGGCGACATGGCCGATGTTGTGATAGGCGCGCGCCGGCGTCGCATACGCGGCTTCGAGCGCAGCGCGCTGCTCGGGCGGAAGCTGCAACGGCAGTGCCGCGAGCAGGGTCTCGGGCAGGCTGGGTCTGGATTCGGCGAACGACATCGGCATCGCGGCAAGGTTACACAGGGGCGATGGCGGCATCTTGGCATGTCGCCGTCACCGTGGTGCGGCGGCTGGGCCACGGCGCGCAGCGGTGCCGCCGGCGTGAGGGGCTGCGGGACTTCGGTGTATCGCCGCGCGGGCTTCGAATTCTGTCGGGATGAAGCCCTGGATCCCCGCCTGCGCGGGGATGACGGCTGGGTAGTCCCGTATTCGGTCTGCGCGGGGATGAGGGGTGGGAGGTTTCGTACCCCCGCACTGGGACGGCGGGTGGAGGTTCTGGATGCCGGTCTTCGCCGGCGGTTCGCTTGCAGAGCCCTCGAAAAGAAACACCCGGCAAAACCGGGTGTTTCGAGCCCTGCCCGTCTGGCGCGGCCGGAGCCGCGCCAGGGGTCGGTCAGTACTTCTTCTCGATGTTGATCATGAAGCTGTTGTCGTCGTCGTTGCCGCTGCCGAACAGACCGCGATACTCGA
>Ga0307406_10000964_pt1 | contig 16099 bp, 13 predicted proteins | sample 322Cmetagenome_3_FD_203706 | JGI IMG/M metagenome (GOLD analysis project Ga0307406, IMG submission 203706) | Maize rhizosphere microbial communities from greenhouse at UC Davis, California, United States - 322HYB-C-2 | ecosystem: Host-associated > Plants > Roots > Rhizosphere > Soil | place... | reverse complement strand
GAGCGTGCTCTCGGCGAGGCGGTCACGCAGCCCGAGCTGGCCCCCGTCGTGCACGCGCTTCAGTCAGTGACCGCCGACGCCTAGTCCCCGGCGAGGGGTTCGAGGTCACGCGTCGCAAGCGACATCAGACCTTCCGCCGAGTGACGTTCGGCGTCAGCCGGCGGTCGAGACTCGGACGGAGGGTGAGGCGCCCTCCCAGTCGAGAGGCAGAGCGGCGAGACCTCGGTAGATGAAGAGGTCGTCCCAGCCGTGGAAGACGAGCACATCGCCATCGGGTGTGGAGACGACGTCCTGACCTCCCGGACCGAGGTAGCGGTCGTCGGTGGACGACGTGGAGAGGACCGGATCCGGCAGCTTCTCGAACGGCCCGAGCAGCGACGGGGCTGTCGCCGCCCCGACCGCATAGTCCTCGGAGCCGTAGTCGTTCGCCGAATAGAGAAGCACGTAGGTGCCGTCGCGCTTGACCAGCACCGGCGCCTCCACCAGATGCCCCTCCCAGCTCTCGGTCTGCATGACCAGTCGGGTCGCCGGCCCGGCCAGCTGGGTGCCGTCTGCCGAGACGGGAGCGATCTGGATCCAGGTGTCGAGTTCGCAGCAGTTGCCGTCGTTCTTCCACAGGAGGAACCGCGAACCGTCGTCGTCGACGAAGGCCGCGGGGTCGATCGCCCCACCCTCCTCGAGGGGACAGACCATCGGCTCCGTGCCCACTGCGACATAGGGGCCCGTCAGCGTGGCGGCGGTGGCGGATCCGATGCACTGCCTGCCGGAGGCCGCATGCTCCGCCGAGAAATACATCACGAAGCTCCCGTCGGCCCGTTCCGACACGTCCGGTGCCCAGGTTCGCCCCGCGCTCGCCCACTCCGGAAGGTCCGGCAGCGCATCGTCGGTGGAGACGTCCCACGAGACCAGGTCCGTCGATGTCGCGAACTGCACGTTCGCGCCCTGATTCTCGGTGGCGAACGCGACGTAGACCCCGTCGCCCTCGACCACGTCCGGGTCGGCGAAGTCTTGGTCGATGAGGAACGGCGCGCGTTCCACCGCCGTCTCGGGTTCTGCGGGCGCGGAGCATCCGACGAGACCGACGCCCAGTGCGAGCAGGATGCCCACCGCGACCGCGGGGGCGAGCCTGGCGGTATCGGTCACCCCTTGACCGCCGATCCGGCGACGGACTCGACGATCTGTCGCTGCGCGAACGCGAAGAGGATCAGGACGGGGACGGATGCGATCACCGCGCCTGCCATGACGATCGCGAAGTGCGTCGAGTATGCGCCCTGCAGCTGGCTGAGTCCCGGCTGCAACGTGAGGTTCTCGGGGCTCAGCAGCACATAGACGGGCCAGAGGAAGTCGTTCCAGTTGCCGAGGAACGACAGCACAGCCAGAGTCGCCAGCGCGGGGCGAGCGAGCGGAAGCACGACCTGCACGAAGATGCGGATGTCGCCGGCACCGTCGATGCGGGCAGCCTCTTCGATCTCGGGCGGCAGCCCGACGAAGAACTGTCGCAGGAAGAAGATGCCGAAGGCACCGGCGGCACCGGGCACCGTGATGGCCCAGATCGTGTCGAGCCAACCGAGGTTCTGCACGATCAGGTAGTTGGGGATCAGGAACACCACAGGAGGAACGAGCAGCGTCGCGATGATCACTCCGAAGACGATCCGCTTGCCCGCGAACTCGAGCCGGGCCAGCGCGTACGCGCCCATCGACGCCGTCACGAGGATCAGCACGGTCTGCAGCGTCGCGGCCGCGAAGCTGTTCCACAGCCAGAGGAAGATCGGCTGCTCCCCCGAGCCGAGCAGGCTCTGGTAGGCCTCGATGGAGAACGGGTCGGGCAAGGAGAACGGAGATCTGATGGCGTCGGCGTCGGTCTTGAAGGACGTGATCAGCATCCACAGCAGCGGGAGGACGATGACGAGGGCCAACGCGATGAGCGCGGCGTAGAGAGCGACACGCGTCCACGTCCGGCGAGCGGAGGGACGTCGGATGAGTGCTGTGGTCATGATGCCTTCTCGACTCTCTCGCGCTGCAGGCGGAAGTTGATCACACTGACGATCGCGAGCGCGAGGAACAGGATGTAGCTCATGGCGGCGGCCGGGGCCATGTTGTTCTGCGAGAGGCCCTGGTCGGCGATGTACATGATCACCGTCCTCGTCTCAGTGCCGGGCCCTCCCTTCGTGAGGAGGTACGACTGGCCGAACATGTTCGCCGACGCGAGGATCGTGGTCGTGGTGATGAAGGTCATCACCGGGCGGAGCCCTGGGAGCGTGACGCTCGAGAACTTCCTCATCGCTCCGGCACCGTCGAGCGCGGCCGCCTCGTAGAGGTCGCCGTTGATGCCCTTGAGGCCGGCGAGGAAGATGATCGTGTTGAGACCCATGGTCCACCAGACGGTCACGCCGACGATGGATACCCAGACCCAGGGGACGTCGACCGTCCACGGGATGTCTGCGGGCAGTCCGACGAGGCTGAGCAGGTGGTTCAGGATCCCGGACTGGGTGTCGAAGATGTAGCCCCAGATCACGCCGATGACCGCGACACCGAGCACGTACGGGGCGAAGAAGATCGTCCGGAACGTGGTTGCCGCACGGATGCGCTGGTTCAACAGGATCGCGACGAGAAGCGGGATGACGACGAGGAACGGCACGCTGATCACGATGAAGATCCCGGTGACGCTCATCGACTTCCAGAAGTCGCTGGAGAGCACATTGCCCGGGGTGAAGAGATCGATGTAGTTCTGGAACCCGACGAACTGCTGCACGTCGCGGAACGGGCTCCAGTTGGTGAGGCTCATCCAGATGCCGAAGATCCCGGGACCCGCGACGAACGTCACGAAGAGCACGAGGAACGGCGCGAGGAACAGGTACGCGGTGAGCGTCTTGCGCCGAAAGGATGCGGAACCCGGGCGCGTTCGCGGGTGTCGCCCCCCAGCGCTGCTGCGCTGGGGGGCGACGATGGTGGCTGTCTCAGTCACCGTACTTCGCCCGGTTCTGCTCGAGGATCTGGTCGGCCTTGGCCGCGGCGTCGTCGAGCGCCGTCTTCGGATCCTTCTTTCCGGTGAGGGCCTCGTTCAGCGCGAGGGTGATCTGTGCGTTGACCTCCGAGATCCCGGGAGAGACGGTCTCGTAGTGCGCGTAATCGAGCTGCTCCATGAAGGGTTCGAGGTTCGGATACGTCGACAGCAGCTCTGGGTCCTCGCGGACCGAGTTGGCGGCGGGGAGCTCTCCGGTCTCGGCCCATCCGAGGGAGTTGTCGTTCATCCACTTCACGAAGACCGATGCGGCGGCCGTCTCGTTCGCATCCTGGCCCTTGTTCGAGGGGAACACCCAGTGGGTCGAGCTCGACCACACGGCCTTCTCCTCGCCGATCTGCGGCACGGGCGCGGGCGCCCACTCGAGATCGTCGAAAGCCGTGTTCGTCGTCTGCCAGACGCCGTTCCAGTTGAACGCCGTGTCACCGGCGATCAGGGCCTTGATGTTGCCGTCCTGTGCCACGTTCGCAGGGCTGTAGCCCTTGTCGACCATGTCGGTCATCCACGTCAGGGCCTTCACACCGGCCTCGGAGTTGAACGTCGCCTCCGTGACATCGTCGTTGTACAGATCGCCCCCGAACTGCCAGATCAGGCTCTGGAACTCGAACGTGCCGGTGAAGACGTAGCCATCGACCCACTCGCCCTGGACCCCGGCGCCCTTCAACGCGTCGAGTGCGGCCAGATAGGAGGCCTCATCGGTGGGGATCTCGGTGATGCCCGCCTTGGCGAGAACAGTCTTGTTGGTGAACAGCCCCAGCGGCGTCACGCTCCACGGCACCGCGTACTGGGTGTCCTGGTAGTTGCCCTTGTCGAAGACGGTCGGCGGGAAGTCCTCCGCCGCGTACCCGAGCCCGTCGATGATCTCGCCGGAATCGAGCAGCAGGTTCTGCGCCGCGTACGTGGCCAGGTCGTCTCCGTGCAGGACGGCGACATCCGGGCCCTTGCCCGCCTTGATGGCGAGCGGCATCTTCGCCGTGATGTCCGCCCACTCCTGCGGAACGGCCTTCACGGTGATGTTGTCGTGCTCCGCGTTGAACTCCTCGATGAGCTCGGGGACGATCTTGGGGGCTGCTCCACCCGTCCAGCCGTGCCAGAACGTGACCTCGACATCCGGGCCGGTGTACTCCCCGTCGCCGGAGACGGCGCCTCCGCCGGTGCCGGCGGACGCCGCGCACCCTGATGCTGTGATGCCGATGGCGAGTGCGATGCCTGCACCTATCGCTCGGCGAGCCCATGGACTGTTCATGTGATTGCTCTCCTTTGAGTGACTCCGGCGCACCGGAGCGGGATGACCGGATACCCCAGCCGTGATCGCAATTTACAGCGCTGGAATTTTGTTGTCAAGGTAGTATCGCGGTTGACGACGTAGCGACCAATTGGAGACCGCATGGGTGTGCGCTTGCAGGATGTCGCGGAGCTCGCCGGCGTCTCGATGAAGACCGTGTCGAATGTGGTGCGCGGGTACGAGCACGTGAGCGCATCCACGCGGGAACGCGTGCAGCGCGCGATCGACGAGCTGGACTACCGGCCCAACCTCATGGGCAGACGCCTCGCGACCGGGCGGACGGGCCTGCTGGCTCTCGCCTTCGCGAACGTCGCCCTCCCCTACTTCGCAGAACTCTCGCGGGCAGTCTCGGCAGCGGCCGGCGCAGCAGGCTACCGGGTGCTGCTCGAGGAGACCGACGGAACGCTGGAGGGCGAGCGCGCCGTGCTCACCAGCTCGGAATCGGGGATGGTCGACGGCATCCTGTTCCAGCCGTCGACGATGTCGTCGGCCGAGATCTCGCGCCACCGCAGCGATCTGCCGATGGTGATCCTCGGAGAAGGGGCAGCACCCCTCCCGGTCGACCGCGTCATGATCGACAACTTCGAAGCCGCTCGCACCGCCACGGCGCACCTCGTGTCGCTGGGCCGACGCCGCATCGGGTTCGCAGGCCACGAGCTGACCGACCTGTCATCGACCTCGCTGCAGCGCATCGCGGGCTATCAGCAGGCTCTGGAGGATGCGGGGCTGCGCCCCGACCCGCTCCTGCTGTTCCCCAGCCGCGAGATCTCGCCGACCGGGGCGGTGGAAGGCGTCGGTCGAGCGATCGACGCGGGTGCCGAGTTCGACGGCCTCGTCTGCCGCGACGACCTCGCTGCCATCGGCGCCCTGCGTGCCCTGCACGAGCGCGGTCGCCGCATTCCCCGCGACGTCGCCGTGACGGGCTGGGACGACATCGAGCTGAGCAGGGTGACATTCCCGAGCCTCACCACCATCGCCCCCGACCTCCACGAACTCGCTCGCCGTGCGGTCGAGATGCTCACGGAGCGGATCTCCGGATTCTCCGGGGCCGGACGCCACGAGCTCGTCGGCTACCGACTGGAGGTCCGAGAGAGCGCGCCTTTCGCCCCGGGATCCGACTCCGTGCCGACCTCCGTCTCGGATTCCGCCTAGTTTACAGCGCTGCATATTTGATGCATGCTGGTCTGCATGCTGAGAATCGATGCGTCGCCGCCCCCCACCGCGAGCCAGGGGGACGGAACCTACCCGCGTCCTCAGCTGGTCCGGACCGATTGGAGCGACCTGACCGGCCGATGGGGCTTCGCCGTCGACGACGACGACCGCGGCATCCGAGAGAGATGGTTCGCGAATCCTGCGTTCGAGACGTCGATCGTGGTGCCCTTCCCGCCCGAGTCGTCGGCGTCGGGCATCGGCGACCCGCGCCCCCACACGGCGCTGTGGTACCACCGCGTCCTCACACGCGACGAGGTCCTGGCCTCGGGCCATCGCGACGGACGACGTCTCATCCTGCGCTTCGGAGCAGTCGACTACCGCGCTGTCGTCTGGGTCGACGGGCATCGTGTCGGGTCGCATGAGGGAGGACACACGCCGTTCTCGGTCGACATCACCGACGCTCTCGAGCTCGAGAACGGGGGCCATGTCGTGGTCCGCGTCGAGGATCGGGCGACGGATGTCGCCCAGCCCCGCGGCAAGCAGGACTGGCGTGACGAGCCCCATGCGATCTGGTACCACCGCACGAGCGGCATCTGGCAGCCAGTCTGGCTCGAATCCGTTCCCTCCGGCCCGGCGATCGAGTGGATCCACTGGCGCGCTGATCTGCCGTCCGGGCGCGTGCACGCTCGCATCGGCCTCGCCGGTCCGCCCTCGACCGAGTGCGTGGTCGAGGTCGAGCTGCGTCATGGCGACACCCTGCTGGCGCGCGCCTCGAGTCTCACCCGCGAATCCGAGGTCGAAATCGACATCCCGCTGCCCGGTCAGGAGAACGGCCAGGCCTATGAGGAGCTGCTGTGGTCGCCCGAGAGTCCGCGGCTCCTCGACGCCGTCATCCGGACCTCGGACGACGGAGCGCCACTCGATGCGGTGTCGTCGTACCTCGGCCTTCGATCGACCAGCGTCGATCGGCGCCACTTCCTGCTCAACGACAGACCGCGATTCGTCCGCTCAGTGCTCAGCCAGGGATATTGGCCCGACACTCATCTCGCCGCCCCGTCGGCGCACGCCCTGCGCGAAGAGGTCGAGCTCATCAAGGAACTCGGCTTCAACGCTGCCAGAGTGCACCAGAAGTTCGAGGATCCGAGGTTCCTCTTCTGGGCGGACCGGCTCGGGCTCATGATCTGGGCTGAGGCGCCCGCCGTCTTCGCCTTCACGTCGACCGCCGTCGAACGCACCGTGCGCGAATGGCTGGAGGTCGTCCACCGAGACTTCTCGCACCCCTCGATCGTCACCTGGGTGCCGCTGAACGAGAGCTGGGGCGTTCAGCACATCGCGCACGACAGTCGCATGCTGCACCACGCTCTGGCGCTCGTGCACCTGACGAAGGCGCTCGATCCGACCCGCCCTGTCGTCTCGAACGACGGGTGGGAGCAAGCCGACACCGACATCGTGGCGATCCACGACTACGAGGGCGATGGCGACGTGATGGCTGCGCGCTACAGGGACCGGAGTGCCGTCGACGCGATGATCGCGGGCCTCGGACCGGCAGGCAGGCGTCTCGTGCTCACAGGTGACGTCGACGATGCACCCGTGATGCTCACGGAGTTCGGCGGCATCTCCTTCGACGTGCACCGCACGGATCACGCCTGGGGGTATACGAGTGCCAGCTCCGACGCAGACTTCCGCGAGCGGCTGAGCTCGCTGATGACCGCGATCCACGACAGCGACGCCCTTGCGGGGTATTGCTACACCCAGCTCACCGACACGCTTCAGGAGACCAACGGCCTCGTCGGAGCCGACCGGATCCCCAAGCTTCCCGTGGACGAGCTGCGCGCGATCATGGTCGGGCCGAGGGGGGCACAGCCGTGGGAGTGAGGATCCGCGAGAGGGCGGGCGATGCGGGCCACCGGCCCGTGCACTCCGGCTACTTCGCCGATCCTTTCGTTCTTCGCCTGCCCGACGGCACTTATGCGGCGTACGGAACGAATCCGACGGCGACGTCGACCGAGGGAGTCTTCGAGATCCTGCTGTCCAACGATCTCGACACGTGGCGCAGTGCGGGTCTGGCATTGGTGCGGCTCAGCCCTGAGACGGGCGACGAGTACTGGGCGCCGGAGGTATGCTTCCGCGACGGCGCGTGGTGGATGTACTACTCCGTCGGGCACGGCATCAGCGGCCATCATCTGCGCGTCGCCCGCGCGGCTGAGCCGACGGGCCCGTTCCATGATCTGGGCGTGAATCTCACGGCTGACGAGACCTTCGCGATCGACCCGCACCCTTTCCAGGACGCTGACGGGCAGTGGTACCTGTACTTCGCGCGTGACGTGCTCGACGCGGAGCGGCCCGGCACGCATCTCGCCGTCGCTCATCTGCCCGCGCCCGCGCGGCTCACCGAGGCGCGGAGCGTCCTCGAGCCCTACGCCGATTGGCAGATCTACGAACGAGCACGCCCGATGTATGACGGAATGTTCGATTGGCACACTCTCGAAGGTCCGGCTGTGGTGCACAGGCAGGGGAGGTACTGGATGACGTTCTCCGGCGGCGCATGGACGGGCCCCGGCTACGCGGTGTCCTGGGCGTCGTCAGCGAGTCCGCTCGGCCCGTGGACCGCCGCACCGTCGTCAGCGCCTCCTCTTCTCGAGTCGGGCAGCTCGTTGATCGGCCCTGGTCACAACTCGCTCTTCATCGGGCCGGACGGGGGCGACCGCATCGCTTTCCATGCGTGGAACGCCGACCGGTCCGAGCGGCAGATGCACGTCGCATCCATCGACTTCGCGGCTGAGGAGCCCGGTCCTGAGCCGGAAGAGCGCGACCGGGTCTAGTCCCCGGCGAGCGCGCTCACGAACGGCTGCGCGAGACCGTCACCTGGATGCTCTTCATCAGCGGCTGGTCGCTCTGGACGCTGAAGTCCTTGCGACCGATCAGCACGTTCATCTCCGGCATGTACCCGGCGGCGCTGCCGCGCGGCAGGTCGTACGGAACCGCGCGGAACGCCTTCAGCATCCGTGTCGAACCGTCTTTCGACGTCGACACGATGTCGACCAGATCGCCCTCGACGAGGCCGCGATCGCGCATGTCGTCCTCATGCAGGAAGACGAGCTCGCGCAGGTTCTTGACGCCTCGGTACCGGTCGTCGTTGGAGTAGATCGTGGTGTTCCACTGGTCGTGCGAGCGCACCGTCTGCAGCACGAGGGTGTCGGCGGACTCGGGGATGACGTTCGGCAGTGGAGCCAGGGAGAATTCGGCACGGCCCGACGGCGTCTCGAACACGCGGTCCCTGGCGGGCTGCGGAATGCGGAACCCGTGCCGGTCGCGGATCAGGTCGTTGAAGCCCTCGAACCCCGGCAGCACCTTCGCCATCACATCGCGGATGTTGTCGTAGTCGCCGACGTACCAATCCCAGGGCGTCGCCGTGTGCGGCAGGGTCGCCTTCGCGATGCCGGCGATGATCGCCGGCTCCGACCTCAGATAGGCGGATGCCGGCTGCTTGCGTCCCCTCGAGAGGTGCACCATGCTCATCGCATCCTCGACGGTGACGCCCTGCGGGCCCTGCGCCTGCTGGTCACGCTCGGTGCGGCCGAGACACGGCAGGATCAGGGCCTTCTCGCCATGCACGAGATGGCTGCGGTTCAGCTTCGTGCTCACCTGCACCGTCAGGCGGCACTTCTCGAGCCCCTGCGCGGTGAACGGGGTGTCGGGCGCAGCGAGCACGAAGTTGCCGCCCATGCCGACGAACACCTTCACGCGCCGGTCATGCATCGCCTCGATCGTGCGGACGGTGTCGAGCCCCGGATGCCGCGGCGGCTCGATGCGACAGACCTCCGCGAGGCGGTCGAGCCACGCCTCCGTAGGCCGGTGATCGATGCCGCACGTGCGGTTGCCCTGCACGTTGCTGTGTCCGCGGATCGGCGACGGGCCCGCCCCCTTGCGGCCGATGTTGCCGCGCAGGAGCAGCAGATTGACGATCTCGCGCACCGTGTCGACGCCGTGCTCGTGCTGACTCACGCCGAGGCACCAGCTGATGATCGTGCGCTCCGAGGCCAGATAGACCGCAGCGGCGGCGCGGATCTGCTCTTCCGTGAGGCCGGACTGAACGACGAGATCTGCCCAGCTCGTGGCGTCGACCAGTGCGCGGTACTCGTCGATGCCGTTCGTCAGAGTGCTGAGGAATTCGCTGTCCAGCACCGACGGGTTGGTGGCGGCGGCTTCGAAGACGACCTTCGACATGCCGCGGATCAGCGCCAGATCGCCCCCCGGGCGCACCTGCAGGTTCATGGTGCTCGTGTCCGTCGCCGCGAAGCGCGCCATGTCGACGAAGTCGTGCGGCACGATCGTCCGGGTCGCCCCGGCCTCGACGAGCGGGTTGACGTGCACGACCTGCGCGCCGCGCTTCACGGCATCCGAGAGCGCGGTGAGCATGCGGGGAGCATTGGATGCCGCGTTCACGCCCAGCACGAAGAGGGCGTCGCAGTCGTCCCAGTCGTGCATGTCGACAGTGCCCTTGCCGGTCGCGATCGACGCCTTGAGCGCGCGTCCGGAGGCCTCGTGGCACATGTTCGAGCAGTCGGGCAGGTTGTTGGTGCCGTACTCGCGCACCATCAGCTGATACAGGAAGGTCGCCTCGTTGCTCAGACGCCCCGAGGTGTAGAACGCGGCCTCGTCGGGACTGTCGAGCGCCTGCAGCTCGTCGCCGACGAGCGCGAAGGCGTCGTCCCACGAGATCGGCACGTAGTGATCGGTGGCGGCGTCGTAGACCATCGGCTCGGTGAGACGACCCTGGTCCTCCAGGTCGAAATCGGGCCACGTCGCGAGCTCGGTGACCGAATGCTCGGCGAAGAACCGGCGGTCGACGCGCTTGCGCGTCATCTCCCACGTGACGTGCTTGATGCCGTTCTCGCAGATGTCGAGCTTCAGATTGCCCGGGTCGTCCGGCCACGCGCATCCGGGGCAGTCGTAGCCCGAGACGGGGTGGTTCATCTGCAGCATCGCGAGCGGTCCGGCGATGGGCTCTCGCTGATCCAGCACCACCCGCCCCACCGACACGGCGGCTCCCCACCCGGCGACCGGATGTCGGTACGGCTTGCGCGACCACGGTCGATCGGTGCGAGGGCCGTAGCCGCCCTGGCGCGGCTCGGCGGGCATCAGCCCGAACGCGGTCCCGATGGGTCCCTGGTTATCGAGCATGGCGTGCCCCTTCTTCGGCGTGCGCAGACGGTGCGAGCCCGTCGAGGCGCACCCGATGCGCGTGCGTATAGATGTTCATCGAACGCCCTCGGACGAACCCGATGAGCGTCACCCCGGCCTCCTCGGCGAGCTCGGCGGCGAGAGACGAGGGGGCCGAGACGGCACTGAGCAGGGGGATGCCGGCCATCGCGGCCTTCTGCACCAGTTCGAAGCTCGCCCTGCCCGAGACCTGGAGGATCTGCCGACGCAGGGGAAGCCGGTCGTTCAGCAGCGCCCACCCCACCACCTTGTCGACGGCGTTGTGACGCCCGACGTCTTCGCGCAGCACGAGCAGTTCACCCGAGTCGGCGTCGAACAGCGCGGCGGCGTGCAGACCACCGGTCTTGTCGAACGCCGCCTGCTCGGCGCGCAGCCGATCAGGGAACGACGCGATCTGCTCGGCCCCGACCTGGACATCGTCGACGGACACCGGATGCCGCGACACCGTGCGGACGGCGTCGATGCTGGCCTTGCCGCAGACCCCGCAGGAGCTGGTCGTGTAGAAGCGCCGAGCGACCTCGGGGTCGGGAAGCGCGACGCCGTGAGCGAGGCTGATGTCGAGCACGTTGTAGGTGTTCTCCTGCCCACCGGTGCCGGGGCCACCGCAGTGGATCGCCGAATGGAAGTCTTCGGCCTGGGCGATGATCCCCTCGGACACGAGGAACCCCGCCGCGAGCTCGACGTCATGCCCCGGAGTGCGCATCGTGACGGCGAGCGGCGAGCCTGCGACCCGGATCTCCAGGGGCTCCTCGACGGCGAGCGTGTCGGCACGCCGAGTGGCTCCCTCCCCGAGAGTGAGCTTCAGTATCGGTCTCCGCGTCGTGATCCGCCCCACACGAGCGAGCGTACTCCGCGGTAACAGGATCGCCTCATACCCATCTCACCCGGTCGCCGGGTCCGCCTACCGCGTCACGCGACCGTCCACGAGGTGCAGCACCCCGTGCATGCGCGGCAGGTGCACGAGGTCATGGGTGACGAGCAGCGTCGAGGTGTTGCGCTCATCGGTGAGTCGGAGGATGAGGTCGATGATCTTCGCTCCGCGCTCCTGGTCGAGAGCGCTGGTGGGCTCGTCGACCAGAAGCACGCTCGGATCGTTCATGAGCGCTCGCGCGATGTTGACTCGCTGACGCTGTCCGCCGGAGAGCTGGTGCGGCCTCTTGTGACCGTGCTCGGCGAGGCCGACCGCGGCGAGCAGCTCATCCGCACGGGATGCCGCGGCGGCGCGATCGCGGCGGCTGCGCGGCGCACCGAGCTCGTTCATGACGCTCAGCTGCTCTCGGGCCGTCAGAGAGGGGATGAGGTTGGGCTGCTGGAAGACGATCCCGATCCGGTCCCGCCGCAGACGCGTCGCCTCGGCCGGACTGAGGGCCGTGACGTCGTTCCCGTCGATGAGGATCTCGCCGGAGTCCGGACGCAGGAGGGTGCCGGCGACGGCGAGCAGACTGGACTTTCCCGAGCCGCTGGGCCCCGTGATGCCGGTGACGGTTCCGGGGTGAGCCGTGAGTGAGACACCGTCCACGGCGGTCACCCGCGAGTCACCGTCGGGGAAGGTCAGAGTGATGTCGTTCAGGCGGATCATCGGTTGCTCCCGAGGGCGGTGAGAGGGTCGGCGGAGGTGACGGAGCGCAGGGCGAAGGCGGCGCCTGCGAGGCCGAGGGCGATCATGATGCCGCCCGGAAGGATGGTCGTGACAGGACTCAGCAGGAACGGGAGGGCGGTGCCCGCGAGCAGGCCGAGCGCGGTGACCAGGCTCAGCCCGATGCCGATGCCCGCCAGCAGGACGATCAGCGCCTGCCCCAACGCGTCTCGGATCAGGGAGCGCGTGCTCGCGCCGAGCGCTTTGAGGACGGCGACATCGCCCTTGCGCTGCATCGTCCAGACGGTGAAGAACGCCCCGATGACGAGTCCCGAGATGCCGAACAGCATGCCGACCATGAGCAGGAGCGATCCGATCTCGGAGCGGAAGGCGCTGAGTGCCGTCAGCGATCCGAGCGTCGTCTCGGAGATCGTGTCGTTCGCCGCATCCGCGGCATCCCAGTCGGGGGCTCCCGTGACAGCGAGGACCGTGGCGTAGGCGTCAGGGTTTCCGGTGGATGCCGAGTACGCCTGCCAATCCTGCAGGGTCATCTGCACGACCGGAGTGTGGCTGTACCAGGCATCTCCCTCGATCGACTCGACGTCGTAGGAGACGCCCGCGATCTCGATCTGCTCGCCGACCTTCGCGGCGAGCGCGTCCGCCGCGGGCACCGACAGTCGCAGCCGTCCGTTCTCGGAGGGGGCGGCAGCGTCGAAGCCGGGCTCGACACCGAACACCGCGATCGCGGCCCGGGTGTCGTCCGTCTCGGCGCGGGTCTGACTGATGCCGAGGGGGCGCGCGTCGGTCACCCCTGCCGTCTGCGCCCAGTCGTTCCCCTGCTGCTCGGTGATGGCGGAGTCCGCGAAACTGGCCGCACCGTCGCCGCCCGAGGGTGCGGAGAACACGATGCGGTCTGCGGGGAGCGCGAGCACGCCCGAGACGTTCTGGATGGCGAGTCCCCCCGTCAGTCCGCTGAGGAACCCGACGAGCAGGGTGATGAGGGCGACGACGGAGCCGATGAGGATGAATCGCCCCTTGGCGAAGCGGAGATCGCGTAACGCGACGAACATTGTGGTGCCTTTCCTGTCTCCGGTGCGGTGACCATTCCACTTTCGCCGTCGGCCCATTCGACGTCATCGGCCGCTCGACGAGCCTTTCGCGCCCGGAATGAGGACGCCTCGATCGTCCTTTCGGACGATGCCGTGGTGCGCTCGTCGGCGTAGAGTTCGAGCCATGGCGCATACCGCTCTGACCCCGGTGTTCGTGGGTCTGCGGACCGGTCTCCACGTCCTCTTCTTCGCCCTGACGGGGGTCGTCATCGCCCGGGCCGTGCTCGACCCGTCGGAGTCGAGCGCGTCCGCGATCGTCCTGGCGCTGATCGTCGGCGCGACGTATGCGTCGGGTGTGCTGCTCGCTCGTCTCTCCCGCGGACGACGGCTGACGTCACTGATCTGGCTCGCCCTGCTCTCGGCGGAGTGGTTGGGCCTGCTGTGGGTGAGCGCCGACGCCGCCTACCTCGTGTTCCCCCTGTTCTTCCTGTTCCTGCACCTTCTGGGGCGCTGGGCGGGATCGGCGGCGATTCTGGCCGCGACGATCATCGCCGTCTGCGCCCTCGGCATCCACGGCGGGTGGAGCGTCGGCGGCGTGGTCGGCCCGTTCGTCGGCGCCGGCGTCGCCCTCCTGATCGGCCTCGGCTACCAGGCACTCGCGAGGGAGGCCCAGCAGCGTGAGGCGCTGGTCAGCGAACTGCTGGCGACCCGCGGACAGCTCGCCGCGCGCGAACACGAGTCGGGGGTCCTCGCGGAGCGCGCCCGGCTCGCCCGCGAGATCCACGACACACTCGCGCAGGGACTCTCCAGCATCCAGATGCTGCTGCACGCCGCGGAACGCGCCGATGACACCCGACCGGGCATCGAGCACATCCGGCTCGCGCGCGAGACGGCCGCCGCGAACCTCGTCGAGGCTCGGCGATTCATCCGTGAGCTGACCCCACCCCAGCTCGACGACCAGACCCTCGGTGGGGCGCTGCGTCGACTGGCGCGAACGCAGTGGGCGACGCAGGGACTCGATGTCCAGGTGCGGGTGTCCGACGCTGTCGTGCTCCCCATGCACCTGCAGACGGCGCTGCTGCGCATCACGCAGGGAGCCATCGCCAACGTCATCCAGCACGCTCGCGCGACGACGGCCACGGTCACGATCGGCATCGAGAACGACCACCTGCGCTTCACCGTCGAAGATGACGGAGACGGATTCGACGCGGAGCTCCCTGCGCCGGGGACCGCTGAGAAGTCCGACTCGTTCGGTCTGCGCGCCACCGCCGAGCGAGTGGAGCAGCTCGGGGGAAGCCTCGTGATCGACACGGCATCCGGGCGGGGAACGACGCTCACCGTCGACCTCCCCCTCACGGAGTTCGCATGATCCGCCTCGTGATCGCCGACGACCACCCCATCGTCCGAGCCGGTCTCCATGCCCTGTTCAGCCTGGAACCGGATCTCGAGGTGGTCGCGGAGGCGGCAACGCCTGATGAAGCGGTCGCCTGCGCGGAGCGCGAGAATCCCGACGTGGTGTTGATGGACCTCCAGTTCGGGTCTCAGACAACCACCACCGGGGTGGATGCGACGCGACGCATCCGGGCGCTCGAAGCGCCGCCCTACGTGCTCGTGCTCACGAACTACGACTCGGATGCCGACATCCTCGGCGCCGTCGAGGCCGGTGCGAGCGGCTACCTGCTGAAGGACGCCCCGCCGCACGAGCTGACCGCCGCCGTACGCGCGGCGGCCGCCGGAGAGAGCGCACTCGCGCCGGTGATCGCCTCCCGATTGCTCGACCGGATGCGTGCACCCCGAGTCAGTCTCAGCAGCCGTGAGATCGAGGTGCTCGAGCGCGTCGCCGCCGGCCGGTCGAACAGCGAGGTCGCCGACGAGCTCTTCGTCAGCGAGACGACCGTGAAGTCGCATCTCGCGCACATCTTCTCGAAGCTCGATGTCACCTCACGCACCGCGGCCGTCTCGGCGGCCCGCCGAAAGGGCATTCTCCGCTGACACGGGCCGCACTCCGCGGTACTCACCTGTCGGACACGGTGCGACGGTGGGCGACTCAGCGGGAGTCGTCAAGCGGCGGAGCGGTCGACGCGCGCACGATCAGCTGCGACCCGAGGGTCACGACGTCGTCGATCGCGGTGCCGTTCATCGCCTGCAGAAGCAGGTCGACGGCGAGCGCGCCACTGCGTTCGATCGGCATCCGCACCGTCGTGAGCGCCGGGGTGACCGCACCCGCGAGGTCGATGTCATCGATGCCGACGATGCTGATGTCGGCGGGGCACCGCTTGCCCAGCTCGAGCAATCCGGCCTCGAGTCCCAGGGCGACGAGGTCGTTGTAGGCGATGACGGCCGTGGCGCCACTCGCCGCCGCCGGTGCGGCTGCGGCCCGTCCGCCCTGAATGGACGCGGCATGGTGGCTGAGCCCGGTGAGACGGATGCCGTGGCGCTCGCACGCTCGCGCGACGGTGTCGGCGCGGCGCACATCGGCCCATGATCCGCGCGGACCGGCGGCGTAGGCGATGTGCGTGTGCCCGAGGGCGGCGAGGTGCTCGATCGCCTGGGCAGGTCCGTGCTCGGTGTCCATGAGCACGCACGGTGCGCCGTCGATCTGCCGGTTGACCACCACGTAGGGGGTGTCTCCGACGAGGTCGAGCACGTCGGCGTCGGGCAGACGTGGTGAGCACAGCAGCATGCCGTCGAGCTTTCGGGCCTGCTCGATCTGCTCGCGTTCGCGGCGCAGGTCCTCGTCGGCGTCGAAGAGCACGATGCGGTGGCGTCCGTGCCATGCCTGCCCCTGGATC